>Ga0111539_10000149_pt1 | contig 79175 bp, 70 predicted proteins | sample RhiMethybrSRZTD1_FD_79667 | JGI IMG/M metagenome (GOLD analysis project Ga0111539, IMG submission 79667) | Populus rhizosphere microbial communities from Tennessee, USA - Rhizosphere MetaG P. TD hybrid SRZTD1 (version 2) (version 2) | ecosystem: Host-associated > Plants > Roots > Rhizosphere >...
GCAGCTGCTGCCGACGACGATCGGCGCGCCGCGACTGGTGAACGGTGGCGTGCGCGTGCGCTGGTCTGGACGATAGTCGGTCCTTGGTCCGTGGTCCTTGGTTCTTGGTCCGTCCCTGGTCCCTGGTCCATGCGTCGTCCTTGGTCTGTAGCGCTCCTTGTGTTGCTAGCCGCGGGATCATCGCAGTCCTTCAGCGCGGAGCCACAGGACGGACCTAGCACCAAGAACCAGGGACCAAGGACCGACTTCGACGGCGTGGTGGCCCGCGCCGGCGCGTACGTCGAATCTTTCCAACGCAGCTTTGGATCCGTCGTCGCCGAAGAGCGCTACGAGCAGATGCTGCGCCGCGTGCCCGGGTCGAGCACGACCAGCATCCCGCGCGGCGGTACCGGCCCCCTCGAGACTGTGCTCGTCTCCGACTTCCTGCTCGTTCAAGTGCCAGGCGAGGGTTGGCTGCCGTTTCGCGACGTCTTCGAGCGCGACGGCAAACAGGTTCGAGATCGAGAAGAGCGGCTCGCGACCTTGTTTCTGAAAGGATCGTCGCGAAGCGCGTTCAGCCAGGCGCGCGCGATCATGGATGAGGGCGCGCGCTACAACATCGGCAACGTCAGCCGGAACATCAACGTGCCGACACTGCCGCTGCCGTTTCTGCTCGCGCAGAATCGCCATCGCTTCTCCTTCAAAGCTGGCAAGCGCGATCAGGACGAGCCGGGATTTGTGATCGAGTTCAAGGAGACCGGGCGCCCGACGTTCGTCAGCACCACCAACGGACGCGACTTGCCGGTTGATGGAAGGTTCTGGGTGGACGAGCGCGACGGCACGGTGCTGCGTACCGAGGTGCATGCCCTCGATACCAACCTCGAGGCGCACTTCGTTGTGACCTATGAGCCGGATGCCTCCATCGGTATGAGGGTCCCGGTGCGTATGGAGGAGCGGATGCGGCGCGCGCGCGACCCGATGGAGATCCGAGGCGTCGCGACCTATTCGCGCTTCCGCAGGTTCCAGGTCAAGACCAGCGAGGAACTCGCCAATTGAATATCATGCACATCATGCGTAACACCTTCTTCCTCACCGCCTTGGTTTCCTTGTTTGCTTGTTCAGCTGCGCCGGCCCAGCAGAATGACGCCGCGGCGCGCATCGGCAACCGGACGGTCACCACCAAGGAGCTGGACGATCGCTGGCGCGCTGACGATCCGGCCTCGCAGGCTGAGGCGACGCAGAAGCTGTACGACGGCCGCCGCGCCGCGCTCGACGCGATCATCGCCGACGCGCTGCTGAGCGAAGCGGCGAAAAAGAAGGGTGTGAGCACTGAGGCCTACGAGCTCGAAGAAGTCGGCAAGCGCGTCAAGCCGGTGACCGACGCCGACGTCACCACGTTCTACCAGGCGAACATCAATCAGATGCAGGGGCGCCCGCTCGAGGTCATGGGGCCCGCGATCAACCGGTTTCTGACGGATCAACGGCGGCTGGAAGCGAGACAGGCACTCATCGCCGAGTTGCGCAAGGGCGGTCCGGACGTCCGAGTGCTGATCGACGCGCCGCGCCGCGCCGTCGAGATCGAAACGACCGATCCCTCGCTCGGCCGCACGTCGGCGCCGATCACGTTGATCGAGTTCTCCGACTTCCAGTGCCCCTTCTGCCAGCGCGTCGCGCCGACGCTCAAGAAGGTTCGCGACACCTACGGCGACAAGGTCCGCATCGTCTGGAAGGACTTTCCGCTGACGCAGATTCACCCGCAGGCATTCAAGGCCGGCGAGGCCGCGCACTGCGCCGGCGACCAGGGCAAGTACTGGGAGTACCACGATCGGCTGTTCGCCAACCAGCAGCAGCTGCAGCCTGAGGAGCTGAAGAAGCACGCGGCGGATCTCGGTCTCGACGCTGCGGCGTTCAACGCCTGCCTCGACACCTCGAAGTACGGCGAGCGCGTGCGCGACGGCGTCGCCCAGGGTCAGCGGCTCGGGGTGAACTCGACGCCGACGATCTACATCAACGGCCGCATGCTGTCAGGTGCCCAGCCCTACGAGACTTTCGTCAGCGTGATCGACGAGGAGCTGTCGAGGGCGAAGTAAGGCCGTCACGGATTGGCCGGGCGACACGAGAGCGCGAGAGACTCGATACCGACGCTCATACTGGCATTGAGACGGGCCTCGTCGCTGCCCGGGCCGAACAGCTGCGACACTCCACGGAAATCTGGCTCGGTGTACAACGTGACGGTGGCGCCTGAGCCGACCTCGATGCTGCGAATTCGCTTTCGCCAATCCTTGTCGTCGCGCCGCAATCGCTCGAGGGTCGGCCACTTTCCCGGGCCATTCAATATGACTCGTTCGCCGCGCTGGTTAGCCTGGTCGTAGACGAAGACATAGCAGCCGTTTGGATTGGGGGACGTGCCGCCAGGCCCTGCGACCACAGGCTCCTTCGCGCAGCCGGCAAGCACGGCGGCAGCGAGAGCAAGGACTGAGCAGCAATTTCGTCGAACGTGACAGAGACTCACGGCACAAGCACGATCTTTCCGAAGGCGCCGGATTCCATCACCGCGACATGCGCCTTGGCCGCATCGGCAAGCGGGAATTCCTTGCCAATGACCGGATTCAGCGTCCCGTTCTCGAGACCGGCCATCAGCCCAGCGTGAATCTCGCGCGACTCCTCGGGCGTGGCATTGAACAGCGTCATGCCCAGGATCGCTCCGTCGCGCGCCATCGCTTTGCGCGGGTCGATCTCGACGCGGCCGCGGTTGCCGATCACCACGACGCGCCCGTTGCGGGCAAGGACGTCGAGATCGTGATCGAGATTGACGTTGGCGAGCATCTCGAGGACGACGTCCACGCCGGCGTTGCCCGTGATCGGCAGGACCTGCTGCAGGTAGTCCTTCTCGCGGTGATTGAGCACATGATGCGCGCCATGCTCGCGCGCGAGGTTGAGTCCTTCGGGTGTGCCGGCCGTGCCGATGACGCGCAGGCCATGCGAACGTCCGAGCTCCACGGCCGCAGTGCCGACGCCGCCACTCGCGCCGTGCACGAGCAGTGTTTCTCCGGCACGGGCTTTTGCGCGGATGAACAGCGCACGCCATGCAGTCGAATAGGGCACGCCGAGCGCGGCGCCCTGCGCGAATGACACGCGCGCTGGCAGTGGATGCGTCAGCGCCTCGTCGCACAACAGCAGCTCCGCGTAGCCGCCCGCGGCGCCCTGCGTGTAGACGCGGTCGCCGGCCTTGAAGGTCGCGACATTGGGACCGACCTTCTCGACGGTGCCGCCGACATCGGAGCCTGGGATGTAGGGGAGGTTGGGTGTGCGCGCGTAGGTGCCGGCGCGGATGTAGGTCTCGACGGGATTGACGCCGACGGCGCCAACGCGAATGAGGACCTGCCCGGGCCCGGGTGTCGGGTCGGGCACGTCCTCGGGCTTCATCACATCGGGTCCACCAAACTCTTTGACGACAATCGCCTTCATGCGAGCGATTGTAGTCCGTCCGTTACTCCTGCCCGCCGCTGCGCGCCTTCTCGAGTTTCTTCAGCTCCTTCTCGAAGATTTCGACCTTCTCGTGATTCAGCTTCTTGCCCATCTCGACGACACGATAGTCCGATGGGACGGTGAAGAGATCGGGAGGCGGCTCGGCGCGGACGATGGCCGTGAGGCGATAGACGGTGTCGCCGGAGCGCGGGTCGCGGCGTGTGATGAGCACGGCCATCTGCAACTCCCGCGAGAACCAGCGTTCGGTCACGAGGTTGATGGGATTCAGATTCCCGATCTGTCCGGCCGGAATCGTTGACGTCAGCCGCGTGCCCTCGGCGCTGACGCCCTCGATCTGGCGCGTGCCGAGTGATTCGACGCGGACCTCGTCCGCCCCGCCGCGGACGGCCAAAAGTTTGTCGTTGAGCTTCTGGATTTCGACTTGCACGGTCGCAGTCTTCGAGGGACCGCGGCGCGCTTCCTTCGATCGTTCGTCGAGCGTGTAGGTGACGCCGTCAACGGGATCGTTGATGACGGTAAACCGCGGCGGTTTGTCGCTCTGCCAGGCATTTGCGCCAGGGCGCGTTTTCCAGTTCACGCCCTTTCCCAGCACGACGAGCGGGCCGAGCATGGCCACGTCCTGCTCGCTGCGTGTGCGTCCTCGCCCGTCGCGGGCCAGCGATGTCGTGAACCGCCGCTCGATACGGTTGCCGTCCGAGAGCAGCTGCGTGAACTCAGTCGTCGCGTCGGCCGTGAACGGCGCGCCCGCGATTGCCGGGACGTTCTCCATCGGCTCGACGTTGAGAATCTCGGTCGCCCCGACGTGGAAGGTTGCAACCTGAGAAATGCCCTGGCCGCGCCCGCCGCCTTGTGCGTTTGTGGTGGATGGCGCGATCAGCGCGGCGGTGGTGATCAGTAGAGTGAAGTATCGGTTCGTACGCATTAGTGTCTCCGTCATTCGACAGGCGGGCCTAAAGGCCCGCCTCTACAATTCGCTGATCGGGACTCGCACGCCGCGGGCGACGCCGTCTTCGCCGACCAGCACGTCGATGTCCACCGTTTCTACATGCGCCGCGCCCTGTCGCGCGGGCGACGGAATACCCAACTCGCCGAGCACCGATCGCGCGACTCGCATTCGCACGACACGAACCGGTTCACCGGCCAAGAGCGGACCGCCGACGACGGCGACGGTCGTGTAATCGTTCGTAGTGTCCGGCTTCAGCCGGACGGTCTCGGGTACGCTGGCCGGTTCGTTCGTGCCGCGCTGCCACGCCAGCGCGCCGACGAGCGTGAGGCCGGCGGCCGTCGTCGCCGCCACGCGCACCACACGCCTGCTCCTCGAACGGGACTGCGGAGCGTGGGCAGCATCCCAACGAGCCATGACGGCGGCTTCAACGCGTGCCGGCGCTGCGCTGCCGCTTTCGACCTCTGCCAGCACCTCCAGCGATCGCGCGAGGCGGGAATCGCTGCGTTCCTGATGATTCATCCCTCGCACCTCACACCTCACACCGCATGGCCGGCCGCCGCGCCGTGTCTGCGCAGGCGAGCCCACGCTGCAGCTTGTCGGCCAGCAGATGCCGCGCGCGGTGCAGCCGAGAGCGGATGGTTCCAATGGCACATCCGAGTGCGCGCGCCGCATCGGCGTAGCTGACGTCCTGCAAATCGCACAGCACGATCACCTCTCGATAGCGAGCCGGGAGTCGGACGATCGCGCGGCGCAGGTGCTGCACGTCGCGCTGACGAATCAAGTCGTCGGCGACCGTGGCCGGCGAAGACACCTCGCAGAGGTCAGCCTGATCGTCGAGCCTGACGAGCAGGCGGTCGCGCAGCAGACGCCGCCGTGTGTGATGTCTCGCCGATCCGTAGAGATAGGTGGTCAGCGTTGCGCGCGCGGGATCGTAGCGGGAGGCATCGCGCATCAGGGCCAGAAACACCTCCTGGACGATGTCCTCGGCGATCGTCGTCGAGCCGGTCATGAGCCGCGCGAAGCGGTAGACCGTGGCGTGATGCGTCCGGTAGAGCGTTTCGAACGCCCCGCGATCGCCGGCAGCGGTTCGCCGCATCAGGTCAACGTCGGAAGCAGAGGCCGCGTCCCGCATTCGTGGCGTGATTGCCGCCAGCCGCGGGAAAGTTCCGGAGAGTGGCGCCATCCGTACCTTTCCTGGGATGGCGCGGCCATCCCGTCCTTTAGACGGGACGGGCCCGTTATGGTCGTTTTCAAGGGCCTGGGCGGAGGCGGGTCTCGCGACCTGCCTCTCCGGCTACACTGTGCACGCACCACGAACCATGCAAGAACCAACCGCCGGCCGCCTTCGCGCCCCGGGCTCCGGCGCCCAAGCAGCGGAGATCACGCAGCTGCTGCACGAGTGGCGGGGGGGCAGTCAGGACGCGCTCGAGCGTCTGGTCCCACTTGTGTACGAGGAACTCCACACGCTCGCCTCGCGCCATCTGTCGCGCGAGTGGCGACACGACCGGCCGCAGGCCACGACGATCGTCAACGAGGCGTATCTGAAGCTCTTTGGCCAGCGCGAAGTGGACTGGCAGAACCGCGGTCATTTCTTCGCCATTGCCGCGCAGTTGATGCGCCGCATCCTCGTCGATCACGCCCGTCGTCACCTGCGTCAGAAGCGCGGTGGTGGTGGCGTCGCCGAACCCCTGGATGAACATCTCGCCGCGCCTGGCGCCGCTGTTGACGTCGTGGATGCCCTCGACCTCGATCGCGCCATCCAGAAACTCGAACAGCTCGATCCCGATCAAAGCCGTATCGTCGAGATGCGGTTCTTCGGCGGGTTGACCGTCGAGGAAACGGCGGCTGCGCTGGGCATCTCGCCGGCGACGGTCAAGCGCGAGTGGGCGCTGGCGAAAGGCTGGCTCTACCGCGAGCTGACCCGCGATGACGGCCTATCAGGCGTGTGAGCCTGAAATGACCTGTTCAGCGCGTATTACACGATGATGACGCGCGACGAGTGGCAGCGCATCAAGGCGATCGCCTCTGCTGCGCTCGCCGAGCCCGAGTCGCAGCGTGCCGCCTACGTCTCGTCTCGCTGCGGGGGGGACGAAGCGCTTCGCGGCGAAGTGGAGTCGCTCGTCCACTCAGCCGCGAAAGCTGCCCATCTCTTCGAGAGCCCGACGGTCGTCATGGCTGGCGCCGCTGCGGCGCTCGAGGCTCTGAATCAATTCGACACGAGCCGCATCGGCGAGCGTGTCGGCCCCTACCGGATCGTGCGGACGCTGGGCGCCGGCGGGATGGGTAGCGCCTACCTCGCCGAGCGCGCCGACGAGGCCTTCGAGAAGCGCGTCGCGATCAAGTTGATCAAGCGCGGGATGGACACCGACGCCGTGCTTCGGCGCTTCCGTCAGGAGCGGCAGATTCTCGCCAATCTCGATCATCCGCACATTGCCCGGCTGCTCGATGGCGGGACGACGAGCGACGGCCTCCCGTACTTCGTGATGGAGTACGTCGAAGGCACGCCGCTCGACGCCTACTGCGACGTGCATCAGCTGCCGCTCACCGAACGGATCGCGCTCTTTCGCCGGGTCTGCGACGCCGTGCAGTACGCGCACGATCACCGCGTCATCCATCGCGATCTGAAGCCGAGCAACATCCTGGTGACGAGCGACGGTACGCCGAAGCTGCTCGACTTCGGCATCTCGAAGGCTCTGGAGCCCGACAGTGCCGAGGAACAGACCGAGCCGACGGTGATGTCGCGGGCGATGACGCCGCCCTACGCGAGCCCGGAGCACGTGCGCGGCGACACGATGACGCCGGCCACGGACGTGTATTCGCTCGGTGTGTTGCTGTACGAGCTGCTGACCGGTCGCCGACCGTACCGTCTGGATGGACGGACGCTCCCGGAAATCGACGACATCATCTGCCGCGACGAGCCGCTCAAGCCCAGTGTGGTTGTGGACGTCGGCCCCGCCGTTGGCCGCGATCGCCGCCACCTGGCCGGAGACCTGGACAACATCGTCATGATGGCGCTCCGCAAGGAGCCGCTACGACGGTACCAGACGGTCGCAGCGTTGTCGGATGATCTCGAGCGTCATCTCCAGGGACTTCCCGTACACGCGCGCGGTGACGAGGTTGGCTATCGGCTGTCGCGATATCTCGTACGGCACCGGGCCCGCCTGCTCGAAGTGAGTGTGGTTGCAGCGTTGCTGGTTGCGATCGTCGCGGTCACGAACTGGTCGCGCGGGGAGACGAGTGCACCGCCCGGTCGCGTCGAATCGATCGCGGTGCTGCCTTTCGTCAGCACATCGATCGATCCTGAGCAGGAGTACCTGTCGGACGGGCTGGCGGAAGGTGTGATCGAAAGTCTGTCCGGATTCCAGCGGGTGAAAGTGTCGTCACGAGAGGCGTCCTTTCGCTACAAGGGGCAGCCGGCGGATCCACAACGTGTGGCGCGCGAGCTGAAGGTGCGGACCGTGTTGCTCGGGAGTCTGACCGGTAGTGGCGGCGATCTTTCGCTGACGTTGGAACTCGTCAACGGCACCGATGGCCATCGGCTCTGGCAGGAGAAGTACCAGGGACAGCTCTCATCGCTCGTCGCCATGCGCCAGCGAATTACCGGCGATGTGTCGCAGGCGCTCGGCCTTCAGGCGGGCGATCGCGTGCGACTCACGTCACATACCAGCGACTCGGAGGCGTATCAGCTCTATCTCAAGGGTCGCTACGTCTGGAACAAACGGACGGAAGAGGGCTTCCTGCGCGGGCTCGAATACTTCCAGCAGGCACTGGCCCGCGACCCGAAATATGCGCTCGCCTATACCGGCCTCGCCGACTGCTACAACCTGCTTGGCATTTGGGGCGCATTGCCCCCCCATGAGGCCATGCCGAAGGTGAAAGATGCGGCGCTCAAGGCTGTCGTCATCGACGACTCGCTCGCTGAGGCGCACACCTCCCTGGCGTTCGTGCAGTGGGTCTACGACTGGGATCTCGCTGGCGCCGATGCCGAGTTCAGGCGCGCGCTCGCGCTCGACCCCGACTACGCGACGGCACACGACTGGTACGCGTACTACCTCGCGTCGCTGGAGCGCTTCGACGAGGCGATTGAGCACATTACCCGCGCACAGCAGATCGAACCCGTGTCGCTCAGCATCAACACCGACGTCGGCGAGATCTATTACTGGGCCGGCCGCCACGATCGGGCCATCGCGGCGCTGCAGAACGTGCTGCAGGTCGAGCCGGACTTTGCGATGGCGAGGAACATCCTGGGGTTGACGTATCTGAAAGTCGGCCGCCTCGATGAGGCGGTCAGCGAGCTGGAACGAGCGAACCAGCTGTCAACCGGGCCACGCATGCTCTCGACGCTCGCCTTTGGTTACGGGATGGCCGGCTCGCGAGCACACGCGCGAGAGACGATCGAAGCACTGAAGAAGCTGTCCGGCCAGCGCTACACATCCGCGTTCGCATTGGGCATCGCCTATGCCGGTCTCGGCGATCGCGACCGGGCGATCAGTCAACTCGAGCAAGCATTCGCGGAGCGATCGGATTCGATGGTGATCCTGCGCGTCTACCCGGTGCTCGACGCGCTGCACGCCGACCCGCGATTCCAGGATCTGGTTCGCCGCATTGGATTCCCGTCACGATAGGTCGACGCATGCGTCGCCCATACGAACGTGGGAAGAGGCGGTCGAAATTCCCACCCAGGATCAGCGCTTCATCGGCTTCTCTCACTCCGAGGCTCGCGATCGCCGCTTTCTGGGTGTCATAGATGGCGCGCTGCCAGCCACGGGGAAAGAACGAAGAGTCCGTCCCGAAGAGCAGACGCCGCGGACCCGCCACCCCAATCGCCGCTTTGAACACCGCCTCGAGCGTCAGTCCTGGCGTGTAGCGAATCCAGCCGTTCGAGCTCGACGTATCGAGATGGATATTCGCGCACGTGTCCGCTGCGATCAGCGCTTCGCGCAGCATCCCAGCACCGAAGTGCGGAATGACGAACGGAAGATTGGGATAGGCGAGCGCCAGCCGCGCGACGCCAAGCGGATCGCCGAGTCGAAGATCGAAGGCGCTCGGCAGACCGAGCTTTCGGCGGACGCCGACCGACAACACGCCGCAGTGAATGAACACCGCGGTTCCGGGTCGTCCTGCGGCGACTTCGACGACCTGCTGCACGCGGCTGTCGCCGAGCGGCACGTGATTCATCGCGGGGAAGAGACAGAGTCCGCGCAGTCCGAGCTCCTCGATGGCGCGCCGCGCGCGCTGGGGCGCGTCGTTTGCGGCCGGGTCGAGCATGAAGAATCCGACCAGCCGGTCAGGGTGGCGCGCGACGGCGGTGGCCACCGATTCTTCGTCGCCGGAAACACTGGCAATCAGCGCCGCTCGTCCAACGCCGTGCGTATCCAGTTCACGGATCCATCGATCGGCGAGCGCGTCAGGTGTGCCTGGGTCGTCCCACTGCAGCTCGCGACAGAGCTGCTCGGACGTCTCGCTGCGTCCACGCTGGCGCGACAGCGCCGAGAAGAACTTGCTGGAGAAGAAGTGGCAGTGGACGTCATTCAGCATCGTGTAACTCAAGACTCAAAACTCAAAACTCAAACAATGACTTCACTCGTCCGCTTCCACCAGACGGCCGTCAACACGAGTGCTGTGAAGATCAAACCGATCGACAATCCAATCCACAGACCGAGAACACCCCAGCAGTACCAGTAGCACAGCGCGTAGCCGACGGGCAGGCCGAACAACCAATGACCGATGACGTTGATGATCATCGGCATGCGCGTCTCGCCAACTCCGCGCAGCACGCCTGTCACGACGGCTTGCGTGCCGTCGAAGAGTTGAAACGCCGCGGCAATCGCCAGCAGGCGCACGCCGATGTCGATGACACGCTGATCCGTCGTGAACACAGAAATCAGCGCTGTCGGCCACAGGAAGAGTGCCAGCCCGATCACCGCCATGATCGCGCCGCCAGTCGCCAGCGCCGTCCATCCAGCGAGCACGGCTCGCGATACATCGCGCGCGCCGACCGCGTGCCCGACGCGCACCGCGCCCGCCGACGACAGACCGAGCGGCACCATGAACGCCAGCGCCGCGATGTTGAGCGCGATCTGATGCGAGCCTGACGACACCGGATCGAGTTTACCGGCGAGCGCCGTCGCTGCGGCGAAGACGCCGACTTCCAGCGTCACCTGTGATGCGGCAGGAAAGCCGAGTGTGACCAGCCGCTTGATGCGCGAGACGTCCAGCGTCCATGGGACATGCGGCTGTCGCGCGAGACGATGCCTGTGCTCGAGATGAATCGCGAATAGAAGAAATCCCGCCATCCAGATCCGGGCGATCGTCGTCGCCCACGCTGACCCTTCGACGCCGAATGCCGGTGCGCCGAGATTTCCGTAGATCAAGATCCAGTTGCCGATGGCGTTGACGATGTTGGCGGTCACCAGCGCGAACATGACCGGCCGCACGACGTGCATGCCCTGCAGGTAGCGGCGGAAGGCCGCGTAGAACAGCAGTGGCAGCGCGCCGAACGAGAGGCCGCGCAAGTACGGGCCGACGAGCACGCGAATCTCCGGATGCAGCCCCCACGCATCGAGCGATGCGTATACGAGCCATGCCAAGCCCATGATCGGCAGCGTGAGCGCGGCGGCAAGCCACACCCCGCTGTGCAGCCAGCGCCGGCATTCCGCCTCGTCGCCGGCGCCGTGCGACTGCGAGACGTAGGCGTCAAGGCCGAGCATCAGGCCCATGCCAAAGATCGCAATCGCCGTGAAGACGCCGCTGCCGAGTCCAGCCGCACCGATGGCTGCCGGACCGAGCGGGCCGACCATGATGGTGTCCACGATGCCCATGACCATCCAGCCGATCTCGGCGAGGATCACGGGCCCGGCGAGCTTCAGCAGGGGGAAGAGTTCGCGCAGCACTTTGGGATCGGGCGGTCGAGCATGCAGAATGTCACAGTGAGCAACAATCCGTATGGAAAGTTTGTCGAAGGTCTTGATGTCCTGACGTGTCTCGAGGACACGCCGAGGCGGATCGAGTCGATGGTTCGCACGTGGCCGCGCGCCAAGGACGAGCACTCGCATGCGCCGGGCAAGTGGACAGCGCGACAGGTGCTGACGCATCTGGCGCAGATCGAGATGGTGTTCGCCAACCGTCTCCGTTTTGCCCTCGCCCAGGACCACTACGTCGTCCAGCCGTTCGAACAGGACGATTGGATGGCCAACGAGTCCGGCCAGTCGGCACTGGCAGCGCTCGACACGTATGTCGCGCTCCGGCGCATGACGCTGACCCTCTGCAGGTCACTGACTCCGGCGCAGCGAGCAAAAACGTTTACGCATCCTGAGTTCGGGGTGCTCGATGTGAACTGGATGATGGCGTGGGCCGCCGGGCACGAACGCAATCACCTGCCGCAGATCGAGGCGGTGGCCAATGGTTAGTGGTTGGTGGCTAGTGGTTGGTGGTTAGTGGTTAGATGAACACGGTTCTCGTGGTGTATCTGGCTGGCGTAGCGGTCGGGCTGTGGCGCACCGATGCGCCGCTCCCGACGCGGCTGCCGCTCGCCCTGCTCTGGCCGATCGGCCCGCTCGCGTTCGTCCTCGTCGTGGCGATTCTGCTCGCGGCCGCGCCGATCGCGTTCATCGGCCCCAGGCCGCGATCGTAGTGTCCGGCTTCAGCCGGACGTGATGGTGATTTTTGATTGCCGTACGGTTCGAACAACCGGGTGACGCCGACGGCGTTCGCGAGACGAATGAGCTCGCATTCGGCGAGACGCTCGAGGCTCGTCTCGTCGACACATTGCGGGGGTGTGACGGCTATCTCTCGCTCGTCGCGACGATCGACAACCGGGTCGTCGGACACATCCTGTTCACGCCTGTGACGATCGAGCCGGCCGTCAATCGCCGAATCGCCGGCCTCGCGCCGATGGCAGTGCGCCCGGAACGTCAGCGGTCGGGGATTGGAAGTCAGTTGATCCGCGCGGGTCTCGAGGCCTGTCGCAGGAATGGGTATGAGGCAGTCGTTGTGCTCGGACATCCCGAGTACTACCCGCGATTCGGCTTTGTGCCTGCGCACACCTTCGGCTTGACTTGCGAGTTTCCCTCGCCGCCCGAAGCGTTCATGGCTGTCGAGCTCGAGGCGGGAGCGCTCAACGGAGTCGGCGGCGTCGTGCACTATCGGCCGGAGTTGAGTGCGGTGTAGGGCCCCCGCCGCGAAAAGCGGTGTCGAATGGAACCATGCGCACGCTATCGGTGTTCTGCGTCATGTTGGTGGTCTGTAGTCGCGGTCCTATGGCACAGGACCACCCTGATCTCTCCGGCCGCTGGATCCTGGACAACGTTCATGACGCCTCCTCAGATGCTGCAGTAGAACTGACGGTGCAGCAAGTCGAGCGAACGACTTCGGCACTCGGGAGGCCGCTAGCTGAACCGGTCACGTTCCTGACTGTCGAAAGACGCTCTGCCGCTGGGATCAGGATCGATCGCTATGAGCCGGTCGGAGTCGTCGGGGGAGTCGTTGAAGGACTGTCGGGTCAACCGGGAACGCTGACCACGACGATGGGCTACTCGACGAAATGGGACGGCGCCGTGCTGGTCATCACGCGCACGGAACGTGGTGAGACACGCGACGAACGATGGTCCCTCGAAGCCGGTGGCATTCTCGTTCTGACAACGACGACTCGCGCGAACGGATCCGAATCGAAGATCCGTCTGGTCTATCGGAAGCAGTAGTTCCTTGGCCCACTCACCAACCACTTACCACCAACCACCAACCACCAGCCGATCAGGGAACGATCCGGCTGGTCAGCGCATCCCCGCCCATCGACTCTGGCGAGATGTTGTTCTCCTGGCAGACGTACTCGAACAGCGCCAGTCCCTTCGACCAGCCAAGCGTGTAACCGCTCGTCCACGGCGCGGTGTAGGCGCCGGGATCATCGATCGTGACCTCGTAGTTGAGCGTTTCAAAGTTCGGGCGGGTCAGTCGCTCGATCAAATGCAGCTGCGACGTGTGTGGCAGGCCGTCGCGGTTCATCCAGACTTGCTCGCTGAACCCGACCGAGTCGATCAACAGTGTGTCCCCCTCCCAGTGCCCGATCGAGTGCCCGAGGTACGTCGGCGCGACGTTCTTCGGGTGTTCGCGCCCGTCCATGTAGATCGTCCGATAGCTCATCGCGTTCGAGATGTTGAAGATGTAGACGCGCTTGAGCTCGGGGAACTCCACGATCTCCAGGCCGTACGGCGACATGAACTGCCGCGGGCCTCCGGCGGGTTTACAGCGTGTGTACGGCTCGCTCGCCAGTGAGATCTCGTGCCGGTAGTTGGTCAGCGCCCGCGCCCAGGGCTGCAGCGGCACCTGATCGATGTGCACGCGCGCAGTTTTCGTCGCGTCCGCCTGATACGACTTCGGATTGATGACGAGGTGCTCGTTGCGGCGCTCCCACACGCCAGTCTCGCCGAGCGGCGCGCCGAGGTTGACGCGACCGTCGGGCCATCGGGGCGTCGGCGCAGGAGCCGGTCGCGGCGGGCCCCCACCGCGCTGCGCCGCAAGAGTGATCGACGAGAGCAATGCGCAGACCGTCAGTGCGATAAGACGCCGTCGCATAGATATGCAGGCACTTATAGCATGACGTCCGGCTAAAGCCGGACACTACGCTACTCGTTGGCTTCCGTGTAGTTCTTCAGCAGGAATTGCTGCGCGTTGAAGCGATCGGTCGAGTCCGCCGGCCGTTCGTACTTGCCGGTCGAGTCGAGGACCATCGCGCGATCGGTGTCGCGGAGATACGCGCCGAGGACGACGTCACGGAGGTGCTCGAGGATCTCCGGGTCGCGGATCGGCGCCAGCGTCTCGACGCGCCGCTCGAGGTTGCGCTCCATCAGATCGGCGCTGCCGATGAACATCTCCTCCTGCCCGCCGTTCTGGAACCAGTAGATCCGCGAATGCTCCAGGAAGCGGCCGACGATGGAGCGGACGCGGATGTTGTCGCTGATGCCGGGAATGCCAGGACGCAGAGAGCAGATGCCGCGGACGATCAGGTCGATCGGGACGCCGGCCTGTGATGCGCGATACAGCGCGCGAATCATCTGGTCGTCGGTGACCGAGTTCACCTTGATGACGATGCGCGCCGGCCGCGCGTTGCGCGCGTGCTCGGCCTCGCGGTCGATCATCTCGGTGAGCCGGTTGCGCAGCTGCACTGGCGCCACCAGCAGACCCTTGAACTCACGCTGGTTCGAGTAGCCGGTCAGATAGTTGAAGATGTCCGAGACGTCCGCAACGATCTCCGGGTCGGCGGTGAACAGACCCAGGTCGGTGTAGACCTTCGCCGTTTCCGGATTGTAGTTACCGGTGCCGGTGTGGACGTATCGCTGGACGCCGTCGGCTTCCTGTCGCACGACGAGACAGAGTTTGGCGTGCGTCTTCAGCTCGGCGAAGCCGTAGACGACGTGGATGCCGTGCGTCTCAAGCCGTCGCGCCCACAGGATGTTGTTGCGCTCGTCGAAGCGGGCCTTGAGCTCGACGAGCACTGCCACCTGCTTGCCCGCCTCGGCGGCAGCGATGAGCAGCGGAATGAGGGGCGAGTTCGGGCCGATCCGGTACAGCGTCATCTTGATCGCGATGACGTGTGGATCCTGGACCGCCGCGCGCAGGAACGTCTCGACCGATCCGAATGACTCGAACGGATGGTGGACGAGCACGTCCTGGTAGCGGATCCAGTCGAAGATCGATTCCGGATCCTCGTCCGCGCGCCACAGCGTTCGGGGCTGGAACGGCGCGTCCTTGAGCTCCGGCCGGTGAATGCGCGTGAGCTGTGCCCAGTCTCCGAAGCCCAGACGATCCGTCGTCCGCAGCACCACATCGTCAATGACTTCGAAGTTCTCGACGAGGATGTTGAGGACGCGCGTGGGGATGTCGGCTTCCACGTGCAGCAGCGCAATGGCTCCGCGCCGCAGCTGCTTCAGGCTGCGATCGACGCTCTCCAGCAGGTCGTCAGCTTCGTCTTCCTCGATCTCCAGGTCGGTGTCGCGGATGATGCGGAACAGATGCGCGCCCTTCACCTGCGTACCGGGGAAGAGCTCGTGGATATTGGCGCGAATCACGTCCTCGAGAAACACGAACCCGAGTGTGCCGGGAGCTGAGAGCGGCTCGGGCAGCGCGATGAATCGCGGGAGCGTATCAGGCACCTTCACGCGCGCGAACTTGGTGCGGCCGCCGTGGCGGACGACCACCGCGAAGTTCTTGCTGAGGTTCGAAATGAACGGGAACGGATGGCCCGGGTCGAACGCCAGCGGCGTCAGCACGGGGCAGATCTCGCGTGAGAAGTATCCGGTGAGATGCTCGCGAATCTCCGGCGTCCACTCGTCGCGCTCGATGAACGAGATCTTCTCGGCCGCGAGAAGCTGCCGCAGCTCGCCCCAGACCGCTGCCTGATCCTGGAGCATCTGCCGGGCGCGCTGGCGCATCGCGTCGAGCTGCTGCTCGGTGTTGTAGCCGTCGGGCGCGACGTCCTCAATCTCCTCGCGAATCTTCTTCAGCGTCGTGGAGACGCGAATCATGAAGAACTCGTCGAGATTCGTGCCGGTGATCGCGAAGAACTTCACTCGCTCGAGCAGGGGATGTGATTGGTCACGCGCCTGCGCGAGGACGCGCTCGTTGAACTCCAGCCAACTGAGTTCTCGATTGATGTAGAGCGCCGGGTTTTTCAGATCGGTTGACTCGACCTCCCGCGGCGGCGCCACACGCAATCTGGCCCGCGCCGGCGCTCGGCGTCGAGGCGAGCGACGATCTGCCTGCTGCCGGGTTTCGATCACCGTACTTCGGGGGGAGCTCATGTGTGTTTTGCGCCTGGCGAACGCGGGATCTGGATCATATCAAAGCCGTGTAACGGGCTAAGATCGGCCTAAATGCACGTAATTCGTAGTGCAACCCTCAAGCCAGGCGCGACAGCAGCGGACATCGGCACGGAGACCTCGGGAAATGTAACAACGGTGCAAAAACGCCTCATCCATGGCAAGGCGCTGATCTTCTGGGATTCCGCTCTCCCAGGCACGAAATACGGCAAGAAGCGCGACGCTATCGATACGGACCAGATCACCCCAGCCGCTGACTGCGTGTCAGAGACACTCGAAACCCTCGACGAGCGGTGGAAGGCCGGCGCCTTCCGCTACCTGATGCCCGATTTCCGCGCCCGCGTCCATCGCGGAGAAACGTTCGTGATTGCCGGCGATCGCTTCGCCATCGGATCGTCGCGCGAAATGAGTCCAGCGGGTCTCAAGGCGATCGCCGAGGAAGTCGGTCTCGAGATGGTGATCATCTGCGGCGAGAACATGGGCGACATCTTTCGGCGCAATGCCCTGAATCTCGGACTGCACGTCGTGCAGAGCCCTGAGGCCGTCGCCGACGCTCGGGACGGAGACGAATTCTCCTTTGACCCCGAGTCACGGCAGATTGCCAACCTCACGCAAGGCAGGATCTACGATCCAAAGCCGCTCACGCCGAAAGAAGACGAGCTTCGAAAAACCGGCGGCATCGTCGCCGCGGGGCGCCGCGAGTTCCGCGCGTCGATCGAACGCCAGCCGAGAATCGAGTTCCCCGACGAGGACATCGCGCGAGACCTGACGACGACCGAGCAGATCGTCTGGGCGCATCGCGTGGACAAAGACCAGCAATCGGTGAAGCCGGGTGACACCCTGCGCGTGTATGCCGATCTGCTTCCGGCGTCGGACGGCACTGCGCCGTTTGCGATTCACACCTTCAACCAGATCACGCGCGGGCTCATCTATCCGCGTCAGGCGGCCATCGCCAACGATCACTTCGTCTTCACCGGCCGCGAAGACGACGACAAGCAGACGGGGATCGGCCGCGCTTTCGCGCGGGAGCAGGGGCTACAGCCACCGTATTACGCGACTCCCGGCGACGGTATTTTTCACTTCTACTTCCCGGAACAAGGTCTCGTGCTGCCGGGACAATTCATCCCTGGCGCCGATTCGCACAGCCGCGCGTATGGCGCCTACGGCGCCGTCGGCATGGGTGTGGGCTCGACGACGCTCGGGTTTGGATGGGCGACGGGCTACGTCTATTTCACGCTGGCCCGCGCACGGCGAGTGGTGTTCAGCGGCGGGCTTCGGCCGTGGGTCAGCGGCAAGGACATCGTGCTGGAGCTGCTGCGCCGCTGGGGCGCGAAGCAGTCGCAGGGGATGTCGGTCGAGTTCATCGATCGCGACAGGCAGCTGCCAATCGCCTATCGCAACACGATCGCCAACATGATGGCCGAGGCCGAAGCGCTCAACGGCATCTTCGCCGCCGACGAGATCACGCGCGCGTGGTACGCCGCGAAGGGGCTCGGCGATCTGCCGTATCCACCCGTGGCACCCGGCGCGAACGCTCGATATGACATCGACGAAGCGCTGTCACTGGGCGACGTGGCGCCGATGATTGCCAAACCATTCAGTCCAGGCAATGCGTATCCCGCCGATGAGGTCGCACGCGAGCGGATTCAGTTCGACAAGGCGTTGATCGGGTCGTGCACGAACGGCAGCTACGACGATCTGCTGCAGGCGGCGCTGGTGCTCTATCACGCCCGGCGAGCGGGATTGAGCAAAGCCGCGCGGCCGCTCGTCGTGTTTCCGGGATCGGGTGGCGTGGCCCGGCAAATCGAGCGCACCGACCCTCGGCTTGGCGGCGAATCGATTGCCAACGTGTTTCGAGCCGTGGGCGGCGAGATTCGGCAGTCCTGGTGTGGCCCGTGCTTCGGGCAGGGTCCTGACGCGCTGCAGTCGGGTCAGCGCGCGATCACCACCTTCAATCGCAACTGGCAGAACCGCATGGGTGTCGGCGGCGAGGGGTACCTCGCCAGCCCGGCGATCGTCGCCGCGTCCGCCCTGGCGGGCTACATGGCGCCGCCAGGGGAGCTCGGCTTGAGCTGGGACCCAGAGCTGTTTGGCGTGTAATTACTTGGGCGCCAAAGACACCTCCATCAATCCGTTCACTTTGACACTGCTCGGCGCGAATCGTCCGCCCGCGGCAATCCCGCCGGGCAGCGGCGCGTAGAGCTCGACTGCGATCTGAGAAACGGGCAGCTGCACACCGGAGACTTGCGACTTGTCGCTCAACGTGAGCGACGCGATCGCCAGAATCGGCCGCCCGTCGTCCGGCACGTCTGCCATCGGCGTTCGCCCCGGGTTGCCACCTGCTAACGTCTTGACCAACCGCTGGTGGCCCTCGCTGTAGTACCAGTTCAGCGCCGCCTTCTTGTTCTCGAACCAGGCGAAGATGACCTGCTTGCCGCTGAGCGTTCGCGCCGCGTCAACCCCGAGGACTCCCGGAGTGGCTTTCAACATGCCAACCAGGTCGGGCAAGCCTGCGGGCGGTCCCTGCGGCTGCGGCGTCGTCTGCGCCACGAGCACGATCGCCGCGGGGCTGAACACCAGTAACGCCAGCGTCAGCACGACCACCATCTCGCGAGCCATTCGATACGTTTCCTTCATCACGTCCTCCAGCCGAAAGCTCAAAGCCCAAAGCCATAGGTCTGGCAGTGTGCCCCTTTCGCACGCGAGGCATGTGTGCCAAAGGTAACTACGCCATACCGTGGCGACGGCGGAAGGCACGGTCAAGAAACACACCTCGAGCATTCGGCATTGGGCATCGGGGGGCGATGGGCGTAGGATCCGCGCTATGAAGTTCCTGCTCGCCGTCCTGCTTTCGGTCGCTGCGCTGGCCGTCGTGGCCGCCCAGTCACCGCAGACCCCGCAGACCTCTCAAACGGCGCAGACTGCCCCGACATCGCAGACGTCGCCGACATCGCAGACGCCCCAGTCGGCGCAGACGCCGCAGTCGCCGCAGACTCCCGACGGACCGGTCCAGGGACCGACGTTCCGAACGGGGATCGATCTCGTAGCGGTTGACGTCGCCGTGGTCGATCGCAACGGGCGCCCGGTGGAGGATCTCCGCGCTCCCGATTTCTCGGTGAAGATCGACGGCGAGGTTCGCCGCGTCGTCTCCGCCGAGCTGGTCAAAGTGGATGTGGAGGCGGCCAAGAAGCAGGTTGCCGACAAGAGTGAGACGTTCTACACGAGCAATCTGACTCCGCCCAACGGCCGGCAGATCATCCTCGCCGTCGATCAGATCAACATCCGGCCTGGATCGCTGCGGCCGATCATGGCGGCTGCGCAGCGGTTTGTCGATCGTCTGAGTCCGCTCGATCAGATCGCCTTCATCACCTTTCCCGAGCCCGGCCCGCGTGTCAGTTTCACCAACGACAAGCTGAAACTGAAGCTGGCGATGCAGGGCCTCATCGGCAACCAGCCGCGCACCACCGCCGGCCAGTACAACATCGGCGTCTCTGAAGCGCTGGCGATCGAAGAGAAGCGCGATCAGCTGACGCTCGCCACCGTCATGAACCGTGAATGCCGCTCGACCGACCCCATGCAGCGGGCGCAGTGCGAGCGCGACATCATCTCCGAGTCGTCTCAGATTGCGCGCAACATCAGGGAAGACGCCGACCAGTCGCTGATCGGCCTGCGCTCGATTCTCGAAAGGCTGTCGTACATCGACGGACCCAAGTCGCTGATTCTGATCTCCGAAGGCCTGGCCATCGACGACACCAGCGAGCTGCGCTCGATCGTGCAGATGGCCGGGATGGCGCGAACGGCGATCAATGTGATGCTGGTCGATCTGCAGCGCGGCGACGTGACGATCTCCGAGCAGCCACCGACCGAGCTGCAGGATCGCCGCATCCAGGTCACCGGTCTCGAGGCGCTGGCGACGATGTCCCGTGGCAGCCTGTTCCACATTGCCGGCACGGGCGAGCCGATCTTCGATCGACTCGCCTCGGAGATCTCGGCGCTCTACATCCTCGGCGTCGAGCAGCGGCCCAGCGACAGCAAAGGCGATCGGCATCGTATCGACGTCGAAGTGCGGCGCCAGAACGTGACGATCAGATCGCGTCAGGCATTCGTCACGTCGCAGACGTTCAGGGCCAAGCGATCGGCGGAGGACAACCTCCGCGACGCGCTTTCCTCGCCGTTCCCGGTCTCGGGTCTGCCCGTGCGCGTGACCACGTTTGCGCAGCAGGATCCCGCCAGTCAAAAGGTGCGCATGACTGTCTCGGCGCAGGTCGGTGCGCCAGGGGCCAAGCCCGCGTCGTACACCGTCGGCTACATCGTCATCAACGATGCGAATCAGGTGGCGGGGAGTTTTCTGACGAAGGCGACGTTGTCGCCGGGCGCAGGAAGTCCCAATGAGCCGCTGCACTTCGTCAGCGGAGTCATGCTCGAGCCGGGGATCTATTCGTTGCGATTCGGCGTGGTCGATGATGAAGGCCGGCGCGGCAGCGTGGTTCGCGACGTGAATGCCTGGAAGATGGCGGGCGAACCGCTGGCGATGGGCGATCTGATCATCGGCAATCTTCCGCCGGCGGGTCAGGGCATCCGTGCCGAGGTCGAGCCGTACGTGGTAGACGATCGGCTGGCGGCGTTCATCGAGCTCTATTCCAACTCGGACGCGACCTGGAACAACGCGAAGGTCACGTTCGAGATTGCCGACAATCAGGACGCGCCGGCGCTCGCGTCACTGCCGGTGCAACTCGTGCCGGGCAGGCAGCCGACCTGGCGCACAGCCAGCGGCATCATGGGCGCTCAGGCGCTGCCGCCAGGGAGATATGTCGCTCGCGCGCAGATCATGCGCGACGACAAAGCGGTCGGCGTGCTGGTGCGTCCATTCGTCCTGGAGCGCGCGGCCGGCGCACGAACGGTCGCTCCAGCGGCGGTCACCGCGGCGGCGGTGTCGTTTGCCTCGTCTCTGCCGAAGTTCGATGCGGCGGGAACCATGAAGGGTGAACTGTTGACCGAGCTGCTCAACATGGTGGAGAAGCGATCGGCCACGCTCAAGGATGCGATGGTTGAAGCGCGCGCCGGCCGCTATGGTCCGGCGGCGCTCGAGGCGCTGACGGCGGGCGACCAGGCAGTGGCGGCGTTCCTCCGCGGCGTCGATCTGTTCGGCAAGGGCCAGCTCGATCAGGCGGCGACGCAGCTGCAGCTGGCCGCTGGTCCGCGTCGTGACTTCTTCCCGGCAGCGTTCTATCTCGGCGCGATTTACGCGTCGGTCGGACGCGATCGCGACGCCGCTGGCGTGTGGCAGATGTCGCTCGGCACCGAGCCGCGTCCGGCCGTTGTCTACACGATGGTCGCGGATGCCCGTCTGCGCGACGGACAGCCGGAATCCGCGATCGATATTCTCAAGCCCGCGTACGACAGGGAACCGGCCAACGATGAGATCTCCAGACGCCTGGCCATCGCCTATGCGATGACCGGCCGATTCGGCGAGGCGCTGCCGGTGGCGGACAAATACCTCGAGCGGCACGCGACCGATCAGGACATGCTGCTGGCGGCCATCACGTCGCAGTACGAACTGTTCCGCAGTGGGCAGGTGCTGTCGAACGTCGATCGCGCGAAGATCCGGAAATACTCGGTCGCCTACAAAGGCGCCAACCGCGCGCTGATCGACAAGTACGTGACGACGATGGAGGCGCGCTGAACGCGGAACAAGGCCCAATGCGCAATGCTCAATGCGCAATGCCCAATGGGTTCTAGGTTCTACGTTCAAGGTTCTGGGTTCGAGTCGTCGTCGGAGCGCCCTCGTCGCCGCGGTTTGCGCCGTTGCCCGCACGTGGGGCAACGATCCTTTCTGTTCCGCAGGGCGTTGTGAACGATCTTGGCGAGGATCCGGACCAGTTCGTCTGATTCCTGCACGAGTGGGTCGAACCGAGTATCGAGCAGATTGGATCGGCGGCAGACGCGAAGCCGAAATCGGGATTCTTTGGCCTCTTTCACCGCGATTCGATTTTTTGCGATGAAGTCGTCGTGACTCGATGCACCATCGCTCTCCTCGGCATTCGCGCCTGCCGACGTTCCGGCTGAGAGCAATTGATAAGAAAGTGCGCGCCCGATCGGGCCGCGAGTGTGCAGGAATTGCGCTGCGTTGACTATCTCAACCGCGAATTCCAACAGACGTTCATGTATATCGTATGGTTTTCCGCTTGGTGTCAGGCGTTGTTCATTCATAGTTAAGCAACGCGCAAGCCACATCCTCATTGAGCATTCGGCATTGAGCATTGGGCATTGAGCATTGGGCATTGAGCCTTGGTAGATACGTTCTGGCATGGGTGCAATTACCCTTGGTCCACTGACGGTACAACCGTCTATTACGGTCTCGATTTCGGCGCGAACGTCTGGGGAACGCATCTTGGCGTCTCGACACGGCGCGACGCCGTAGCCGCCGATTTCGATCGCATGGCGGCGCTCGGTTTCACCGTGGCGCGCTGGTTCCTCTTCGCCGACGGCCGCAGCGGCATCCTCTACGATGACCGCGGTTTCCCGACCGGCCTCGATCCGCACGTCTTCATCGATCTCGATGCGGCGCTCGAGATCGCGCGCGACGCGGGCATACGGCTCGTGCTCGTCCTGCTCGACCATCGCTGGATGTTCGAAGGCGTCCGCGAGACGATTGCCGATCCGGCGACCGGCGAACTGCTTGAAGTCCGTCTCCCGGACGGGCGCTCGCGCGTGCTGCGCGACCGAATCGGCCGTGAGTCGCTGTTGCGTGGTGTGTTCGAGCCGCTGTTTTTCCGCTACGGCCGCAACGGGCAGCGTGCCGACCTGTCCTCGCAGATTCACGCCATCGAATTCATGAACGAGCCCGACTTCATCGTCGAGGAATGGGAGCGCGACCTCAGTTCACGCGTCTCGCGTCCGCTGCCGTTCGCCGTGCTCGGGGAGCTGGTCACCCGCGCCAACCAGTTGGTGCACGCACACATGCCGGCGCTGACGACGATGAGCTGTGCACGGCTGCATAATCTGTGGGCGTGGGACGATCCGGCGTTGGAGCTGGATTTTCTGCAGCTGCACTCGTATCCCGATCTGAAGCATCCGGACCGCGACGCCGACATCTTCGGCAGGCCCGCCTCGACGCTCGGCGTACGCAGGCGCGTCGTGCTCGGCGAATTCCCCGGCGATGGGACGCGCCAGCATCCGCCCGGTGTCTCGCATCCCGAACGGACGCTCGAGGACTATCTCGAGTTCGCGCTGGCGAGTGGGTATGCGGGCGCGTGGCCGTGGAGCTTCAGTGGGACCGACGACTACGGCGCGCTCCCTGAGGCGCCGCTCGTCGCGTTCGCGAGCCGGCATCGGGAATTGGTGAACGCGAGATGTCAGGACACGTGATGCGATTCGATAAACCCTCGCCCCGTGGAATCGGCTGGCTGGTGTTCTTCGACGTCAACCGCACGCTCGGCGGCCTGGCATCGATGGAGCTGCTGCGCCGTTCGCTTGGCGCTCGCGGCTGGATGACCGACGAGACCCATGCGCTGTTCGTCGCCGTTTCGCGACTGACCCCGGGCACCAACATCCTGGCCTACTGCGTCGCGCTCGGCTGGCACCTGGCGCACTGGCGCGGCGCGCTGGTGGCGCTGGCTGCGGCGTCGGTGCCCGCCTCTGTGCTCATCGCGGTGCTCAGCGCCATGCTGACCACCATCGATCAGCTTCCCCTTGTCCGCGGTGTCATCGCCATCGCGATGATCGTCGCCACGCTGCTCGTGCTCATGGCCGCGTGGAACCTGCTGCGGCCGTACGTGCAAGGCACGAATGCCGTCCGCGCCGGCATCATCGCCGCTGTCGCCGTGGTGCTGGCGCTGATGGGAGTCACGCCGATCCGGATCCTGCTCGTCGCCGCGGTGTTCGGCGTGGTGATGGCCTCGCCCGAGGCGCCGGCCGTCGCCGAGGTCGATCGATGAGCATCGTCGCGCTTTACCTGCTGCTCTTGAAGGCGACGGTGACGTCGTTCGCCGGTATGGGATCGCTGCCGCAGATCCGGCAGGACCTGGTGGTGACGCAGGGAGTCGTGACCGACGAGGAACTGAGTCAGGCTGTGGTGATTGGCCGCTCGGCGCCGGGACCGGTCGGCGCTTACGTCGTCGCCGTCGGCTACTTCGCCGGCGGCTGGCTCGGCGCGTTCGTGGCGTGGCTGGCGATGATCACCCCCGCGCTGCTGGTGATTCCGCTGCTGACGATGCTGCGGCAATTCCTGCACCTGCCGCGCGTGAAAGCGGCAGTCGATGCCGTCGTGATCGCGAGCGCCGTGCTGCTGCTCACGTCCGTCGTCAGAATGGCGATGGACAGTGTCGAGATGCTCAGACGCGTGTTCGGATGAACGTCCTCGGTATTCCCACGAGAATCGTCGTCACAATGAGCGCGACCTGGGGCATCCACGCAGCGAGCGGGGGCGAAAGAGACTCGCTCAGGGTGAGCCCGTACCCGAGCCATCGCATCATCCAGTAACCAATAGCAGCAACGCTCACCGCGGCCAAGATTCCAGTCCGCCTGGCCCGACGACGAATCGTGAGGACGAGGGCGAACGCGCAGAACGTGAGCGGTGCGATCGCAATGCCAAGCCGCTGGTGGAACTCGAACACAAGCGACGCGATCTGTTGCCGAACATCTGGTCGTGACGCGCGCTCGTACGCTCCCCAACCAAATCTCGCGCGCGCAAACGGCCGTACCAAACGGTTCAATTCCGGGAGCGTGAACTCATGGTCGCCCTTCACGACGTATTCGCCAACTATTGCTTCTCGATAAAGTTGATTGGTTGTGGGGCTGAGCCACCCGAGGGTGACAAGTGAGAGTGCGCAAGCCGCCAACGCAACCAACATGACCGCTGCAATCAAGCGGTGCGATGCTGCACGTCGATGCGTGGCGAGTGCGGCGCCGAGCGCCAGGCCGACAGGTAGTCCCAGCGGCAGAATAGCGGGCAGCAAGTAGAGCATCAGACGCTGAACGCTCGCGTCCGGTGGAAACTCTGTGTCTCTCATTGATTCCAGCAGGTCGCGCGTCCTGGGCAATTCCAAGAGCCAGAGCGGGACACTGACAATCACAATCGAGCAGCCTGCGAGCCAGAGTGTGTGAAGCAGTCCTTGCCGGTCTTCCTTGCTCCAACTATGGCGCGCCTCTCTCAGCCCCAACAGACCGCACCACAAACTCACCTTCGCGAACGCACTATAGCCAGTGAGTCGCGCAAGCCATCGACGTCTCATGCCGATCGCCGATGCGTACTCGACCTGCAGATCTCCAATCACCGGATCGATCAGCCGCTCCATCGTCTTCTGGCTGCACACGCGTGCCGCAAGCGCGCGTAACCGAGTACCTGGGCGGCTCACTGCGCAAACCTCGGCGAGAAGTGCTGCGCTGCAGCGGTCCACGCCGCCAGCAGGCGGCGGCCAAGCGCCGTCGGCTGGTACAACCGTCGTGGCAAGCCGCCGGCTTCCGCAGGCGCGGCCTCGAGACGCGAGGCGATGAATCCTTTCTCTTCCATGCGCCCGAGCGTCACGTAGATCGTCCCGCGTTTGAGACGACGACGGGAGGCGGCGACGAGCTGCAGGCCGTACATCGCGTCTTCGTTGGCGATCAGCAGTTCGAGAATCAGGGATTCGACGGCGGAGAGCCGTGGCGGGTGAGGAAGGCGACGAGCCACGAGCGAAGCTTACAAGTTGTAAGACTGCTCGTCAAGGTCCGGTGTCCGGCTAAAGCCGGACACTACCGACGCGCGGGCTGAAGCCCGCGCTCTACGCGGGCGATAGCCGCGAGGATCCGTTCTCGCAGACGAAGCTGGCGACCTTGCTTTCCTTATCCGATCGCTGCGCGACCGTCTCGACATGGTACCACTCCGCCTGCACGCGGTCCCGCGTGATGTCGAGCAGCGTATAGCCGTTGTGCTCGCCCTCGAGGAACTTCAGGTGCCGCGCCAGCGGACGGAGCATGGCGGCGCGTTGACGCAGCTCGGGCGACGCGAAGAAGGGCGGCGAGCTGATGGCTGGTGTCACGAACTCCACGGCAACGGAACCGGCGCCCGTTGTCGGGTCATATCCCGCGTAAGGGTTGCGAGGGACATCCATCGCCCAGGAGCTGTGGATATCGCCGGTGAGGATCGCGAGATTGGTGATCTTCTCGCTCGCGAGCAGATCGAAGACACGGTTGCGTGCCGGCGCATAGCCATCCCACAGGTCCGGGTTGGCCACGGGAAAGCCAGGAGGCGTCAACGGTGTGAAGACGATCTGCTGGCCGATCAGGCGCCACCTCGACCCTGCCCGCTGCGACGTTCGCAGCTCGTCGAAGAACCACGCCTCCTGCGCCGCGCCAAGCAGCGAACGCGCCGGATCGGCGAGCGTTTTTGTGTCGGTGGTGACCGCCTGCTGATCGCGCAGTCCGCGCGTGTCGAGCATGATCAGATCGACAAGATCGCCGAAACGGAACGACCGATACAAATGGACTTTCGGGTCGGCCGATTCGCGGATTGGCATCCACTCGAGATAGGCACGGTAGGCTGCCGCCAGACGTGTGGCCCAGGTGCCCTGCGCGGACGTGTGATTTCCTGCGCCGCCCGACCAGGCATCATTCGCCGACTCGTGATCATCCCAGACGGCAATGAACGGATGGCGTCGGTGCGCTTCCTGCAGATCGATGTCGCTGCGATAGGCGGCGTACCGGTCGCGGTAGTCCTCGAGCGTCGAGGCCTCGCCGGGTCGCAGCGGCACGCGGCCCGACGCCGAGCCGTCGCCGTAGCGGCCGTTCGCGAACTCGTAGATGTAGTCGCCGAGGTGAATGACCGCGTCGAGGTCGTCGCGGGATGCGACGCAGCGATAGACGTTGAAGTAGCCGGCCGGATAGTTGGAGCACGATACCAACGCCGCGCGCAGATGGTCAGTGCGACTGGGTAGTGTCTTGGTGCGGCCGATCGCCGAGCGCTCGCCGCCGGTGGTGAACGCGTAGTAATAGGTTCGGCCAGGTCCGAGACCACCGGCGTCCACCTTGACCGTGAAGTCGCGCTCCATCGCTGCCTGCGCGGTGCCGCGCACAACGACCTGCTGCAACGCATCATCGGAGGCGACCACCCACTGCACGTCAATCGGTCCGGTCGCGCTGCGGGTCGCGGGAGCGGTCACCCGCGTCCACAGCATGACGCGATCGGTCAGCGGATCGCCGCTGGCGACTCCGTGCTTGAACAGCCGCTGTGCGGGATCGGATGCGGCCTGCTCGGCGCGAATCGACAGCGGGATGAGAGCGGCGGACGCAGCAGCGCCCTGGATAAATTTCCGGCGCGTGATGGACATAGGACTCCCGTGATCCTAATGCACGTGGGTGACTGCCGCATTAGCGACCTGTCCCGGCTGGTAGCGGAGGAAGACGTGGAACGAGACCGGCGAGCCATACGATTCCCGCAGGTTGCTGGGAACGAGATAACCGGTCACGTCGCCGCCGATCCCAATCCTCCCGTCGCGTGCCCTCCAGAGATCGCGAACGTAGCCCATTGTCAGGGCGCCAACCTGTGACTGTCGGTGGCGGTGAAAAATTCCGCGCGGATGGAAACCGGCGTCGAGTATGTCCTTTGCCACCGATTCCGCGCGCATGAACACCACGTCGCGCGGCCTCACATTGATGCGTCCCTCGAGGAGATACGCCTCGAGGTTGCCGTGAATCTCGCGGTTTTGGCCGAATGCGGCCGTCCATGCGAGCCCTCGTCCGGGGATGACGTGGCTCAGCGACGCGGTGAGTCGCTTGGCGTCGTAGGGCGTCGTGAGCTCAGGCATGGTCAGCGCCGCTCCAGACACCTGGGCGCTCCACCCACCGCGCGCCCACCCCAGACGCAGGGAGTAAGAGTCGAGCGCGCCAAGATCGAGATCGGTGCGGTTCTCGTCCGGCTCGCGTCCCTTGAACCATGAGCCGTCCAGACTCCACTCACGGGCCGTTGCGCCAAGCGTGATCACGCCCGGCGTGATGTGCGTGGAATCGAGATAGTGATGCGAGAGCGGGGCCTGCGGGTTGTCGGCTGCCGACGCGCGATGCATGAACGCGACAGGGCCGAGCGCCGGGGCTCCGACCAGCGCACCCGACACTCGCCACGTGAGCCGACGCCACGGCACGCTGTAGGTCGCGCCGAGGCCCATGATCAGATCGTGCGGATGCTGGTAGTCGATGAGCGGTGCGCGCCTGAAGGTCTCACCGGTTTGAAACGCCTGCGGTGAGCCGATGTCCTTGAGCGTCCAGGCCTCGAGCGAGAGCATCGTGGACGCCGAGAACGTGCCGGATCCCATTCGGCGCGCGGCCGCGGCCATCAGCCAGTTCTGCGACTCCCACGCGGAGAAGTCGGTGAATTTTCTGTGCTGGTAGTTGAAACCAAAAAAAAACGATCCATCGACCATCCACTGCCACGTGCCCTCGGCGGCCGCTGGCTGATGTTCCTGAGTGGTCTGCGCGCGCAGCGTCGGATCGAACAGGAAGCCCATCACGAACGCGCAGACAACCGCGCGCACGACCGGCCGCACCCGCTCAGCGGATGACGATGCGGCCGGTGAAGATGGGTGCATGGTTCTGATGGTCGTGGTAGTCGCAGGCGCGGGCGACCGCCAATGCCGCAGTCTGCCGGCTTTGTCCGGGCACCAGGAACCCCACCGCATCGATCTCTCTGCAGTCCGGCGTCGCCGGATCCGGGCCGCCGGCGATGTCGTGCGGCTGCGTATCGTTGTTGATGAACGTGACTCGCTCACCAACGGCAACGACCAACTGCCGCGGCTCCACGCCACTCGGTGAGATCCGGATCACGGGCGGGTCTGCCGGCGGCGGTGTTGGAGCTGTAGATGGTCCAGACGAGGGGCTGCCCGATGAGCCGCCGCCGCAGGTCGCGCCCGCTGCCGCGAGCGCGCCCGTTACCAAAGAGGAAAAGATTTTTCGACGCCAGTAAGCCCGGCGCGTCGCGCTGCTGCTCCGCGACGCGTTTTGGCCTGCCGTTCGTCGAATATCCGCGGTCACGTCTTGATCGTAGCCAACTGCGTGCCGCAGCGTCCTTGACACCCCCAGTTCCGGATGGCAGTCTGGTTCAGATGCTGCAGTGGTTCCGCGGCCACGCTCGCTCGATTGCCGCACCGGCGCTGCTCTCTCTCGCCACGCTCAGTGTCTGGTCGGCGGCGCCGCACCAGGACGACTGTCACGAGGCGATCTGCGCATCGGTCGTGGTGCCGCACGATCCGTCGTCTCATAGCATCCATCGCGACACCTCGACAACCGCCCATCGACCCCTGCACTGCGTCCTCTGTCACTGGACGCGCATCGTCCGGCCGTCAGCCACCGTCGCGCATCATCTCGCCCCGGCCGTTGATCGCGCGATCCTGATCCTCGTCGATGTCGTCCGCGCGCCGGAGGCGTTCTTCGCGGCGCAGCCACCGCTTCGCGCTCCGCCGTCCTCTCCATATCTCGACGCGTAAGTTCGCCGAAAAACCAAGTTGTTGAGAGTGGAGATGCATTCATGCATGTACGTGGGTTTCTATCTGCGTGCGTCGTGCTCGCGGTGGCGCTGGCGATCTCTCCGCACGTTGCCGCGCAGGCCGGCACACAGCTGTCCGGCCGTTTAGTCAATTCATTGAGCGGCGCCCCGATCGCGGGTGCCACCGTGACCCTCGAGGAGCAGAAGCGCGAGACGATGTCGGGCGCCGATGGGACGTTCACGTTCGAGAACGTTCCGCCCGGCTCGTACCACATTGCTGTTCGCGCCCAGGGCTACTCGTCGCGCCGGAGCGAAGTGATGCCGGCTGGCGCGGCGCGGATCGATGTGCTGGTCGATCCGGAGCTGCACTTCGAAGAAGTGCTGTCGGTCGGTCCGGATGCGCGCAGTCAGTTCGAGTCGTTCCAACCGACATCAGTTCTCGCGGGACAGGAACTCTCGAAGCAGCTCGAAATGTCGCTCGGCGCGACGCTGGAGAGTCAGCCCGGCGTGGCGTCGCGCAGCTTTGGTCCGGCGCCGGCGCGGCCGGTGGTGCGCGGGCTCGACGGCGATCGCGTGCTGATCCTGCAGGACGGGCAGCGGATGGGCGATCTCTCGAGCCAGTCGGGCGATCACGGCGTGCAGATCAATCCGGCGGCGGCCCAGCGCATCGAAGTCGTGCGCGGCCCGGCCACGCTGCTCTACGGCGCCAACGCGATCGGTGGACTCGTCAACGTCATCACCGATGAGATTCCAACCAAGCCGATGATGGGTGCGAGCGGCAACTTCACCTTCAATCTCGGCACCGCTGCGACAGAGGCCGCGGCGGCCGGCGACGTGCATTTGGGCAATGGCACGTTCGCACTGCACCTGGGCGGAGGCGGCGCTCGCTCAGGCGACGTCGCGACGCCAGAGGGCGATCTCGCCAATTCGCAATCGAGGAATGGCTTTGGCAACGTCGGGCTGTCGTGGACGGGTGCGAAGAGCTATGTCGGTGGAAGCTATGGCTACGACAACACGAAATACGGCATCCCCGTCGTCGAAGACGGCCAGGTACAGCTGACGCCGAGGCGCAATGCCTTCTCGCTGCGCGCGGGCGCGAACGGATTGCCTGGCGCGATCGACTCCTATCGGGCGACGCTCGCGGTTCGCCGCTACAAGCACGACGAGCTCGAGGGCGACACGGTCGGCACGAGCTTCACGAACAACACTGAAGAAGTCGAGGTGATGGGCTCGCACCGAGCCGTCGGCAGACTGAAGGGCAGCGCTGGCGGCTGGTTTCTGAACCGGGCATTCGACGCGGTTGGAGAGGAAGCACTCTCACCCGCAGTCGATCAGCGCGGCTTCGCGGCGTTTGTCTACGAGGAAGTGACCTGGCCCCACGTCACCTTCCAGTTTGGCGGACGCGTCGATCACTCGCGCTACGAGCCCAACGCCGAGTCCGACCGCAGCTTCACGACCGGTTCGGGATCTCTCGGGCTGCTGCTGCGCCCGGCGGCGGCGAACGATCGTCTGACCGTCGCACTCAGCCTGGCGCGCGCGGCGCGCTACCCGGCACTCGAGGAGTTGTTCTACTTCGGGGCGCACCCGGGAAACTTCGCCTTCGAAGTCGGCAACCCCGACCTGAATCCGGAGCACGCGCTGGGCTTCGACATCGCGCTCCGGTGGCGGTCGGGGCGCGCCTCGGGCGAGGTCACCTACTTCCGCAACGACATCAGCGACTATGTCTTCAGAGCGCCGATGACGGAAGCCGAGTTCCAGCGCCGGTTGCCGGAGTTTGCCGCCCGGTTCCCTGACCGCGACATCGGCGCGGAACCAATTGCCACCGACGAGTTCCCGATCGTCGAGAACATCGCCGCCGACAGCATTCTCCAGGGCGTCGAGTCACACGCAGACTTCCAGGTCACGTCTGGCATCGCTGTCGAACTGGGACTCGACTACATCCGTGGCACACTCAAGGACACCGACGAGCCCCTGCCGCGAATTCCACCGCTGCGATTCCGCGGCGGGCTTCGCTATCAGCGTAATGCGTTCCAGGCCGGCGGCGAAGTCACCGCGGCGGCGACGCAGGATCGGCTGTTCCCGACCGAGACGCCGACCGACGGCTATCAGCTGCTGCGCTTCTACAGCTCGTACTCGTTCATGAGCGGGAAAGCGACCAACACGATCACCGCGCGGCTCGACAATGCGACCAACGAGCTCTATCGCAATCACCTCTCGCTCATCAAAGACCTGACCCCGGAGATGGGCAGGAATTTCAAGGTGCTCTATAACGTCTCGTTTTGATGCTGCAGGCGGGTCTAAAGACCCGCCTCTACTCCGATCAGCGACCGCATATCGCTCGGGATTGGGGCTTCGAGCTCAATAGATTGTCGAGTGATCGGATGCGGGAATCGAACACGCCAGGAGTGAAGCGCCTGGCGCGCGATCGTCGAGTCGGTGACGCCATACAGCGCGTCACCGACAATCGGCCAGCCGCCCGACGCGAGGTGCACGCGAATCTGGTGCGTCCGTCCGGTCACCAGTTCGCAGCGGACAAGTGACAAGCCATTGCGGAGACCTGCGATCACTTGGTACCGCGTCTCGCTCGGCGCGCCGGCCTCCGTCACGACGACGCGCCGGCGATCGGCGACGTCGCGAGCGAGCGGACGCACGATGGATCCGCTGGCTGGTTCGGGCGATCCCTGCACGACGGCGAGGTATTCCTTGTGGACGCGGCCGGCGGTCTGGTCGCGCTGCATCGCCGCGTGAATGTCCGGCGTCAGTGCCATGACGACCAGGCCTGAGGTGTCTTTGTCCAGTCGCGTCAGGATGCCGGGCTGGGTACCAGCGCGGTCCCGCATCCGCCACAGCACGCTGTTCAGTAGAGTCCCTGACCAGTTCTTGTAGGTGGGATGCACGACGATGCCGGGCGGCTTGTCGAGCACAATGATCCACTCGTCCTCGAAAACTATGGAAAGCGGCCCCTCTTCAGGCAGAGGTCGGCGCCGTTCTGTGGATTGAATCTCCATCGTCACTTGGCGCATCTTAGTGGTAAGCCGGGTCCGAAGATCAGGACCCGGCCTACACTGAGGATTACATGGCGATATTCAGCACTCCGATGAATCTGCGGCTGCCGCGACCCGACCAGGCGTTGCCCGGCCGTCAGACAGCGATGCCGGTGCCCGAGCACCATGCGGTGAACGGCGCGCGCATCACGCCGCCGTTTCCCGCCGGACTCGAGCAGGCGGTCTTTGGCATGGGATGTTTCTGGGGCGCCGAACGGAAGTTCTGGCAGGCGCCTGGCGTGTACTCGACGGCGGTCGGCTATGCCGGTGGCTACACGCCGAATCCGACATACAAGGAAGTGTGCTCAGGCATGACCGGGCATGCCGAGGTCGTGCTCGTGGTGTTCGACCCGAAGGTGACCAGCTACGACGCGATGCTGACGCTCTTTTGGGAGAATCACGATCCGACGCAGGGCATGCGCCAGGGCAACGATGTCGGCACGCAATATCGATCGGCGATCTACACCTCGACGCCGGAACAGAAGCAGGCGGCCGACACGTCGCGGGCGTCATATCAGGATCGTTTGAGAGCGGCAGGCTACGGTCGCATCACGACCGAAATCCTCGAGGCGCAGCCGTTCTACTACGCCGAGGATTATCACCAGCAGTACTTGCACAAGAACCCCGATGGCTACTGCGGCATCGGCGGAACCGGTGTGACCTGTCAGGTCGGCGTCAAGGCTTGACGCGTGAAGCCCGACATTACGGCTTGACGCGTCAAGCCCGGCGCATCAGGGCTTGACGGTGACGGTAAAGCCGTCCTGATTCGGCGCTGCGTACTGACGATGGTGGCGGATGCGGGAGTAGGGGATCGTCACCAGCGTGCCGTACTCGCCTTCGGGCTGCGGATGAATCTGCAGCGTCATCTCCTCGGTCGTCGTTGACAGCGTGCGAACGACGTCGGTCTTCGCGAACCCGATCACGTACACGTCACCGCTCGGCAGCTTGTGCGTCTCATAGCTGCGGTACCGGCGCACCGCGAAGAGCGGGGCGGCCGGCAGGCCCGGGGAGTAGGTGAATCCATACACGCCGCCGGGAAGAACGCTGACGCTGTTCCCTTCTTCCTCGGCCCCGACCAGGCGAACCTGATGGGCGATACGAAGCGCTTCCTGGTCGGCGGTGTCCTTCGTCTCGGTGTAGACAACTCTGCTCATTGCGGTCTGATTCTATATCGTTCACGAACCGACCTGAACACGCTACACCCTCTTTGTTTTCCAGGTCCCTTTTGCAAACAACCACGCGCTGACCACTGACATGGTCGAGAACGCGATGGTGACTGCGATGAACACGCCGGTCGGCCCGAAGCCGAACGGGCGAGCCAGCAGCCACGCCAGCGGAATCTCGAACGCCCATTGGCACGCGAGGGCGATCAGCGTCGGCGTGCGGGTGTCGCCGGCGCCGTTGAAGGCGGCGATCAAGGCCATTGCGTAGCCATAGAACAGGAACCCCGCAGAAACGATGCGCAGACAGCTGACGCCGTAGCGCGCCACTTCTGGGTCGGTCGTAAAGAAGCTGATGATGAACGGTGCAAAGAGGAGAAAGATCAGCCCGATACCACCGAGAAAAATCGTGTTGTAGAGCCCGACCTTCCATGCCGCCTCCTCGGCGCGTTCGGGCTTGCCGGCGCCGAGGTTCTGGCCGACCAGCGTGGCCGCCGCGTTACTGATCCCAAACGACGGCAGCAAGGCGAAGATGATGACGCGGATGCCGATCGTGTTGCCGGCGACCGCAGCGCTACCGAATCCGGTGAGGATGCGGACCAGTCCCATCCACGAGGCGGTGTTCACGAGGTTCTGGAAGGTCGCTGTCCCTGAGATGCGGAGGATCGTTCGCATCACACCGAGATCGAACCGCCAGTGGCGGGCATGCAGCTCGATGCGCCCACCGCGGCGCGTCAGGTGATACAGCTGGTAGAGGACGCCGCTGCCGCGCCCGATGGTCGTACCGACCGCGGCGCCAACGACGCCGAGCGCTGGAAACGGCCCGATGCCGAAGATCAGGCATGGACCGAGCGTGACATTGATCGCGTTGGCGAACCACAGCACACGCATCGCAATCGCCGCGTCGCCGGCACCGCGGAACACCGCGTTGATCAGGAAGATCATCACGACCGTGCCGCTGCCACCGAGCATCACGCGCGGAAACGTCGATCCGATCCGCATCACCTCGTCACTCGCACCCATGAGCGCCAGCATCTGCGGTCCGAACAGCACACCGATGGTGCCAAAGACCACGGCGGCAACCAGCCCGAGGATGATCGATTGCACGGCCGCCTTGGCGGCGCCATCGCCGTCCTTCTCACCGATGCGTCGCGCGACGGTGGCGGCCCCGCCGATCGACAGGCCGATGGCGAGCGCGTACATGATGGTCATCCACGACTCGGTGATGCCCACTGTCGCGACAGCATCAGCGCCGAGCTTGCCGACGAAGAACACGTCGGCGACGACGAACACCGACTCCATGATCATCTCGAGCACCATCGGGACGGCGAGCAGCACGACGGCTCGTCCGATGGGTGCTTCGGTGAAGTCCTGGTGAGAGCCGCGGACGGCTTCCTTGACGGTCTCCCAGATAGAAGGAGAGTGTTCAGGGACGATGGAAGTCACGGGAGTTATCGTACTTCGTCGCTCGTCGATTACTTCGTCGCGATGGTCGAGAGCACGCGATAGAGATACTCGGCGCCCCAGCCGAGCGACGAGACGGGCACACGCTCGTTGTCGCCGTGCATGCGCAGCTCGTCTTCCTGTTCGAGCGGCAGGGGGAGAATCCCATAAGTGGGAATGCCGGCGGCCCGCAGCGCGGCGCCATCGGTCGCGCCAGTCGAGAGCATTGGCACGACCGCCGCCTCAGGAGCCATCGCGGCCCCGACCGATTCCATTGCCAGATAGAGCGGTGTCTTCGTAGAGGACACCGGTGGCGCTTTCTGCGGCTCGCGCTGAACCTGGAACGTCACCTGCTTTTCGGCGCCAATGCGATTGAGGTCGGCCACGTAGGCGCGGATGTCGCTGTCTGGAAGGATGCGTGCATTGAGCGTGGCGGTCGCGTCGGACGGAATGACATTGGCGCGAATGCCGCCATTGATCATCGTCAGCGACGCCGCATCGCGAAGGACGGCGTTGTGCACCGGGTCGCGGCTGAGTACGGCGTCAGCCTGGTCGACATCGGCCTGGGCCCGGGCGGTACTGATCGCCTGCATCGCCTGTCGCATCGCGGGATCCTGCTCGACCTTCGCGAGCCCGCCGAAATACGCACGGGTCACGTCGCTCACGCGCGCCGGCTGCTTCGCGTCGTGGACGCGGGCCAGCGCCCGCGACAGCGCCGCGATCGGATTGTCAGGCAGCGGCACTGACCCGTGGCCCGACGTGCCGCGCGCGGTGGCGACGACGGCGTAGGAGATCTTCTCGGTGACCTGGATGTTGATGGAAAAGACCTTCCCGCTCCGCGCGCGAACGCGGCCGCCCTCGTTCAGCGCGAACTCCGCATCCTGAATCAGATCGAAGTGCTTCGCGATGACCGTGCCGATGCCTTGATCGCCGCCTTCCTCGGCGGCCGTGCCGAGCAGGATGATGTCGCGATCGAGCGAGTCGCGTCGCGCCGACAGCAGTCGCATGGCCACGGCGGTGGCCGCCAGCGCACCCTTGTCGTCGATGGTGCCTCGTCCGTAGAGGTATCCGTCGCGCTCGGTGGGCTGAAATGGCGGTGACGCCCACTTCGAAAGATCGGCGCCGACCACGTCCATGTGGCCCATCACGAGCACCGCACGCTTGGTGGGCCTGGTCGCCCTCAAACGCGCGATCAAATTCGCGCGGCCATCGCCGGGGTCAAGGATGCGTGTTTCGATGCCGGGCGCGCCGCGCAGGAACCCATCGAGATGACGCGCGACGAGAATCTCGTTGCCGGGCGGGTTCTGTGTGTCGAGTGCGACGAGCTGTTTCAACAGCGCGAGCGTGTCGCGCTCAGCAGATGGTCGATCGAAGCGCTCTTGCTGCTGCTGCGCGACGACGACGCTGAGGGTTAGAACGAGGACGAAGGGAAGAGCTCTGAAGGTCAAAGGTCAATTTTACTTGACCTTTGCCCTTTGCCTTTTGACCTGACTATCGGCGCGAAATCGAAATGCCGCCGTTCACTGCAGCCAGGCGGATCCTCGGCCCACCGGATCCGAGAGTGCCGCGAATCTGACGCCGGCTGTTGATCAACCCGCTGATGGTGATCGGGAAGTCAACGGCGATGCCGCCGTTGGACGTGCTGGCGTCGAGCTCGCCGGAGAACCCTGATGGCACAGACAGCCTGACCCCGCCGTTGACCGTCTTCAAATCGAGTCCTGGGCCGTCCCATTTCTCGTTGGCCAGCTCGACCTGCAGCCCGCCGTTGACCGTCTCGCCTCTGATATCGCCATTCACGTCGCCGAGCACGATCCCGCCGTTGATGGTGTGTGCATCGATGCGGCCGCGTACATCCTCGACGATGATGCCGCCGTTGGTGGCATCGACGCGCACATCCGCCTTGCGCGGCACCTGAAGCTCGAACTCGACCGACCAGTAGCGGTCGTCATCCCAGTCTCGCCGGCGATCTCGGCGGTCGCGAGGACCATCGGCCTGGATGCGCCCTCCGGTGGTGGTGATCTGGATTTGCTTGGCGAGCTGCGCGGCCGCGTCACGACTGTCGTCGCGGACGGTCACACGCGCGCGCATCTGAACATCAGACCGATCCCAGCCGCGGATGAACACGCCGCCGTTGCCGCGCGCGTCGAGGTCGATCGTGCTCTGGTTGCGCAACGTCTCTTCGCGCACTTCACAGAAGTCTACGCGGCGAGCCTCGCGGCACCAGTCGTCTTGCGACAGGCCGAATGGGCGGTCGCGGTCGCGATTTCGTTGAGCGGGTAGAACAGCAGTCGTGACGATCAGCAGCGCGGCGGCTACACAGATGACGCGAGACATATCCCCTCCGGCCCTCTTTGACGGAGTAGAGGGCCGCCGCGTTGACGCCTACGGCTTGGCTGGGGGTTTTTCCGGCCCAGTTGCAACGGGGCGCGCGGGATCGGCCGACCATTCGGACCACGACCCGGCGTACAGCCGGGCGCCGGGCAGACCGGCGTGGGTCATGGCGAGCAGATTGTGGCAGGCGGTCACGCCCGAGCCGCAGTACATCACGGCGTGCGACGGGTCGTGTGCTCCCAGCGTTTTCAGGAAGGACTCGCGCAGCTGTGGAGGCGGCAGCAGCGTGAAGTCGTCTGCGGCGTTCGATCGATAGTGATGGTTCACCGCACCGGGGATGTGACCGGGCACGCGGTCGATCGGTTCGGTCTGACCTTCGTATCGCTCGGGTGCCCGCGCGTCCACGAGCAGCGTCTTCTCGTTGCCAAGCTGTGCCTGCACCTCGTCAACGCCGATCCGCATTCCAAGCCGTGGCGCCGCGATGAACTTCGCCGCCGCGCGGATCTCGTCACCGCTGCGCGTCGGCCGGCCCTCGCGTATCCATTTCGCCCATCCGCCGTCGAGCACGGCGACCGCATCGTGGCCCACGTAGCGAAGCAGCCACCACAAGCGGCTGGCGTACATCCCCGAGTCCTGATCGTAGGCAACAACCTGTGTGCCCTGCGCGATGCCCAGTCGTCCAAGCGTGGCGCTCAACCCCTCGATCGACGGCAGCGGGTGACGGCCGTTGGTGCCGATTTTCGGCCCGGCCATGTCGTGACTGAGGCTCGCGTATACCGCGCCAGGAATGTGCGCGGCCTGGTACTGCTCGCGGCCCCACTGTTCGTTTTGGAGATCGAATCGGCAGTCCACGACGACCCAGTCGCCGTCGAGATGGCCGGCAAGAGTCTCCGTGGCGATGATGGTCGTAAACACGGGCTGTAGGGCGGGTCCGCCTTCGCCAAGGCTTCGGCGCGACCCGCCGTCCTTTTACCGCTGATGCTGCAGCGCCGCGATGCGAGCCTCGAGCGGCGGGTGCGTGGAGAGGAGCGCGGCCCAACCGCGCACGCCATTGATCTTCATCGTGGCCAGTGCCTGATGGCTCGTATCGACGGCGTCATGGTAGCTGGCGAGCCGCTGCAATGCCCCCACCATCCGCTCGCGTCCGGCCAGGTGTGCGCCGCCGGCGTCGGCCCTGAACTCGCGGTGACGTGAGAACCATGCCGTCACCAGCGACGCCAGGAGGCCGAGGACGATCTGCAGCACGATCACGACGAGGAAATACATGCCGCCACCGCCACGCCGACCGTCGTCGCTACGCGTAACGGCCGACGCAATCACGCGCGCGAAGAACATGACGAACGCGTTCAGCACGCCCTGAAGGAGCGTCATGGTCACCATGTCGCCGTTGGCAATGTGCGTGACTTCATGAGCCAACACGCCCTCGACCTCTTCCGGGCGCATCGCTCGCATCAGGCCGGTCGAAACGGCGACCAGGCTGCGGTTCTTGCTGGGACCGGTGGCAAACGCATTCACCTCACCCGACTCGTAGACGCCCACTTCCGGCATCGGCAGGTTCGCCTGACGGGTCAGCCGTTCGATGGTCTGATACAGCCAATCGAGCTGGCTGTTGCCGCTGCGTCCGTCGATCAGGCGTACGCCGGTCGCTCGCTTGGCAATCCAGCGCGACATCTGCAACGAGATGAACGCGCCGCCCATGCCCCAGACCAGGCAGAAGACCGCCAGCGATCCGAGGTCAGGGCCGCCGGCAACGCCGAGCACGGAGACCACGATGCTCAGCGTCAGGACGATGGCGAGGTTGGTGACGAGAAACAGAAAAATCCGTTTACCCATGATGGTTTGAGAATAGCACCTCGTCTGGTAAGACGCGGATCCCTGGGCGGACGTTTCGTGGTCCTCATCCGCGGACCATGCCGATTGTGTTAGTAGGACATGTGGATTGACAGGGCAGCAATGCGTATATTGCTGCAATGACAATGTGGCTGCCGAATCTCGATTCCCGCAAGGGCCCCGTCTACCGGGCTATTGCCGACGCGATTGACGAGGACGTGCAGAGCGGGGTGCTGCGGGCCGGGTCGCGGCTGCCGCCGCACCGCGACCTCGCCGACCACCTGGGTGTCACCGTGACAACCATTACCCGCGCGTACACGGAGGCGGCGCGTCGCGGGCTGATCAACGGTCACGTCGGCAGAGGCACGTTCATCCGCGGGCAGGAGCCGTATGACGAGGCGGGAGGCGACAACGCCCTGCTCGATCTCAGCATTAATGTGCTGATGCCCGACAAAGAGGTCGCCAACCTCGCCGCACATCTCTTCCAGCGTCGCGTGCTGCCATGGACGCAGCTGCTCGGCTACGCGCCGAGGCGCGGACATCTGCGTCATCGCCAGGCGATGGCGGCGTGGTTGAAGCAGCTCGGCATGGTGGCCGACCCTGAGTACATCGTGCTCACCGCCGGCGCGCAGCACGGCCTCACGACGGCGCTGGCGTCGCTGCTCGAACCTGGCGAGACCCTGCTGACCGAAGAATTGACGTACTCGGGCGTGCGGAGGATCGCGCAGCAGATGCATCTCAAGGTGCGGGGCATCCCGATGGACGGCGAAGGGATCCGTCCCGATGCGCTCGAAACGGCGTGCCGCTCGACGCGCGCGCGCGTCCTCTACTGCATGCCGCGTATGCAGAACCCGACGTCGGCGGTGATGTCCGAACGCCGCCGCCGGCTAGTGGCGGCGATAGCGGACAAGCATCGGCTGATCGTCGTCGAGGACGACACCTATGGTTTCCTGTCGCCCGAACGGACGCCGTTGGCGCCGCTGATTCCGCAGCGCACGGTGTTCGTGACCAGCGTCTCGAAGAGTTTGTTTCCCGGCCTGCGGCTTGGCTGCGTGGTGGCGCCGGCTGCATTCCTCGACAAGATCGCGGGCGCAGTGTGGACGACCATGATCAGCACGTCGCCGATCGGAGCCGATCTCCTCAGCGGCTGGATTGAGGACGGAACCGCGGCGCGCATCGCCGAGTGGAAGCGGCACGAGGGGGCGGCGCGGCAGATCATGGCCAAGCGCCTGCTCGCCGGCGAGCGGTATCAAACGCATCCGCTCAGTCATCACGTCTGGCTGTCGCTGCCGACGCGGTGGTCGTCGGACGGCTTCGTCGCGCAGGCACGCTCGCGCGGTGTGGTGCTGAACGCCTCGTCCGAGTTTGCCGTTGGCGATCACCATCCGAAGGCAGTGCGCCTCTGTCTCGGGACACCGCGCACGCGCGCCGGTCTCGAGCAAGCGCTCACGCGCGTCGCCGAGTGTCTGAGCGATCGCGCGCCTGCAGCGCGCGCTGTGGTCTGAACGGTTCCGGAGGTTCCGAGGGTTCCGAGGGTTCCGGTTCCGTTTGTCGGTGAACCTTGGAACCTCAACCTTCGCCCAGCGCCTCCGCCAGCCGGTGGAGAAACAGACCAACGTCAGTAACCACGCCGACTGTCTGCTGAGATCCTCGATCCGCGAGCTTCGTGACGACCGCGGGGTTGATATCGACACAGACGACACGGACCCAGGAGGGCAGCATGTTGCCCACGCCGATGCTGTGGAGCATCGAAGAGAGCATCAGCACCAGCTGCACATTGTTCGTCAGCGCGGCCGCGTACTGCTCCTGCGCTTCGACGAGATCCATCATCGTTTCGGGCAGCGGCCCATCGTCGCGGATGCTGCCGGCGAGGACGAAGTCCACGCCCTTCTTGACGCACTCGTACATGACGCCCGACTTGAGGACGCCGGTCTCGACCGCCGCGCGAATGCTGCCGGCGCGATTGATTGTGTTGATCGCGGCCATGTGATTGCGGTGGCCCTGTTCGACCGGTGCGCCGGCGGCGAGGTCGATGCCGAGCGATGTGCCCGACAGCGCGAATTCGATGTCGTGCACGGCGAGCGCGTTGCCGGCCAGGACGAGGTCCACGTAGCCCTGCCGGATCAACGAGGAGAAGTGCTCGACGCCGCCAGTGTGGACGACCACTGGGCCGGCGACCACGGCGATGCGTCCGCCGGCCGCTTTGACGTCGCGCATCATCTGCGCAATACGAGCCACGCTGCCCTCGACCCGCCGCTCTGAGGAGACGTCGTTGCTCATGAAGGCGAAGCCGAGGCGATCCCGCTCGCGGAACTCCGGGGTCACGCGAATCCCGACGTGACCGCAGACAACCGACTCACCAGCCTTGACGTCGCGAAGCTTGCGGCACGATGCGGTCTGCCCGGTGACGACGATCACGGCATCCATGCGCTGGTTGGCTACCTCGACCCACTGCCCACCGAGCCGCAGGTGCGTCCGGTGATTGGTTGTCGAGTAGAAATCGTCAGGGACGCAGCGATCCTTTTCGGCCGGCTTGACGAGGACATTGCGCTCACGCACGGCATGAGCACCGAACGTCGTGATCTGCTGCAGCAGATCGTCGAGCGTTGCGCGGTCGGGGGCCGTGATCCGCATCTTGATGCTCGAGGGATCGTCGTTGGTCCGTCCAATGTCGAACGTCAGGATCTCGTAAGACCCTTTGAGTTCAATGATCTTGTCGAAGATGGCGGACAGGAGGCCCGAGTCGATCAGGTGGCCTTGCGCCTCGATCGTGTCGCTGGCAGACATGGCCTGCCATTCTACCGGCTGAGCTCAGTCACCGCCTTTGTGGCCCGTTAATACGGTTTGTCTCTTGCACTTCACTGTCGGCCGTGAGGACACAAGCCAACCCTCGTCAACCGGTTGTCCTGCGTACGCTGCTGGCGGCTGGCAGCCGCATGCTCCGCGGCTATAGTCCACTGCTTTCAATCGAAATCACTCGAGAGTGTCCGCTTCACTGTCCTGGCTGCTACGCCTACGAGCCGAATCATCTTGGCGGCGTCATCATGCTCCGCCAGGTGAACGATCTGCGCGGCGACAGCCTCGTCGAGCGGGTGCTCGAGCTCATTCGATTGCATCGGCCCGTGCAGGTGTCGTTCGTCGGCGGTGAGCCGCTCATTCGTCATCGCGAGCTCAGTCGCATCCTGCCGGTGGTGAGCAGCTGGGGCGTGTACTCGCTCGTGGTGACGAGCGCGGTCATGCCGTTTCCGCGAGAGTGGAACGCCATTCCTCGGGTCCGCGTTGCCGTGTCGATCGACGGTCTGCAGCCCGAGCACGATGTCCGACGTACGCCGGCGACCTACGAGCGCATTCTCAAGAATCTCGAGACGCGCGACGCCGACATCAGTTGGGTTGTGACGAATCAGATGCTGGAGCGTTCTGGATATCTCGACGAATATCTGCAATTCTGGACCGGCCGTCGCGGCATCGGCCGAATCTGGCTGAGCCTCTACACGCCGCAACAGGGCGAGGAGAGTGCCGAGAAGCTCACGCCGGAATCACGACGGCGTCTCTTCGAGATGCTGCCGGCGCTGAAGCAGCGCTATCCCAACCTCGTGCTGCCGCCCGGTGCGACCGAGGCGTTTGCGCATCCACCGGAAAATCCGCGGCGCTGCACCTTCTCGCGCGTCTCGGTCAACTACTCAGCCGACTTGAAGACGCGCGTCGAGCCGTGCTTCTTCGGCGGCAACCCGGATTGCTCGCAGTGCGGCTGCGCCGTGAGTGCCGGTCTGCACTGGCTGCACGAGCGGCCGATTGCACTCGGCATCAAGACTGGGCATCTGATTGATGCTTCGCTGTCGCTCGGCCGCGTCCACCGCGCGGGATAGTCAACGGAGATTGGTTTTCTTCTCCGTTGCTCCGTTTCTCCGTGTGATTCCGTTTCCCCCGCCTCCTCCGCTCTCTCCAGGCACGAACTTATAGCCGACGCCGCGCACGGTCAGCAGAATCTTCGGCGACGAGGGACGATCTTCGATGTAGCGCCGCAGCCGCACGATGAAGTTGTCGATGGCCCGCGTATCGGTGCTTTCATGCAGGCCCCACACGTCCTCGAGGATGGTTCCGCGCGACACGGCCTGGCCGGCATTCTTGACGAGATACCGCAACAGGTCGCACTCCATCTGCGTCAGACGATGCGATTTGCCGAGCGCGCGCACTTCCATCGCGCCGAAGTCGAGCGTACGGCCATCAAAAACGAACACATCGCTTTGGCCATCATCCGGCTCCACATCCTGCTCGTTCCAGCGTCGTCGGCGAAGGAGTCCGTGAATGCGGGCGAGCAGGATCGTCAGCTCGAACGGCTTCGGCAGGTAGTCGTCGGCCCCCGCCTCGAATCCCTTCAGGACGTCTTCCGGACGGCCGCGCGCCGTGAGCATCAGAATCGGCAGGAACTGTTCAGCCGCGCGCAGCTCCGCGGCAACCGTAAAGCCGTCCTTGCCCGGAAGCATGACGTCGAGGACGACCACGTCGAACACCCGGCGTTCTTTCAGCAGGAGATCGAGCGCCTGCTCGCCGTCAGCCGCAACGACCGCTTCATGTCCTTCGGCTTCAAGATTGAAACGCAAGCCGTCGGAGATGTGCTGCTCGTCTTCGACGATCAGAATTCGACTCATGTGGTGAGTCGCGGGAGTTCCAACGTGAAGGTCGCGCCCTGGCCCTCGCCCTCGCTCTGCGCGAACACCCGGCCGCCATGCGCCCGCGCAATCGATCGGACGATGTAGAGGCCGAGACCCGTGCCGGTAATGTGGCGGAGGCCGCGCGCCTGGACCCGATAAAAGCGGTTGAAGATCCGTTTCAGCTGTTTCTTGGGGATGCCGATCCCGCGATCCTGCACGCGCACCCACACGGTGTCCGGCGCGGGCGCGGCGACGGCGACCGTCACACGCACCGCCTGCCCGGAGTACTTGACCGCGTTGTCGAGGAGATTCGTGATGACCGTGCGTAGTTCCTCGGCGTCGCCACTGACCATCGGCGCTCGGTCGGGCGACTCGAGCACGATCGCATCCGGTTGGAGGTGGTGACGAACGACGGCGAGCTCCACGCACTCTGCGGCCAGCGCCGCCATATCCACTGGGCCACGCGCGATGGTCTTGCGCTTTTCGCGGACGACGCCGGCCTTCAACACCTGGTCAACGGTGTGATGAAGTCGTGCGGCATCGGCCAGCATGATCTCGTAGAACTCCTGCCGCCGCGCTTCGTTGACGGGACGCGACTGCAGCGTCTCGAGATACAGCTTGATCGAGGCGATCGGGGTCTTCAGCTCGTGGGTGACGGCGTTGATGAAGCTGTCGTGTTCCTCGTTGCGTTTGATCTCGAGCACCAGGAACACGGTGTAGACGATGAGGCCCGCGATGATCAAGCCGAAGAGCACGATGCCGAGGATGATGGGCGTGATGCGGCCGGCGTTGGCGATGATCCAGCCGATATTGAGCGACACGGCGGCCGCGACCAGCAGGACGCAGAGCGCGACGAAGAACGCGATCGCTTTTTGACGGCGAGTCACTTTGTGGATTGTAGGTCAACCGTGTCCGCGCAGGCTGAAGCCTGCGCTCTACTAGTCAGCGCGATTTGGGATGAGCGTGAAGCGGCTCTTGATGCGCAGGAACGGACGCTCGAGCGCAAAGTACGAGAGTGCCGCCAGGGCCAGCGTCAGCGTGAATGCCGGGAGCACGATTGACAACCAATTCACGAACGGGTTGTCCAGGTTCAGGTGTGTCGAGAGCCAGGCACGCGTCAGTCCCGGACTGAACTGATTGCCGACAAAGTGCCAGACATAGAGGCCATAGGAGATCCGTCCCAGAAACACCAGCGGCTGACGGGCGAGCAGCCAGGCCATCCACGATCGATCGTCCAGGACGCCCAGGACAATCAGAAAGAATGACAGCCCGAACAGCGTGAAGAAATACACGCCGCGCGCCGGCAAGGACTGGCTGACGTCACTGTACGGCAGCACGAAGATCGTGAAGCCAAGGAGGACGGCGCCGGTCAGCGCAATGAGACTCCCGGGGAGTTTCTCCTTGAGGGCGGCGCCGACGCCTGCTCCCAGCAGGAGTCCGGCAACGATCGTGTCTGAATGAAGAAACGGGACCACCCACAGCGTGATCTCGCTCTCGTGGAACCGCGTGAACCCCCATCGCACGAGCGGCTGTGCAACAACGAGGGCGACCACAATCAGTGTGAAGAGTCTTGGGCTGCGGCGCATACCGAGGAGGGCGAGAAACAGCAGCGGGATGAACAGATAAAACTGCTCTTCGAAGGCGATCGTCCACAGATGCTCTGTGAAGTTCAACGGGTTGTATCGGCCGGCGAACGCCGTGAAGAAGTTGTCGAGAAAGAACAGGTGGCCGATCGTCCTGCCCGCGATCGTCGTGAAGTCCCTGCCATCCACGGCGAGGAAGTACAGGAAGCAGCCACACACGTACACGTAGAACAGCGGCCAGATCCTCAGGACCCGCCGGATGAAGAACTTCTTGAAATCAGTCGTGCCGGTGGCGGCGTGCTCGCGGTGGAGCAGCGCGATGAGCAGATACGCGCTGAGGACGAAGAAGAGGTCTACGCCAACGAACCCGTATTCCTTGAGCGACGAGGCCGCGCGGCCGCCCGATGGGAATACGGGGGAGTGATGAATGAAAACCAGCAGGAAGGCGAAGAACCGCAGCCCATCGAGCTGCGGCAGGTAGAATCGCCCTCCCACCAGACGGACTAGGCGACCGCTTCTCCAGACGGCACGACGGCTTCCTCGGGCAGCGGCTGCTTGATCTTCGCGACCTTGATATCCCAGGCCAGCCCGAGCAGCTGCAGCGTGCGGATCCCGATCCAGTTCTGATCGAGCTCATACCACGCGAGGCCGTGACGAGCGCTGGTTGGATGCGCGTGATGGTTGTTGTGCCAGCCCTCACCGAAGGTGAGGAGCGCGACCCACCAGTTGTTCGTCGAGTCGTCTCTGGTCTTGAAGCGGCGCGACCCCCACAGGTGCGTGGCCGAATTCACCAGCCACGTCGCGTGCAGGCCAACGGTCGTGCGGAAGAAGATGCCCCAGAGCACATACGGAATGCCGCCATACGCGAGCAGAGCGATGCCGACGACCACGTTGGTGACCCAGTGCCAGTTGGAGAGCCAGACGTGGAAACGATCTTTGCTGAGGTCGGGTGCATAGCGCGCGAGCACCGAGGCATCGTGATGGAGACCCTCGCCCATGAGGATCCAACCCATGTGCGACCAGAACGTCCCTTCGCGCGGCGTGTGCGGGTCGCCTTCCTGATCCGAGTTCTGATGATGAATGCGGTGCGTTGCGACCCAGAAGATCGGACCGCCCTCGAGTGCGAGCGTGCCGCAGATCGTGAGAAAGTACTCGATGAACTTTGTCGTCTTGTAGCTGCGATGGGTGAGCAGCCGGTGATACGACATGCCGATGCCGAGCATGCCGCCCGCATAGTAAAGAATGAGTGCGGCGAGCATCGCGCCGTAGTCGATGTAGAAGAGTGCGGCTACTGCGCCGATATGAAAGCCGGTCATCGCGATGGCCGTAATCCAGTTCAAGCCATGCTGATGTTTTCGCCCGTACATGAGCATCGGTGTCGCCATTGACGTAGAAGGTCCTCCTGCTGCGTGTGTCGTCAAAGAAATCGCCAAACCATAACAGGGCTGCAGCAAACGGACTGTAATAGTTCTGTACGAAGGGTTAAGCTCAAGCAGGTCAATGAGTTCAAAGAATGTGTTCGCGCTCGGTTTTCATGCCGACTATCGCTGTCGCCACTCGGGTGCCTGCTGTACCGCTGATTGGGATGTGCCGGTCGAACTCCCGGTCTATCGGTCCCTCAGCGACGCGCTGGTAGGGGGCCGGCTGCAGGTTGCCCCCACCGCCGGTGCGACCTACCCGTTCATCGTCGAACCGAATCTGCCTGATGGCGTGGCCGCGATGCTCGATCGCGACGAGAACGGCCGGTGCGTGTTCTACGAGAGCACCGGCAGGCGATGCATCGTGCACCGCGATCTCGGTGAGCCGCATCTGCCGACGACGTGCCGGCACTTTCCGCGCGTGTCGGTGCAGGATCGGCGCGGCACGTTCGTCTCGCTCTCGCACTTCTGCCCGACCGCCGCGTCGATGCTGTTCAGCGATGTCGCCGTGGAAATTGTGCCGGAGCCGACGGCCTTCCCCGACACCGACTACGACGGTCTCATCGTCACGGCCGACGATCTTCCGCCGCTGCTGCATCCGCGCGTGCTGATGGATCTCGACGGCTACACCGCATGGGAGCGGCACATGGTGGGTCGATGCGCCGACCTGCGGGAGCGACCGGAGTCGATCGTTTCCACGCTGATGCGCGACGCCGATCTGCTGCGCCGATGGCGGCCGGGGAGCCTCACCTTGTCCGAGGCTGTGTGGGAGCTTCCGCACGATGTCGTTGCAGGCGCGCCAGAGGCGGAGCTGGGTCCAAGTCTGCACCGTCGCGACGACGTGATCGCTGCCGTCCCGGACGATCTGAAGCCGGCGAGCGACGAAGAAGGCCTCGAGCCGGCCTGGACTACGTACGTGCGCCCGGGATGGGACGACTACCGCGCGCCGATCAACCGCTTTCTCGCGGCCAAGGCGTTCGCGTCGTGGACGGCGTATCAGGGCCGCGGGGTGAAGACGATCGTGCGCGGGCTCGAAGCGGCGCTCGCCCTGGTGCGTGTGGAGTCGGCGCGGCAGTGCCGGAATGCCGCGCGGTCGCTCGATCGTGAGCTGCTGCTCGAAGCGTTTCGTCAGTCAGACTTCGCGTTGAATCACCTGGCGGTCGGGGAAGAGTTGGCCAAAGCCTGGTCCGCGGTGGAAGACGCGTAAGGGCGACGCCTGCGTCGCCCCTACGAAAACTCTGCGATGACGGGTCCGTGATCGCTGGAGCCGAATTCGCGTTGCACTACGCACGACGTCGCGCGCGAGGCGATCGATTGGCTCGCCATCACCAAATCGAGCCGCCAGCCAATGTTGCGGGCCTTCATGTTCCGCCATGGCGCCCACCATGTGAACAGGTCGGCATTGTTCGGATCGAGCGTTCGCTGCACGTCCACCAGCCCGTGACCGAGGATGCTTTCGATCAGCGCGCGCTCATCGGCGCGCTGGCCGATGATCCCCGGCTTGCGTTCTTTCGGATGCACGTCGATGTCCGTGCGCGCGACGTTCATGTCGCCACACAGGACGAGCGGTTGGTTCTTCGTCTCGAACTCAGCGGCGTAGCGCACCATCGCTTCGAGGAAGCGCATCTTGGCGTCGAAGTCCTTGCCGCCGTTGGGGACGTAGATTGACGCGACCGTGGCCCAGGGCAACGCGACTGCGGCGATGCGCCGCTCGTAGTCGAACGCGGGATGAGTGAACTCGGGCCGTTCGGGGAACGTGGCTTTGCGCACGTGAAGGCCGACGCCTGAGTAGCCTTTGTCTCCGTGCCAGTAGCACCAGTAGCCTTCGAGATCGCAGAGCCATACGGGCAGCTGATCGAGTGACGCTTTGATCTCCTGCAGGCAGAGGACGTCGGGCTGCTCTTTGTCGATGAACTCCTGCACCTGCGCGTCGCGCGCGCGGATCCCGTTGACGTTCCATGTGGCTACCTTCACATCAACTCCCAACGCCCAACTTCCAACGCCCAACCACTCCCAACCTCCAGTTTCCAACTCCCAATCTATGTGAAATCGTTGGCGGTTGGGAGTTGGGCCTTGGGAGTGGTTGGAAATTGGGAGTTGGTAGTTGGGAGTTCGATAACATACCACTCGTGTTGCAAGCGACTCTCGCGCTCGCGCAGCGCGTCGAGCGCACGGAGATCGACTTCTGCGCCGTCGGCGCGGGTGTCGGGCTTCCCGGCGGCGCGGCGTCGATTGAAGTTGGCGGCGGTCGGGGTGTGTGCGGGCAGCCGGGGTCGCCGATGAACAAAGTGCTCGGACTCGGCCTCGGCGCACCGGTAACCGATGAGGACCTTGACGCGCTCGAGCTCTTCTACGACGAGCGCGAGTGCCCGATTCAGATCGAGTTGTGTCCGCTCGTGTCGATGGACCTCGTCGCCAGATTGCAGACGCGCGGATACGTGCTGAAGGGGTTCGAGAACGAGCTCGCGTGTGAGCTGCCGCAGGACGCGCACGCGGCACCCGCGACGCACGAGCTGCACGTCGAAGTCCTCACGGGCGATCAGGACCAGGAAGAGTTTCTCCGCGCCACCGTTGAAGGGTTTGCCGTGCCGGATTGGGGGTCGTCGCCTGCTGAGGGACCCGCCGCCGACATTGTGGACACCATCGGTCGTGCGATGCGACAGTTTATTCATCCGGACATCGTGCGCTATCTGGTTCGCATCAATGGCGAGCCGGCGGGCGCGGCGGCGAGCGTCATCACCAACGGCGTGCTGGGCATCTTCGGAACGGGAACGCGTCCCCAATTCCGCCGTCGCGGCGTGCAGTCGGCCATCGTCGCCAAGGCGCTCGAGTGCGCCAGCGGGCGCGCCGATCTCGCCATCGCCACGACCGAGCCGGGCAGCATTTCGCAGCGGACGTTCGAGCGTTTTGGTTTTCAGGTGTTGTATACCCGTGCGATCCTCTTGCGTAACTGAGGCATGAAACGGGCACTGGCATTCGCGTTCGTGCTGATCTTGCTTGCCCCACCCGCGAGCACGCAGCAGACGGCGTCCGTCACGACGCCGCAGCAGCAGTTCGGCGCGTCGATTGGCGACGATTACTTCCTCGCCACCTACACGCAGCTCGAGGAGTACTGGAAGAAGCTCGATCGGGAGTCCGATCGGATGCAGCTCGTGGACATCGGACGGACCGAGGAAGGCCGTACGCAGTGGATGGCCGTCATCTCGGCGCCGGAGAATCTCAAGCAGCTCGATCGCTACAAAGATATCTCCCGTCGTCTGTCGCTGGCTGAAGGCCTGACTGACGACCAGGCGCGCGCGCTCGCCACCGAAGGCAAAGCGGTGGTGTGGATCGACGGTGGACTGCATGCCAACGAAGTCCTCGGTGCGCAACAACTGATTGAGACTGTCTATCAGCTCGTGAGCCGCTCCGATGCCGAGACGTTGCGCTTCCTCCGCGACGTGATCGTCCTGGCGGCTCACGCCAATCCTGACGGCCACGAGCTCGTCGCGAACTGGTACATGCGCGAGCGCGAACCGACTGGGCGTTCGCTGGCAGGCGTTCCGCGGGCCTATCAGAAGTACGTCGGCCACGACAACAACCGCGACTTTTACCTGGCCAGCCAGGCCGAGACGATCAACATGAACCGCGTCCTCTACAAGGAGTGGTTCCCGCAGATCGTCTACGACCATCATCAGACCGGGCCGCCCGGCACGGTGATGTTCGCGCCGCCGTTCCGCGAGCCGTTCAATTACGTGTTCGATCCGTTGATTCCCTCGAGCATCGATCTCATCGGCGCGGCGATGCACGCACGCTTCGCTCTCGAAGGCAAGCCGGGCGTGACGATGAGGAAGGGATCGACGTATTCGACATGGTGGAATGGCGGACTGCGCACGACCGCGTACTTCCACAACCAGATCGGACTGCTCACCGAGACCATCGGGAATCCGACGCCGATTGACATTCCGTTCGTCCCGGATAAGCAGCTGCCCAGCGCAGATCTGCCGTTCCCGATCGCGCCGCAGCGCTGGCACTTCCGCCAGTCGATTGACTATTCGGTTACGGCGAATCGCGCGGTGATCGACGTGGCCTCGCGCTATCGCGAAGCGCTGCTCTTCAACATCTACCGGATGGGCAAGAACGGCATCGACCGCGGGAACCAGGACACCTGGACATTCTCGCCGCGTCGTCTGGCGGCGGTGCGCGCCACCGCCGGCGCGCGCGGCACCGCGTCCACGCGTGCCTACGAGCAGCTGAAAGCGCCTAACCTGCGGGATCCGCGCGGCTACATCCTGTCGGCAGATCAACCGGACTTCCTCACCGCGACGAAGTTCGTGGATGCGCTGCTGAAGACCGGCGTCACCGTGCACCGCGCGACGACGGCGTTCAGCGTCAACGGGCGGAGGTACCCCGCCGGCTCGTTCGTCGTGAAGACCGCGCAGGCGTTCCGGCCGCACGTCCTCGACATGTTCGAGCCGCAGGATCATCCCGACGACATTCCATACCCGGGAGGTCCGCCGACGCCGCCGTACGACAGCGCCGGATGGACGCTTGCGTTTCAGATGGGTGTGAAGTTCGATCGTGTCCTCGACGCATTCGACGGTCCATTCGAGCGCATCTCCACCGTTGCGCAGCCGCCGGGACGAATCGCCGGAACCGAGCAGGCCGCCGGGTATCTCGTCAGCCACCATCCCAACGACGCGTTCATAGCCGTCAATCGGCTGATGAAGGCGGGCGAGCGTGTCTACTGGCCGAGCAATCGCCGCACAGACAACAACCCGGCTGGACCCGGCGCGATGTACATCCCTCGCGGCGCCATGACGAGAGGCGTGATTCAGAAAGTCGCCGAGGACGTCGGGCTCACGTTCACCGCTGTGGCGACGCCACCGCCGGGCCAAGCCCTGCAGCTGCGACCCGTGCGCGTCGCCCTCTGGGACCGCTATGGCGGCTCGAGCCCGAGCGGTTGGACGCGATGGCTGTTCGAACGCTTCGAGTTTCCGTTCGAGGTGGTCTACGCGCAGACGCTCGACGCCGGGAATCTCTCGAGCCGCTACGACGTCATTGTGCTGACCAGCGAAGCCTCGCTCTCGCGTGGACTGGACGAGGCACCGGTGCCGGCCCGGTTGCCGGCCGAGTACCGCGGCACGACCGGCGTCATCTCGCGGGCGCGCACGCTGCCGCAGTTGAAGGAGTTCGTCGAGGACGGCGGCACGCTCATCGCGATTGGCGGCGCCTCGTCTGTCGGCGCGGCGCTCGGGCTGCCTATCAAGAACCATCTGGCCGCGATCGAGGGTGACGGCACAGAGCGTCCGCTGCCGCGCGAGACGTTCTACATCCCTGGGTCCATCCTTCGTCTCCACGTGGACAACACGACGCCGCTCGGCTACGGCTTTGAACCAGAGGTAGACGTGTTCGTCGAGCAGAGTCCTGTCTTCCGTCTCGAGGGTGATTCGACCAGGCGCGCGGCCTGGTTTGCCGGCGGGTCACCGCTGCGGAGTGGATGGGCGCTCGGTCAGTCGTTCCTCGACGGCGGCGTGGCGGCGGTGGACGCGTCGCTCGGTCGTGGACGCGTGCTGCTGTTCGGACCGGAGATCACGTTTCGCGGGCAGTCGCACGGGACGTTCAAATTTCTCTTCAACGCCATCTACTACGGCAAGGCCGCACCGGTGTCCCGGATCCCCTAACGTAGAGCGGAGGCTTCGGCCTCCGCGGAGACAGAATCATGATTTCCAGACGAGAGCTGTTCATGAGTACTCTTGCGACGTCGTTGGCGGGCGCCGCGACGGCCCAGTCACGATCGTCGAAGAAGATGACACTCTCGATTCATCAGAACACCTCGCGCGGTGCCGGCTACCGCAAATCGCTCGAAGGCTGGGCGAAGGCCGGCATCAAGTTCGTCGAGATCACCGACGTGCTCCTCGACGAATTCCTGAAAGGCGACACGATTGCTTCGGCCAAGCGCGTCATCACCGACCTCGGTCTGACGCCGGTGTCCGCGGCGGCGGTGCTGCCGGACATCTGGATACCGGGTGACGCCCGTGCCGCGTCTCTCGAGACCTGGAAGCGCCGATGCGAGCAGTTCTCGACGATCGGCCTGGAGAAGATCTACTGCCCGTCGGTCACCAATCGCCGCGTCACCGCCGACGACTTCAAGGCCACGCCAGGCTGCATCCGTGAGACCGGTGACATCGCGAAGCAGTTCAATCTGACGGCGATGATCGAATTCGCGCGGACGTCCACGCATCTCTCGACGCTGCGCTCGTCGCTGATGGTGATCCGTGAAGCTGCGCATTCGAACGTTCGTCCGATGCTGGACTTCTTCCACTTCTGGTCCGGCATGAGCAAGTTCGAGGACCTCGACCTGATCCGCCCGGGCGAGATCGCCCACGTCCACTTCCAGGACATCCTCGACACACCGCGCGAGCTGATCGACAACAACGGCCGCGTGATTCCCGGCGATGGCAACGCGCCGGTCGTGGCTATTCTGAAGAAGCTTGCGGAGAAGCAGTACGCAGGACCTCTGTCAGTGGAATTGTTTCTGATGGAGCTTCAGCAAGGCGATCCGTTCGAGGTCGGCAGCCGGATCAAACAGAAGTGCGAAACGGTAATGAAGAGGGCCGGCGTGCTCTGAATACAACTCCCAACTTCCAACTACCAACGCCCAACCACTCCCAATTCCCAACGCGAAACTCCCGATAGCGTCCAATTGAAGGTCGGTTGAGAGTTGTTGGAAGTTGGGACTTGGGCGTTGAGAGTGGTTGGGACTTGGGCGTTGGAAGTTGGGAGTTGTCGTTATCGCCCCTGCGTTGCGAGCGTGATGACCAGGCCTGAAACGTTCTCGCCACCGACCGGCACACCCTTCGTGACGTCCTGGTTTCCCAAACGTACTGTGGCCAACGAATAGGCGGGCGGTAGTCCACCCAGTTCAACCTTGTGACGCGCAGGCTGCACCTGTGCGCTGAACGAGCCGTCCGCGTTCGTCGTCGCCGTCACGTAGCTGTGCTCGGTGGAAAACCCGATCAGCACACGCCGCACCACGTCGGGTGGCGCGACGATGCGCCCCGAGACAGTGCGCACCGTTGGGCGAACGAGATCGAGGCGAACGTCGGTCTCGCCGACCTGGAACGGGCGCGACGGCATGCCGGGCGGCGTGGGAAATAGGCTGACGAGATACGAGCCCTTCGGAAGGTGGCCGAATGTGAATGTGCCATCGGTTCCGACCGGCGTCTCCAGCAGCTCACCGAGCGCGACGCCAGAGAGGATTGCCTTCTCCTGTGAGTTGGCCGCGGGCGGGGTGCTGACGCGGCCGCTGATGGTCCCTCCGGGTGGCAGGATCACCGTGAGGTTGATGCCATCGACTGGCGCATCGGCGCCGACCGTGACCACCGTCGCGCCATCAGCGTTGGTCGTCGCCGGATAGAACGTCGGATATCCGAAGACGCTGGCGACGATGAAGTAGCGTCCGGGCGCGAGATTGGCGAGCCGGTAGCGTCCTTTCGCGTCGGTCAGCGTCGTGCTCGCCGGTGGAGTGGCTGCGTAGTAGTTCTGGCCGTCGGATGGACGGATGTTGGGCGGCGGCGCCGGCAGCGCGGAGATGCGAATCGCCGCCGCCGGCGCGCCCTCCTTCGTCTGCAGTAGACCGGTGACAACTCCCGGACGCGCTGCTGTTGCCTGGAGCAACAGCAGCAGCGCCAGAGCGGCTTTGATGGTCATTGAAACGCGTCCTTCGTCCCTGGTCCTTGGTGCCTGGTCCGTCCCTGGTCCTTCGTCGGTGGTCCCTCACTGGACCGAGGACCATGGACTAAGAACGGACCGAGGACCAAGAACGAAGGACCAAGGACCCGCGCCATCTTGATCAATGGCGCGCTAGTTCGCCAGCGGATCAGGCCGGACCTGGAACTTCACGACCTTGCCCCTCGTGCCTTTTCCGCCTTCGATGTGCCACACGAAGTGCGTGCCGTAGTTCGCATAGAGCGCGCGACCTTTCCAGCCGCCGTTCGGGTTGTCGATGCGGCCGTCGAGACCGCGCGAGTAGAAGCCCATTGGATACGGCACGCGCAGCGTCGTCCACTGGCGCGTCTGCGGATCGAGCACGAGCAGGGCATCAGAGTTCGACCCGTTGGCTATCGGCTTGTTCGCGCCGAGGCCCAAGGCGTTGTGCTGATCCACCCAGTTGTAATAGTGGAAGTCGGAGGGGATGTTCGTGCCCTTCAGCTTTGGTCCGGTCGTCTGATAGAGCGTCCAGCCTTCCGCGCAGTCGCTGCCGTCGGTCTTGCGCGGCCCGGTGAGCGACTTGCACTTGCGGCGGTCGAAGCTGGCCAGGTGGCTGCTCGCTGCCAGCGCGGTCCAGACGACGCCGTTGGTATCGATGTCCACGCCACGAGGATCGAAGCCCGGCTCGGGGACCTTGTAGATCTCGGTGATGCACGATTGCGGCGGGTTCTTGCCGCGATCCATGCGCACGAGATATCCCGGATAGCGCTCAGAGACGCCCCACACCGCATCGTCCACCGGGCTCGGGACCACGCCATACAGGCTGAAGCTCACGAGGGTATCGAGCTTGGGATCGGGTCCGCCGCCCTGCGCGCGTCCGCCCGCGCCGCCGGGTCTGCCGGCGGCATTGCCGCCCGCCGTGTCGCCGCCATAAAGCAACGAATCGCCGCGTCCCGTGATCTGGTTCCATGGCGGAGCCGTGATCTTGCCGTCACCGTTGGTATCGACGACCTGTCCGCACCAGCCGACGGCTTTCTGCTCGTCCTTCGTCTCGTCGTACACCTTGCTGTCGATCCATCCGACGATCGGTCCGCTCAGCTCGTTGAAGTAGACAGTCTCGTTCGCGTCGTTGTCGAACTGCAGATGGTGCGTCGAGTAGCACGTGTCGATGAGCACGAACTGCTTCGTCTTCGGATCGAAGAACGATGCCTGACGGCCGCTGTTGCGCAGCGGGAACCATGCCGCGAACTTGTTCGACGGATCGTTGCACCAGCTCGGATCGGCGTTGGGCCGGATCTTCGACGTCATCCACACGCGGCCTTTGCTGTCGAGCATCGGGTTGTGCGGATCGGCCGGGTTGTACGGCGGGTTGGCCCACAGATGCGTGTCGCCCCACCACAGCGACGGACGATTCGGCTTCGGGAAGCGCGAGGGCACGTCGGCGCGCGGCGCGCGCGTGGGAATCTCGATCTCGTCGGCCGAGTTCTTCGTCGGATCGAGCACGACGAGCGATCCGTGTCCGGCGGAGACGGCGTAGATCGGTCCGTTCGCGTTGACCGTCGGCCGGTTCTTGTCGGTGGACGAGAGGTCGTGCATGAACGAGTGGTCGTCGCCGACGTCCCACAGCGTCAGCACGAGATTCCGTTCGATGCCGGTCGGCCGCGACGGCGGCACGGCGGGCACTTCACCCTTGGCGATGCGCTCGGTCCAGTCGGAGTACACCTTCAGCGATCGCGTCTGGCCCTGGCTCTGGAGGACGCCGTACATCGAGTTGCCGCGCACGCCCGTACCGAGCCGCCACTCCCACGCTTCGGCATGCGTCTTCAGTTCAGGCTTGGCCTTCAAGACGTGATCGACGCTGCGTGTCAGCTTGTTGCCCAACTGATGACAGAAGTTGCAGTCGGACTTCAGCGAGTTGATCCAGTGGTTCTGCGACAGCATGTTGGGGCCGAGGCCATTGCCCTGCGGGCCCGTGCCGGGGAATTCACTCGCGGCCGGCGGCTCGAGCATCGAGAGCCAGTAGTTGCCCGGATAGACCTGTGCGGCCTCTTGCGGTGTTTTTGCCGGCGCGACGCGCAGCGTTACCTGCGTCGTGCTTGGTTTGAGCACCTGCGGCTTGGAATCGACGAGGCCGTATCCACGCACCCAGACGCTGTAGCTCGCGTTCGGTAGGTCGGGAAGCAGGAATCGGCCCTGGTCGTTGGTCACAACGATCTTGATGAAGTTCGTCGGCAGGTCCTTCGTTTCGGCGATGACCCAGACGCCGGCCTCGGGGCCGCTCGCCCCTTGAACGACGCCGGTGATGATGCCCGTCGGCGACTGCGTCTGTCCGTGCACGCCAACCGAGACCACGGCCGCGGCAAACGCGGCGAGCGCGATCCCCATAAGACTTCGTCGTGTATTCATGACCCGCGATCGTAGGCGAAACATTTGCGGCAAGTCCAGCGGTTGGACGGCAATTTGATCCGAGCGATCACGGGCGATTCTGCCTGTGCCATCCTCAAGAAGTGAGCGACCAGAAGCTCGACCTCCTGGCGGCCCGTCTCCGACATGCCAAGAGGGTCACCATCCTGACGGGCGCGGGTGTCTCCGCCGCCAGTGGGGTGCCGACCTTCCGGGGGAGCGGCGGACTGTGGCGCCAGTTCCGAGCCGAGGACCTGGCGACGCCGGGCGCGTTCCGCCGCGATCCGGTCCTCGTCTGGGAGTGGTACGCCTGGCGCCGCGAGGTCATCGCGTCGTGCCGGCCGAACGCCGCTCACGAGGTAATCGCTCGCTGGTCTCGTTCCTTCGACCACTGCACGGTCATCACGCAAAACGTCGATGACCTTCACGTTCAGGCGGGAACGGCACACCTGATTCGTGTCCACGGCTCGCTCTGGGAGCTTTCGTGCTGGGAGAAGTGCGGAGCGCCGCAGTGGCGGGACGAGGCCGTTCCACTGACGTCCCTGCCGCCGTCTTGCCCAGGGTGCGGCGGGCTCGCTCGTCCAGCGGTCGTTTGGTTTGGCGAGTCCCTGCCGCCGCGCGAGGTCGATGCTGCCGCGGAGGCCTGCAGATGCGACGTCTTCTTGACCGTCGGCACATCGGCGATCGTCTATCCGGCGGCCGGGCTTGTTGACGAGGCACGGCGTCACGGGGCGTTTACGGCCGAGATTAATCTCGAGGCCACGCCAGCATCGGATGGCGTCGATCTCGCCATTCACGGCCCTGCCGACCTGCTCCTCCCGAATATCGCCCAGCGCCTTACACGATAACCTCTCTTGAGGCAAGTATCTTGATATGTGAGATACTTTCGGTTTGAGAATTTCTATGTCCAAATCTCCACCATCACGCGCCGAGCTGCTGCGAAATCTGGATGAAACGCTCCGCAAGGTTGGCGCGCAGTCGGTGCTGCTCAGCGACACGGTGGCCAAGCTGGTCGGCGCGAACCCGACTGACCTCGAGTGTCTCGACCTGCTCGGCCTCGGCGGTCCGACCACGGCGGGCAAGCTGGCGGCGCATACCGGCCTGACGACAGGCGCGATGACGGCCGTGATCGATCGCCTCGAACGAGCTGGCTTCGCACGCCGTCTTCGAAGTACGGAGGATCGTCGCAGCGTGCTGGTCGAGGCGATGCCCGAACGGCTGCGCCAGATTGCAGCGCTTTACGAGCCGATAGCGGCTGCGGTCGCGCGACTCAACGAGGAATACGGCGACCGTCAACTGGCGGTCATCGTGGACTACCTGTCCCGCGCCGTCACGCTGGGAGCCGAGCACGTCGCCTGGCTGCAAACGCAGCAGCCGCTGACGTCGGCGGCGCCGGTTCGAAAACAGCGTCGGCGCCGCGTGGCCACTACCGCGCGAGCGACGCGGGAACCACATGACATGCGGGAATGACCCGCCAGGGCCCTTTTGGCTGGGCCGTAGCGTCACAGTAGCTGCACGAGATTCGTCAATAAGAAGGACTGAGTCAGCAATGCCTAATCGAACAAGGATGCTTCTGCGAGCACTCGGATCAGTTTGCCTACTCGCGCTCACTTCAGTGCCGGCGTACGCGCAGACGCCGCCCGCGGTCCCTGCCGGAGCGTTGACCCTCGAGCAAGTGCTCACGCTCACCGAGCCGCGCAGCGAAGCGGTGGCCATCGCGCAGGCTGGAATACGGCGCGCTGAGGGTGAGCTGATTCGGGCCCGCAGCAGCGGATTGCCCCAGCTCTCCGCCTCGGCCAGCTACGACCGCGCGCTGGCCTCCGAATTCGAAGGCGTGTTCGACTTCAGCGGACCGACATGCCCGCCGTTCACGCTGAATCCGGGAGCCACGATTGACACCCGCGTGGCGGAGATCGAACGCGCGATCGATTGCGGTGCCGTCGGCGGAGGTGGATTCTTTGGCGGCGGATCGAACAGCAACGATAACCTCAACGATCTGCCGTTTGGCCGCAAGAACACGTTCCGCCTTGGCCTGACGTTCTCCCAGAACTTGTACTCCGGCGGACGGATTGGCGCGCAGAAAGAAGTGGCGGCGCTCGGGCACGAGTCCGCAGGTCACACGCTGACGACGGCCCGTGCGCAACTGTTGTTCGAGGTGACACAGGCCTATTACGACGCCGTGCTCAGCGATCGTCTCGTGTCGATTGCCGCCGCTACGCTTGAACAGGCCGGCGAGACGCTCAAACAGACGCAGGCCGGGTTCGACGCAGGTACCCAGCCAGAGTTCGAGGTGCTTCGCGCTCGCGTGTCGCGTGACAACCAGTCGCCGCTGCTCATCCGCCAACGCGCGAATCGAGCCGTCGCATTCCTCCGACTGAAGCAACTGCTCGACTTGCCTGTGGACTATCCACTGGACCTGGCCGACTCGCTCGAAAACGAGTCGCTGCCGCCACCGACGGTCTTCGCGGAGCGCGTGGTGTCGGTTGAGAAGACGCTCCGCGACGCGGAGAAGACGAACACCTTGCTCGAAACCAACGTGCCGTTGCCGGACCGAACCGCGCTCGTCGAGGCCGCGACGTCGGTCCATCTGCGCGAGGCATCACTGAAACTCGTGGAAGCGCAGCGGAAGCCGAGCGTCTCGTTGAACTCGAGCTACGGTCGCATTGCGTATCCGGATAACGGCCTACCAACCTTCAATCGTTCCAATTGGACCATCGGTGCGAGCATGAGCGTGCCGATCCTCACCGGCGGCCGTCAGCGGGGTGACGAAGCCGTGGCGATCGCCGAGCTCGAGCAGGTCAAGTCGCAGCGGCAGCAGGTCGAGGAGCTGGCGGCGCTCGACACGCGATCCGCATGGGCGGAACTGGTCGCGGCTCGCGTCGCGTGGGAAGCCACCGCCGGGACGATTCAGCAGGCGCAGCGCGCCTATCAGATTGCCAACGTGAGATTCACCAACGGCGTGTCCACACAGCTCGAGTTGTCGGACGCGCGGTTGTCGCTGCAGCAGGCGGAAGCCAATCGCACGCAGGCCGCGCGCGACTTGCAAGTCGCGCGTGCGCGCGTCGCGCTGCTGCCGAACCTGCCGGTCTCGGCGCCGTCTGGCGGCGTCGTGATACCACGCTCGCCACAACCATCTGCGCCGTCGCTGCCTGCGACACCGCAGCAGCCGCAGAACGGCGGTTCGATCCGAAACGCGTCCGTACAGGGAGCACAGCCACAGGCGGGATTGCAATGACTACGGGACGTCACTCAAAACTCACAACTTACAACTCAAACACTGTCACACGTGCTCTTGCGTTCGGCGTATTGAGCCTGACATTGCTCACAGCATCCTGCCGTGCGGAAGCAGAGAAGAGCGCGGCGCCGGAGCCGGAGGCGGTGCAGGTTGGTTCCGAGAACGTTGTGCCGGTGACCACGGGCATGGTCGTCGTGGGTCCAATCATTTCTGGTGAGCTCAAGGCGGAGAGAGAAGCCACGGTTCGCGCAGAAGTCGGCGGCTCGATGGTCGAAGTGGCGGTGCTCGAGGCGCAGGCCGTTCAGAAGGGCGCGCTGCTCGGGCGAATCGAGACGCGCACGCTCGAGGATGCGAAACAGTCCGCGAGCTCCGCCGTGCGCTCGGCGGAAAACCAGCTGAGTGTCGCGCGCCGCGAAGCGGAGCGGACCGAGAAGCTGGTGAACGCTGGCGCGCTGGCGTCACGCGACCTCGACGTCGTGCAAAACACCGTCAGCGCCGCCGAAGCGCAGGTCGCCGATGCCAAGGCGCGGCTGGCCAGTGCCGATCGTGCGCTGGGCGACACAGTCATCCGCGCGCCGTTCCAGGGCATCGTCTCGAAACGCGCGGTGAATGCCGGCGACGTCGTCAGCAACGGCACTGAGCTCTTCACCATCATCGATCCCTCTTCCATGCGGCTCGAGGCATCGGTGCCGTCCGACGATCTGAAAGCGCTCCGCGTTGGCGCCTCCGTCGAGTTCACCGTGCGCGGCTATGACACTGCGTTCCAGGGCCGTATCGAGCGCATCGCCCCTCAGGCCGATGCGACGACGCGCCAGGTGCCGATCTATGTCGCGATTCCAAACGTCGGTGGGCGGCTCGTTGCGGGCCTCTTCGCAGAAGGCAGGGTGGTGAGCCAATCGGCGAGCGGGATCGTCGTTCCGAGCAACGCCGTCAACATCACCGACCCGGCGATGCCATGGGTGCTGCGCGTGACGAACGGCAAGACCGAGCGCGTGAACGTGAAGCTGGGCCTGCGCGATCCGCGTACCGAGCTCGTCACCGTCGCGGCGGGGCTGACTGAAGGGGACGTGCTGCTGCGCGGCGCGTCACAAGGGATTACTCCGGGAACGTCCGTCAAGGTGAGCACCACGAAGTAGGTCTCCCATGTTTATTTCCGATACCGCCATCAAACGTCCCGTCCTCACCGTCGTCGCGATGATGATGCTCGTCGTGTTCGGCATCGTCGCGCTGTCTCAGCTCGACACCGACGAATATCCGGAGATCGACGCGCCGGTCGTGGTCGTGGCCATTCCCTATCCTGGCGCGTCGCCCGACATCGTCGAGCGCGAAGTGGTCGATCCGATCGAAGAAGCGATTTCCGGCATCAGCGGCATTGACCGCATGCGGTCCAGCTCCCTCGACGGGTTCGCCAGCATCACCGTCGAGTTCGATTTCTCGAAGGACCCGCGTCTGGCGACGCAGGAGATTCGCGACAAGATCTCGGGCATCCGCAACGACCTGCCGACCGAGATGGAGGAGCCGATCCTCACGCAGTTCGATCCGGCGGATCGGCCGATCCTCTCGCTGGCGCTGACGTCGCCCGGGCTGACCGGCGCCGAGCTCACGCGGATCGTCGATCCGGGCATCACCCGCAAGCTTCGCGGCATCACCGGCGTGGCGTCCGTGAATCTGTCGGGTGCAATCGAGCGCGAGCTGGTCGTCGAGATTCGCCCGCGCGATCTGCAGGCGGCGGGCGTGAGCGTCGGCCAGGTCGTGCTCGCACTGCAGTCGCAAAACCTCGCGTCGCCGGTCGGCCGCCTCGAAGGACAGCTCGACGAGCGGACGATTCGCTTGAGAGGCCGTCTCGATTCGCCCGCCGACTTCAAACAGCTCACCGTGTCGCAGTCCGCCGGCCGCATCGTCCGGCTCGGCGATCTTGCCGACGTTCACGATGCCACGGAGGAAGCGCGATCGTCGGCCAACTACAACGACCAGGAAGCCGTTGGCATCAACATTCTCAAGTCAACTGGATTCAGCACCACCGCGGTCGCCGACGAAGTTCGCCGTCAGATCATTGAAATCCAGCGAACGCTGCCGGCCGGGGTGACGCTGCGCATCGTGCAGGACGCCGGCGTACGCGTCGAGAACTCTGTGCTCGGCGTCGAAGAGGCGCTGATTGAAGGCGCCGCGCTGACCGTCGCCGTCGTGTTCCTGTTCCTGAACTCGTGGCGCTCAACCGTTATCACCGGTCTTGCGCTACCCGTCTCGGTGCTCGCCTCCTTCGTCGCCGTCTGGGCGTTCGGCTTCACGCTGAACACGATGTCGCTGCTTGGCCTGTCGCTGGCCATCGGCATCCTCATCGACGATGCGATCGTGGTGCGGGAGAACATCGTGCGCCACGTCGAGATGGGGAAGGGTCATTACAAGGCCTCGTTCGACGGCACCGACGAGATCGGCCTCGCGGTCACCGCGACCACCCTCTCGATCGTGGTGGTATTCGTGCCCATCGCGTTCCTTGGTGGCCTTGCCGGGCAGTGGTTCAAGCCGTTCGGCTTGACCATCGTGTCGTCGGTGCTTGTCTCGCTGTTCGTGTCGTTCTCGCTCGACCCGATGTTGTCCGCGTACTGGCCCGATCCGCACAAGCCGCTCGAACAGCGTCCGTTGCTCTCACGGTTGCTTGGGCGTTTCAACAGGTGGTTCGATCGCCGCGCCGAAGGCTACAAGGGCGTGATCGCCTGGGCGCTCGATCACCGTGTGTCGATGGTCGGTCTGGCGATGCTGACGTTCGTGGCGGCCCTGGCGCTGCCGGCGTTGGGCGTCGTGGGTGCGGGGTTGGTGCCTGAGATGGACAACTCCGAGTTCCAGATCGATCTCGAGACGCCTCCCGGTTCGAACCTCGCCTACACGCGAGTGAAGGCGCTCGAGGTTGCCCGCATCGTCCGTCAGCGCCCCGAGGTTGCGTACACCTACGCAACGGTTGGCGGCCAAGGCGACGCCGTGGACGAGGGCATTGTGTATGTGAAGCTGCTCCCGAAGAACGAACGGGTGCGCAGTCAGCAGCTCGTCACTGCGGATCTTCGAGCGGCGCTGATCAAGCTGAGCGGCGTGAGCGTGTCGTTGAGCGTCGGCTGGAATCCCGGCGAGAAGCAAATCCAGCTGCAGGTCTACGGCACTGACGCCAAGGAGCTGACGCGTCTGGCGCAGTCGGTTGCGCACGAACTGGGCCAAGTTCCTGGCGCGGTAGACATCTCGCTGTCCACGAAGGGTCAGAAGCCTGAGCTGGATGTGCAGCTCGATCGCGGTCTCGCCGGTTCGCTGGGTGTGACCGTTGGCCAGGTGGCGCAGGCGCTTCGTCCAGCATTCGCCGGGATCGATGTCGGCGACTGGGTGGATCCGTCGGGTGAGACGCGCGATGTAACGATTCGACTCGCGCCCGAGTCTCGCAGTGTGGTCGGCGATCTCGAGTCGCTGCCGCTGCCGGTTGGTGGCCCGGGGAACCCGGGTGCGACCATCCCGCTTGGCCAGGTGGCGCGCATCACACCGGCGATTGGCCCGGCGCGCATCGATCACCTCGATCGCGACCGCGTGATTACGGTTGAAGCCAACACAGAAAACCGCCCGCTGTCGTCGGTCGTCAACGACCTGACGGCGCGCGTCGCACAGTCGGTGCCGTTTCCTCCCGGCTACGGCATGAGTCAGGGCGGTCAGACGAGGGATCAGGTCGAGATCTTCACGCAGATGATGGTGGCCATCGGCGTGGCGATCATGCTGATGTACTTCGTCCTCGTCGTGCAGTTCGGATCGTTCCTCGAGCCGCTGTCGATCATGTTGTCGCTGCCGCTGTCGCTGATCGGTGTGATGCTGGCGCTGATGATTACCGGCGAGTCGCTCAACATCATGAGCATGATCGGCATCATCCTGCTCGTCGGCATCGTGGCGAAGAACGCGATCCTGCTGATCGACTTCGCGAAATGGTCCGAGGAGAAAGGCATGGAGCGGCGCGAGGCGCTGATTCAAGCCGGCCGCGTCCGTCTACGGCCGATTCTGATGACGACGTTCGCGCTGGTCGCCGGCATGGTCCCGGTGGCGATGGGTGGCGGAGAAGGCGGTGATTTCCGTGCGCCGCTCGGTATCGCAGTCATAGGCGGCGTCATCACTTCGACGCTGCTGACGCTGCTCGTGATCCCGACGGTGTACGAGATTCTCGCCGACTCACGTGACTGGCTGGCCGTGAAGATGTTCGGGCCGAAGAAAGAAAAAGCCGAGCGCGTGCACGTCCCGGCTCCACGGCCGGCGACGGAGCCATAATGCGGTGATGCACAACCCATTTGTCCCGGAATCTCTCGAAGGGTGGAGCATCCTCCACCTGATGTACCGCGTCCGGTGGGATCGTTTGCGGTCTGTCGCGTCCGCTGACATCCAGAGAATGGCCGACGAAGCGAACCGCGCGCTCGCAGTGCCCGACGCGGGCGCGACGGCCGCCGTTCAGATGCTGGGACACAAGGGCGACCTGATGTTGATTTGCTTCCGCCGGGGCTTCGAGGCCCTGGCGCAGGCACAACTCGCCCTCTCGCGCACCGAGTTGCACGATCACCTCGAGGCCACAACGTCGTACGTGTCCATCGTCGAGTTGGGTATGTACGAGATGACGGCGAAGATTCACGAGCAGCTTAACGGGAAGCACAAACCAGGCAGCGAGGAGTTCGATCGCGCGTTCGACGCGGAGATGGAGTCGCAGCGGCAGCGCGTCATGAGCCGTCTGTTTCTCGAAATCCCGAAGTGGCGGTACGTCTGCTTCTATCCGATGAACAAGCGGCGTGGAGAGACACAGAACTGGTACTCGGAATCGTTCGAGCGACGCGCCTCGATGATGCGCGAGCACGGGATGATCGGTCGTCACTATTCAGGCAAGGTCACGCAGGTCATCTCAGGCTCGATCGGGTACGACGATTGGGAGTGGGGCGTCGATCTCTTCGCGCAGGATCCGCTGGTATTCAAGAAGTTGATCTACGAGATGCGCTTCGACGAAGCCAGCGCAAAGTTCGCGGAGTTCGGGCCGTTCTATACCGGTCTGCAATTCGACCCGGCTCAGCTGACGTCGTTCCTCTCGGGTCGCGTTCCTACGCTCGATTAGGGAAACTACTTAGTCGCCCAGCTGGACAGAAGTAGCAGCCTCATCCCTAGCATCGGCATCGCAAAAACGCAGAAAACTGTAACTATCAGGCTTATTTCCGGACATTTCGCACAACAGCACAGCTGCTAAATAGTGCTGAGTCAAGCAGAAGCACGAACACGGCGATCTCGACCGTCCGGGCCCAGGAATTGCTCTGGTGCCTTAGGCACGTTGGAGATCACATGAATCCCCAGGAGACGTTCGTTACACGCCTTCGCCGGCAGCGTTTACGCGCCCGCGTCACCATCGAGCAGATCGCCGATTCGCTTCGCATCAAGCCGGAGATCATCGCGGCCTTCGAAGCCAACGATCTGTCTGAGTGGCCGAAAGGCCTCTATTCGCGTGCGTGGATTCGCGCCTATGCACTGGCTGTGGATCTAGACCCTGTGGACACAGTGGATGAATTCTGCCGTCTGTTTCCACAAGGAGATCGCCGAGCCGGAGGAACCATTCAGCAGTTCGCGGCAATCTGCGCGTCGCCATCCGAATATCGCGACGAGCACGCGAATGCTGAAGGCCGCCGCGCGACCGATCAACAGTCTGACGCCCCTCACGCGTGGCATGCCTTTGTCACGCAACCAGGCCGCGCGCTGTGGACGCGCCTGACGCGAGTCGCGCCGGAGTTCCGCGAACGCCGCACGCCCTAGCACCCACGGGATGCCGTAGCTCACCACGAAATACCGTCGCTCCCCACGGCATTTCGTAGCTACGGCATCCCGTGGCCTCTTCCCGTTCTCTATTCCGACGGAAGCAGCGGACGCTGCGATTCGATAAACCGTGCATGAAGCGCCCGGACGACGTCCGCCGTGCGATCGCGCGGCACCATCCACGTGATGCGGAACGATGACGTGGCGAGTCCAGTCGGAGTGATTCCTAGTCCTGCCAGCGTCGCTGTACCCGCTCGCACGTTCTCGTAGGTCGCGTTGATCCCGGCCCCCACCACACTCACGGCGCCGAGACCATCGACGAGACGCGCGTTGTCGCCAAGCCTTGTGGACAGCGCGTCGCGCAAGCGGTCTTCGTCGTGGAGGTTCTCTCGCGAGATCACTACGGTCGTACGGTCGCCGAAGACGTGAAGTTGTTTGCCGGGGACGCGACGCTCGGCGAGCACCGTCAGGAGTTCTGCGGGTTCGGCGTCGCCGTCCAGCATCACAATGTCCTTCTCGCTCGCCACGCCGACGACGGTGCCTGGCATGCGTGGGGGACTTCGCCGGACGACCGTGCCGTCGCTTGCCGGGTCCGGACCAGGTAGCGGTCCTTCCGTCGCGCGCGCGTAGATCGCGATCCCCTTCTCCTTGGCGAACTCGACCGCCTGGGCGTTCAGCACTTTCGCGCCCGCCTCGGCCATTTCCTGCGTCTCTTCGTAGGACAGTGTGCCGATGCGCTTGGCGCCTGAAACCACGCGCGGATCGGCCGAATACACGCCGTCAACATCGGAACAGATCTCGCAGTATTCCGCGTCGAGGGCCGCGGCCATCGCGACAGCCGTAGTGTCGCTGCCACCGCGTCCGAGCGTCGTGATTTCTTTCTTGTAGGAGACGCCTTGATAGCCCGCGATGACGACGATCTTGCCGCGCGAGAGCTCGTCCTGGACGCGAAACGGCCGCACCTCGATGATGCGGGCGTCCACATGTCGATCGTTGGTGATGATGCCCGACTGGCTGCCGGTAAAGCTGATGGCGTCGCCGCCCCGCTCGCGAATCGCCATCGAGAGCAGGGCCATCGAGATGCGCTCGCCGGCCGAGAGGAGCATGTCGAGCTCGCGGCGGTCGGGGTTCGCGGAGATCTTTTTGGCGAGGCTCAGGAGATCGTCAGTTGTGTCGCCCATCGCCGAGACGACGACCACCACGTCGTGGCCGAGCTTGCGTGTCGCCATGACCCGTTCGGCGACCTTCCGAAGCTTTTCGACGTCGGCAACACTGCTTCCACCGTATTTCTGAACAACGACCGCCATTCACATATAATCCGCTTTTTCGCAGTTGAAGGAGGCTCATGACTGCTCGCCGCATCGTTCTGTGTCTGGCGATTCTGGCTGCCCTCGTCGTCCCCTCATCAGCCCAGCAGGCGCCGCTTCGCTCACCCGACGTGATCTTCGTACCGACGCCGCAAGAGGTCGTGGACGCGATGCTCAAGCTGGCGAAGGTCACCAAGAACGACGTCGTCTATGACCTCGGTTCGGGCGACGGCCGCATTCCGATCACCGCGGCCAAAACGTACGGCGCGCGCGGCGTCGGGATCGATATCGACCCGCAGCGCATCAAAGAGGCGACCGAGAACCTGAAGACCGCCGGCGTTGGCGAACGGGTGAAGTTCCTCAATCAGGATCTCTTCACCACGGATATCAGCGAGGCGACGGTCGTGACGCTCTACCTGCTGCCTTCGCTCAACCTCAAGCTGCTGCCGAAGCTGAACAAAGAGCTGAAGCCGGGAACGCGGATCGTCTCCCACGCCTTCGACATGGGCGACGCGAAGCCGACCGAGACGCTGAACGTCAACGGCCGCACGGTCTATTTCTGGACCATTCCCATCAAGTAGCTGCCCTTCTCGGGCGTAGCGACCTCTCCCAAGGCGGGCTTCCTGGCCCGCCTTGGCCTGATCTCGCTCCTTAAGGATCCCGACCTTGGATCTGGTATAGACTCAAAGATTGAGACTCGTTCTCAACTTACGGGGACACCATGCTCCAAGCATTCGTCATCACACTACGCGAAGGGCTTGAGGCCTTTCTGATCGTCGCTATCAGCCTCGCCTATCTCCGCAAGACCGGGCGCCCGCAGCTCGTCTCGGCGGTGCATTGGGGCATCGGCGTCGCCGTCCTGGTGAGCGCCGGCGCGGCGTACCTGTTCCAGCAGGCCAACAATCAGGCACTGTGGGAAGGCGTTCTCGCGCTCACCGCAGCGGTGCTCGTCGCATCGCTGATCGTTCACATGTGGAGACACGCCAAGCGGATCAAGAGCGACATCGAGACGCATCTCGAGTCCTCGGCGATGCGTGTCGGCGCAAAGGCCATGGTGGGTGTGTTCCTCTTCACGCTGCTGATGATCACGCGCGAAGGCATGGAGACCGCGCTCCTCATGGGCACGTTGCTCTTCCAGGAGGCGGGCACGAACATTTTGGCCGGGGCCGTCGCCGGCACGTTGTCCGCAGCATTCGTCGCGTGGCTGTGGTCCCGCTATGGACATCGCGTCAACCTTGGCTTGTTCTTCCAAGTGACAGCGTTGTTCCTGTCAGTATTCGTCGTTCAGCTGATGATCTATGGCTTCCACGAGCTGACCGAGGCGAACCTGTTCCCGTATAGCGAGCCACTCCACTGGGCGACCGAGCCGTACGGACCGGACGGCCGCTACGGCCAGATTCTCAGCTACCTCCTGCTGGCACTCCCGCTGGGATGGCTGGTGTTTGCTGCGCTCTTCGGCGGCAAGAGGAACACCGTGTCTCCGCAGGTGCAGCAGACCGCGGCCCGATAGGCTGCGCGAAGTGCAGAGTTCAAAGTGGCAAAGTGCAAGTAGCGACGTAACTTTGCACTTTCCACTTTAAACTTTGCACTTAGTTTGTGTATCCCCTTGATGTCGCCGCTCTCCGCGGTCTCCTAGCTGCGCGGACGCGCGCCTTTGCGCCTCCGGTCATCGCGCGCACGGTCTGGCTGCTCGGTCTCGTCAGCTGCTTCACCGACATTTCCTCGGAAATGGTCTCGAGCATTCTGCCGCTGTACCTGTTCGTACATCTGCAGCTGTCTGCCGTGCAGTTCGGCGTGATCGACGGCCTCTATCAAGGCGTCACGGCGTTCGCGCGTCTGGCCAGCGGCATCGTCGCCGATCGCTGGCGACAGTACAAACTGATCGCAGTGCTCGGTTACGGGTTGTCGGCGATCTGCAAGCTCGGTCTGCTCGCGACCGGCAGTGCGTGGGGAACTGTGGCCGGCGTTCTCTCGGCTGATCGTCTGGGGAAGGGCATCCGGACGGCACCACGCGATGCGCTGATTTCGCTGACGACCCGTCCACAGGATCTGGCGTCGGCGTTCGGCGTCCACCGGGCGATGGATACGATCGGGGTTCTCGTCGGCCCGCTCCTGGCGTTCTGGATTCTGTCGTCGATGCCGAGCCGGTTCGATGCGATCTTTGTCGTCAGCTTCGCGATCGCGCTGATCGGCATCGCGATTCTGGTGCTGCTCGTGGACGATCGCCGCAGTGGCGAGATCGAAAACCGGCGCGTGACGGTGGATCTGCCAGGATTGATCCGCAACCGACCGTTCATCTCGATCTGCACGGTCGCCGCCCTGACGAGTTTCGTGGTCGTCAGCGACGCGTTTCTGTACCTCCTGCTGCAATGGAAGCGGGGAAGCGGCGCCGAATCGATTCCGCTTCTTTACGCCGGCACTGCCTCGTCGTATCTCGTGCTTGCCGCCCCTCTAGGCCGTCTCGCCGATCGCATCGGACGTTCTACGGTGTTTCTCATCGGCCAGGCTTGCATGGTGATCGTCTACGCCGGCGTTGCAACGCTGAATATCGATCTGTGGATCCTGGCGCTCGCCCTGCTGCTGCACGGGGCGTACTACGCCGCGACAGACGGCGTGCTCGCGGCGCTCGTCAGCGGCGCCACGCCGGCCGAGACGCGAGCCAGCGGTCTTGCCGCGCTCAACACCGCCACGAGCCTGACGCGACTTGCCGGATCCGTCGCCGCAGGTGTGATCTGGAGCTGGCGAGGCCCCGGAACGGTCGTCACCCTCGCGCTCGTTGCCACCGTCGCGGCGGCGATCGTCAGCGCAGTCGCGCTACGAGGTGTGAGTCACAAGCCGCTCGAAGGTGCCGCATGAGCGACTCGAGACCGCCACGCGGTCGTGTCGTGGCGTTCGTTCTCTTGGTGTCGGCGATCGTCGTCGCGGTGGCTGCATATCTCTACGTCACTCGGGGACAGGTCCCGGCAACATCGAACCAAGCCGGCGGCGTCAACGGCATCGCTGACGAGAAGACGAGGAAGGCCTTGGTAGAACTGCGCCGAGAGCCGCACGTGGCGTTCAGAGACATGACGCCAGGCCCGACGTACGGCCGTCTCGCGTTTGCCTCGCTCCAGGCTGGCGCGGCTCGTCTCTTCACGTCGATGTCCTGTCAACGCATTTACGTTAGCGACCGGGCGGGCGTGTGTCTGGCGATTACCACGGCTCCTGCGGGTTTTCGCGGCTACCTGCTCGACGCGAGCCTCGGCGTCGGCCACACGGTCGGACTGCCCGGCATGCCGAGCCGCACACGGATATCGCGTGACAGTCGCTTCGCGGCATTCACGGCGTTTGTCGCCGGCGACTCGTATCTCGCGTCAGGACTGTCTACTCGGACCCGCATCGTCACGATGCCTGCCGGCGAAGATATCGCCGATCTCGAGTCGTTCGCAGTCATCCGTGACGGCAAAGAGTTCGAGTCCATTGATTTCAATTTCTGGGGTGTGACGTTCACGCGAGACGCCAATCGCATCTACGCGACGCTCGGGACGGGCGGCCGCATTCTGCTTGTCGAAGGTGATGTGGCCGAGCGCACGTTTCACGTGATCGCCGAAGACATCGAGTGTCCGTCGCTCTCACCGGACGAAACGCACATCGCGTTCAAGAAGCGCTTCGGCAAGGGATTCGATGCGTGGTGGCAGCCAGCCGTCCTGGAGCTCGCGACGATGAAAGTGCGCCAGCTACCCGAGCCGAAGCACATCGACGATCAGATTGAGTGGCTGGATGACGCCCACATCCTCTATGCGGTCGGCCACACGGCGAGTGCAGCGTCGCGCCGTTCCGATGTGTGGATGCTCGCGATCGATGGGGCCAGTCCACCGTCGATGTTCCTCGCCGATGCCGAGTCGCCCGCGGTGGTGCGGCCGTAGGCACTACAATCGCGATCGCATGGCCAAGCCTCCTGTGGTCGCCGATCTCGTATGGACAGACGCGCTTCGCTTTGACGCGACGAGCGCACGCATTACCACGGTCGTGGATGGCGACAGCAGCGCGGGGCCCTCACCGGTGCAGATGCTCGTTCTGGGGCTGGGCGGGTGCATGGCTGCCGACCTCGTGGACATCGTGCGAAAAGGGCGACATCCACTGACCGGATTGAGCGCTCACATTGTCGCTGAGCGCGCAGAGGAGCCGCCGACGCGCGTCGTACGCGCGCAACTGCACTTCCATGTCCGCGGCGACGTGCCGGCAACAGCCGTCGAGCGCGCGATTGCCCTGTCGCGCGACAAGTACTGCTCGGTCTGGCATTCGCTGCGCCAGGACATCGAGCTGACCACGTCGTTCGATATCGCCACGTGAGCAGGCGGGCGTACCTCGATTGGCTGCGCGGCCTGGCCGTGCTGATCATGGTCGAGGCGCACACGCTCGATGCATGGACCCGTGCCGCCGATCGCGACCGCAGCGAGTACAAGTGGGCGATCGTGATCGGCGGATTCGGAGCGCCGATTTTTCTGTTTCTTGCCGGCGTCGCGTTAGCGCTCGCGGCCGGATCCCGTCTCGAGAAGGGCATGACCGAGTCGGAAGTGTCTGCGCGGGCACGCCGACGCGGCTGGGAGATTTTCGGGCTCGCGTTTCTGTTCCGCCTGCAGTCGGCGGTCCTTGGTAGCGGAGGCGTCCGGTCGTTTCTCAAAGTGGACATCCTCAACGTCATGGGGTTGTCGATGCTCGGCACGGCGGTGATTTGGGGACTCGTTCGCGGCACCGCGTGGCGTGTGATCCTCCTCTCGACGGCAGCCGTGGCGACAGCGATGCTGACGCCGATCGTTCGCGTGACGACTCTCGACTGGCTGCCGGATCCGATCGAGGCGTACTTCAAACCGGTTCCCGCATTGAGCGGATTTACGCTGTTGCCGTGGGGTGGATTCGTTCTGGCCGGCGCCGTCATCGGTCTCTGGCTCGATCGAGCCCGTTCAACGACGGCGGAACGCCGGGTCATTCTCTGGCTCGCGCTACTCGGGCCAGCTCTGGCTGTCGGTGGCTACGCCATGTCGTTGCTGCCGCCGATCTACCGCGAGACGAACTTCTGGACCAGTTCACCCACGTTCTTTCTCCTGCGTGTGGGTGTGTTGATCGCCGCAATTCCTCTGGCCTACGCCTGGACGACGGCCGTTCGCGGGCGATCACCCATGCAGGAGTTGGGAATCGCGTCGTTGTTTGTCTACTGGATTCACGTCGAAATGGTCTACGGCTTTCTGACCTGGCCGATTCACCGGCGACTCACATTCGAGCAAGCGCTTCTGGCGTTTGCCGCATTTACCTTCGTCCTCTACGGTCTGGTCAAACTGAAAGACCGGGTGATGAACGCCCGACGCGCGAGCAACAGAGGGTCCGGCCGGTAACTGCTGAGCCTGATGTGCGCGGCGCTGCACGAAAATCAGGCAAAAGGCTGGCTCGGCCATCGAGCGGCTCAGAGGCGCCAAAAACATAACTAAGTTGCTGTCGTGGCTATGATTAAGCCTTGGAGTGAAGGTCACGTACTCGAGCCGCGGAGATCGTCACAACTGCGAGAAACGGGTTGAGATTCGAGGCGGCAGGCCGCTACAATTCGCCTCTTCTGTGCGTGGGGCAATCTCTGCCAGGACTAAAACTGAATGATTAACGTGGCCGCAATCCGGATGCAGCAGTTTGGGGTTCGGTTCTATCAGGCATCCTTGACTGCTGAAGACATCGATAAGCTGGTTCGATTCGAGGTACTGAGTTACGGCGAGACGGGGCAACCGGTCCGGGGCGGCAACAAGAAGTCGCCGTCGAAGGTGAACTGGGATTTGCTCGAGCGACGCATTGCGTCGAGCGAAAAGGCCTATCAGCGGCAAATCATCAGGCGAAAGATCGACGAACTCGTCCAGTATTACGAGCAGTGCCGCCAGGCGCGGGACCTTCCGTCGATCGCCGGCGCCGTCATCATCTCGTGCGACGAAAAGCTGACCTTCGAGCCAATCGAGTCCGGCTCGTCAGTCGGACGTTTGAAGGTGCCCGAACGTGAAGGCATCCTTCGGGCGATTGACGGACAGCACCGGCTGCTCGCGCTGCACGCCGATATCGACAACATGAAGGACGAGGAGTTCACCGTCCCGGCGATCATTTTTGATCGTCTGCCGGAAGACCACGTCGTTCAGATGTTTGTCACGATCAACGCGAAGCACACGCGCTTGAACGCCTCGCATCTGGTCAGCCTCTCGGGCCGTCAGCTGTACAAGGACGATGCATTAGCCGTGGCGCATGACGTGGTGCGCGCGTTGAACGATCGCGAGGACTCGCCGCTGCACGGTGAAATCAAGCTCCTCGGCGTGGGGCATGGCCGTGTCGCACAGGCGCCGATCGCGCAGGAGCTCAAGAGACTGTTCGCGAGCGACGCGTTCGGTGGACCGCGCAAGTCGGCCGATTTCCGCGATGATGCGAAAAAGTTCTTCGTGAACTATTTCAAGCAGGTTTCGGTCGTGTTCAGCGCGGCCTGGGCCGGTCGGAAATACAGCATCAAGTCCGCCACCGCGCTTCGGGCATTCATCCGAGTTGCTCCAGACGTGGTTCGCCGGCTCGATCAGGAGCACGCCGATCGCAGCGACTTCCGCGCGATCGGCCGCGTGATCGCGCCTTGGGGCCGTCGCATTGGCAACATGCGGTTCGAGAGCGAGGGCGTCTGGAAAAAGACCGGGACGACGGTCGATTCGCTGGCCCGGGAGCTCAAATTGGCGTTGGAGTATCCGGAGGGCGCTGGCGTCTAACCAGCGTGGCGGGTCTTGAGACTCGCCGGGGGTGAGTCTCAAAAAAATACAGGATGGAGCCCCCGAAGGTGCCCCATCCTGAAATGCCGGCCTGGCTCCCCCCAGCATTTACGGCGCCCTGCCGTAAACCACAGGCCGACACCGTTTCCCAATCGCAATGAGCATGCCGACCTGAATCCTTCGAGAATTCGCGAGTTGCACGGTTTAGGCCTGGGCAACAATGTGGGAAGGATTACACGGCTGTTCGTGAAACGTTCGGCATGCAGATTGACCTGAATGGCGATGTCGGCGAGTCATTTGGCGCGTATCAAATCGGACACGACGCGGCACTGATTCCCATCCTGACATCCGCAAATGTGGCGTGTGGCTTTCACGCCGGCGATCCAGGAGTCATGCGCGCTACGGTCGCGCTGGCGCGCGAGCACGGCACGGCTGTCGGAGCTCATCCTGGATTTCCCGATCTCGTGGGCTTCGGACGGCGCGAGATCCGAGCGACGCCGCGCGAGGTCGAAGATCTCGTCGCCTACCAGATCGGCGCACTCGCCGCGATCGCCGCTGCACAGGGCGTCCGGCTCGCGCACGTCAAGCCACACGGCGCGCTCTACAACATGGCGGCGCGCGATGCCGATCTGGCTGACGCCATCGCGCGCGCGATGGCGGCCGTGGATCCTTCGCTGATGTTGTTTGGCCTACCGGGCTCGAGGTCTCTTGACGCCGCACGTCGTCACGGCGTGCGCGCCGTGAGCGAGGCATTTGCCGATCGCGCGTATCGCGCGGACGGGTCGCTCGTGCCGCGCAGCGAACCCGGTGCCGTCATCGATGACGCGGAAACCGTCGTCAATCGAGCTGTCGCGATTGCGCGGGAGCGGATGGTCGTTGCAGCAGACGGCACCAGAGTGCTGCTGGACGTCGAGACGATCTGCGTGCACGGCGATACACCCGGCGCGGCGGTGCTCGCCGCGCGGATTCGCAAGGCTCTCAGCGACGCCGGGATTCAGATCAAGGCGCCGATCTAGATTCAGCCGCGAGCGCGCGCCGCAGTACCTTTCCAACCATCGTCTTCGGGAGTTCTTTGCGGAACTCGACGCGTGCCGGCACCTTGTACGGCGCGAGCCGTTCGCGGCAGTAGGCGCGCAGCTCGTCCTCTGTGACGGTTTGATCGGCCTTCAACACCACCCAGGCCTTGGCGACTTCGCCCTTGACCGGGTCCGGTACCCCGGCGACGCCCACTTCGTGCACTGCTGGATGCGCTGCGATGATCTCCTCGATCTCGCGCGGCCAGACCTGAAAGCCACTGGTCTTCATCATGTCCTTCTTGCGATCGACGATGAAGATGTAGCCGTCAGCGTCCATGTACGCGAGGTCGCCGGTGTGCAGCCATGGGCCGCCAGCATCGTACGTGCGAAGCACCTCGGCCGTCTCGAGCGGATTGTTCCAGTACTCGAGCATCAGCTGCGGCGCGCGCAGGATCAGTTCACCGGTTTCACCGGTCGGCATCGCCTTCGTCCCATCCTCGACATCGACGATGCGCGCCTCGACGTCGCAGACGGGCAAGCCGATCGATCCGATCTTGCTCGTGCCCTGGACCGGATTCAGGCAGCAGGCCATCATCGCTTCAGTGAGCGAGTAGCCTTCGAGCATCACCGCTCCCGTCTGCTGCTCGAATTGCTTGCGCGTCTCAGCCAGGAGTGCGGATGCGCCGCAAATGCACAGCCGGATCGATCGCAGATCGACGTTTCCGGCGCGGACGTCCGGATGATTCAGCATCGCGTTGTACAGCGTCGGCACGCCATTGAAGAACGCCGGCTTGACCTGCTTGATCGTCTTCAATACATCGCTGATGTCTCGCGGGTTCGGCACGAGCGAAAGTGGGTTCGGCCCCACGAACGCCAATGGCTGTACGCCGACGTTGGCGTAGACGTGAAAGAGCGGCAGCGGCAGCATGATGACGTCGGTCCGTGGCTTCTTCGCGGACTTCGTCCATTCGTAGAGCTGCAGTCCCGCGGTGACGTAGTGGCGATGCAGACCGACCACGCCCTTCGGTGTGCCCGTCGTGCCGCCGCTCGACAAGATGACCGCGCGATCGTCTGGACGGACCGTCACAGAGGGCCGCGGCGAGTCGCGATGGGAGGCCAGCAGGTTCTGAAGCCAGAGGTCACCGTCGGCGAGTGTGATCCGATGCCCTTCCTTGCTCTCTTTGAACAGCGTGAATAGCAGCCGGAGCAGAGGCGGCAAATACTCCTTGATTGAGGTCGCGATCACACGCTTCACACCGGCCCGGCCCTGCACGGCTTTAACCCGCGTGTAGAACGGGGTCAGTGTGACGACCGTCTCGGCCCGCGTGGACGTGAGAACCTGTTCGAGCTCACGCTCGCTGTACGTGGGGTTGACGGCCACGACCACCGCGCCGGTCTTCCAGATGCCGAATTCAGCGACGAGGAACTGTGGGCAGTTGGGGAGGAGGATGGCGACCCGATCGCCCTTCCGGACCCCGAGGCTCGAGAGTGCGGCTGCGAATGCGGTGCTCTCCTGATCGAGTTGCCGGTAGGACACCGTGCTGCCCTTGAACAACAGGGCGGTGTCTGCGGCGTGATCCCGAGCAAGGCTGTCCAGATAATCGACGAGCGTCTTCTCTGGATAGGGGGCGATCGATTGGCGGACGTCGGAATCGTAGTGCGCCAGCCAGGGCTTCATCGGCCGACATTCTAGCTGGTTGGGTGGTTAGTGGTTGGTGGTTACTTTCCAATCAGTAGCTGGAGGAGTGCTTTTTGGACGTGGAGTCGGTTCTCGGCCTGGTCGAAGACCACCGAAGCCGTGGAGTCGATGACTTCCGACGCCACTTCCTCACCGCGATGCGCGGGGAGACAGTGCATGAACAGCGCATTCGAATGGGCCGCCGACATCAGGCTGCTGTTCACTTGATACGGCGCGAACGTCCGTCGCCTCTGGTCGGCTTCTGATTCTTCGCCCATTGAGGTCCAGACATCGGTGTAGATCGCGTCCACGCCAGCGACTGCCTCGCGCGGATCGCTGAAGCGTTTGACCTGCGCGCCGTCGCGGGCGATTCGTGCCGCCGCTTCGATGACCTGGTCGGGCAGCTCGTATCCGTCGGGCGAGGCGACGTGGAGCGTAATGCCCATCATCGAGGTGACGTGCGCCAGCGATGTTGCGACATTGTTGCCGTCGCCGACAAACGCGACTTTGCGCCCTCGACAATCGCCCCATCGCTCGCGCATCGTGAACGCGTCGGCCAGCGCCTGACAGGGGTGCTCTTCATCCGTCAGCGCGTTGATGACATGCAGCTGACGGCCGGCTGCGGCGATGATCGCCGCTTTCTCCTGCGCATAAGTGCGGATGACCAGCGCGCGCACCCATCGCTCGAGGTTGCGGGCGATGTCCACGAGCGGCTCGCGAATCCCTTCAGCGAACTGCGCCGGCAAATGGAGGGTGTCGCCGCCGAGCTCGCGTATGGCGATCTCGAACGTCGAGCGCGTCCGCAGTGACGGCTTCTCGAAGAGCAGGGCCACGTGCAGGCCGGCCAGCGCAGGCGTGGCGTGGCGGCCGATGCGGCGATCGGATTTCATCTGCGACGCGATCGTCAGCAGGCGATCGAGCTCGATCGGCGCCAGGTCGAGAATGGACAGGAAGTCCTTGGCGAAGGCGACAGGCTGAGCCGTTTCGATCACGAGCGATACTCCCCATTGATTCGCACGTATTCGGCGCTGAGATCGCAGGTCCAGATCGTGGCGCTCGCGCCGCCGCCGGTTCCGAGACTGACGTCGATGCGCACGTCCGTGTTCTTCATGTGCTCGCCCGCTTGCGGCGACGCCTCGTCATGCGGCAGACCGTTCTCGAAGAGCAGGATTCCACCGACGTGAACAGTCGCGCGATCGATGTCGAACGCGACGCCGGACCGACCGGCTGCGGCGACGATGCGGCCCCAGTTCGGATCGGCGCCGTGGACTGCCGTCTTGACCAGCGGGGAGTTGGCGATCGTCCGAGCCACCTGGCGCGCCTCGTCTCGCGTTCGCGCGTCGTGGACGTTCACCGCAATCAGCTTCGTTGCCCCCTCGCCGCCGCGGACGATTCCGAGCGCGAGATCGCGCGAGACGAGGAGCAGCGCTTCAAGCAGCGCCGAGTACGAGTCCTCGTCAATCATCACGCCGCTGGCGCCTGATGCCATCGCGAAGAGCGAGTCGTTGGTCGAGCCGTCGCCGTCGACGGTGATGGCGTTAAAGGTGTCTCGCGCCGACTCCCGCAGTGCCCGGCGCAGCAGCGCCGGTGGGACGGCGGCATCGGTGGTCAGGAACCCGAGCATCGTCGCCATGTTGGGCTCGATCATGCCGGAGCCTTTGGCGGTGCCACCGACCATGAATGATCCGCGCGCGGTCTGTACCGCCACGGCGCATTCTTTCGGGAACGGGTCGGTCGTCATGATGGCGCGGGCAATCTCGCTGCCCTTGCCGCGCGTGAGCGCGGGCATGGCGGCGTGAATACCGCTGACCACGTTCTCCATGCGCAGGTTGACGCCGATCACGCCGGTCGAGGCGACCAGCACGTGCTCGGGGCTGCAGCCCAGCCCGGCTGCGACTTCGGCTGCCATCCGATCGGCGTCGGCCATGCCTTGTGCGCCGGTGCAGGCGTTTGCGCAGCCGCTGTTCACGACAATCGCCCGCGCCACGCCCTGGCTTCGCTCGAGGTGGCGCGTGGACACGACGACCGGAGCCGCCTTGGCAAGATTGGTCGTGAAGATACCTGCCGCTGAGGCGTTACCGTCGGCGGCGAGCACGGTCAGATCAAGAGCCGAGGCCGAGGCCTTGATCCCGCAGTGCAGCGCGGCGGA
>Ga0111539_10000150_pt1 | contig 79163 bp, 72 predicted proteins | sample RhiMethybrSRZTD1_FD_79667 | JGI IMG/M metagenome (GOLD analysis project Ga0111539, IMG submission 79667) | Populus rhizosphere microbial communities from Tennessee, USA - Rhizosphere MetaG P. TD hybrid SRZTD1 (version 2) (version 2) | ecosystem: Host-associated > Plants > Roots > Rhizosphere >...
CCGTGGTGGCTCCATACAACTCGAACGCGATGACGGACCACGCACTAAGGACCAAGGACCAGGCACTACACGCGCTCGACCCGCTCGTCGGCGTGGCACGAATCTCGCGTCCCGTCTACCATAGGCGCCATCGTGATCGGCCAGACACTCGACCGCTACGTCATCGAATCGAAGCTCGGAGAAGGCGGGATGGGCGTCGTCTACAAAGCCCGAGACACACACCTCGACCGCGTGGTGGCGATCAAAGTGCTGCCTCCGGACAAGGTCGCCGATTCGACGCGCAAGCAGCGCTTCGTCCAGGAGGCCAAGGCCGCGAGCGCGCTCAATCACCCTGGCATCGTCACCATTCACGACATCCGGTCTGCCGGCGGCATCGACTTCATCGTGATGGAGTACGTCGCGGGCCGCTCGCTCGACGAGACGATCCCGGCGAAAGGTCTCCCCATCACCCAGGCCCTTCGCCTTGGGACGCAGATCGCCGACGCCGTAGCCAGGGCGCACGAAGCGGGCATCGTCCATCGTGACCTGAAGCCCTCCAACGTGATCGTGACGGACATGGGTCGCGTCAAGATTCTCGACTTCGGTCTCGCCAAGCTGATCGAGCCCGAGGACGTCTCTGCGGAGGCGAAGACCTACACCACGCCGATCACGGACGAAGGGATCGTCGTCGGCACTGCCGCCTACATGTCGCCCGAACAGGCGGAGGGCCGCAGGATCGACGCGCGCTCGGACATCTTCAGCTTCGGTTCGGTGCTGTATGAGATGGCGACGGGTCGCCGGCCGTTCGACGGCGAGTCGCGACTGGCCACACTCGCGAAGATCCTCAACGACGACCCGACGCCTCCACGCACGCTCGTCGCATCGGTACCTCAGGACGTCGAGCGAGCGATTCTGCGGTGTCTTCGCAAGGATCCTGCGCGCCGCTATCAGACGATGGCGGATTTGAAGGTCGCGCTCGAGGATCTCGCAACGGACTCGGCTCAGAGCATGCCTGCGCAAACCGCGATGTCGCGCGTACCTGCTAGATGGCGTTGGGCGTGGGTCGCACTCGTACCTGTGATACTCGCCGCCGCGTACTTTGCATGGCAGGGCACGCGAGCGCCCCAGACGGTGACCGCGCTCCGCGCCTTGCCCATCATCTCGCTTCCGGGATTCACGCGATCGCCGTCCTTCTCACCAGACGGCAATCAAATCGCGTTCAGTTGGAACGGACCTACAGGGGATAACAACGATATTTACGTTCAACTGATCGGCTCAGGGTCCCCGCTGCGACTGACCTCGGACGCTGGCACCGACTACAGCCCAACGTGGTCGCCTGATGGCCGGTGGATCGCATTCCTCCGAGGTGAGGGCCAGGCGAGAAGTCCACAACAGCTCCGGCTCGTGCCCCCGCTTGGCGGTCCGGAGCGTATGGTGGTCGAGATCCGGCCGCGTGGGTTCTTGAGACCAGGAACGCTGGCCTGGTGTCCCGACTCGAGTTGTCTGGTGTTCACGGACTCTGCCGGTGACGGGCGTCCCGATGCGCTGTTCATCGTCTCGCTGGACTCTGGCGAGAAACGACAGCTCACCACCCCTGACAGCTCCGTGTACGCCGACAGCAACCCGGCGATCTCTCCGGACAGCAAGTGGCTGGTGTTTCGCCGTGAGAGCGCTCCATTCAACGGCGAGCTGAAGCTGGTCTCGTTGCGTAACGACGTGAGCACGTCTGGTGAAGTGCGGAGCCTGACCCACGCGAGTCTGCCCGCATACAACCCGCGATGGATGCCGGACGGCACCGAGATCGTGTTCAGCGCGAAGGAAGCGCTGTGGCGACTCAGCATCTCGGGTGACGGCACGCCGCATCGCCTGCCATTCGTCGGGGAAGACGGCCTGGCCCCGATCGTGTCGAGACCCCAGGCCGATCGTCCCTCACGTCTCGCGTACGTCCGCAATTATCAGGACGTCAACGTCTGGCGCGTCGAGACCTCGTCACCCGGCGCGCCGGCGACTGCGTCCCCGGTAGTCGCGATAGCCTCGACGAGACGCGAAGCCACTGCCGAGTACTCGCCCGATAGACGTCGCGTAACGTTCGGGTCCACCCGATCGGGCGAAAACGAAATCTGGATCGCCGATGCAAACGGTGCGAATGCCGTCCAATTGACCTCGATGGCCGCCAATCCCGGATGGCCGCGATGGTCACCGGACGGCAAATGGATCGCGTTTCACTCCAACCCGGACGGCAACGCCGAGATCTTCCTCGTGCCGTCGGAGGGCGGCAAGCCTCGCAATCTCACGTCGCACCCGGCTGTGGATGTGTTCGCCAGCTTCTCACGTAACAGCCAGTGGGTGTACTTCACGACGAATCGTACCGGGTTCAACACCATCTGGAAGGTACCAGTGACCGGTGGAGCGGCGGTTCAGGTGTCTTCGAGTCTGAGCCAGATGGGCATCGAATCTCCGGACGGCAGGTACGTGTACTACACAGAGAGCGTTGACCCGAATACCCCGTCACCGTTGTGGCGTGTTCCAGTCACCGGCGGACCGGCAGTCAAGATCGCGGACGGCTTCAGCTCCGGCACCTTCGACGTCGTCGACAGCGGCGTCTACTACATCGTACGGACGCCGGTCGAATCGCGGCTCGAGTTCTTCGACTTCGCGTCTCGTACGTCCAGAACAATTGCGTCGAACCTCGGCATCATAGATTTTGGTCTGGACGTTTCTCCGGACGGCCGGACCATTCTCTATTCGCGCGTCGATTCGTCGGTCAACGACTTGATGCTGGTGGAGAACTTCCGATAAGGGACCGTTCGACTCGTCCATCGGCGTGCCTGGCAAAGCGGCCCGCGTCGCGATCGTGCACCGGCGCGTTCTCCGGCCACGGCCAGCCACCGAACAGCGTGCGGCGATAGTCGGCGAAGGCCTGCTCCAACTCCGCGCGTGTGTTCATGACGAACGGCCCGTACTGCGCGACGGGCTCGCCGATCGGGCATCCCTGCAGCAGCAGGATCTCGACGGGACCTTTCACCGCTTCGAGCCGCACCGGCTGATCCGGCTTCACGCGAATCATCGATGGGCCGTCAATCGTGCGGTCGCCGACCTTGATCCCCTTGCCCGCGAAGAGGTGCAGCGCGCGGTTGCCGCGTGAGTCGCCCGCGGGCGGCACGACCCACGTCGCACCGGACTCCATCGCGATGGACCAGATCGCCACGTCGGCGTCGCGATCGGCTGCCCACGAATGCGGCGGCGGCGCCAACGGCTCTACGCCTTCGAGCGCGCCGGCAATCACCGTGACCTCGACGCCAGGATACCGGCGGCGCGGAATGTCCTGGTCCCAGAACATCGTGAAATACGGCGCGGCCATCTTGCTCCTGGCCGGCAGGTTCAGCCAGATCTGAAACAGCTCCAGTGTGTTCGGCCCGTTGCGATCGAGCAGTGGAAACATTTCGGAGTGGACGACGCCCGCGCCCGCCGTCAGCCACTGCACGTCGCCCATGCCGAACCGCGCCGCGGCGCCGAGCGAGTCCGAGTGATCGATGTAGCCCTTGCGGACGATGGTCACCGTTTCGAAGCCCCGATGCGGATGCTGGGGAAACCCGGGGACCACGTCGCCGTGATACATGCTCCAGCCGTCGGGATTCCCGAAGTCCTGACCGATATCGTGGCCGGCGAGCGACGCCGCAGGGCCGAACCGGTCGTTGCCCTTGGGATACAGATCGAGATGGTGGACGCAGAACAGGAACGGATCGAGCGTCTGCCAGCGGTTGCTCAACGGGCTGACTTGAAGGATCGAATCGGACATCTCTCAACCTTACAATACGTTCGCCATGACACTCTCGCGCCGGCGGTTCATCGGCGGCACGGCCGCAGCACTCGCGCTCGGACCATTGTCGTCCGTCAAATTGGACGCTCAGACCGCGTCGAGCGGTGCACGCGATCTCGGCCTCATCAACGGCCGCATCCACACCATGGATCGCGCCAGCCGCGTCGTCTCGCAGGTGCTGATCCGCAACGGCCGCTTTGCCGCCGTCGGCAACAACGTCGTCCGGCGAGGCAACGGCCTGACCATCGTCGACCTCAAAGGCCGGACGGTCATTCCCGGGATCGTTGACGCGCACAATCACATCGTGCTCGTCGGCAACCGGCCGGGATGGCACACACCGCTCGAGCACGTGTTCACGATCCCCGACGCGATCGCCGCGCTCAAGGCGCGAGCAGCGACGGTGCCCGCCGGCGAGTTCATCACGACGGTCGGTCCGATCTCGGCGATGCAGTTCGACGAGCGGCGATTGCCGAACCTCACCGAACTCGACGCGGTCGGACGTCCGGTGTATCTCCAGGCGGCGCAGGGCGGCACGCGGACGAACAGCGAGGGCAAGGCCTGGCTCGAAGCGAGGGGCGTCACGGTTGCGGCCGACGGCGCGATTGCCGGTCAGGCCGCTGGAGTCGCGCTGCAGACGCTGCGCAAGACGCTGCTGACACCCGACACGAGAAAGCGCGGCGCGTTCGATGCGTTGCAGTACTACGCGCGTCTCGGGATCACCACGCATCGCGACTCGGGCGCGTTCCATGCCGACGAGCCCGCCCCGGGCATCGCCAGTGAAAACACCTACACGATGCACGCGCCGTTTCACGCGCTCAATCGTGAGGGGCGGATGCCGGCGCGCCTGCGAATCGACTTTCTGCATCAGGACTCGCCAACTGCGAACCCACCGCTGCCCACCTTGTCGGAGCGGCTGCGCAACTCGTTTCCGCGCTTCGGCAATGAGTGGCTGAAGACCGGCGGTATCGGTGAATTCACCGGTGGTGGACTCGACGGATTACGCGCGATCGCCAGAGCCGGATGGCGCGGCGAGGATCACGCGCTCAACCTGGCGGGCGTCACCACGCTCATCACCAACCGCGAGACGGTCAATCGCGAGATCCCGATCACCAGCCTGCGATGGGTGCTCTCGCACATTCCTGAATTCCCAGTGGAGCTGGCCAATCGCGCGCAGGCACTGGGCATGGGCGTCCTCGTCGGCTGGGGACCGCTGCGCACCGGCATGAACGTCGGACCGCCGTACAAGATGCTGGTCGGACACGGCATCCCGGTTGGCTTTCACTCGGACGGCGGCGACATCACGGTGATTAATCCGTGGCTCAACTTCTCGACGATGATCACCGGACGCAACCTGGCCGGCCAGGCCATCCTCGGCGATCAGACGTTGACGCGCCAACAGACGCTGTGGCTCGCCACCGCCGCTAACAAGTGGTTCATCTGGGAAGACGATCTCGGCTCGATCGAAGCCGGCAACCACGCCGACCTCGCGGTCCTCGATCGCGACTACTTCGCCGTCCCTGACGAAGACATCAAGCGGATTTCATCGCTCCTGACGATCGTCGGCGGACGCGTGATGCACAACGACGGCGTCCTCTGACATCAACGTTCTCCGGTCACTTCCCGAGTGCAGCGATCGCCGGATCGTGATAGGTGTTGAGACATGACGGCACGACTCTCTTTCTGCGCACTGGCCCTGCTCCTCCTGTTCGCACCATCGGTTCGACTCGGCGCGCAATCCGATGAAGCGGATCGCGTCAAAGAATCGGCCACGGTGCTCGGCGAAATCATGAAAGCCGCCGACAGCGCGATCCCGACGTCGGTCCTGAACAAGGCCGAAGGCATCGCGATCTTTCCGGGCACCGTTCGCGGCGGCTTCATCGTCGGCGCCGAGCGTGGACGCGGCATCATCAGCGCCAGGGATGAGAAGACCAGGATGTGGTCCACTCCGGCGTTTCTGACGATCACCGGCGGCAGCGTCGGGCTGCAGATTGGCTTGAGGGCCACCGATCTCGTGCTGGTGATTCAGAATCGCCGCGGACTCGAGAACCTGGTGCGCAACGAGTGGAAGGTTGGCGTCGGCGCCGCGGCCACGGCCGGCCCGGTCGGACGCGACGCGCAGGCCGCCACCGACATCCAGTTGCGCGCCGAGATTCTCAGCTACTCACGGAGTCGCGGACTCTTTGCCGGCGCGACGCTCGAAGGATCGACGATTCGTCAGGACGAGGACGCCAACGGCCGCTTCTACGGGGAGAAGTTCACGACACGGCAAGTGGTGTTCGACAACAAAGCCAAAGCGCCTGAAGCCACTGTTCCCTGGTTCCAGGCACTCACGAAATTCGTCCCCTAGCCGCTCCTGACGATCAGGACAACCGCCACGAACGCGCACGTCACGCCGAGCGCCTGCGATCGTGTCAGGCGCTCGCCGAGTGAGACGCGCGCGAGAATCACCGTACTCGCCGGATACAGCGACGCCAGCGTCGCGACGAGACTCAGCGGACCGTACCGCGTCGCGATCAGATAGAGCGCGTTCGCCAGCATGTCGAGCGTGCCGCATCCGACGGCCGTGCTCGCGACCGAGCGCGTCATGCGCAGACGCTGCCGGCTGGCGACCATCGTCATCGCGAATACTGGAACCGAGACGGAGCGACCGGCGATCAACGGCCAGATTCCGGCAGCGTCGCTGGTCCGCGCGAGGCACAGAAAAAAGAGGCCGACCGCGACGCCGGCGACAAACGCGAGCCCGATGCCAGCGCGGCTTCCTCCGCTTCTGCGCTCGGCCGATTCACCGCGGCTGAGAAGCGTGATGGCCACCGCCGCGAGCACAATGCCCAACGCCGCGAGGACTCCAGGGCGTTCACCGAGAACCACCGCGACGAGAACCGGGACCGCAGCCGCACACACCGCGGTGATCGGCGCGACGACAGACATCGTTCCAATGGCGAGAGCGCGATACAACAGCGCGACGCCACCGCTCCCCGCGACGCCGGATGCGGCGCCCCACAGAAAATCACTGCGCACCGGGGAGCTTGACGGCAGTATCGGCAGGAGCAGCGCCAGCACCACCAGGCCGGCAGACTGCGCAACGAAGGTGATGACAACCGCCGCGGCGCGCTTTGAGGCCATGCCGCCGAGGAAATCGGCAGCGCCATAGAACGCTGCCGAAGCCAATGCCAGCGCCGCGAACACGCGAGTAGGATACCTACCCGGAGGGCAGGCATGGATTTCACGCGTCGCGGATTCCTGGCGTCGACAGCCGTCGGTGTGGCAACCGCGTTCTGCAGCGCACCAGCCGCAGCGCAGAGCGGCCGTATGCTGCTCAAAGGCGGGTGCGTCCTCTCACTGGATCCCAAGGTCGGCGACTTTGACAGCGCGGACGTGCTGATCGAGAACGGCAAGATCGCAGACGTCCGACCGAACATCACCGCGACCGCACAGCTCATCGACGCCTCGAACACTATCGTGATGCCGGGTTTCGTGGACACGCACCGGCACATGTGGCAGGGCGCGGTCCGCAACAGCCTGCCCAACGGCCTGCTCAACGACTACGTCCGCGACATCCTCGGCTCAGTGCGCAGCGTGATGCGTCCAGAAGACGTCCGCATCGGCGATCTGGTGAGCGCGCTCGGCGCGATCAATGCTGGTGTGACGACGGTGCTCGACTGGTCGCACATCGGCAACAGCCCGGCGCACACCGATGCGGCAATCCAGGGGCTGCGCGACTCTGGCATCCGTGCGGTGTATGCCTTCGGCGGCGGCACGAGCGGCGCGGCGAACCGGTACCCCGATGACATCCGCCGCTTGCGGAAGCAGTATTTCTCGTCGAGCGATCAGCTGCTGACGCTGGCTATGGCATCGGGCATGTCGGCGAGTGAGTGGGCCGTTGCACGCGAGGTGGGCGCCTCGATCTCAGTGCACGCCGGCGGTACGCTCGCCGGACTCGAGAAGGTGCTCGGTCCCGACGTCACTTACATCCACTGCAATACGTTCACGGATCAGGCGTGGAAGATGGTGGCCGATTCAGGGGGCCACGTGTCGATCTCGTGTCCAATCGAGATGGAGATGGGCCACGGCATCCCGCCCGTACAGCAGGCGCTCGACCACAAGATCCCGCCGAGCCTCAGTGTCGACGTGGAAACGCAAATGCCCGGCGACCTCTTCACCCAGATGCGCGCCGTGTTTACGCTGCAGCGCATGCAGGCGCTCGCCCGCCAGCGCGCCAACGACAAGGCCGCGCCGGCACTGCTCACCGTTCGAGATGTGATCGGATTCGCGACGATCAACGGCGCCAGGGCCAATCGCCTCGACGGCAAGATCGGGACGCTGACACCGGGCAAGGATGCCGACGTGGTGCTCCTGCGCACCGACGCGATCAACGTCGCGCCGATGAACAACGCCTATTCCGCAGTCGTGCAGGCCATGGACACGAGCAACGTGGATACGGTGATCATCGCCGGCCAGATCCGCAAACGCCAGGGTCAGCTCGTCGGCGTCGATCTCGCTCGCCTCCGTCAGCAGGCGCAGGCATCGCGCGACTTCATTGTGCAACGCGCGGGTTGGTCTACGACAAGGCTCGGGCGCTAACGCGCCCTCGCCTCGCTAACTCCCGACCTCCAAAAGCCAATTCCCAACCACTCCCAAATCCCAAGTCCCAACTCCCAATAACCTTCAATTTGGCAGTTGGGAATTGGGAGTGGTTGGTAGTTGGGCGTTGGGAGTTGGGAGTTATGTCTTAGGCTCGAAATTCAGCGCGACTCCGTTGATGCAGTAGCGCAGGCCGGTTGGCGGTGGCCCATCGGGAAACACGTGGCCCAGATGACCGCCGCAATTGCTGCAATGCACTTCGGTGCGCGTCATGCCGTAGCTGCGATCGACGGTGGTGCCGATGCTGCCCTCGGCCGGGGCAAAGAAGCTCGGCCAGCCAGTGCCGCTCTCGAATTTGCGATCGGCCACGAACAGCTTCTGTCCGCACCCCGCACACGAAAACGTCCCCGCCCGATGTTCGCGCAACAGCGCACACGACCCGGGCGCTTCAGTGGCGTGATTCCGCAACACCGCATACTGCTGCGGCGTCAGCTGCGTGCGCCACTCCTCATCCGTCTTGGTGACGGGAAATGTCGTTTCGTTCATGCTCTTCATGCTCGCACCCCTCGGCCTCTTCGAACCATTAGTATGCCTCGACACGTTGAGGAAGAACTCTCCCAATCGGCCGACTTCTGAGTCGTGACCGCGGGCAGTCCAGCACAGTTTGGCTGCGAAATGCTTTCAACGCTGCCCGGAACTCCGGTGGCCCCCGAGTTGCTCAGACTGGTGCAGGAGTTCGCTGAAATGGCCATTACGGAACTGCAGTCCCCGGACGTCCAGGTGTTGTGCCTCGCCGACTCGATCTTCGAGCCTTATGAGGATTCCGAGCGACGCGGTCACATGCGTCTCAGCCTCGACGATGTCCGCTGGCTGCGCAGCGCGCGTTTGAAGTACGGGCCAGACGTGCGTGTGATCGATATCTCGCCCGGCGGCATTCTCGTCGAGACCGAAGGCCAGCTCCGCCCCGACGCGAACATCGTGTTCGAGCTGTCGGGTCCGTTGCGTTCGATTCTCGTGCCGTCGAAGGTGCTCCGCTGCCGGGTCGCCTCCTTCGCCGAGGTCATGCGCTACCAGGGCGCGTGCGCCTTCAAGCGCCCGCTCGAGATTCCCGATCTCGTCAAGCAGGCGATGGCGAAGGGCGCACCCTCGTCACCGGTCGCGGCGCCCAAGGGATCTCCGGCGTCGTGGCAGAAGGTCATAGCGCGCTTCCGCGACGGACATCTCGTGCGCGGCTACACCGCAGACTTTCATCCCTCCAAGCCGCAGCTGCATCTGTCGGCGGAACCTCACTCGAGCGACACGCTCTTCCTCCAGCTCTCTCAGCTCAAGGCGTTGTTCTTCGTGCGCGACTTCAAGGGCGACGAAATGCGTGTCGATCGACAGGAGTTCGGCACCGCGCCGCAGGGCCGCAAAGTGGCCGTGACGTTCAACGACGGCGAGACGCTCCTGGGATCGACGCTCGGCTACCGCGGCGACGGCAACGGCTTCTTTGTGCACCCGGCCGACCCGCGCTCGAACAACCTGCGCGTGTTCGTGGCCCCCGGTGCTACTCAGCAGGTGCGATTTCTGTAACGACAAAGCTGGCGGGAAATTCTTCCGAGCGGTCGAATTCTGATCGCGCACAAGATTCCTGGCTGGAGCCGGCTCGTAAGTTGTACGGCCTCGCGTTACAAGTCTGGCGCATGAGTTGCTTCGTTAATGGATGCGGGATGTGCTCCCGCACACATGGCGATTGCAGTTCTGCACGAATCGACACCCGACGAAGGCGGTCTCTCCCAGCCCGCCGGTGCCACCTCTACGAAGGATCGGCGCGCGCAGGTGCGCCTCAGCGCCGAGGACGCGTCGTGGCTGCATGGTGCACGACTGAAGTACGGGCCAGAGGTCCGCGTGATCGACGTCTCGGCCGGCGGTATCCTCGTCGAGTCCGATAGCGCGGCATTCACTCCGCAGTCCAACGTCGTTTTCGAGTTGTCGGGGCCGAACGGCACGACGCTCGTGCCGGCGCGTGTGCTCCGCAGTCAGCCGACCGCTGACGGCACGCGCCATCAGAGCGCCTGCGCGTTCAAGCGCCCGCTGTCGATGGACGCGTTGGCCGCGGTGTCGCGCGATGACACGCCGGCGCCGGTCGCGACGCGCGCCTCCTGGCAGCGCGTCGTCGCACGCTTCCGCAACGGCAACGTCGTTCGCGGCTTCACGAACGATTTCCATCCTTCCAAAGCGCACTTGCATCTGACGCCCGAAGACAAACTCAGCGAGACCATGTTTCTGGCGCTGTCGCAGCTGAAGGCGGTGTTCTTCGTGCGCGAGTTCGCCGGCGACCCGAAGCATGTCGAAGAGCAGGAATTCGCGCATACCCAGCCCGGGCGCAAGATCGAAGTCACGTTCGAGGACGGCGAGGTGCTGCGCGGGACGACGCTGGCCTACCGGGCCGACGGCAGCGGGTTCTTCGTGCATCCTGCCGATGCCGCCTCGAATAACATGCGCGTCTTCGTTTCGCCCGGCGCGACCCTCCACGTCCGCTTTCTGTAAACCGTAGTCGCGTCTTGACGCCACGGCGTCTATAATCCGCGCATGCTGTGGTGGCATTGGCTTCTCCTCGGCGTGGTGCTCATCGCCCTCGAAATGGCCGCTTCGGGCGGCTTCTACATCATCTTCTTCGGGGTCGCGGCCGTGATCGTCGCGCTGCTCGCGCTGTTCGATCTCGGCGGACCGCTGTGGTTTCAACTGCTCCTCTTCTCCGCGCTGTCGGTGGCCTCGCTGCTGTTCTTCCGCAATCCCATCATGCGGAGCCTGAATCTGGAGGGCGGCGCGCCCGACATCGACACGCTGGCCGGTGAGACCTGCTCGGTGCTCGAGGCGATGCCTCCCGGCGGCAATGGCCGCGTCGAACTGCGCGGCACGACGTGGAGCGCTCGCAACCTCGGGGCGACGGCGCTCTCGAACGGCGCCCGGTGCAAGGTGGTAAGGTCCGAGCGGCTCACGCTTCTGGTGAAGGCAGAGGAGGCCCTTCCATGATCGGGTTCGGCAGTCTGTTGGTGTTCGTGGCGTTGGCGTTGCTGGTGCTCATCATCATCGCCAAAACGGCGGTCGTCGTCCCGCAGCAGAACGCCTACGTCGTCGAGCGGCTGGGTCGCTACTCGGGAACGTTGGGGGCGGGATTCCACGTGCTCATGCCGTTCCTCGACGTGATCCGCTACCGTCACTCACTCAAGGAAGCGGCCTACGACATTCCGGCGCAGGTGTGCATCACGCGCGACAACGTGCAGGTGGGCGTTGACGGCATCCTGTATCTCAAGGTGCTGAACGCCGAGCGCGCGTCGTACGGCATCTCGGACTACCTGTTCGCGATCACGCAGCTCGCGCAAACCACGCTGCGCAGCGAGATCGGCAAGATCGATCTCGACAAGACGTTCGAAGAGCGCACCAACATCAACATGTCGGTGGTGACCGAGCTGGACAAGGCCTCCGAGCCATGGGGCGTCAAGGTGCTGCGCTACGAGATCAAGAACATCACGCCGCCGCACGACATCCTCGCCGCGATGGAGAAGCAGATGCGCGCCGAGCGCGAGAAGCGCGCGGTGATTCTGACCTCTGAAGGCGCGCGCGACGCGCTGATCAACAACGCCGAAGGCGCCAAGCAGGAAACGATCAAGAACTCGGAAGCGCGCCGGCAGCAGCAGATCAACGAGGCCGAAGGCCAGGCGCAGGCGATTCTGGCCGTGGCCACGGCCACGGCGGAAGGCATCCGGCGCGTCGCGAACGCGATGCAGGATCCCGGCGGCGCCCAAGCCGTGCAGCTGCGTGTGGCCGAGCAGTACATCACGCAGTTCGGGAACCTCGCCAAGGAGAGCAACACGCTGGTGATTCCGGCCAACGCCGCCGACGTGGCCTCGATGATCGGCACGGCGATGCGCGTGATCGCGACCACCAATAACACGCCGGTCCCGCCCCCGCGGGCGTAACCAACCCGAGCTCAGCACCGCTCTGTCGAAGCGCAGCCGCACTCATCGCGGCTGCGCGCTTGCCTTGTCACCTACACATGTAGTAGATATAACCACTCCATTAGGAGCCAACGTGCGATTGCCGAAATTGAGCAAGCTGGAACATCAGATCATGGACGCGCTGTGGAACCGCGGCGCCTCCTCGGTCCGCGAGATCCTCGAAGCCTTTCCCGACAAGGGACGGCCGGCGTACACCACGGTGCAAACGATGGTGTACCGGCTGGAGGAGAAGGGCGCGGTGCGGCGCGTCAAGAAAATCGGCAACGCGCACATCTTCGAGGCCGTGATCTCACGCGCCTCCGCGCAGCGTCGTCTCATCGACGAGCTCCTCGCCTTCTTCGGCGGCAGCAGCCAGCCGGTGGTCGCGCATCTCATCGAGTCTGGCAATCTGACGCTCGACGACGTCAAAGAGGCGGAGCAGCTGCTGATCAAGTTGAAAAGTGGAAGAAGTGGAAAAAGTGGAAAAGTCAGTTCGACGTAGATACGCAGGATTCCTATGACACCTATCGTCGATCTCCTCTCGGATCATCTGTGGCAATCGACGGCCTTCGCCGCGGCTGCCGCGCTGCTGACGCTGGCGTTCCGCCGCAACCGCGCACACGTGCGCTACTGGCTCTGGTTTGCGGCCTCCATGAAGTTCCTGATTCCCTTCACCGCACTGTTGTGGCTGGGCGCGCGAATCGAGCTGATGCCACTCGAGCGATCAGGACAACCGATCGTCGGCGTGCTCGATACCGTCGCGCGCCCGTTCACGCAACCTGACGTGGAACGCGTCGGTGTTCGTGGCCGTCCGGTCCCGCCACCGCCGCCGAATCCCGTGCTCGCGTTCGCGCGTCAGGCGGTGACGGTCGTGTGGCCTGCGGGTGCGATCGTCGTACTGCTGGCCTGGGCCGTGCGGTGGCGGCGAGTGGCGCGGATGGCCCGCGCCGCAACGCCCGTCGCCAGCGGGCCTGTGCTCGAGACGCTGCGGCGTCTCGAGGGACACGCGCCGCGCCTGCGTCTCGTGTTGTCGAAGCAGGCACTCGAACCCGGTGTGTTCGGCATCGTGCGGCCGGTGTTGATGTGGCCGGCCGGCATCGGCGATCGTCTCAGCGACGAGCAGATCGACGCGATCCTCGCGCACGAAGTCGCGCACGTACGGCGTCGCGACAATCTCGCCGCGCTGATGCACATGCTGGTCGAAGCGGTCTTCTGGTTCCATCCGCTGGTCTGGTGGATCGGCGCGCGGCTCGTGGACGAGCGTGAACGCGCGTGCGACGAAGACGTGGTGCGTCTCGGCACCGAACCAGACGTCTACGCCGAAAGCATCCTGAAGACGTGTCAGTTCTATGTCGAATCGCCGCTCGTGTGCGTCGCGGGTGTCACCGGTTCCGATCTCAAGAAACGAGTCGAGCAGATCATGCGAAACGATGCCTACGTGGCGCTCAGCGTGATGAAGCGAGTGGGTCTCGGCGCAGCGCTGGTGGCGGCCATCGCGATTCCGGTCGCGATCGGCGTCATCACGTCGCCTCGCCTCGCCGCACAAATCGTCGCGCCGACCGCCGACTCACCCACGTACGAGGTGGTGTCAATCAAGCCGAGCGCCGGCGCCCGCATGGGAGGAATGGGTCTGCCAGGACGGTTCACCGCAACCATGCCGGCTCGCCGTCTGATGGCGCAGGCCTACGAAATCCACGATTCGCAGATCATCGGCGCGCCCGACTGGCTTGGCTCGCAGACCTACGAGATCAACGCCACGATGACTGGGACGCCATCACCCGACGCGCGGCGCATGATGACCAAGGCGCTGCTGCGCGATCGATTCAAGCTGGCGTTCCATACCGAGAAGCGCGACCTGCCCATCTACGCGCTGGTCGTGCAGCGCAGCGATGGACGGCTGGGGCCCGGACTCAAGCGCATCCCTGACGATGAGTGTCCGCCGCCGGGGAGCGCCCGCGCCGGGCGACCGGGTGGACCTCCACCTCCGGCGGCGTCGCCCTTCGATCCGAACGCGGTCGCGGCTTGTGGCTCGATCATCTTCGGTCCCGGCCGCCTGCTGGCGCACGGGGTACCGATCGATATGCTCGCGCGATCGCTGGCGGGTCTCCCAGCCATCACGTCGTTCAATCGTCCGGTCACGAATCTCACGCAGCTCGAGGGCGTTTACGACTTCGATTTCCGCTGGAACAACGAGTTGGGCCGGGGGGCTCCGCCGCCGGTCTCGGGCCCGGCAGCCGTTCCTAACCCCATCACACCCGGTGACGAACCAGCGCTTTTCACGGCTCTGCAGGAGCAATTGGGGTTGAAGCTGAACTCGCAGCGGGCGACACTGGATGTCCTGGTCATCGATTCGATCGAGCGCCCGACCGAAAACTGAGGAACAAACGCCCTCCCGGAGTGTCCAACAGGCGGGTGCCTGACGCGAGGTCGGCATAACGAACCAACAGTTCGCGGGAGACGTCAAAACCACGTTGAACTCCAACCCGAGGACTAAAATCACGTGCTTCGACATCGTCCCCATCGCGGCCTGATTGCGTGCCTGATCGCCATCCTGGCGTTCTCGCCTGTCTTGTCAGCGACCGAGCACTACGGCCAGGTCGGTTTCACTGGTCTGGCTGTGCCGGGCGCCACGGTCACCGCCACGCAAGGCGACAAGAAGATCGTCACCATCACCGATCAAAGCGGCGTCTACCGATTCCCCGATCTCGCCGAAGGCACATGGACGATCAAGATCGAGATGCGCGGCTTTGCACCGCTCTCTCGCGACGTCAACGTCATCGCCGGGGCGCAAGCCGCGGTGTGGGAGCTGGCGCTGTTGCCATTCGAGGAGATCACCAAGGGACTGCCGCCGCCCGTCAGTCAGGCGGCGAGCTCACCTGGAGCACCGGCGGCGGCCAGCACGATTCGCGCGCAGGGCGGGCGAGGCACGGTCACAACGGCGCCGGCCGGTCAGGGATTTCAGCGCGCGGGTGTGACCGCGCAAGCGGCTCCGCCAGCCGCCGCAGCGGCAGCGGCCCGGCCGTCAGGGCCTGAACCGCCACCTGCGGACGCCAACGCCGCCAACGACGGGTTCCTCGTCAACGGCAGCGTGAACAACGGCGCCGCTTCGCCGTTCGCGCAGTTCGCCGCGTTCGGGAACAACCGGCGGCGACCAGGCGCGCTCTACAACGCGCAGGCCGGTCTCACGGTCAGCAGCTCGGCGTGGGACGCGAGGAACTATTCGTTCACCGGGCAGCCGACCAGCGTGCCGACCTACAACAACCTGCATTTCGTGGGCATGTTCCAGGGACCGCTGCGGATTCCGCGCTTGCTGCCCAACCGCGGTCCCAACCTGTTCGTCGGGTATCAGCGCACGAACGACGACAACGCGACGACGGCGTCGCAGCGGATGCCAACGGGTCTCGAGCGCAACGGCGACTTCTCACAGACCGTGGACGGACTCGGACGGCCGATCACCGTGAACGATCCGCTCACCGGCCAGCCGTTCGCCAACAACACCATTCCACGCGACCGCATCAGCCCCGAGGCGGCGGCGCTCCTCGCCTACTACCCGCGACCGACACTCGACTCGCCGCAGGGATTGAACTACCAGGCGTCGATTCTCTCAGCGGTACGGACGGACAGCGTCCAGTCGCGCGTGACACAGATCGTCAATCAGCGAAATCAGGTCTTCGGAACCGGGCAGTACTCGCGGAGCACGATCAATTCGACCACGCTGCTCGGGTTCATCGATTCCACCCAGACCTCGAATACCGATATCGGGCTCAACTGGAGCCGGCGCATCTCGCAATTCCTCCAGCTGCGGACGCGCTACCAGTTCACGAAGCTGTCCACAGGCGTCACGCCGTTCTTTGCCAACCGGGTCAACGTCTCCGGTGAAGCGGGCATCACGGGCAACAACCAGGAGCCGATCAACTGGGGACCGCCGTCGTTGTCCTTCGCCAGCGTCGGCGGACTATCAGACGCGCTGCCACGACAATCCGACGCGATCACGCACGCCGGCGGCGCGGAACTCTTTCTCTTCCGCGGACGGCACAACTACACGATCGGTGGCGACGTTCGTCGTCATGTGACCGACATCGTGTCGCAGCAGGATCCGCGCGGCTCGTTTGCGTTCACCGGCGGCCTGACGGGTCATGACTTCGCCGATTTCCTGCTCGGCAGACCGGCGACGGCGTCAATCGCCTACGGCAACGCCGATAAATACTTCCGCGGCTTCTCGTACGACGCCTACATCACCGACGACTGGCGCATCGGGCCGTCGTTCACGCTGACGGCCGGCGTGCGTTGGGAATACGAAGCGCCGCTGACCGAGCTGCAGGGTCGTCTGGTCAATCTCGATGTCACGTCCGACTTCACGGCAGCGCAGCCAGTCGTGGCATCGGACCCGACCGGCTCGCTGACCGGTCAGACGTATCCGAGCTCGTTGATGCATCCCGACAAGGGCGGCATCCAGCCGCGGCTCGCCATTGCGTGGCGTCCGATCCCCGGCTCGTCGCTCGTCGTACGCGGCGGCTACGGCATCTATCGCAACACCAACGTGTATCAATCGATCACGACGCTGCTGGCGCAGCAGCCGCCGCTCTCGACATCGTTCAGCATCGCCAGCAGCCTGGCGAATCCGTTGACACTCTCCAGAGGACTCGTCGCTCCCGCGACGGCAACGGGTCTCGGCAACACGTTCGCGGTCGATCCGAACTTCACGATCGGCGCGTCGCACAACTGGAACGCGTCGGTGCAGCGCGATCTGCCGGCCTCACTGACGGTGAACCTGACGTATCTCGGCACGCACGGCACAAACCTCATTCAGGAATTCCTGCCCAACACCTATCCGCGCGGCGTGGTGAATCCATGCCCCACGTGCCCAGCGGGATTCGTGTATCTGACGTCGGATGGCAGCTCATCGCGCCATGCGGGCCAGCTGCAGGTCCGCCGCCGTCTCCGCAACGGCCTGACGGCATCGGTGCAGTACACGCTGGCGAAGGCCGAAGACAATGCCGCGTCGTTCCAGGGCGCCAATCTGAGCGGCGCGGTGTTCGCGCAGAACTGGCTCGACCTCGACGCGGAATGGGGGCCTTCGTCGTTCGATCAGCGGCATAACATCACGGCCAACTTCCAGTACACCACCGGCGTCGGCGTCGCCGGCGGCGCGCTCGTGAACGGCTGGCGTGGTGCCCTCCTCAAGAACTGGACGCTGACCGGTCAGCTGACGACGGGCAGTGGTCTGCCGTTGACGCCGTTCTATCTGTCAGCCGTTCCAGGGACCGGCTACACGGGCGCGATCCGAGCGTCGTTGACTGGCGCGTCCACAGACGCCCCGGCTGGGCACTACTTGAACTCGGCAGCCTATACGGCGCCGGCACCCGGCACGTGGGGAGACGCCGGACGCAACTCGGCGCGCGGCCCCGGGCAGTTCGCGTTCAACGCCGGCATCACGCGGACGTTCCCGTGGGGCAGCCGAATGAATCTCGACTACCGCATCGACGCCACCAACGTGCTCAACACCGTGGTGTTTACCGGCGTGAACACGTTGATCGGCAACTCGCAGTTCGGCCTGCCGAACAACGCGAACCAGATGCGACGAATTCAGACCAGCCTGAGAATGAGGTGGTAATGCGCGCGTTCAGCCTTCGTGTCGTCATTGGGTTCATGTTGTGTGCCTCGGTCGGTCTGGCGCAGCAGCAGCCACCGTTGACGCAAACGCCGCAGGCGACGTTTCGCGCCACGCAGCGGCTGATCGTGCAGAGCGTGTTCGTGAAGGACAAAGACGGCAAGCCGATCGAGGGCCTGACCGCGAAGGACTTCGTGATCACCGAGGATGGCCAGCCACAGGACATCGCGTTCGTCGAGTACCAGCGCCTGGCAACGGACGCCGCTCCACCCGATCCGCAGGCACCGGTTCCGCTGACCGCCAAGCCCGCGACGACCGCGACCACCATTGCCCCGGCCGTGCAGACGCAGATCTCGTCGCCGCCATCGGGCGACATCCGCTACCAGGACAAGCGGCTGCTGGTGCTCTACTTCGACGGCTCGTCGATGGGACCCGCCGATCAGATTCGCGCCTACACGAACGCGCTGAAGTTCATCGACACGCAGATGACGAAGTCCGATCTGATCGCCGTCATGGCGTTTCAGAACGGCGCCGTCTCAGTGAAGAACGACTTCACCGACGACAAGGAGAAGCTGCGTGAGGTGATCGGCATCCTGATCTACGGCGATGATCAGAACAACGACGGGATTCCCGATCATCCCGAGGGAACCGCGTTCGGACAGAACGACGCCGAGTTCAACATCTTCAACACCGACCGCCAGCTCGCCGCGCTGCAGACCGCCGTCAGCATGCTCAAGGGTCTGCCCGAGCAAAAGACACTGCTCTACTTCGCGAGCGGCCTGCGCCTCAACGGCGCCGACAACCAGGCCCAGATGCGCGCGACGGTCAACGCCGCCATTCGCGCCAACGTGACGCTCAACCCGATCGACGCGCGCGGCCTCGTCGCGCTGCCGCCGCTCGGCGACGCCACACAACGGTCACCGGGCGGCCTGTCGATGTTTACCGGCGGCATGGCCAGCCAGATCATGAACAACTTCCAGCGCTCGCAGGACACGCTTTACGCGCTGGCCAAGGACACCGGCGGCAAGGCGATGTTCGACTACAACGACCTGTCGCTCGGCATCGTGCAAGCGTCACAGGCCGTCACGAGCTACTACATCGTCGGCTACTACAGCACGCATCTGGCGACCGACGGCAAGTACCGCCGCGTCAAGGTCAGCTTGAGCAATCCGCAATACGCCTCCGCTGACCTCACATTCCGCGCGGGGTACTACGGGGACAAGGCGTTCGGAAACTTCTCGGCCTCCGACAAGGAACGTCAGCTCGAAGACGCCTTGATGCTCGAGAACCCGGTCACCGAGATCACGATCGCCATGGAAGTGAACTACTTCCAGCTCAATAGCGCCGAGTACTTCGTGCCGGTGGCGGTGAAGATCCCCGGCAGCGAGCTGGCGCTCGCCAAGCGTCGCGGCGCGCTGCGGACGCTGATCGACTTCATCGGCGAGGTGAAGGACGACAACGGCTACACGATCCAGAACATGCGGGACAAGCTGGAGATCCCGATCGACAAGGACACCGCCGAGAAGCTGGCGACCAGCCCGATTCAGTACGACACCGGCTTCACGCTGCTCCCTGGGAAGTACGTGATCAAGCTGCTCGCCCGCGATGCCGAGACCGGACGCATCGGCACCTATCAAGCCGCATTCGCCGTGCCGAACCTGATGCGGGAACAGAAGCGACTGCCGATTAGCTCGGTCGTCCTCGCCAGCCAGCGCATCCCGATGGCCGATGCGCTGTTCACCGTGCAGAAGGGCGCCGCGCAGCTGACTCACCCGCTCGTCTTCGATGGGCAGAAGCTCTTCCCGAGCGTCACGCGTGTCTTCAGCAAGAGCCGGGATATGTTCGTGTTCCTGCAGGCGTATCAGCGCGGCGCGACCACGACGCAGCCGCTCGTCGCGTTCGTGACATTCCTCAAGGGCGATCAGAAGGTGCTCGAGACCGATCCGCTGCAGGTGATCGACGGCATCGACCCGAAGTCGAAAGCGGTGCCGCTGCGCTTCAGCATCCCGCTCGACAAGCTCGAGATCGGTCGGTACGACTGCCAGGTCACCGTCCTCGAGCCGACCGGCCAGAAGGTCGCTTTCTGGCAGGCGCCTATAGCATTGGTTCCGTAGGTTCCGTAGGTTCCGCGGGTTCCGCGGGTTCCGTAGGTTCGCGTTAAGAGGCACCCTCGAGTGTCCGCGACAGCGGCACCATCTCGGGCAGCCGTTCGAGTCCCACCAACTGCCAGCCTTGCGCCGTCCGGCGGAAGTGCGTCTTGATTGGCTCTTTCCACGACGGGTATTCGTCAACCGACGCGGAGATATCAACCTGAATGTAGCTGCCGGGCGCCGTCGGGAGTCCCGGCGGTGCGGCGAGCGTCGTCGTCGTGCTCTCGGTCGTCGCGATCGCCTTGGTCGCGCCCGTCGCGTTGTCGAACAGCATCCACGACGCCTGATAGGTCGGCGTCCCTTTCGCAACGCGCGCCGCGACAGCCGCGTTCTCGAACGTCAGCCGGCCTGCGGCGTCGAGACGCGGGTTGACGATGGGATTCACCGCGGTGAGATAGAGGCTGAGGATCTTGTCGCGCCGCTTGATCAGCACGTCGCCGAGATACTTCTCGGCCTTCGGGTCGCTGTACTGGCCGGCCCGCACCGCGGCGCGAATCAGATCGTCGCTGAATGCCGCCATCCGCCGCGCCGCCCAGAACGCGTCGTCGTCACGGGTTTCCTTGTAGGCGGTCGTCGGCGTCTGTGGCCGCCACTTCCTCGGATCGAACTCGTCGCCTTCGAACTTGCCGATCGACGGGTAGTACTCCTTGTACGGAATCGTCTGCCACGGACTGAGCGCGAAGCCGAACGAGAACAGACGCTTTGCGGTCTCGTCGCCCTGGTAGAAGTGCTCGTAGCTGAGATCCCATTCGTGCAATTCGTTGCACATGCCGAACGTTGAGCCCACATCCTGCAGCAGGTGCTTGACGTAGGTGCGGCCGTTCTCGGTGAGCACCGTGTCGATGGTGTTTGCCGCCTTGAGATCGGTGAGGTTGGTCCACGCGCCGAACACTCTGAGCGCGCGCAGCGAACGACGGTCCTCGTGCGGGATTACGTCGTTGGGATCGTCCGGACGGGTGCCGTGGAAGAGATACCCGCCGAGAATCTTGCCCTGAATGAGCCGGCCGGCGATCACGCGATACGTGCCATCCGGGCTCTTCGCGACGCGCTCGAGGATCGCATTCATGTCATCCCGGTTGAACCGCGTTCGATGACCCGACGGACGACGAAGAGTGGCTTTGGGATCGAACTCCACCCTCTTCGGGTCGAAGGTGGTGATGAACGACTCCACCTGGTTGTAGCCGAGCGCCCAGAAGATCTTCGTGGCGACGGCGACGGCGCCGGTTGCGCCTTCGGGGTAGTAGGGTGGGTCGAACTCCAGGAACCACGTCTCGCCTTTCGCGTCGCGCGCGGTAAAGCCAGGGTGCGCGCCCGCTGTTTTCTCTCGCGTGAGGATCCACTTCGACGGGTCGGGCGGCACGCCGATGTTCGCGCCGCGTGTCATCTGCTCGGCCGTAATCGCCGTGGTACCGATCCGGTTGGTGAACCAGTTCGAGTTCGGCACCTCGTCGGCGGTGTTGATGTCCTTGGCCCGTATCCGCGACGGCACATGCTTCGCCGACACGAAGAGGTTGTAGGTCATCTCGTAAATCGACTTGATGTCGTAGGGGGCGGCTTTGGAGGCGTCCTGCGACTCGGGCTCACGAGCGATCGGATCGTCGCTGAAGAAACGCGGACGCTGCGTCGATGCGGTGCTGCCCAGGACGATGACGGCGGCAGCGGCCAGTACAAGAAATGATCGCGACATGAGAGCGGCCTTAGAACGGGGCGGACCCGGCGAAGACGAGTCTGAGACCTTCGTCGCTATTCGCCAGATCGACGCGGAAGTGAGTGGCAAACGGGGAGTGAAAACGGACGCCAAAGCCGTAGTCGTGGCGCATGCCACGCGTATCGAGATCCTCGAGCCGCGCGGCGACCTTGCCGGCGTCGTAGAAGAACGCGGTGTCCAAGAAGCGGTTGACCATGATGCGCCACTCGCCTTGCAGCAGCAGGCTGTGGCGATCGCGGAACCGATAGCTCTCGAACCCCTTCATGTTGTGACCGCCGCCCAGGGACGGCAGCAAGAAGAACGGAATCTCCTGGTTGGACTTGGTCTGCGTCGTCTGGGCGAGCCCGCGCAGTGAGATGGCCCACGTCTCGCGCAGGATCGGAAAATGCTGGATCACTTCGTAGTCCACTTGACGGAAGCCGAACGCCTCGTCTCGATCCTTGTAGTCGTGCAGCGTGATGCCGTAGAACCCTCCTCGCCGCGCGTAGTCGGGCGACGGACGCCAGTCAACGCCGACCGTCCCCTGTGAGTGCAGATACGAGATCTCCGCGCCGACGCCTGGCAGCGTCTGCGGCGAATACACCGTCTCGATCGAGGGGAACGAGCCTTCACCGCTGTCCAGCGCCCACCGCGAGTAGCCAAGCCCGCCACGCAGCATCAGCAGCTTGCGCGCCGGCCACAGCGTCATCAGGGCGGAGCCGTGTGTTTCCTTGAACAGATAGTTCGTACGGTCGTCTTTCACCGACTCGATGCCGGTGCCGTAAAACGCGACCTGGGTCGCCTCGCGGAAGCCGCCGAGCACCGACAGCTGACCACGTCGCTGGAAGATGCGTGGGGCGATGAACTCGGCCTCGGCACGCGTGTATCCGAGGATTGAATAGCTGCCGCGAATGTCAACCAGGTTGTAGGAGCTGACGTGGTGCATGTAGCCGGCACCGAGCGTGAAGCCGGCACCGTGATAGGCGCTGTCGAAGAACGGGTGCCAGTGCAAGCCGCTGTTGACTGTCAGGTCCTCGAGCTTGTTGGCCAGCCGCTCGCCTCTACTGATGACGTACGGATGCAGCTCCTTGGCTTTTTCGGCCTGCTCCTGCTCGATCGCCCCTTCCCTGGTAGGCGCAGTTCCCTGCGCCACCACGGCTCGGGTCGATCCAAGCACGACAGCAAGGCCGACGAGTATCGTCCGAACTCGACTATTGCGCATAAATGTGTTGGTTGGTGAAGAAGCCAACTGTAGCGTACGGACGAAGTCCGGACCAACAGACGGTGGGCGTTTAGACCGATACTCTACGTATGGCCACGACGCGCACATGGGCAGCCCGGATGCCCGCGGTTGTTCTCCTCGTCGCGCTGAACGTCTGCTCGACCTTGTCGGCGCAGACGCCGGCCGCCACAGGCAAGAGCTTCCTCTGGAAAATCCAGTCAGGCACAAAAGTGCTGTATCTGGCGGGATCGGTTCACGCGCTCGGCGCCGACGCCTATCCGCTCTCGACGGCGTACGAGAACGCGTTCACCGCCGCGGGCACGCTCGTCGAGGAAATCAACCTCGCCGAGGCTGAACAGCTTGCCGCCGCACCGATGCTGCTCGCCAAGGGTCTCTATACCGATGGGCGCACGTTCGAGAGCGCCGTCGGCAAGGAGACGGCGACGATGGTGGCGACGCGCCTGAAGGACACGCCGATTCCGGTGGAAATGATCCGGATGATGAAGCCGTGGATGGTGATGCTGATGATCACCGCCTTCGAAGCGCAAAAGGCCGGGCTCGATGCGGCGCTGGGGCTCGACAAGTACTTCTTCGACAAGGCCAAGGCCGCGGGCAAGCCAGTGCTCGCGCTCGAAACGGCGGAGTCGCAGATCGATCGCTTCGACAAGATGCCTGAGTCGCTGCAGGAGCAGATGCTGCGCAGCACCCTGACCGAGCTCGAGGTGCAGAACAACAGCGTGGCCGCCATGATCAACGCCTGGCGCAAGGGCGACGCCGCAACGCTCGAGAAGATGGCGCTCAGCTCATTCGACGGTTATCGCGGCGCCTACGCATCGCTGATTGTCGAGCGCAACAACAACTGGATCCCGCAGATCGAAGCCTGCATGGCCAAGCCGCAGCCCTGCTTCGTCGTCGTCGGCGCCGCGCACCTGGTGGGGCCCGATGGACTGCTCGTGCTGTTGAAGAAGAAGGGCTACCGCATCGAGCAGCAGTAGGGGCGACGCATGCGTCGCCCTTACTTCTTGTAGTCCTGGTCTGTCACCGGCTCCTTCCAGTTCGTCATTCCAAAGCTCAGTGAGACCTGCGTGATGCCGGCCCCGTTGGGCACCGCGCCATGCCAGTGCTCGACGCCCGGTGCGGTGTGGAATGTGCCTCCCTGTTCGACATCGCGCGCGGACTTGCCGCGCTCCTGCACGCGCAGCCGGCCCGCCTCCACGTAAACCACCTGTCCAGACTCGTGGCTGTGCCACTTGGTCCGCGCGCCGGGATCGAAGTGATAGCGGTTCATGCGGATGTCGGACGTGCCGTGAGGCGTGACCGTGCCGGTGAAGTTGGCGGGGTTGAATGTCTGCGCTGGGGGTGTCGTTCCAGACTGCTGAGCTGCTTGCACCCACACACCCGTGACACCGAGTCCGAGAATCCCGAAGAGCACGAGCGAGCGACGCATCTCGATCCTCCCTCTTGAATTCTGTTCGATTCGACCGCGGTACGCGTTATTGTCCCATGACTCGCACAGCAAGGAGGGTTGCGCCATGGCGCTCTACGCATTTGATGGCACCGGCAACGAGGATCGGACTGACGATGCCTTCGACAGCAACGTCTGCGACTTCTTTCACGCCTATGACGATCCACTGAGGAACGATGATCCGTCCAAGGAGCGCGGCAGCCTGTATCTCAAGGGCATCGGCCAGATGGCGAAGACGCCGCTTGGCGACGTCGTCGCAGGCGCATTCGGCTTCGGCGGCCACAAGCGTGTGCGAATCGCCATGGATCGGCTCGAGAACAATATCGAGGCTGGCGACAGGGTGATCGATATCGTCGGCTTCAGCCGCGGCGCGGCATTGGCGATCTCTTTCGCGAACGAGATCGCCGAACATATGCCAGGACAGTCCATCCGTTTCATCGGCGTGTGGGACGTCGTCGGCCAGTTCGGCGCGCCGGGTGAACACATCAACGCCGGCCACAATCTCCACTTTCCACCGAACGTCGAGCACTGCTTCCACGCCATGGCGATGGATGAAAGCCGGGTGCTCTTTCCGCTGACTCGGCTGGGCAAAGGACGCAACACGTCGGCGAAGCTGGAGGAAGTGTGGTTCCGCGGCGTGCATTCCGACGTCGGCGGCGGCAACGGCAACCGCGGCATGAACTGGATCGCGTTGAACTGGATGTACGCGGCGGCGAAGCGGTGCGGGCTGCCGATGAACGACGCCGCAATCGCGAAGAATCTGACTGACAAAGCGCTCGCTCAGCAGATCACGGCCCACAAGCTCGATGCCGGCCGCGTACGGATGTTTCTCGAGAAGGATCTGCTACACACGAGCGTCCAGCTGACGCCGGGCATTACCGGCCGGCCGCACAACAACCCGACATTTGCCTGCGCGCGCATCGACGACGACGACGTCATCACTGAGGCGGCGGCTCACATCTAGGAGTGTCCGGCGCGAGCCGGACAGTGCTACCTTATGCAGTTGTGAAAGGGGGGCTGTCGATGCGCGCTGTGCACATGAAGCTCTGGCTGTTCATCGTCCTCGTTGTCCTGACGTCATGGATTCCTTCATCGGCCCGTGGTGTGGCTGAAACCGGACAGGGTCCGGCACTGACCTCGATCGGACCGATGACGTTCGGTGCCGACGGGACGCTCTTCGCCGCCGACAATCAAGCTGCGGCGGTGTTCGGGCTCGACCTCGGCGCGCAGGCCAGCGGCGCCGTCGCCGGCACGAAAGCACTCGACGACATCGACCAGAAGATCGCGGCGATGCTCGGCACGGGCGCGCGAGAGATCACGATCACCGATCTCGTCGTGCACCCGCGTTCGCACAACACGTTCGTCTCGGTGATGCGCGGGCAGGGGACCGGCGCCGCGCCGGCGCTGCTGCGTGTGGACGGCGCAGGAACGATCGACGTCATCTCGACGCAGTCGATGAAGTTCTCGAAGCTCGAGCTGCCGAATGCGCCGACGGCGAATCCCAACGATCGGCGCAGCCCCCGTGGCAGCTCGATCACCGACATGGCGTTCAGCGACGGGCGTCTCTGGATCGCTGGGCTCTCGAGCGAGGAGTTCAGCTCGAAGCTGCGCTCGGTGGCGTATCCCTTCAACGGGATCGATCGCGGCACCAGCGTCGAGATCTTCCATGGCAATCACGGTCAGGTCGAGACGCGGTCGCCGGTCTACACGTTCCTGCCCTACACCGTGAACAACCAGCCGCATCTCATCGCCGGCTATCTGTGCACGCCGCTGGTCAAGTTCCCGATCGCGTCGCTCAAGCCGGGTGAGAAAGTGCGTGGCACGACGATCGCCGAGCTCGGCGCCGGCAATCGCCCGCTCGACATGATTCTCTACAAGAAGAACGGCCGCGACTTCCTGCTGATGTCGAACAACAGCCGCGGCGTCATGAAGATCGCCACCGACGGGTTCGGGTCGGCATCACCGATCACCTCGCCGGTGGCGGCCGAAACCGCCGGCGTCCCGTACGAGACGATCGCGAGCATGAAAGGCGTCGAGCAGCTGGATCTGCTGGACGCGCAGAACTCGATCGTGATCGCCCGGGGCAGTGCCGGGCTCAACCTGCAGATCGTACCCTTGCCGTGAACACCTTCGTGCGGCGCGTCGCGGCGCTGGTGATGCTCGTCACCTGCGCCGCGGCGTGCGGCCGATCGGCCGCGCGTGAGTCCACGCCGGCCATACGCCTCAGCACATCAGGCACTGGAGCCGCGTACGTCGAGGTCGTCGGGCTGGCGGATGCCACACTCGACCGCCTCACCGACGCGCGTTATTCGTCGCAGGAGTGGTCGTCCATCCTGCGCATCGCGGTTGATGCCACCTCGCCGCCGGTCGTCGGCCGTTACGAGGTGATCGATCGCACACTGCGGTTCACGCCGATTTTCCCCCTCGACCGCGGCCGGCACTACCTCGTTCGCTTCGATCGATCGCGCGTCGATGGCGAGAACGCCGACCACGAACCGGCATTGACGGCAACGGTCGGCTTGCCAGCGTCATCGGCAGTGCCGACGACCGTTGTCGCGCACGTGTATCCGAGTGGAGACACGCTTCCCGAGAACCAGCTGCGGATGTACATCGAGTTCTCGGCGCCCATGGGACGACGGAGCGGGATTGAGTACGTCAGGCTGCTCGATGAGCGAGGTGAGGAGGTCGAGGGTCCCTTTCTTCCGCTCGACTACGAGTTCTGGAATGCGGAGCGCACGCGATTCACCGTGTTCTTCGATCCCGGCCGCGTGAAGAAGGGCATCCTGCCGAACAAGCAGATGGGCCGCGCCCTCAAGGTTGGCAAGAGTTACACGTTGGTCGTTCGCGCCGAGTGGACGGACGCCAATGGGTTGCCACTCACAGAGTCGTACCGCCGCACCTTCCGCGTCGGGCCACCCGACACGCGTCCGCTCGACACCGCGCAGTGGCGCATCACGCCGCCAAAGGCTGGCGGACAGACGCCGCTCGTGGTGACGTTTCCAGAGCCGGTCGATCACGGTCTGCTGTTTCGCGCACTCGGCGTCAGACGCGACGGAGACGTCGTCGATGGCGACGTGACGGTCGGCGCCAACGAAACACAGTGGTCGTTCGCGCCGCACCAGACCTGGACGGCCGGCAACTACGATCTGCTCGCGCTCTCGATCCTCGAGGATCGCGCCGGTAATCAGATCGGCCGCGCGTTCGAGGTGGACAACTTCGAGACGGTCGATAAAGGTCCAGACCCGCGCACAGTGACCCTGCCTTTCCGGGTACAGTAACCCCCGGTCGATGCCACATCGAGCATTCGCGATCGCCGCGGCAGCGGCGCTGGCGCTGTCGTCGTCAACGGCACACGCGCAGTCGATCGCGCCCGCAGCCACCAGCGTGACCAGCGAGCACCTGCGTCTCATCGCGCCGGCGGCGCCAGGTGGGGGCTGGGATCAAACCGCGCGCGTCATGCAGCAGGCCCTGCAGCGCGAGGGTCTCGCCCGCCTGGCCCCAGTCGAAAACATCCCGGGCGCGGCGGGAACGATTGGACTGGCGCGCTTCATTGGGGCAGAGCGCGGGCGCGGCGACGTGCTGATGGTCTCCGGCTTGATCATGCTCGGTGGCATCGTCACGCACCAGTCGCCCGTGACATTGCGCGATGTCGTCCCGATCGCCAGGCTCACCGGCGAGTACGAGGTGATCGCCGTACCCGCCGCGTCGCCGCTGCGGTCGCTGCAGGACCTCATCGTTGCGTTCAAGGCGCAACCCGGATCGATCTCGTGGGGCGGCGGCTCGGCCGGCGGCAGCGATCAAATCCTCGCCGGGCTCTTCGCCGATGCGGTAGGTGTTGACCCGAAGCGGGTCAACTACATCGCGTTCTCGGGCGGCGGCGAATCGATGTCGGCGATCCTCGGCGGCACGGTCTCGGTCGGCATCAACGGGTTCGCCGAGTTCGCGCCGCAGCTCGAGGCCGGCACCTTGCGTGCGCTGGCGATCTCGAGCGGTGAACGGCTGTCTGGCGTGGACATTCCGACGCTGCGTGAACAGGGGGTGAACGTCGAGTTCGAGAACTGGCGGTCGCTGGTCGCGCCGCCGGGCATCACGACCGCGGATCGAGGGCGCCTCGAATCCGTCGTGCGCGCGATGGTCCAGACGCCGACCTGGCGCGAGTCGCTGGCGCGCTACCGCTGGCTGGATCGCTATCTCGACGGCGAGCCCTTCGCGCGATTCGTCGATGCCGAGGAAGCACGCGTGCGATCGATCCTGAAGAAGCTCGGAACTGGTACGAACGGCACCAGCTCGCTCATCCCGTCGGGAGCCTATCCACGGCTGGTGCTGGGAGGCCTCGTGCTGTTCGGCATCGCGGTCGGTTATCGCATCTGGCGTTCCGGCCGTTCGTCAACGGACACGGCGTCCCAATTTGGCTTCACGCCCATCGTTCTTGTCGCGGTTGGCGCCGCACTGCACGTGCTGCTGGCCCAGCGAACGGGATTCATCATCGCGGCGGCCGTGCTGTTCTGGTGCACAGCGCGCGCGTTCGATCATCGTCATCCCGTGCGCGACCTCGTCGCCGCGCTCGCGATCTCGGTCGGCTCGTACATCCTGTTTGCGCGCATCCTTCAGCTGACGCTGCCATGAACACGCTGGAGCTGCTCCGCGCCGGGTTCGCCAGCGCTCTGACCTGGGCGCACCTCGCATGGGCCTTTGCCGGCGTCACGCTCGGCACAGCCGTCGGCGTGCTGCCCGGCATCGGGCCGGCGCTGACCGTCGCGCTCCTGCTGCCGATCACCTTCAATCTCGATCCCATCAGCGCCTTCATCATGTTCGGCGGCATCTACTACGGCGCGATGTACGGCGGCTCGACGACCAGCATCCTGCTCAATACACCAGGCGAGACGGCGTCGATCGCAACGGCGATTGACGGCTATGCGATGGCGCGACAGGGTCGCGGCGCCGCAGCGCTGACCACGGCCGCGATCGGTTCGTTCGTCGCGGGCACGCTGGCCACAGTGGCGTTGACGTTCTTCTCGCCGCTGCTCGCCTCGGTCGCGCTGCGCTTCGGGCCGGCCGAGTACTTCGCCCTCGCGGTGATGGCGTTCGCTGCCGTGGCCACGCTGCTTGGCGGATCGCTGGTGCACGGGTTCTTCAGCCTGTTCCTGGGATTGACGCTCGGCCTCATCGGCATCGATCAGCTCACCGGCGACGCGCGCTTCTCGTTTGGCATCCCGCAGCTGCTCGACGGCATCGACGTGCTGATTCTCGTCATCGGACTGTTTGCCGTCGGCGAGACGCTGTATCAAGCGTGGCGATACGGCCGACAGGAATTCGAGGCGGTACCGGTGCGAGGTTTCGTCGGGATGAGCCGTGACGACTGGAAGCGTTCGTGGAAACCGTGGCTGCGCGGGGCGGCGATCGGCTTTCCGCTCGGCGTGCTGCCGGTCGGCGGATCGGTGATCCCGACGTTTCTCTCCTACACGACCGAGAAGCGACTGAGCGATCGGCCCGAGCAGTTCGGTCACGGCGCGATCGAAGGCGTCGCCGGGCCGGAGGCGGCGAACAACGCCGCGGCCGCGGGGGTGCTCGTCCCGCTGCTGACACTGGGACTCCCCTCGTCTGCGACAGCGGCGGTGCTGCTCGCGGCGTTTCAGCAGTATGGACTGCAGCCGGGACCGCTGCTGTTCTCGTCGCGTCCGGATCTCGTCTGGACGCTGGTCGCCAGCCTCTACATCGGCAACGTCATGCTGCTAGTGTTGAATCTGCCGCTGGTCGGCATCTGGGCCCGCGTCATGCTGGTCCCGCGCCCGCTGCTGTTCGGCGGCATTCTGGTGCTCGCGTCACTCGGCGCCTACAGTCTCAATCGATCGATGCTCGATCTCACGCTGCTGTATCTGGTGGGCGGCCTCGGATGGCTGATGCGTGTGTATGACATCCCGCTGGTTCCTGCGGTGCTCGGTCTCGTGCTTGGTCCGCTCGCGGAGCTGCAGTTTCGTCGCGCGGTCGCGATCAGCGAAGGCGATCTCTCGGTGTTCGTCACGCGGCCGATCTCGCTTGCCTTCCTGCTCGTCGCCGTCGCGACGCTCGTCGGACCGTGGCTGATAAAGCGGCGGCTATGATCGATGGTCCCGAATACGACGTCGTCGTCGTGGGCGGCGGCAATGCGGCGCTCTGCGCAGCACTGACCGCTCGTGAAGGCCGCGCGCGTGTGGTCGTGCTCGAGCGCGCGCCGCGCGAGTTCCGCGGCGGCAACAGCCGGCATACGCGCAACCTGCGCTGTGCTCACGATGCGCCCACAGCCGTGCTCACTGGCTCGTATTCGGAAGACGAGTTCTACGCCGACCTGCTGCGCGTCAACGCCAATGAGACGGATGAGGCGCTGGCGCGTCTCTTGATCTGTCGATCGAAGACCTGCACCGAGTGGATGACGCGCTACGGGGTCCGCTTTCAGGCGGCGCTTCGCGGCACGTTGCACCTCTCGCGGACCAATGCCTTCTTTCTCGGCGGTGGCAAGGCGCTGATGAACAGCTACTACGCGGCCGCCGAGCGGCTGGGCATCGACGTGCTCTACGAGGCTGAAGTCGCCGGTATCGACGTTCGCGAGTGTAGTGTCCGGCTTCAGCCGGACCGCACGATTCGCGCGAAGGCGCTCGTGCTGGCCAGCGGTGGATTCGAATCGAATCTCCCCTGGCTGAAGGAAGCGTGGGGCGACGCGGCCGACAACTTCATCATCCGCGGCACGCCGTACAACACCGGCGGACCGCTGCGCGCGATGCTCGACGCAGGCGCGCAGCCGATTGGCGATCCGCGTGCGTGTCATGCGATTGCTGTTGATGCGCGCGCGCCGAAGTTCGATGGCGGCATCGTCACGCGACTCGACTGCATCCCGCTGGGGATCGTCGTCAATCAACTGGGCGAGCGATTCGCAGACGAGGGGGAGGACCTCTGGCCGAAGCGCTACGCCAGCTGGGGAACGCTCGTCGCGCGTCAGCCGGAACAGCAGGCGTATTGCCTGGTTGATGCGAAGACGGCGAGTCTCTTCATGCCGTCAGTCTTTCCTCCCGTCGCCGCCGAGTCGATTCCGGAGCTCGCGGCACGACTGGGGCTGCCCGTCGATCGGGTGAGCGCGACTGTCACGCGGTTCAACGACGCCGTTCAGCCTGGCACGTTCAACCTCGAGACGCTTGATGACTGTCACACTCGAGGCCTGACGCCTGAGAAGAGCCACTGGGCGCAGCGACTCGACACGCCGCCGTACTGGGGCTATCCGCTCAAGCCTGGCATCACTTTCACGTATCTCGGCTTGCGCGTAGACGAGACGATGCGCGTGATGACGACAGGCGGGATGCCGATGCAGAACGTGTTCGCTGCCGGCGAGATCATGGCCGGTAATGTCCTGCGTCGCGGCTACATTGCCGGCATCGGCATGACCATCGGCACGGTATTCGGCCGTCTTGCCGGAGAGAGCGCAGCCCGTGCGGCTCGATGACCTGACCGCCCGCGGCGCGCACGTCATGACGGTGTGCAATGCGTGCCGCTACTGCGAGCAGTACTGTCCGGTGTTCCCGGCGATGGAAGAGCGGCGCACGTTCGCAAAAGCGGATCTCGCGCTGCTGGCGAACCTCTGTCACAACTGCGGCGAGTGTCTCTATGCATGTCAGTACGCGCCGCCGCACGAGTTCGGCATCAACGTGCCGAAGACGCTGGCGCAGATCCGGCTGCAGACGTATCAGGATTACGCATGGCCGCGCGCGCTGAGCGTCGCATTCACGCGGCACAACCTGCGTACGGGGATCGCGTTCGCCGCGACGTTCAGCACATTGTTCGCGCTCACCGCGCAGAATCTGTCACCCGCCAATCGCTCGGGCGACTTCTACGCCGTCGTCCCGCACGGGGTGATGGTCACGCTTTTCGGCCTGGTCTTTCTGTTTGCCGTCGTCGCAATGGCCGTCGGTGTGGTGCGGTTCGTCAGCCACATTCGGGGTCAGGGATGGGGACGGAGTGAGGGACAGAGTGGGGGACGGAGCAAGGGTCAGACCCCGGCTCCCATTCGTGACATCCTGACGCTGCGACATTTGCACGCGAGCGGCGCCGACTGCGTCTCGGGCGAGGAGCACCGCTCCCCGTGGCGACGCTGGCTCCATCACTGCACGTTCTACGGCTTCCTCCTCTGCTTCGCCTCGACGACGGTCGCCGCGATCTACGACAACGTGTTCGGCTGGCGCGCGCCATATGCGTACACGAGCCTGCCGGTGATCCTCGGCACGGCCGGCGGACTCGGTCTTCTCGTCGGATCGCTTGGACTCTGGATTCTGCGACGACTACGCGACGTCGCACTCACAGACGAGGCACAGCACGGACTGGACGAATCCTTTCTCGCGCTGTTATTCCTGACGACGCTGACCGGGCTCGCGCTGCTCGTCCTCCGCCACGAACCGGTCATGCCGTGGCTCCTCGTCGTGCATCTCGGCACCGTGCTCGCGCTGTTCGTCACGCTCCCGTACGGGAAGTTCGTGCACGGTCTCTATCGAGCAGCGGCGCTGTTGGTCGCAGGCGGCGTTGAGCACAAGCACTAGCTGCTACCATTCCGCGCGATGGCATCTGTGTGCGATCGACCTGAATGGTCCACTCTGCTGGCCTTCTACGAGCCGGCTCCGGCCGGCAGCTGGCATCCCAATTTCTATAGAGAGGATCTCGAGAAGTTTCTCGCAACGTTGACCTCTCGCGACTTCGACGAGCTCGTCGCGATCGTATGCGAACGACGCGAGAAACACGACGTGCTCGCTCACGAGATTCTTGTCGCTCTGTCGCGTCGATACGACGCCAGACTCCGTCAAGAGAGCCGGTCAGCTTGGGAAAGGCTGATCATCGACGACCAGAAGGAGTGCCGACAGTGGGAGCCGCAGAGGCACGGTCCACAAAGGCACGTCCGTCAAACGTTTGAAACCGCGGTCCAGGCGCGGCTTCCCATCACGTCCGGAGGCGCACTCCTCATTGGACCGGGCGTCGTCACCTGCGATGTGAGTTTCGAGCCACGGCCACGACCTGAGGCGGCCGATGACAGTTCCGACGAGCTCGTTATCGAAATCCAATTCACTGATGCAGCAGGGCGAGTCTACGAGGTGTCGACAATTCCATGGGTCAACACACTCTGGGCATGGGCCAATCGCGGTCTCGTACCGCGTCGTTTTTACGCGTCTCAGTATGAGCCGCTCATAACGGGGCTTCGAAGCTACGACGACACTCGCTATACCCTGATAGCGCCGGGGCTCGTTGCGCACGTGTCATACCCGAATCAGGAGTTCCTGAAGCATCGCCTCTACATACTGGACGTCTACGTCGGCGAAGAATGGGGCAAATCGTCCGTGTTGTTCGTGATTCGACGTCACTTCCATCACTCGGGCATCATCACCCCTCCATACGTGCTCTCAGCAAATATGCTCGCGCAGGACGTGCTGTCGAGTGACTGGCGTAAGGTGGGCGACGCCCCGTGGTACGAGCGCGGACTCCGTTCGACGGACACCCACGGGGAGCCCCAGAACTCCGTTCGATTTGCGGACTCATAGAGGACACGCGGCGATAGAATCGGCGCCATGCGCACGCTGCTGACGCTCGTCGCCGTACTCGTCGCCACTACCTCGACGCTGTCCGCTGACTGGAGTCCCGAGCTCGCGGCTCGCTATCTCGACGGCCGTCAGAAAGAGTGGTTCTCGTGGAAGCCGGCACTGCAGGCAGACGGTCCATGCGTCTCCTGTCACACCGGGATGACCTACCTGCTCGCTCGTCCCGCACTGCGCCGCCGGCTCAAGGAAAGCCAGCCGACGATGTACGAGACCGGACTGCTCGATCGGCTGCGCACGAAGGTCGGCGAGAAACCGCCGGGTGCGCTGCAGAGCGTCGAGACGATCTTCAGCGCCATGTTTCTCAGTCGAGAGGACGCGGTCAAGACGATGAGCGCGCACTCGCAGAAAGCATTCGATCAGCTCTGGGCGCTGCAGGGAACTGAGGGCGCGTCGAAGGGCGGATGGCGCTGGTACGCGGCGAACCTGGATCCGTGGGAGAACAACGAGTCAGGCCGCTACGGCGCATCGCTGGCGGCGGTGGCGCTTACCCAGACGCCAGCGGACTATCGCGACACGCCGAAAGTACGCGAACAGGCAGCGGCGCTGAACGCGTACTTGATCGACTCCGTCGAATCGCGGCGGCTGCACGATCGGCTCGCGCTGCTGCTCGCGCGATCGTTTGTCTCCGATTCACTGCGTCAATCGATCGTCACGGATGCCCTGAGCAAGCAGCAGTCCGATGGTGGATGGACGATCGAATCCCTCGGACCCTGGATGGCGCACGCCGATGCACCGCCTTCGTCCGGCACGAACGCTTATGCAACTGCGTTCACGGCGTTTGCGCTCCTGCGCGGCGGCGTGACGGCGACAGATCCCAGGCTCGCCAAGGCATTGACCTGGCTGCAGTCGCATCAGGACCCGTCCACAGGCGCGTGGGCAGCAGTGTCGATGAACAAGCGCTACCCGGAAGGCTCGATGGAGTCGCGCTTCATGCAGGACGCCGCGACGGCGTTCGCGTCGTTGGCGCTCCTCGAAGCGAATCGCTAGAACAGAAATACGCTCGCGAGCCCAAGAAACAAGAAGAACCCCATCGCGTCGGTCACGAACGTCAGCAGGACGCTCGATCCGTACGCCGGATCCCGTCCTGTCGCATGCAATCCGAGCGGAATGGCGACTCCGACGACCCCCGCGACAACGAGATTCAGCACGACCGCGCTGGTCATGACAACGCCGAGCGCGACGTTCGAGTAGAGCGCCAACGCGACCAGTCCTACGACGACGCCCCAGACCGATCCGTTGAGCAGGCTGACGAGCAGCTCCTTGTTCAGCACCCGCCACGCACCTGACGGCTTGACCTGATCCACCGCCAGCGCCCGAATCATGATCGCCATCGTCTGGTTACCGGTGTTTCCGCCAATGCTGGCGACAATCGGCATCAGCGTGGCCAGCGCGGACAGGCCAGCGATCGCTCCCTCGAAGCGACCGATGACGCGCGACGCGGCAAACGCCGTCACGAGATTCACGGCCAGCCAGGGCCAGCGGTTGCGGGCGCTGTCCCACGGACCGGCGAAGATGTCCTCGTCTCGCGTCAAACCCGCGCGCTTCAGCGCGCGGAGATCGGCTTCGTCTCGCGCCAGGTCCATGACGGTGTCCACCGTGAGCCGGCCGACCAGCTTGCCGCGATCGTCCACGACCGGCGCCGAGACCAGGTCGTAGCGCTCGAACGCCTTGACCGCCTGATGCACGTGCTCGCCGGGTTCGAACGTCACGGTATCGGGCGCGACGGCACCGATCGCGGGCATCGACGGATCCCGCACGAGCAGGGTCGGCAGCGGAATCGAGCCGCGGAACACGTTGCGCGCGTCAACGACGAAGACGCGATCGGTCTGTGGCGGCAGCTCGCCACGCCTGCGCAGCTCCTCGATCGCCTGCTGAATGCTGCTGGTGTCATTGACCATCACCCACTCACGCGTCATGTGATGACCGACCTGCTCCTCGTCGTACTGAATCGACTCCTCGAAGGCCTGTCGATCGGCGGACTCGAGCGCCCGCGAGACGTCGGCGAGTATGTCCTGTGGAATCGATTCGGATACGTAGCCGAGATCCTCGGGATCGAGCGTGAGCAGCAATTGCACGAGGCTGTCGTGCGGCGTCGCCTCGACGAGCCACTCACGGACGACACTCGAGACCTCGACGAACGCGCGCCCGGCTTGCTCCGCCGTGGCCTGTTCCCATACCAGCCGACGCTCGTCCGGCGGAAGGGCCTCCAGCACGAACGCGAGATCGGCGCCGTGCATGGCCCGCACGCGCTTCCAGAGCTCGGCGAGATTCTGTCGATGCTGCAGCCCCTCGAGGAGGTCGCGCTTGGGACCCTCCTGGCGACGCGCCAGCGTTTCGAGCACGCGATGCTTGTCGAGCAGACGCGTCACCTCGTCGAGGCTGTGCTGCAGACGCGCTTCGGATCGGATGGTAGTCATGGCGGGACGAGAGTACGAGGGTTCGGCAAACTTGATGTGAATGGTAGTCTCAGACTGCACCATGGACGAGTTGAACGAGGTCATCGCCCGCTACTGGGGCTACTCCGCGCTTCGCCCGCTGCAGCGCGACGCGATGGAGGCGGTGCTCACCGGGCGCGACTCCGTCGTCGTCATGCCGACCGGCAGCGGCAAGTCGCTCTGTTTCCAGGCACCCGCGCTCGTCAAGTCAGGCCTGGCCCTTGTTGTCTCGCCGCTGATCTCGTTGATGAAGGATCAAGTGGACACGCTGGTCGGCAACGGCGTAGCGGCCGGCCTGTACAACAGCTCGCTGTCGAGCGACGAGAAGAGCGCGGTGCTCGCTGGCCTCCGCGAGGGGCGGTATCGACTGCTCTATGTCTCGCCGGAGCGGCTTGTCGGCGACGGCAGCGACCACTTTCTCGCTCGTCTCGCATCATGGAACCCGAGCTTCGTCGCGGTGGACGAAGCGCACTGCATCAGCCAGTGGGGTCATGACTTCAGACCGGAGTATCGTCAGCTCGGCCGGCTTCGGCAGCTGCTTCCCGGCATCAGCGTGCACGCCTATACAGCGACGGCGACCGCACGCGTGCGACGCGACATCGCCACGCAACTCCAGCTGAGAGATCCTGTCGAGTTGGTCGGGTCGTTCGATCGGCCGAACCTCCTCTACCGCGTGCTCCCCCGCGCGGTGCTCAAGCGACAGCTGCTCGACGTGCTCGAGCGACATCAGGGCGAAGCCGGCATCGTCTACTGCACGTCGCGGCGCGAGGTGGACGCGCTCGCCGACTGGCTGGGAGAGATCGGCGTGTCGGCCCGGCCCTATCACGCCGGGCTCTCCGACGAGGAACGCAAAACGCATCAGGAGGCGTTCCTGAACGAACGAGTCCAGGTCATCGTTGCCACGGTGGCGTTTGGCATGGGCATCGACCGATCGGACGTGAGATTCGTCGTACATGCAGGCGCGCCGCGGTCGCTCGAGCACTATCAGCAGGAATCCGGACGGGCAGGCCGCGACGGTCTCGAGGCGGAGTGTCTCCTGATCTCGTCGAGCGCCGATTTCATGAAGTGGCGCCACATGCTTGAACAGAACGGCGAACTGACTGACGGCGCCCGAAGTCTGCTCAGGCTGATGGAGCGCTACACGACGAGCGTTGGCTGCCGCCATCGTCATCTCAGCGGATACTTCGGGGACCAGTACCCGAAGGACGATTGCGCCGCCTGCGACGTCTGCCTCGGCGAGCTCGAGGCGGCGCCCGAGCCGGTCGTCGTGGCGCGCAAGATTCTGTCGTGCGTCGTCCGCGTCGGCCAGCGGTTCGGCGCCACGCATGTCGCGAGCGTGCTGCGCGGCCAAACCAACGAGCAGGTCGTCTCACGCGCGCATGACAAGCTGAGCACGTTTGGCCTGCTGGCAGAGGCGTCGCTTGCCGAAGTCCGCGGATACATCGAGCAGCTGATCGGCCTCAGCCTTCTTCAGCAGACTGACGATGCGTATCCGGTGCTGAGGGTGACGGCGCAAGGCGTCAAGCTGTTGAAGGATGAGCACAGCATTCCGGGATTGGCTTTGGCGCGGCAGCGGATCCCGAAGAAGGGCGAGATGCGTCAACGCTCGCGCGCGGAGTCGGAGTCGTGGGACGGCGTCGATCGCACGCTGTTCGAGCGGCTGCGCGGGTTGCGCCTGGACATCGCCCGCGCGCGTGGCGTCCCACCCTATGTGATCTTCCATGACGCGACGCTGCGCGAGATGGCGCGGCTGCGGCCCGCATCCGTCGCGTCGCTGATGACGGTCAAAGGCGTCGGCGCTCGCAAGGCCGAAGACCTCGGCGGCATCTTCCTCGAAACCATCCGCGCTCACGGGTCGGCATGACACGCGCTCCGACCGGGCTCCTCGAGCGGACGGCCGATCGCGAAATCGTGGAGCGGCTGCACCGCAAGGCGCGAGCGGATCGGTGGTCGCTGCCGGTCGAGGCGTTTGCGGTCGCGCTCGAAGCGAGCGCACGTAAGGCATTCGCCGCCACGCCCGGCACTGCGCCTGCCCCGAGCGCAGTCGAGGGCCGTCAGCTCGAGCGGTATCTTGACTCGCTGCACGTCGAGGACCTGGCGCTCGCGTGTGCGTGCGCGCAGGGATCGGAACCGGCGTGGGAGCACTTCATCCGCGAGTTCCGGCCGGGTCTCTATCGCGCGGCGAATGCGATCGATCCGTCTGGCGGATCACGCGATCTCGCCGATTCGCTGTATGGGGAGTTGTTCGGACTCGACGTGCGCGACGGCGAGCGCCGGTCGCACTTCCGTTACTTTCACGGCCGCAGCAGCCTGGCGACATGGCTTCGCGCGGTGCTGTCGCAGCGGCACGTCGATCGACTGCGCACGTCTCGTCGTCAGGAGCCGTTGCCAGAAGACGAAGCGCCTGGCGCGATCGCCGCGCCCAGCCAAGACGACGACCCGAACCGGGCGCGCTACGTCAGCGTGATGCGTCTCGCGGTCACGGCCGCGGTGGCCGCGCTCGCACCGCGCGATCGGCTGCGGCTGCGCTGCTACTATGCCCAGGATCTGACGCTGCTCCAGATCGGGCGCATGCTCAACGAGTCGGAGGCGACGGCATCGCGCCACCTGAGCCGGGCGCGGAAGGAGATTCGTGGTGCCGTCGAGCGCGACCTTAGCGAGAAGGGCATGACAGACGCCGAAATGGCTGACTGCTTCGCGGCCGTTGTCTCGGATTCTGCGTACCTGGATGTGCAAAACCTGTTGGGAACTGACATGGGGTCTGACCCGGGGTCAGACCCCGAACGCAAGAATGTGAGCCCCGATCGTTCAAAGAGCAAGGAGAGGTCTCGTGCAGGGCAACGGTAAGAGCACCCCGACGGCACCGGCCGCGTGCATCGACGCGGAAACGCTGGCCGCCTGGGCCGATGGCGGGCTGACGAAGGGCGAAGCCGCCGTTGTCGAGGTGCACCTCGCCGACTGCGAACGCTGCACGTCCATGCTCGCGACGTTCGCGCGCACCCTCCCGGCAGCGCCGGCCACAGAGTCGCTCTGGAAACGGTGGCATCTGCGGTGGCTCGTGCCCATCGCGACGGCGGCAACGGTCGTGTCTCTCTATGTGCTCATCCCTCGCCAGCCTCCTGCACAGTTCGCGACGGAGACCAGCGCACCCACTGCCGAAGCGAAGTCTGAGGCGTTGACCGGAACACTTGCAGTTCCGCAACCTGCGCCTCCACAGGCCGCTCAAACGCGCGAGGCGAAAGAGCAGGACACGGGCCCCTGGCTCGAGAGATCGCGGCGGCCACAGGAGCAGGAGAAGTCGGCCGACGAGAAGCGTGCGGACGCGGCAGCGAATGCCGCACTACGGGGCTCGGTGACTGAGACAGTCCAGATACCGCCGACCGCCGCTCGTGAACTCGAACGCGCCGAGGGCAAGCTCGCCGACGCGCAGAAGTCGGAGGGCTTTTCGCCGCCGGTCACCGCAGCAACTCCGACGCCCGCTTCCCCACCGGTACCGGCGGCTGCCGCTCCGGCGCCTGCTTCCCCACCGGCATCTGCAGCTGCTGCGCCGCCGCCTGCCGCTGACGCGTCGGCGTTCCGCGCCAACAATGCCGCGCGTGCGCGCGCGCCGCTGGCATCGACCGTTGCCGAATCGGCGACGACAACGACGATGTTCGAGGTCCGATCGCCCAATCCGATGACTCGCTGGCGCGTCGTCGGGGCCGGGCTCGTCGAGCGCTCGACCAACGGAGGCGCGCAATGGCAGCGCGCTACGTTGCCCGAATCGGCGACATTAACCGGCGGATCATCTCCCTCGCCGTCGATTTGCTGGCTTGTTGGCCGCAGCGGGTCAATCTACGTGACCACGAACGGGCTGCGCTTCACGCGCGTGGCATTCGTCGATCGCATCGACTTCGTCTCGATCCAGGCCATCGACGCCCGCCGCGCGACCGTCGTCACCATCGACGGCCGCACGATGCGCACCGAGGATCAAGGCGCCACCTGGGTTCGAGTTGCGCCGTAGACCCGTTCGCTCGACCTCCACATGGACTACGCGACGCTATCGTTAGCCGAGGTGAGCACGGGCCTCGATGCCGTTGCGCGAGAGGCACAGGAGACATTTGGCGCTCTCACGCCACCACAGCTGAATTGGCGTCCGGACGCCACGAGGTGGAGCGTGGCGCAGTGTTTCGACCATCTGGTGACGGCGAATCGCCTGATGCTCCAAGCCGCCGATGAGGCCACGAATGGCGCAATGCCGCGAACGATCTGGCAACGCGCGCCGGTCCTGCCTCGCCTGTTCGGTCGGTTGATGGTCCGCTCGCAGGCGCCGACCGCCTCGGGTCGCTTTACGGCGCCAGCCAAGGCCCGCCCATCATCCAGCGACATCGCCACGGATGTGATTCCTCGATTTGTCGAGCAACATCAGGTGATCCTGGCCCGACTCCGCGCGCTCGACGAATCGACGGCGGCGCAGACGATCATGACGTCACCGTTCGTGAGATTCATCACCTACAGCGTGCTGGATGGCTCGCGTTTAATGTTCGCGCACGACCGCCGGCACTTCGAACAGGCTCGGCGCGTGACGCAATCGACCGCGTTTCCGGGTTTCTGACCGCGTCGCGGGCGCCCGTCTGCCGGGTCCAAAGAACAGGACCCGGCCTACCCTGCAAACCGCCTACTCTGCAAACCCCCTTGTCGCGTCCGCGTGAACTTAACTACGCTATGGGGCTCACGCAGACAGAGGGACAACGACATGGCCCAGGTCTCGATCACGGTCAACGGCAAGGTGCGCAAGGCGAACGTCGAGCCGCGCCTGCTCCTCGCGCACTTCCTGCGCGAACAGCTCAACCTCACCGGCACCCACATCGGCTGCGACACCAGCCAGTGCGGTGCGTGCACGGTGCTCATCGACGGCCGTAGCGCGAAGTCGTGCACGGTGTTCGCGGTCCAGGCGGACGGTTCGACGATCACGACGATCGAAGGGCTGGCCAAGGACGGGCAGCTGCATCCGCTGCAGGAAGGCTTCTGGGAAGAGCACGGCCTGCAGTGCGGCTACTGCACGCCGGGCATGATCATGTCGGCGGCCAACCTGCTCAAAGAAAATCCGAAGCCGACCGAAGAGCAGATTCGCGAAGGCATCTCCGGCAATTTCTGCCGCTGCACCGGCTATCAGCACATCGTCAACGCCGTGCAGTACGCGGCGAGCAAGAGGTAGCGCATGTCTACTCCGGTATTGCCAAAGCTCGTTGGCCAGCGCATCAAGCGCCGCGAAGACCCGCGCCTCATTCAGGGCCTGGGCACCTACGTTGACGACGTGAAGATCGTCGGGATGCTGCACATGGCGTTCAAGCGCAGCGACATTGCGCACGGACGCATCACGTCGATCGACGTCAGCGCGGCCAAAGCGATGGACGGCGTCGAAGCTGTGTTCACAGGGAAGGAGCTCGCCGAGTTCCTCGCGCCGATGCCGATCGGCACACCGTTCCCCTCGCCCGAGCATCGCGCAGTCGCCACTGAAGTCGTGCGTTTCACCGGTGAGCCGGTCGCCGTCGTCGTCGCCGCCGATCGCTATCTCGCGCGTGACGCGGCCGACGCGATCGTCGTCTCGTATGACCCGCTGCCGGCGGTCATCGACACCGAGCAGGCGATGACCGGCAAGCCGACGCAGATCCACAAGGACTTTCCCAACAATCTCGCGCTGCCTCTCATTCCGAGCGGCACCGGTGTCGCTCCGGATGGATCGTCCATGGACGACACCGCGGTCAACAAGGCATTCGCCGAGGCCGAAGTCGTCATCTCGCAGCGCATGCTGAACCATCGCTTGGCGCCGTCGGCGATGGAGCCGCGCGGTGTGGTAGCGCACTACGAGCCCGGCAAGGGGACGATGACCATCTGGTCGTCCACGCAGAACCCGCACATCCTGCGCACGATGATTGCGGCGCTGAATGGGATGGGGCAGGACCAGGTGCGCGCAATCGCTCCGGAAGTGGGCGGTGGCTTTGGCGCCAAGATCAACATCTACGCCGAGGAGTACGTCGCTGCAGCGGTCGCGAAGAAGCTCGGGATCGCGGTGAAGTGGATCGAGGATCGCTCCGAAGCGTTCGTGGCGACCATCCACGGCCGTGACATCCTCTGCTATCTGGATCTCGCCGCCAAGCGCGATGGCACGGTGACGGGCCTCAAGATGCGCCTGATCGCCGACATCGGCGCCTACAACATGCTGCTCACGGCGGCCATTCCGACGCTGACGATGTTGATGGCGAATGCGACCTACAACATTCCGGCAATCCGCGCGACGTTGACCGAAGTCTTCACGAACAAGACGCCGACCGACGCGTATCGCGGCGCCGGCCGTCCCGAGGCAACCTACTTCGTCGAACGCGGGATGGACCTGCTGGCGCGCGAGCTGAAGATGGACCCCGCCGAAGTGCGCCGGAAGAACTTCATCCCGAAAGACAAGTTCCCGTTCCAGACGCAGATGGGCGCGGTCTACGACTCGGGCGACTACGAGAAGGCGCTCGATCGCGCATTGAAGAATGCCAACTGGCCCGAGCTGAAAAAGCAGCGCGACGCAGCCAAAGCGCAGGGCCGTCTCGTCGGCCTCGGTTTGGCGATGTACGTCGAGGTGTGCGGCATCGGACCGTCGGCGTCGCTGCCGACCGGAGGCTGGGAACACTCACAGGTCACCATCGAGCGCGACGGCCGCATCAGCGCGACGACTGGTGCGTCGCCGCACGGTCAGGGCAACGAGACGACGTTCGCGCAGATGCTCGCCGATCAGTTCGGCGTGCCGCTCGAGCACATCACGATCCTGCACGGCGACACCAGCGTGGTGAAGCAGGGCATTGGCACGTTCGGCAGCCGCTCGCAGGCGGTGGGCGGCACGGCGCTCCACATGGCTGGCACCAAGGTCAAGACCAAGATGGCGAAGTTCGCCGCGGCCATGATGGAAGCGAACGAGGAGGACCTCGTTTTCGAAAACGGCAAGATCTTCGTGAAGGGCGCGCCGGCCAAGGCCAAGGCGTTTGCCGAGATCGCCAACTACGCCTACATCCCCGTTCCGCTGCCGCCGGGCCTCGAGCCGGGCCTCAGTGACGAGGCGTTCTTTGAACCGACCAACAACACCTATCCGTTCGGCTGTCACATCTCGATGGTGGAAGTCGATCGCGACACCGGTGAGCCGCGTCTGCTCAAGATGGTCGCTGTGGACGATGCCGGACATCTGATCAATCCGTTGATCGTCGAGGGACAGATTCATGGCGGTTTGGCGCAAGGCATCGGCCAGGCACTCATCGAAGAAGTCGTCTACAACTCAGATGGTCAGCTCGTGACCGGGTCGTTCATGGACTACGCGCTTCCGCGCGCGACCGACTTCCCGCGCTTCGAGCTGGACAACACGGTCACGCCGACGCCGGTCAACCCGCTCGGCGCCAAGGGCTGCGGTGAAGCCGGCACGCTCGGCTCGACGCCGAGCATCGTGTCGGCCACGGTGGACGCCCTGAGTGAGTTCGGTGTGAAGCACATCGACATGATGCTGCGGCCCGAGAAGCTGTGGCGAATCATCAACGGAGGCAAGGCGTGATTCCGACCGCATTCGACTATCACCGCGCCACGTCTGTCGAAGACGCGATCCGGAAGTTGCGCGACACCGGCGGCAAGCTGCTCGCCGGCGGCCACAGCCTCGTGCCGCTCATGAAGCTGCGGCTCAGTGAGCCGACGGCACTCATCGACATCGCCCGCATCCCCGGTCTCACCGGGATCCGTGAGAAGGACGGGCAGATCGAGATCGGCGCCGCGACGGTGCATCACGACGTCGCCTCGTCATCGGTGCTGCGGCAGAAGTGTCCGATGGTCTCGGACGCGGCTGGCGAGATCGGCGACCCGCAGGTGCGCAACCGCGGCACGCTCGGCGGCAGCCTGGCGCACGCCGATCCGTCGGCCGACTACCCCGCGGTCATGCTGGCGCTCGAGGCGAGCATCAACATCATGGGCCCGAGCGGCTCACGCGCGGTCAAAGCCAGCGACTTCTTCCAGGATCTCTTCACCGTCGATCTGGCGTCCGATGAAGTGATCACCGGGGTCACGTTCACGCCAACCAAGTCGGCGGCGTATGCGAAGCTGCATCAGCGCGCCTCGCACTACGCGATCGTCGGCGTCGCCGTGGCGCTCGACGTGAAGAACGGCGCGATCTCGTCCGCCCGCGTCGGGTTGACTGGCGCCAGCTCGCATGCCACGCGGCTGACCAGCGTCGAGCAGGCGCTCACCGGACAGCCGCTATCGGCCAAGACGATCGAGTCAGCGGCGCAGATCGCCGGCAAGGACATCAAGGAGATCAACGCCGACATCCACGCCAGCGAGAGCTATCGCCGCGCGATGATCCCGGTCTTTACGCGGCGCGCGCTCGAAGGCGCTGCTGCGCGCGCATAGGCGGGTCGGCACGCGGTGAGGCGGGTCTATTCACCAAAGTGATACGCGGACAATCGAAGTCCGGTGAACGTGTCGTTGAAGGCGACGATGGCGCGATCGTCGCCGGCGGCACCAGACGCCACCATCAACGGAATCAGATGTTCCTCGCGCGGATGCGCGGCGCGCGCAGCGGGCGCTGACTCCCATCGCGCCAATCGCGCGTTCCGTGACTCCGGGTCGAGCGTCATCGACTCGCGAAGCCAGGCGTCGAACATCTCGGCGACCGGAGCGGCACGGGGATCGCGATACGCGCGCAAGTTGTGGAACGTCATGCCGCTGCCGATGATGAAGATGTCTTCGTCTCGAAGGGGCCGCAGCGCGCGGCCGAGCGCGATGTGCTCCGCCGGATCGAGCCCTTCCTTGAGCGACAGCTGAATCGCCGGCACGTCCGCATTCGGATACGTCAGCTTCAGTGGAATGAACGTGCCGTGGTCGTAGCCACGCTCCGAATCAACGGCAGTCGTGATGCCAGCGTCGTTCAGCAGCTCGCGCACGCGTGACGCGAGGTCCGGCGCACCAGGCGCCGGCCAGGTGATCGTGTACGACTCCGGCGGGAACCCGTAATAGTCGTAGAGGATCGGCGGATGCGTCGCAGTCATCACCGTCGGCACCGGCTCTTCCCAGTGCGCCGAGATGACGAGCAGCGCGCGCGGCGGCCGCGGCGGCACCGAACGGACAGAACGCAGATAGCCGGCGAGCCGATCGACATCCTCTCGCGGAAAGCCCATCTCAACGAAGGGCCACGGCCCGCCGCCATGCGGCACGAAGACGACAGGCATGCGCGCGGATGAGGACATGTCAATTCCCAACTACCAACGCCCAACTACCAACCACTCCCAATTCCCAACTTCCAACTCCCAACAACGTTCAATTGGGAATTGGGAGTTGGGAGTGGTTGGGCGTTGGCAGTTGGAAGTTGGGAGTTGTTAAGAGTCGTATCCCAGCGCCTTCCAGATCAGGAGGCGCTGGTCCCTGATCGGATCGTTCACCACGCGGCTGTCGGTGTTGAAGACCATCGTCGGCCGCTCGGTGGCGTTGTACGCCGCCCAGCGCGGCATCTTGGGCTGATTCGGATTGCCGGTCTTCGCGAAGGCGATCCATGTGTCGCTGACCTTGTCGGCAAGCGCCATCGCCTCGGGCCCGCCTCCGGTCAGCCGTGTCGCGGCCTTGACGTTGTCGAATGCGAACGGAATCTCAATCGTGTGCGGCGACTTCAGCCGACCGCCATCGACGGGCGTCTCCCAGCGGAAGTAGTAGAGATACACCGGCGCCTTGCCGAGTGCGGCACGGCGCTCGGCAATCTTCATCACCGGCCCGCTGTAGCGGTAGTCGCTGGCGATCAGGAAGTAGATATCGGACGGCGACGCGCCGGGGTTGACCTTTTGATACACGCGAATCGCTTCGTCCGCGTTGCGGCCGAGCAGCTGCTGAATCCGCGTCCGCATCGCCGCGTCGGTCAGCGAGAAGTCGGCTTCCTGCGCGCTCGACGTCAGCTCGGTGCGCGTGGACCCGAGCATCACCGGCACATCGGGGGACACCGTCGATGCGGTCGGATGGAACGGATGCTTGGGAATGATGTCACCGTCCACCAGCGGCGAGAAGCCTTGCGTCATCTGATCGACGTTCATGCGGCGCACGACGTCGAAGTACGCCGACATCAGCTTCTCGAGCGGCACACTCTGCAGATCGCGCACGCGTTCCTTGGCGATGCCAAGCGTGGTCATCAACTCGCGCGCGACGCGCGTGCCCTGATCCGCCTCGACCAGGCGAAGCGTGGCGCCGCTTTCGATGACGGCGCGGTGGAAGAGCCCCTTGGCCGACGGCATCGCCAGCAGCGTGGATACCTTTCGGCCGCCGCCTGACTGCCCGAAGATCATCACCGTATTGGGATCGCCGCCGAACTCGGCGATGTTGTCCTTCACCCACCGCAGCGCGGCGACGATGTCCATCATGCCGACGTCGCCGGACGCGGCAAACTCCTGCCCGCCAACCTCCTCGAGTGAGGTGAAGCCGAGCACGTTGAGGCGATGGTTGATCGTGACGACCACGACATCGCCACGGCGCGCGAGGTTGAGACCCTCGGTGACCGGCGACGATCCCGATCCCGACGCAAACCCGCCGCCGTGGCACCAGAACATGACCGGACGTTTGCGATTGTCGTGAACGGCGGGCGTCCAGACATTGAGCACGAGGCAGTCTTCACTCTCCCCTGGGAGGCCCGCAGCCGCGACGGCAAGCGCCGACGGTGACCGCCGCGCACCAGGTTCGCTCTGCGGCGCGCTCGCGCCGTAGCTCACGGCATCGCGCACCCCACTCCACTTGGCGGGCGCGACCGGTGGCATGAAACGATTCTTCCCTGCGGTGCTCGCCCCGTACGGAACGCCCTTGAAGACCCTGATGCCGTTCACCTCGACGCCGCGCACGCGCCCGTACGTCGTCTCGGCGACAACGGCGTCACCTTGAGCCAGAAGCGGCCAGCTGAATGTGGACGCGGCAACGACGAGACCCGAGTGTCTGAGGAACTCTCGACGTGAAGTCATACAGTCTCCTTGACCTGACCTTTGACCTTTGACATTTGCCCTTTGACCTAGATTTTTCCCTGAAGGCACGAAAAAAATCTGTCCTGCATCATCTTCGAGACGTTGCCGATGAGACGTTGTCCGAGACGAGCGATGGGGCCCCCGGTTTCTACCGTGCCGTTGACGTCCACAATCGTCGTCCCACCATCCGGACGGAGCGCGATCGCGGCGTTCCCTTTCACGAACCCTGGTTTGCCTTGGCCTTCAACCGTCAGCCGATACGACGAGTGCGGCACCTTGTCGGTGATCTGCACGTTGCCTTCGTAGTTGCCCGTGATGGCGGCCAGCGCCACGGTCAGCGACGCGCGATAGCGATCGTCGCCGACGGTCTCGAGCTTGTTGCAGCCAGGGATGCACGACGCGATCACGCCAGGATCCATGAGCAGGTCCCAGACGCGATCGGGCGGAGCGTTGAAGGTATAGGTGCCAGTGATGTCCATCAGCGAGACGTTCGTAGGGGCGACGCATGCGTCGCCCTGGTCGTAGGGCCGGTCCTTTCGGACCGGCCGTGCAAAGTGTTCAAGTGTATCGCCAGGTCGGCGAGATTCGTCAGCGTGCGTGCCGGCAAGAAATCGTCTACGAACGGCAGCGCCGCCTGAAGGCCACGCGTCAGCGGCTCGTAGCCGACGGTCCCGATGAGGGGATTGAGCCAAATGAGGCGATGACAGCTGCGTTGCAGCCGCGCGATCTGCGCGCGCAGCACATCGGGATCGCCGCGGTCCCAGCCGTCGGAAATGAGCAGGACGACGGGCCCGCCGCGAAGCGCGCGGCGCATCCACTGCTGGTGGAACTGACGGAGGGCCGCACCGATGCGCGTGCCTCCCGACCAGTCGGGCACAGCTCGTGTCACCGCGCTCACGGCTTCGCCGATCCGCCGCGCCCGCAACTGCATGGTGATGCGGGTGAGCTCGGTGGAGAACAGGAAGGCCTCGACGCGACGCTGACGCCGGGTCAGCGCATGTGCGAAGTGCAACAGCATCCGCGAGTAGCGTTCCATCGACCCGCTGACGTCGCACAGCAGCACGATCGGCCGCGGCCGAATGCGCCGCGTCCGCCGCGGCAGCACGATCACGTCGCCGCCGGTGCGAAGGCTGCGCGCCAACGCGCGGCGCAGGTCGATGCGCAAACCGCCTCCGCGGACCCATCGCCGCGTCCGGCGCTCGCCGGGGCTCCACACCAGCCGGTCGAGTGCGAGGCGCGCCCGCGTGATCTCGTCGGCGGTGAACTCTCCGAAGTCCTTTTCAGCGAGCACACCCACGTCGCTCCACGTCTGCAGCAGTGCTGGCGACGATTGACTGTCATCCGGTGGCTCGATCTCGCCGTGTGCAGGCCATTCGCCGGCGCCCATCCCGCGGTTCGCGTCTGCAGACTTCCCATCACCCGTGACCGACGTGCTCTGTCCTCTGTGCACGCGCCAGAACACCTCGAACGCGCGATCGAAGACGGGCAGTTGATCGTGGCGATGCACCAGCAGCGCGCGGCAGGTGTAATAGACCTCGTCGCGGGACCCGAGATCGACGTGCTGCAGCGCATCGGTGACGTCGATCATCCGGCCGACGTGCACGTCGATGCCGGCGCGGCGCAGCAGGCGGCCGAAGACGATCAGGTTGCGCTGGAGGTTTGACACAGAGCGGCGAGCTTCAGCACGGTATTCCAGTTCCTCGCTGTGCCTCTCGTGCCGAGCTTCTTGTCGATCATCGCGCCCGTCAGCTTCGAGCGGCCGATGCCATCGGGATACACGATGTAGACGCAGCGGCCCTTCGCGCGGACCAACTCTCGTCCGACGATGGCCTTCTGCAGGGCGGTGACGTTCGCCGAGCTCACTTCGTCCCTGGAGATCCCGACAAGAAGATGACTGGGATCGGCTTTGGCCTCGCGCGGAAACGGATTGGCGTCGATGATGGCCTGCCACTCCTTCGCGGTTCGCACGAAAAAGTCGGTCTCAACGCCGAGCTCCTTCGCCGCGGCCCGTTCGAGCATCTGTTCCAGCGCAGCAGTCGTCTTGTTGCCGGCGCTGAAGACGACATTGCCGCTTTGCAGCAGCGTTTGCGCATCCGCGAACCCAAGCCTGACGAACAGCGCTTTGAGATCGGCCATCCTGACCTTGTTGTGGCCGGGCAGGTTGACGGCGCGAAGAACGGCAATGTGCGTCATGCCTGCGCCATCGCCAGGCTGACGAGATTGGTCAGCGTCTCACCGCGAACCGACTCGAGATCCTCTTTCGTTTTGAGCACGATGCCCAGCGTCTCATTGACCGCATCGGGATCCAGAGCCTGCCGATCGAGGGCGACGAGCGCCGTGACCCAGTCGATCGTCTCGGACACGCCCGGCACCTTATACAGCTCGTGACGACGAAGACTTTGCACCAGGCGAGTCATCTGCTCGGCGAGACGCGCCGACGCACCGGGCACACGGGTACGCACGATCGCCAGCTCTTTCTCGAATGACGGGTACTCGATCCACTGATAGAGACAGCGCCTTTTCAACGCGTCGTGCACTTCGCGCGTGCGGTTCGAGGTGAGGATGACGAGCGGCGGCTCCTTGGCGCGCACGGTGCCGAGCTCGGGGATCGTCACCTGGAACTCGGCGAGCAGTTCCAGCAGATAGCCTTCGAACTCCTCGTCGGCGCGATCGATCTCGTCGATGAGCAGGACCGCCGGCCGTGACCGTGCGGGATCGATCGCCTGGAGGAGCGGCCGTTTGATGAGAAACGCGTCGCTATAGAGCTCGCGATGCGCCTCCTCGCGACGCAGCTCGCCGGCCGCATCGAGGATGCGCAGCTCGAGGAGCTGGCGCGCGTAGTCCCACTCGTACACCGCGTGGCTGATATCGAGACCTTCGTAGCACTGCAGTCGGATCAGGTCGGCATCGAGCGCGGCGGCAACGGCAGCGGCCAGCGACGTCTTGCCGACGCCGGCCTCGCCTTCCAGGAACAACGGCCGTCCGAGGCGCATGGCCAGGAACAGCGACACGGCAAGCCCCTGGTCTGCCACATAGCGTTTGTCCGAGAGTCGCTGCCGCAGGTCTGAAAGTGAGCCGGAAAAGATGATGTCCCTCGCTGTCGTGATGGTACTGCAAGGTTTCCTGGCGCGCCCGTTCTACGGGTAGGGCCGGTCCTTTCGGACCGGCCAAAGGGAGTTTTCACATGAATGCGCGTCTCGGAATTGCAGGAATCGTCCTTGCCTTCGCGGCATTTGCGGGTGCCATGGCCCTCCATCTTGACGGCCCTGCGGCCAACGCCGCCCAGCCGCAGGTGCAGGGCCAGGACACATCGACGCTCGACGACCAGACCGAGCTGGCGCTGACGGTCTACAACTCGGACCTGGCGCTCGTCCGCGACGTTCGCAACGTGCAGCTGCCGCGCGGCGCCTTCGACTTGCGATTCATGGACATCGCCGCCACCGTAAATCCCGCCACGGTCCATTTCCGGTCGTTGACCGAGCCGTCCCGTGTGGACGTCCTCGAGCAGAACTACGAATACGACCTGCTCGAACCCGAGAAGCTGCTGCGCAAGTATGTCGGCCGCGACGTCACGCTCGTCCGTCTGATTCAGGACGGCGGCGACACACGAGAGGAACAGGTCAAAGCGCGCCTCCTCAGCTACAACAACGCGCCGGTCTGGCAGATCGGCAACGAGATCGTCACGGGCATGCACGCCGATCACATCCGCTTCCCGGAGCTCCCCGGCAACCTCTACTCGCGTCCAACGCTGATCTGGTCGCTCGAGAACGACGGCGCCACGCGGCACCGCGTTGAAGCGTCATATCTGGCTACGAAGCTGGCGTGGAATGCCGACTACGTCCTGACCGTCTCACGCGACGACAAGGTCGCCGACGTGGACGGCTGGGTGACGCTGACCAACGGCAGCGGCACGGCCTTCCGCAACGCCAAACTGCAGCTCGTCGCCGGCGAGCTGAATCGCGTCCGCCAGATGTTCGGCCGCATGGAAGCAGACATGAAGGTCGCCCAGGCGGCGTCGGTCGCCGAGCGCATGGCGCAGGAGTCGTTCTCCGACTATCACCTCTACACCCTCGCCCGGAAGACCACGGTCAATAACAATGAGACGAAGCAGGTCAGCATGCTCGAGGCGACCGGCTTCCCCGTCCGCAAGCGCTACATCGTGGACGGCCAGAGCTTCTACTACCGCAACGCGCAGCACCCGGGATCGCCAATCAAGGACGTGGTGCAGGTCTACTACCAGTTCAAGAACGAGCAGAGCGCCGGGCTCGGCATGCCGATGCCCGCGGGCGTCGTCCGCGTATATCAGGCCGACTCGAAAGGCGGCGTGCAGTTCGTCGGTGAGGATCGCATCGATCACACGCCGAAGGACGAGATGCTCAATCTCAAGATCGGCAACGCCTTCGATGTCGTCGCCGAGCGGAAGCAGATCGACTTCGAGAAGATCGCGTCGAACGTCTACGAAGTGGAATACGAAGTCGTCCTGCGCAATCACAAGGCCACGCCGGTGACGGTGGAAGTCAACGAACCGATCGGCGGCACCTGGCGCGTCATCCGCACGACGCACGAGTACACCAAGACCGACGCCTGGGCGGCGCAGTTCAACGTCGCGGTGGCGGCGGACGGCGCGTCAACGCTGAAGTATCGCGTCCGCGTGACGTATTAGCTATCATCACGGCCAATGTCGCGCCCGCTGCCGCCATCGATCAGCTCGCCGGTGATTGTCTGGTGCGTCGTCGGCTTGCTGGTGACGGCCTGCTCGGGGCTGTGGGCACCTTCGCCGTCGGCGCTTCACACTGCCCAGGTGACCATCAGGAGCACCGGCGCGATGCCAAGCGACCAGACGATCCCGGATCCTGCGGAGGTCGTCTTTTATGTCGTCGACGACAGCCGTCACGAGATCCACTCCGGCCCACACCCGGAGCACACAGGCTGTCCGGCACTCAATATCGGCGCGATCGGACCGAACGCTGACAGGAAGACAGGCACGATCCGCACTGGCACGTGCCAGTTCCACGACGAGCTGAACCTGGGCGACCCGCGATTTCAGGGAACGATTCGCGTGCAATAAACCTGCAGCCGTAGGGCGGGTCCTGGTTTTTGACCCGCCGGCTCAGACCCGACGCTCCATCCGGAGCGGTTGAAGCACTTTCGTCTCGAGATCATCCCGATAAAACAGGTTGTAGGTGTCGAACGGAATGATCCGCCCATCCGGATGGGCGATGTGCACGCACGACTTCTTCACCGACCGCACGTCGAACGCGTGGTGGTCGATGAACTGCATGATGATGACGCGAAAGACGTTCTCGTATCCGAGCTTGGCCGGCACGAGCACGTGCGGAAGGCAGCACAGGAGCTCGCGCAGCGTCGTCGCGCCTGACTGCGGTGAGTGGTTGGTTGCGAACAGCTTGAACACACCCTCGCGCACCGCCTCGTCCTGCTCGTAGAGAATCGTGTTGCGGCCGGCGTTGATCAGCACGTTCGGCTCGATCATGCCGGTGAGCGGCGTGACCTTTCCCCCAAGTTTCAGGGCATAGGCCATGGCCAGCGCGTCGGGGTGACACGGAACGGGAATGACGTCCTCGGGCTTGAACACCTTCGTCTGCTCGAGGATCTTGCGACGCACTTCGGTCAGCGTCAGTCGATCGGTCGCGGCGTCGTAGCTGTCGGCACGCCCGGCGTCCTGGATCGGCTGGAACGTCACACCGCGTACACAGGGCTGCGCGATGGCGAAGTCGACGATCTTCCCGATCTCGTGATCGTTGAGTCCTTTCTTCAACGTTACGACGAGCGTCGTCGAGATTCCGTGTTTGTTGAGCCGCTCAAGCGCCTTGCTGCGCACGGCGCGAAGGTCCACACCGCGAAGGGCGACGAGCGGATCACGCTCGAACGAGTCGAACTGCAGGTAGACCTCGAAGTCCGGCATGTACGACGCCAGCCGCTCGGTGAACGCCTCGCTTTCGGCGATCTTCACGCCGTTGGTATTCAGCATCAGGTGGCGGATCGGCCTGGCCTTGGCGGCGTCGAGTACCGCGAAGAACTCCGGGTGCATCGTCGGCTCACCACCGGAGACCTGGACGACGTCGGGCTGTCCTTCGTTGCGGACCACGGCGTCGAGCATCCGCTCGATCTCGGCCATCGTTCGGAACTGCAGGCGCTCGGGACCGCTGGCCGCATAGCAGATCGGACAGCGCAAGTTGCAGTAGTCGCAGATCTCGACGAGGGTCAGGCAGGAGTGCTGCTCGTGATCGGTGCACAGACCGCAGTCGTACGGACAGCCCCACTTCACCGGCGTGTTGTAGCGCTGCGGCATCTCTGGAGGCTTGATGAACACCTCACGGCAGCGCCGGTAGTAATCGACGTCGTCAGCGATGAGCACACGCTCGTGTCCGTGCTCGGGGCAGTGCTTCAGCATGAAGACGCGACCGTCTTCGAAGACGATCTTCGCGTCGATGCGCCGGTAGCACGTCGAGCAGATCGAGATGGCGACGTCGTAGAAGAGATAGGGACGCGTTCGTGCAGCCATCGTCTACTTCCCGCTCGGCGTCGCGAACAACCTGAACAACCACTTGAACACGCCGACGACGAAGATCACGCATCCAATCAACGCGGCGATCGCACCAATCGCGAAAACGATGCCCAGTGTCGCCGCCAGCCCTTCACCGGCGTTCATTGTTGAGAGAAATCCGAGACAGCCGCCGAGGCCGAGCAGGATGCCGCACACGGCAATGACCAGACCACGAACCATCAACGGCCATTTACCCACACGCGACTCCTCTCACGCCCTTGTAGTGTCCGGCTTCAGCCGGACGTACCACTGCGCGTAATACAGCAACCCGAACACGCATGCCCATTGGATGGCGGTCAGACCGAGGACCAGCGCGACGCCGGGCTTGATTGTATCCACGACCAGACGAAAGGCGAGATACGACGTCGTGAAAAGTTTGAAGGTGTATCCCACCGTGGCGCGACGCCAGATCGGAATGAGCGCCAGTCCAAGCCCGATCACAAACAGCGATTCGTAGATCGCGGTCGGATGGCGGGCGATGCCGTCGCCGAAGTCTATGCCCCATGGCAGTGACGTGGCCGTACCATAAGTGCCGTCCGGGAGGCCTGACAGAAAGCATCCGATCCGGCCGATGGCAATGCCGGCGATCAACGGATAGACATAGAGATCGCCGGTCGGCTGACGGATGCCCATACGGCGCTTCTCCACCTCGGTCGCGATCCATCCGCCGACCAGGGCGCCGACCAGCGTCTTGCCGTCCATCACCCCGATAACGCCTCTCGCCTGTGCCTCGGGATTATCGAACCACGCGAGCAACCGGCCGCCGATCAACGCGCCGACAAATACCGCCGCGACAAGAGACAGGCGATTGGTGCCGCTCAGCGAATCACCGCGCCGGCGCCGCAGCCAGAGAAACGTCGCGGCAGCCGCCGCGTAGGCGAGCGCCTCGAAGAAGACGTGCGGATGCACTCGCCAGCCGCCGATGGAAATCAGTACGGGAAACGTCATGTCCAAGCCCTCGGCTTCGGTTGATCTTCTCCAGGCAAAGGAGTAGGTTTGGCGCCTCCTTCCGCGGGGTTATCGACGTTCGCCAACGTTGGAGGTGCCAGATGCGTAGTCTCGTCGGCCTGGCTGTTTGGGCAAGTATCGCGCTGTTTCCCACCATCGCTCTCGCACAAGCTGTCATCGCCGGAACTGTCAGGGATGCCTCCGGTGCGATTCTTCCCGGCGTCACTGTTGAAGCCACCAGTCCTGCACTCATCGAGAAAGTGAGGGCCGCCGTTACCGACGGCACCGGGCAATACCGCATCGAGGATCTCAGACCAGGCACTTACACGGTCAACTTCGCGCTCACGGGATTCAGTGCCTTTCGCCGCGAAGGCATCGAACTGACCGGATCGTTCACCGCCACGGTCAACGCCGAGATGAAGGTCGGCGCCCTCGAGGAGACGGTCACAGTCACCGGCGAAAGTCCGATCGTCGACGTGCAGAGCGCGCGGCGGCAGACCGTCATCACCAACGACGTGCTCAAAGCGATTCCAACCGTGCGCAGCTACAACGCGCTCGTGGTCGTCGTGCCCGGCGTTGTGACGAACACGAATGACGTGGCGACCGGCACCGCGACGACGCAGTTTCCGATTCATGGCGGCCGCAACAACGAAGGCCGGATGACGATCGACGGCCTCAACGTCGGCAACCCGCCTGGAGGCAACCAGCCGCCCGGATTCTCCGTTGACGTCGGCAACTCCGAGGAGATTTCGTTCACCACCTCGGGCGGGCTTGGTGAGTCAGAAACCGCCGGCCTGGTGATGAACGTCGTGCCGAAAACTGGCGGCAATACTCTTCATGGCTCGGCGTTCTACAGCGGCAGCGGCAAGAAGCTGCAGGCCGACAACTCGGGCGGCAAGATCACGACGCCGACGCCGCTCACCAAGGTCTACGACGTCAACGGTGCGGTTGGTGGTCCGATCTTCAGGGATCGACTGTGGTATTTCGCGACGGCGCGTACTCAGGGCAGCACGCGCGCGAACGCCAACCAGTTCTACAACGCCAACGCCGGCGATCCCACGAAGTGGTCGTATGCGCCCATCGACGCCAAGCCCGGATTCTCCGACCGCACGTGGGAAAACATCAGCGGGCGAATCACCTGGCAGGCGACGCCGCGCAACAAAATCGGCGCCTACTGGGACGAACAGTGGGTGTGCCGGAAGTGCGAGGGCAATACGATCGGCATCACGACGCCGCCGGTCGTCTCGCCCGAGGCGAATGGACCAGGCCAGACGTTGCCGCTTCGCGTGCCGCAAGTCACGTGGACGTCTCCGGTGACGAACCGGCTCCTGCTCGACGCCGGCTTTGGTGGCACCTATTACGGATGGGGCAACTTCGAGCGCGATCCCAATCCCACGCACGATCTGATCAAGCTCACCGAGCAATGCGCACAAAACCTGGTGGATCTGCGCTTCTCGGGCTGCGCGAACAACGGCAATCGGCCGGGCATCGTCTACCGTTCACAGGACTGGGGCGACAACCGCACCGGGTCGTATATCTGGAAAGCCAACCTGTCCTACGTCATCGGCCAGCATAGCTTGAAGGTGGGATATCAGCACACGCTGATGACCGACGACCGGACCTGGTCCACGAACAGCACGGACCTCTGGTATCGCGTCAGCAACGGCCTACCCAACCAGCTGACACAAACGATCTCACCATGGATCAACAACGCGCGCGCCGGATGGGACGCCGTGTTCGCGCAGGAGCAGTTCACGTTGGGCCGGCTGACACTGCAGGGTGCGGTGCGCTTCGACGTGGCGCGCAGCTGGTTCCCCGAGCAGAACATCGGGCCCGATCGGTTTCTGCCGGTCGCGTACCACTTCGAGAAGACGAAGGGCATCAACAGCTACAAGGACATCACACCGCGGCTCGGCGTGGCGTACGACGTCTTCGGCAACGGCCGAACGGCCGTCAAGGCGAACTTCGGGCGCTACCTCGAGGGCGTCGGTGTACAGCTGAATTACGCCAACACCAATCCGACGACGCGCATCCCGACCTCGACTGGTCCCTTCGGCGTGCCTGGTGTCACTCGCACGTGGATCGACGCGAATGCTGACTGGGTGCCGGATTGCGATCTGTCGAACCCGCAGCCCAACGGCAACGCCGCCGCAGTGTATGGCCAGGGCGGACCCGATTTCTGCGGCGTCATCTCGAACCTCCGCTTCGGTCAGCCGGTCTTGACCGGCAACTACGATCAAGACCTGCTGAGCGGCTGGGGCGTGCGCGCCGGCGATTGGAGCTTCGGCGTCTCCTTGCAACAGCAGCTCCTGCAGCGCATGTCGATCGAGGTGGGCTACTACCGGCGCTCGTTCGATGGCTTCAGCATGAACGACAACCTGCTGTTGTCGCCCGCCGATCTGACGCCCTACAGCATCACGGCGCCGTCCGATTCACGTCTCCCCAATGGCGGTGGATACACGATCGGCACGCTCTACGACGTCGTGCCGACGAAGTCGGGACAGATCGACAACTTCGCGACCCTCGCCGAGAAGTACGGGAAGCAGTATCAGTATTTCAACGGCTTCGACTTCACGGTCAGCCTGCGGGCGAGCGGCTTTACGTTCCAGGGCGGCACCAGCACGGGACAGAACGTGGCCGACGCGTGCGACGTGCGAGCGAATCTTCCTGAGGTCAGCACCGGCATCGGTGCCGGTCTGGTCGGATCGACCGTCAGCACGACCAGCCCGTATTGCCATGTCGCGTACGGCTGGCTGGCGCAGCTCCGCGGTCTCGGTTCGTACACGATCCCGAAGATCGATGCACAGGTCAGCGCCGTGTTCCAGAGCAAGCCGGGCGCTCTTCTGTCGGCGAACTATGCGATGCCGGCCGCCCAGGTCGCGACGTTCCTCGGACGGGCGCCGTCGGGAAACGTTCAGAATGTGACGATCAATTTGATAGAACCCGGCACACTCTACGGCGATCGCATCAATCAGCTCGATTTCCGTTTCGCGAAGAACTTCCAGTTCGGCGGCAAGCGCGCGATGCTCGCGCTCGATCTTTACAACGTCATCAACTCCAACCCGGTCCTCACCTACAACACCAGCTTCACGCCAGGTGGGCCGTGGTTGCAGCCGAACTCGATTCTGACCGGCCGGTTGGCACGCATCAGCGCGGAGTGGACGTTTTAGCGTCTGACGCGATCAACGACCAATTCCCAACCTCCAACTGCCAACCACTTCCAACTCCCAACTCCCAATCGGGAGTTGGGGTGGGAGTGGTCTGAACTTCGACGGGTGTTTTGCCGATAGTCGCTGTGAACGCGTCCCTTACCCCTTTTGCTATCTGGTGGTCACCCCAATGCTTGGCTTCATCGCGCTGCCTGCTCTGCCCGCGCTCGCCTTGGCCGTTCTCGTCATCGTCAAAAGACGCAGTCGTCGCAACGCGGGCCGCTATCTGAATGACGTGGGCCCCGTCAGCGGTGAATGGTTGGCAGACCATCGGCGTAGCGGCTGAACCGGTTCTGTCGATTCGCGCCCGCGCCGTTCGACGTAAGGTAGAGGACGGAGGCGGAATGAATATCGTGCTTTGGATTCTGCAAGTCTTGCTCGCGGCCGCATTTTTTGCGCACGGCTGGCTCGTGCTGGCGCCACCGCCCGATATCGCGGCGCAGATGCTGGCTGCGCTGCCGCGCTGGTTCTGGGTGTTCCTCGGTATTGCCGAGATTCTCGCCGCCGTCGGGCTGACACTGCCAGGCCTGACCCGGATTCTGCCGGGACTGGTCACCTGGTCTGCGGTCGGGATCATGATCGTGATGGTGTCGGCCACGGTGTGGCACATCGCGCGCAACGAGATCAGCTCGGCGCTCGTCACCCTCGTGCTGCTCGCCATGGCGACGTTCGTCGCCTACGCGCGGTATCGCATCCTGCCGATTCGCGCGCGCGCCACCGTGACGATGTGAGCCGGGGCCTGAAATAATCTCTGACATGACTGTCAGAGTGTACGTTCGGCCTCACGACACCACGGAAGACGCTTAGTGCTCTTTGTGGCCGTCGTTTACGGCGCCCCCGGCCGCAGCGTGAAGCTGCGCACGGCCAGCGCCTCGTCGTCGAAGCTCTCGAACGTCGATCTCAGCTTCAACAGGCCGAACAGCCGCTGACCGCGGGTGTTCAATCGCAACAGCCGGATGTCGCCGCCGCGACGCTGCACCATCTTCAGTTGCGCCACCATCATGCCGACGCCGGAGCTGTCGATCTGCGTCACGTCGGCGAGATCGACGAGGATCTTGACCCGGTTGCTCCCCAGCAACACGTCCACCCGGCGCTTGAACGCCAGATCGCCGTCGTCGAGCAGCATCTCACCACTCAGCACGAGCACGCTGACGTCCTCGACCTGACGCTCTTCAATCTGCAGCTTTGACACGTGAGCGACTGAATTGTAGGCCAAGCGCTGGATTGTAGCGCCGGTTTCTTCCGGATGCGCGCGTCAATCCGTATACGCATCGCTGTGCTAGCCTCGCCGGCTGCACGGCTCACAACACGAAGCCGGAGGAGAAATCGTTATGTACACGTTCACGCGATTGATCACTGGTCTGGTGCTGGCCGGATCGCTGCTGGCCACCACCGCCGCCGCACAGCAGGGCAGCGCCTGCCGAGGCCTTCCGTCCCATTCCGACCTGCGCGAGGCGCTCAGCGCGGCGCAGGGACAGGCCAACGGCGGATTCAATCTGGATATGTGGGCAACCGTGGTCAACCGTGATGGCGTCGTCTGCGCGGTGGCGTTCACCGGTCAGTCGCGCGGCGATCAGTGGCCGGGTAGCCGCGTGATCTCTGCACAGAAAGCGAACACCGCAAACGCGTTCAGCCTGCCGGGTCTCGCGTTGTCCACGGCCAATCTCTATACAGCCGTGCAGCCTGGCGGCACGCTGTTCGGTCTGCAGGAGAGCAATCCGGTCAACGTGGACGTCGCCTACGGCGGCAATCCCTCGAACAACGGCCGTGCAAACGATCCGATGGTCGGTGCCCGCATCGGCGGCATCAACGTGTTTGGTGGCGGTCTCGCGCTGTACAACGCCGAAGGTCAGTTGGTCGGCGGCATTGGTGTCAGCGGCGATTCATCGTGCGCGGATCACAACATTGCCTGGCGGACGCGGCACAGCCTGAATCTCGATCACGTGCCGGGCGGCATCAGCGGCGACGCGACGCGGCCGGACAACATCGTCTACGACATCACGCCGCAGCCAGGACAGATGCCGGGCGTCAGCGCGAGTGGATGGGACACCCGACGTGCAGCCCAGCCGCGACGGCGATCGCCGCGGCGCTCGATACAGTGCCCTGATTGTTCGCGGACACGTCCGTGGTCCTTGGACGACTGTTAAGAAGCCTTCTGCTGGCCTGGGTTGAGGCGACGCTGCGCGTTCGTCGCATAGTTCGATTCGAGGAACTCGACGCCTTCAGCCGTGATCACCAGCTCCGCAGCGTCGGAGCGAGTGACGTACTTCTTCGCGACCAGATACCAGACGGTGAATTCCAACTGCTCGCGCGCACGACCAATTAAACGCTCGAGCTCGAAAGTCGAGATGCCGGCGCTGCTCGGCTCGGTCCGTCGCCGGGTGTAGAGGACCTCGAGGACCGTCAACCGAACCAGCTGCTCGACTTCGAAGTCGTTGGCTGCCTGGGTTCCGTTCGAGACCAACCGCCAACGGGCCTCGCGCTGCGCGGCGTGGTTGACGTCGTACTGGGCGCGGCGCTCGGGATCGCTGAGGACGTGGTAGGCCTCTGACAGCTGCCGGAATTGCGCCTCGTTCCCTGTTTCCTTGTTGTCCGGATGGCACCGCTGGGCGAGCAGACGGTAGACCTTGTGCACCGTTTCGGGCTCGGCCGTCGGGCTGATCTGCAGGATCTCGTAATAATCGGGCGTTTCGTTCCTTGCCATATCACGAGGGTTATCGGCTCTTTACCCTGCCTGGTATACGCTATTGGGCGCTTTGAAAAACTGTCATCCCTCCTGGAGAGCTGTCATGAACGCACGTCGCGCGACTGGTTTGCTCGTTGTCACTGCCTTTGTCTCGTTGGCCTGGGTCGCTGCGGCCCATGCGCAGGCCACGACGAAGCCATTCGAACCCACGGTCGGACAGGCCGGAAAAGATGTCGTCTGGGTGCCGACGCCGCAGGCACTGGTCGAGAAGATGCTCGATCTCGCCAAGGTCACCCCGCAGGATTTCGTCATGGACCTCGGCTCGGGTGACGGCCGCACCGTCATCACCGCGGCCAAGCGCGGGGCGCGCGCGCAGGGCATCGAGTACAACCCCGACATGGTCGAGCTCTCGAAGCGTAACGCCGCCACGGCTGGCGTGACCGACAAGGCGACCTTCGTCAAGGCCGACCTCTTCGAGACCGACTTCTCCAAGGCGCAGGTCATCACGATGTTCCTGCTGCCGTCGATCAACATGCGCCTGCGCCCGCAGATCCTGAAGATGAAGCCTGGCACGCGCATCGTCTCCAACACTTTCACGATGGAAGACTGGCAGCCGGATCAGGCGGAGACGATCGGCGGCGACTGCACCAGCTGGTGCACGGCGAATCTGTGGATCGTCCCGGCGCAGGTGGCGGGCACGTGGCAGGCTGGCCAGAATGCACTGACACTGAAGCAGACGTTCCAGAACGTCGAGGGCACGCTCGGCTCGACGGCGATCAGCAACGGGAAGCTCCGCGGCGATGAGATCTCGTTCAGCGTTGGCAACACGAAGTACGTGGGCCGCGTGAACGGCAGCTCGATTTCTGGCACGATGAGCGGCGGCACCAGCGGCGCGTGGTCGGCCACCAAGAAGTAGCGTCGGCAACGAAGAAGTAGACCATGCTCCTGCTCGTGAGCGCTCTGCTGCTCGTGGCCTTGCCCGGGCAGCAGGCCGCGCCTGCCCCGCCGAAGCCTGGCGACGGCGGGTCGTCTGTTACTGACACCCGCTTCTACGCGGTCGCCTACGTCGAAGCGATGGCCTCCTCGGGGAAGGCCGTCGCCTTGCTCAAGCAGTACCGCGACGCCAGCGCCAAGCACGACGGCTTCGCCAGCATCGAGTTCTTCGAGCAGATCGGCCGGCCCGGGCACTTCGTGGTGTTCGAGGTCTGGCGCGATCAGAAGGCGTTCGACGCGCGCGACCCCTCCACGCTGAAGCAGCTTCGCGACGCCTTACAACCGATTCGCGTCAGCGACTACGATCAGCGTCCGTACAAAACCATCAGCGTCGATGATCGCCGGGGCCGTCTGCAGGCGTCCCAGATCATCGTCGTCACGCATGTGGACGTCGCGCCCAACCCCCAGGTCGCGGTCATGTTGAAGGACCTCGCCGAGCAAAGCCGCAAGGAGCCCGGGAGCGTCCGCTTCGACGTCGTCCAGCACACCATGCGCGCCAACCATTTCACGGTAGTCGAGGCCTGGCGCGACCAGAAGGCGCTCGACGCACACGTGGCCGCTCCCCATACCAAGCAGTATCGCGACACGCTTCAGCCGATGACCGGCAGTCCGTTGGATGAGCGTGTCTTCAAAGCGATCGATTAACACTGGCCGCGAGACATCGCGATAAGTTCGTAGTGTCCGGCTTCAGCCGGACGTCAGACAAGCCGGAGGCGTTCCATGACTGAATCCACGGTTGCCACGTTGAAAGCCAACCTGCGCGGCGGTCTCATCACGCCGAGCGACTCGGGCTACGACGAGGCTCGCAAGGTCTACAACGGGATGATCAACCGTCGCCCGCAGCTGATCGCACGCTGCGCCGACGTGGCCGACGTCATCTCCGCGGTCAATTTCGCCCGCGACAACAAGATGCTCGTCTCCATCCGCAGCGGCGGCCACAACGCCGGCGGACTCGGCGTCTGCGACGACGGGCTGGTGATCGATCTGTCGCCGATGAAATACGTGCGCGTCGATCCGAAGCGGAAGACCGTCCTCGCCGGCGGCGGCGCGCTGTGGGGCGACATCGACCACGCGACGCATGCGTTCGGCCTCGCGGTTCCCGCCGGCATCATCTCGACGACCGGCGTCGGCGGACTGACGCTGGGCGGCGGCATCGGCCATCTCACCAGGCAGTGCGGGCTCACGATCGACAACCTGCTCGGCGTGGAAATGGTCCTCGCCAACGGCAAATTCGTCACGGCGACGGCCAAGGAGAACTCGGATCTGTACTGGGCGGTCCGCGGCGGCGGCGGCAACTTCGGTGTGGTGACGTCATTCCTCTTCAAAGCCCATGACATCCACACCAACTATGCCGGCCCGATGCTCTGGCACATCGAAGAGAGCGTGGACGTGATGAAGTGGTATCGCTCGTTCATCACCAAGGCGCCGCGCGACATCAACGGCTTCTTCGCCTTCCTCGTCGTGCCGCCGGGCCCGCCGTTCCCGGAGCACCTGCACAACAAGAAGATGTGCGGCGTGGTGTGGTGCTACACCGGACCGCTGAAGAAGGCCGAAAAAGTGTTCAAGCCAATCCGCCAGTTCAGAAAACCGGCGCTCGACATGGTGGGGCCGATTCCCCATCCGATGCTGCAGAGCATGTTCGACGCGCTCTACGTTCCGGGATTGCAGTGGTACTGGAAGGCCGACTTCGTGCACGAATTGAGCGACGAGGCCATCACGCAGCACGTCATGCACGGCTCACGCATGCCGACGATGTTTTCGACGATGCACATGTATCCAGTCGACGGCGCCGCCAGCCGCGTGAAGAACAACGCGACGCCGTGGGCGTACCGCGACGCGAAGTGGTCGTCGGTGATCGTCGGCGTGGATCCCGATCCAGCCAACAAGGACAAAATCACCAACTGGGCCAAGGAGTACTGGAACGCGCTGCACCCGTACTCGGCGCCCGGCGCCTACGTGAACTTCATGATGGACACCGAAGGCGAGGACCGCGTGAAGGCGAGCTACGGCAAGAACTACGCGCGCCTGCAGAAGATCAAGAAGAGGTACGACCCGAGCAACGTGTTCCGGGTGAATCAGAACATCAAACCAAAGTAGGGCCGGTCCTTTCGGACCGGCCGGACTCGAGCCGGACGACGACCATCGCCATAAGCAGCACGACGGTCGCGATGGTGTAGGGAGAGAACGCCTGGAATGCCAGCGACGCGCTGCGCCCTCCGAACACGAGGGGCAGCAGCGTCGCCGCTGCGGCATTCACCACCAGCGCCCCTCGCATGATCCCGGCGCCATCCAGCGACCGAAAGCCCACGAGCAGTCCAATCAGACACACCACGGGCACGACGAGCATCGAGAAGTGCATCCGCTGTGTGTGTGGAGAGATCACGAGGATCGTCGTCAGCACGAGCGAGAGATCGAGCAGCGACGCAGCCGGACTTCCGGGCGCGTTCCACAGCGCGACTGCCACCGCGGCAGCCAGCGCCACCACCATCAGCATCCACACGACCGACACGACCGCCACGGGAACGTCGGCAATGTTCGTCGGCGCGTAGTCAGGGTTCTGCAGCGGGTTGACGGTGAATGTGCGGAGCAAGGCGCCGCGCAGCGAGAAGTTGTCGGATTCGTCCACCATCGCTGCGGCTGAACGGACGAAGCCGTCGGTCAGACGCGCATTCATGGCAAGCCCGACAAACGGCACAGGCAGCACCCAGAGGACAGCGATCATAGCGACGGTCGCGGCACACAGTGCGAAGCGGCGGCGCCACGCAAAATACGCAAGCAGTGCGAGCGGCGTCAGCTTGACGACGATCGCCAGGCCCAGGGCGGCGGCGGACGTCACGACTCGGCCCCGCTCGGCCTGATCGAACGCCGTCACCAGCAAGAGAATCACGAACGCATGGACGTTCCCAGTGCGGAACTCTTCGATGAGATACCCACCAACCACCAGCAGCGCCGTCCACGTGAGCAGGGCATAACGCTGCTCGATGCCGAGACGCCGCGCGATCACCCACACGATCCACGCGTACGCCGGAATCTTCAGGCAGGCGAAGAGAAACGTCGCCGCCTGCAGTGGCAACAGGGCGAATGGCACGAACAGGAACGCCACGACCGGCGCGTACAGAAACTCGTGCGTGTCGCCGCGCCGGACGCCTTCATAGACCTCGCGCGGATACAGCTCGTAGTCGCCGTGCAGGACCTGCGTGCCGACACGGTGATAGATCTGGAAATCGATCGGCCGAGTCGAGCTGTACCAGGCCAGACCGAGGAAGAGGACCGCGAGGGCGGCGAGACCGGCCTTGTGCGATGGCGGCACCATGGGCATGCGTCAGCCTAGCAGTCCGAGGAACACGTCGTGATTCTGGTTCAGTCGCGAGTAGAATGGACCATTTTCCTGGCCGGAACCTCACGCGCCCGAGGCCCGTTGTTGACTGCGGGGCTGGTAATCCGATGCACAAATCGCTCTTGACGATTGCAGTTCTAGTCGGGATGGCCGGGCTGACCGTCGTCCCGTCTGCGCAGGACGGCTCGACACGGAACAGCGACGCCGAGACCATTCGCCGGATGTTGACTCGCCTGCACGACAATGGCGAGTTCACCGGCACTGTGCTCGTCGCCCGTGCGGGGGTGCCGGTCTACCGCGACACGATTGCGCGCACCACAGACGAAGCGCGTGTGCTGGCGGCGCCGTTCAACATCGGTTCACTTGCCAAGGCGTTCACTGCGATGGCGGTGATGATGCTCGCCGAACAGGGCAAGGTGAAGTACGACGATCCGATCGACAAGCATCTGCCCGAGCTGGCTGGCGCCGCTCCTGGAATCACGATTCGTCACCTGCTCACGCATACGTCCGGCATTCCCGACGTCGGCGATCTCGCCATCGATCGCCCCAACCTGCTCGAGCGTGATGTCGTCCAGGCAATTCGAGCCAACCACACGCGATTCGCGAGGGCCGGCCTGCGGTATCGCTACAGCAACGCGGGGTACGTGCTGCTTGCGATGGTGGTCGAGCGTGTGTCGGGACAGGCATTCGACGACTTCCTGCGCGCGAAAGTCTTCGATCCGCTCGCGATGAACCAGACCCGTCCAGTCGCGCTCCGATCGAAAGGTGCGACGAAGGGCGATGGCGGGATCGCTTCGACGGTTGACGATCTGCTCAAGTGGGATCAGGCTCTGACGGCAGGGATACTGGTGGGCGCGAAGACGCTTGCGGAGGGATTCGTGCGCGCGCGCGTCGAACAGGGAACATCCACATATGCGTTCGGCTGGAACGTCGCGCCGCGGGACGGCGACACACTCGTCTGGCATACCGGCAACTTCGGCGGTCAGCGTGCATTCCTCGGCCGCCGTATCGGCGACCGCATCACGGTCATCATCCTGACGCAAGGCGACAGCCGACGGCTCGAGATCGCGGACGCGATCGTCGACATCCTGCACCACCGGTCGTTCACCCCGCCGCGCCTGTCGGTCGCGCGCAAGATGCTCGCGATCGTCGACAGCAAGGGTGTGGGCGGCGCCATCGCGCTCTACCACCAGCTGAAGACCGCTGAACCCAACGCCTACGATTTCTCCGAGGGCGAGCTTAACGGTGTCGGTTATGCGCTGCTCGCCCGGCGCGACACCGCCGGCGCGATCAGGGTCTTCGAGCTCAACGCGCAGCAGTTCCCCAGTTCCTCGAATGTCTTCGACAGTCTCGGCGAGGCGTTGGCCGCGGCCCGCCGCCACGACGAGGCCGTCAAGGCGTACTCGCGCGCAGTCGAGCTCGATCCAAGCAACATCAACGCGCAAACGATGCTGAAGAAGTTGAAATAGCTGGCGGCTGCCGCAGCGTCTGGTAGACGACGCAGTACCGCTCGGTCAGCCGCAGCAGTGTCGCGATCTGCTCGGCAGAGGCGTCCGTATCGAGATCGAAATGCAGGCGAATGTCAGCGAAACCCACGCGGGCATCCTTCGCCACGCCGAGCGTTCCGCGAAAGTCCAGATCGCCTTCAGCTGTGACCGTCGCGTCACGAAGCTCGACGCCGATCGCCGTCGCCACGGCTCGCAACGTCACGCCGGCACAGGCGACGAGCGCCTCGAGCAGCATGTCGCCCGAGCACGCCAGCGCGCCATCGCCGCCCGTCGCCGGATGAAGACCGGCGGTGACCAAGGCACGACCGGTCTCGACTTTGCACGAGATCCCTTCCGATGCATGACCTCTCGCGCGCAGCGTAATCATCGCGGCCGAGGGGTCGGTCTTGTAACGTTCCTTCAGCGGTGCTTGTAGCGATTTGAGCTCATCAGTCTTCACGCCTGCAGTCTACTGAATCCTGAATCCCGATACCTGATTCCTACTACGATCACCCAATGCAACTCGGGATGATTGGCCTTGGACGTATGGGTGGAAACATGGCGCGGCGTCTGATGCGCGGCGGGCACACGTGCATCGTCTACGACCGCTCCGCCGACGCGACGCGGGCGCTGGCCGGAGAGGGCGCCGTCGCGTCCACGACGCTGGACGATTTCCTTGGGAAGCTCACGGCGCCGCGCGTCGTCTGGCTGATGCTGCCAGCGGCAATTGTGGACGGCACCATTGATGCCCTCGAGCAGCGGCTGAAAGCCGGCGACATCATCATCGACGGCGGCAATTCCTACTATCGCGACGACGTCGATCGCGCGAAGCGGCTGGCAGCCCGAGGACTGCATTATGTCGATTGCGGAACGAGCGGTGGAGTGTGGGGGCTCGAACGCGGCTATTGCCTGATGATCGGCGGCGAGACTGACGTGGTGAAGCGTCTCGATCCGATCTTCGCCGCGCTCGCACCTGGCGGTGACGTCCGGCTAAAGCCGGACACTACGAATGCGATGTCTACCGCGCAGCGTGGCTATCTGCACTGCGGCCCACCGGGCGCCGGCCACTTCGTCAAAATGGTCCACAACGGCATCGAGTACGGCTTGATGGCCGCCTATGCCGAAGGCTTCAACATCCTCAAGCACGCCAACGTCGGCAAGCACGAGGCGCAGGCGACGGCCGAGCATGCGCCGCTGCGCGACCCGCAGTATTACCAGTTCGATCTCGATTTGCCAGCCATCGCCGAGGTCTGGCGACACGGCAGTGTGGTCTCGTCCTGGCTGCTCGACTTGACTGCGGCGGCACTCGGCCACAGTCCCGACTTGTCCGCGTTCGCCGGCCGTGTGTCGGATTCGGGTGAAGGCCGCTGGACGATTGAAGCGGCGATCGAGGAAGGCGTGCCGGCCGACGTCCTGGCCGCCGCGCTCTTCTCTCGCTTCACCTCACGCGGTGAGGCCGATTTCCAGAACCGGCTGCTGTCGGCCATGCGATTCGCCTTTGGCGGACACGTCGAGCAACACGCATGAGCGACGCACGATCCGACGCGCTGGTGCTGTTCGGAATCACCGGCGACCTGGCGTTCAAGAAAATCTTCCCTGCGCTGCAGGCGATGATCCGCCGCGGGCACCTCGACGTCCCGATCATCGGCGTCGCCCGCGGCAGCACGCTCGAGCAGTTGCAGAAGCGCGCTTCTGAGAGCCTCGAGAAGCACGGGGGAGGCGTCGATCGATCGGCATACGCCAAGCTGGTCAGCCTGCTGCGCCTGGTCGAGGGCAATTACGAGAGCGACGACACGTTCGCGCGCCTTCGCACCGCACTCGGAAACGCACAGCATCCGCTTCACTATCTGGCCATACCCCCCAGCATGTTTCCGACGATCATCCGCTGCCTCGGCGACAGCAGCTGCGCTCGCGGCGCACGCGTCGTCGTCGAGAAGCCGTTCGGACGCGATCTCGCCTCGGCCAAGGCGCTGAACGAGACGCTGCACGCGGTGTTCGACGAGTCCGACATCTTCCGCATCGACCACTACCTGGGCAAGGAGCCGGTGCAGAACATGCTCTACTTCCGATTTGCGAACACGTTCCTCGAGCCCATCTGGAACCGCAACTACGTCGAGAGCGTGCAGATCACGATGGCCGAGAGCTTCGACGTCCAGGGACGTGGCAAGTTCTACGAAGAGACCGGCGCCATCCGCGACGTGATTCAGAACCACATGCTGCAGGTGCTCGGCTTCCTGGCGATGGAGGCGCCCGCGCTGGCCCATCGCGAATCGGTGCGCGACGAGCAGGTCAAAGTGTTTCGCATGATCCGGCCGCTCGACCCGAACAACCTCGTGCGGGGCCAATATCGCGGCTACCGTCGCGAAGACGGCGTGGCGCCTGCCTCGCAAGTGGAAACGTTTGCCGCCGTCCGCTTGACGATGGATTCGTGGCGATGGGAGGGAGTGCCGTTCTTCATCCGCGCCGGCAAGTCGTTGCCGGTGACCACCACTGAAGTCGTCGTGAACCTGAAACGCCCGCCGCTGTCGATGCTGGCGCCGGGACACGGCAACTACGTTCGCTTCCGGCTCAGTCCAGAGGTCACGATCGCCGTCGGCGCGCGAGTGAAGCGGCCGGGTGACACGCTCGAAGGCGAGGAGACCGAACTATCATTCGTGGACAAGCCCGAAGGCGACGAGATGGATGCCTACGAGCGGCTGCTCGGCGAAGCGATGGAAGGCGACCCGTCGCTCTTCGCCCGACAGGATGCTGTCGAGGCGTCGTGGGGGATCGTTGATCCCGTGCTGCATACCCCGACGCCGTTGTTCGAGTACGAGCCAGGCACATGGGGACCGGCAGAAGCAGATCGGCTCGTCGCCGACGCTGGCGGCTGGCACTGCCCCGCTGCATCTGTATTAGTGCCTTCGTGAGTAGCCGCTACCGCGCGTCAGGGTAGGTGTATGGGCATGGTGAATCGCAGGTCCAGTGGTTCTCCTCCGGCGTCGATCCGAACAGCATCGTTGTTCCGTCAGCGAACGTTATCTCGCGGCCGCTGAACGCCCGCGCCTGCGGATCCTTCGCGGGCCATCCCGAGATCGCGATTGTGGTGCCGGGCTTCAGCCGTTCCTTGTAGTCCTTCAGCCCCCGATACTGAAACGCGTTGGGTGGAAGTCCTTCGAACGCCCAGCGGCCGGTGCGGCCGTCCGGCCCCGTCCCGTCGATGATCAGCACGACGTGCGGATTGACGGTGCGAAGCTCGATGATCGGCCCTGATATCGACGTCAGCTTGGAGGCGTCGTAGTAGGGCGTGAAGGGATGGTGTGCCACGACGGGAACCACGGCAATCGCGATCAGAGCCGACAACCAGAATCTCATCTCGCTCCTCCTTGCGACATGACGCGCGCCATTCCCTGATCTTACGGGGACTTGTCGCGAATCTCTAAAAGGCGTTGCCGATGAAGGGGAGCATGCGGCCGAAGTAGAGGACCGCAAACCAGGAGAACAGCGAGACGCCGCCGGCGAGCTTGAGACGCAGCGGCGTGTTGTCACCGGGACCGACTTCCTGCACGAGCGCCCTGGCGCGTGGACTGAGCTCGAACGCCAGGATGTTCAGACCCGCGATCAGAATGAACGTCACCTTGGCCCACCACGCCGGATTGTGGATGTACTGATCGGGCGCGCCGACGAAGAACATCACGCCGGTCACCAGGTTGATGGCCAGACCAAGCGCCGCCCACGGCCGCAGGTCCATCACGGCGGCGAGTGACACGCGGCGCACGAAGCCGAGCATCCGCAGATCGAACAGTCCGGCGACGCCGATGAGCAACGCCAGTCCCACGAAGTGGAGCGTCTCGCACAGCGGCCACAGCCAGACTGAGGTCTTCATCGGCGCGCCAACGCCGGTGTGCGTAATCCACGCCGCGACGAGATCCAGTGCGTGCGCCATCTATTCCTCCTGCTGCGAGCTACCGTCAGTCGGTCCCTGGTTCTTGGGCCTTGGTACTTCGTCCGTCCGGGGTCCTTTGTCCTTTGTCCCTTCATGCCAGGGACCAGGGACCACAGGACGTTGGGACGGACCAAGCACAAAGCACCAAGGACCTAGGACCGATTCAAGTCACGCTACGAGGCGTAGACGTAGGCCATCAGACGGCCGGCCGTGATTGCGGCCACCCACACCGCGAGTGACGTCGCCGCCAGCACCCTGGCGGTCGCGCCGACATGCGGCCGATCCGGCGTGAGGCCAAACACCTGACGCCGGATCGCGACGATCACCAGCACGCCGAAGGCGACGAGGAACAGCTTGCTGATAAAGAGCCGCGACGTACCGCGCGTGGTCGCGTCAGCGGCGAAGAGCGCCGCTCCCGTCACGGCGTTGAGCCAGAAGCCGATCCACATGATGCGAAATGCGCGAGCGAGCTCCTCGAGCGGCAGCCGGTGCGCGAAGCCGAGCAGACGCAGATCGAGCACGGTGTTCGCGCCGACGAGCAGCGCCAGTCCGACCGTGTGCAGCGTGAGGATCATGGGGTAGCCCCAGATCGAATTCGATTCGCGCAGCCACGTGGAGAACCCGCTGCTCTCGAGCGACGAGAGAAGATCCATTCACGCATCGTGGCACGCGCGTCATTCATGCACATCTGAAGACTTGATGAATTCTGCGTCAGGGTTAATTCGCGCTGACGGCTTTCTGAAGATCGCGTCAGAGTCAGGCTCGTCGACATTCTCTGAACGAGATTTCATCAAGTCTTCAGAGTTTGCGCGTCACGACGACGCTACGCTCGATCGTAGGTATCGATCGAGGTAGGCATGTCCATCCTGCACATGTGTGAGTGGCTCGGCAACACGTCGATGAGCGTCGGCATTCGCGAGTCCATCTGGATTTACCCGATCATCGAGTCGGTCCACGTGCTCGGGCTGACGTTGTTCCTGGGGCTGCTGCTCTTGTGGGACACGCGACTGCTCGGCTTCGTGCTGCGCCGCGTGCCGGTCTCGGCGCTGTGGCGTCAGCTGTGTCCGTGGATTACCTTCGGCGCCATCATCATCACGATCAGCGGCACGCTGCTCTTTTTTTCGGATCCCGTGAAGTTCTACGGCAACATCTTTTTCCGCATCAAGGTGGTGTTGCTCGTGCTTGCCGCCGCCAACGCGGCCGCCTATCACCTCGGCATCGAGCGACGACTGGTCGAGTGGGATACCGCAGCCACGCCACGCGCCGCGAAGATTGCCGGCGCCACGTCGATTGCCGTCTGGGCCATCGTCGTCGTGGTCGGCCGGCTCATCGCCTACAACTGGTTTCCGCCGCTGGCCTGATCGCGATGGTCCTTGGTTCCTGGTGCTTCGTCCTTAGTCCGTCCTTGGTCCAAGGTCCAAGCGGTCCATCGAGGACGAAGGACCAGGGCCGGACCAAGCACCAAGGACCAAGAACAAAGGACGAGGTAATTGCATGCTGACCTGGTTTGAATGGCTCGAGCACTCATGGCTCGGCACGTCCGTGAACAATTCGTTGTGGGCCTTTGCCGCGATCGAGGCGGGACACCTGCTCGCGCTGGCGGTGCTCGGCGGCGCCATTCTGGTCGTTGACTTGCGACTGCTCGGATTCGGATTGAAAGAAGAGCGCATCCGCTACGTCGGCCAAACGGCGCAGCCGTGGCTGATCGGCGGACTCACTGCGGCGATTGCGACCGGCATACCGCTGCTGGCCTCGCTGGCGGCCGGCAAGTACTACGTCAACGGCGCGTTCTGGATGAAGATGTACTTCTTCCTCGCGGCTCTGATCTTCACATTCACCGTACGACGTGCCGTCGTGATGGGCGACGAGGCCCGCGCGAATTCGCGAATCGGCAAGGTGGTGGGGCTGGTCTCGGTGCTGCTCTGGTCGGGCGTCGGAATCATGGGACGCGGAATCGGATTTTACTGACGCCCTTTGCCCTGCGGTTTCTCCACGCGCTGATCAATCCAGTCGATGATCAGATCGGCCAGCTGCAGGCTGTTGCGGTCCTGCATGAGCATGTGGCTGTTGCCTTTGATGCCCATCTGCGGCAGATACATCATCACCGCCTCGCCCCCCGCATCCTTGACCTTCTTCACGTAGGCGTTGCAGCTCTCGAGCGATTGCGCCCAGTTGGCGGGTCCGCCCTGCACGTCGCCCAGGTGATCGCCGAACATCACCAGCGTAGGAATCTTCGCGAGCTTGCCGATCTGCTCGGCGGTGAGATCCGGGCACGGCATTTCGATCGAGATCATCCCGCGGATGCCGGACGGATCGAGCAGTGCGGCCTGCTGCGGGAAAAAGCCGGACTCGGAGTGTCCCATCAGGATCGCGCCCTTCAGCCGTACTGCGAGCGCTGCCATGTTGGTCCACGTCGGATTCGGATTCGGCAGCAGCGCGTTGAGGTCGGGAATCATCTGCTTATAGAGCTCGTCCACCGCTTCGATGGGGAATTGTCCGTCCTTGAACGCCTCGCCGTACTTCGGACCGAAGCGGAACACGGTCCACGCAATCTGCTGGCTCGCGTAGATGATGTTGGGCAGCACGCTGGGTGGTTGCGCGCCGGCCTTCACAGCACTGATCGTTGAGGCATCGAAACCCGAACGCGCGCGCGACACCTGGTCGGCGAGATACACCGGACGATCGCGGCGCACAAAGTACTCATCCCATCCCATGCGTCCATCGGGCGTCGTCTCCCATGTCTTGCTGCTGAGACAACAGCCGTGGACCATCACCACCGGCAAGTGACGACCGCCGTTCGGTGGGTTCTGGTACTGGACGTACATCTGGTTGACAGTGACGTCGCCGCCGCCGAACCCGCCGCGTCCGCCTTGCGGCGGCGCGGGGAGCGCCTTCTTCTCGCCGCCAACGAAGAAGCTGCCCTGGCTGGCGACGACGAGCGGCTTCTTCAGATCAACACGGCTGCTCTGCGCAAGCGCGGATGTGGCAAGGATGAAGGCGAGCGCCAAGCCCCAAGCGACGGATTTCATGAAATCCTCCGGAGCGAAATAGTACAACGCCGACTGTCATCGGACGACGAAGCGTTCCTCGTGCAGAAGACTGCCGTCCGCCGCGCGCAGTTCGACTTTCCACTCGCCGGCGCGCTCGGAAATGACCCTGTTGCTGCTGAAGGTCCTGTAACCCGCGCTCCCATTCGCAGGCACGTGGAGCCGCATCACCTGATGCACGCGACCGCTGAAGTACCAGCGATGCTCGACTCTCGTCTGTTCGGGTGTCAGAAGGCGCGTGTAGAAGGTGTACGTGCCGGGGCGAAGATCGCCGCTCGCAGGCGTGCAGTGCCAGTCAGGCGACCCTGTCCTCTCGAGCCTCGTGCACAACTGCGCCTTGAGCACGGTCACCAATGCACTCGCACTCGCATTCGGCTTCGCAGTCACCGGCTCCCGGTGAGGCCTGGGCGTGACCGTTGATTCCGCCGCGGGTGGAGGAACTGGTGCGATGGTGTTCACGGGCGCTGGCGGAGCAGGAGGCGGCACAGATTCCGGGCGGGACTCCGCGACCGGCCGGGGCGTCTCTGTTCTTCCCTGCCCTTGCCGCGCGAAGAGAATTACGACAACGGTTGCGATGACGAGAGCAGCGGCGCCGACCAGGCGCAACGACAACCGGCTGCCCGCGACGGGCTCTGCGATGACCTCTGGCGCCACGTCTGGCGCCACGTCGATCGGAGATGGCTCGATGTCCGCATCATCGGGCAGCGCCTCATCCTCGGTCGGTGTCTCGGGCGGCGTCCAGAGCGGAATCTCACGCGCGGCGCAGAAGTCCAGCAGATTCGTCAGGCTGGTCTTGATGAAGGGATGACCGGGACTCAACGAGGCGACGGCAATCGCATGCGCCCGCCGGTAGCCGCGCTCGGCTTCGTCGTACTTCTCGAGCCGCTCGCAGACGAACGCGAGATTGTTTAGGGTGGTTGCGAGGTCGAGATGATCGGAACCGAGGGCCGCTTCCTGTCGGCCGGCTGCGTCACGCAACAGCCGCTCGGCGGTCGCATAGTCGCCGGCACCAGCGGCCTGCTGCGCGGCGTCGATCAGGGACGCAGGATCGCTCATGGGTCCCCGCAAATAGTACAACGCCGGGTCCACAGGGACCCGGCCTGCCCTGTCGATTGTCAGATGGAGGCGGGTCTGGCTATCTAGACCCGCCTCGCGTGAATTACCACTCGCGACGCTGACGACCGCCGCCGAAACCGCCGCGGCCGCCACCGCCACCGTTGCTACGCGGCGTCATCGGCTTCGCCTCGTTCACGGTGAGGTTGCGCCCGCCGTACTCGTGCCGATCGAGCTCGCTGATGGCCTTCTTGGCGCCCTCGTCGTCGCTCATCTCGACGAACGCGAATCCACGCGCCTGGCCGGTGGCCCGATCGCGCACGATGTTGATCGTCGCCACGGCTCCCGCCGACTCGAACAGCTCTTGGAGATCGGACTCGGTGGTCTGGTACGGCAGGTTGCCAACGTAAAGCTTGGTGCTCATGAACTACTCCTGCATCTCTAGCGGATGCAACTGAATCTGATGGCAGGCTCGAGCGGAATTGCTCGGATGACGAAACGCAGGAGAGTCGAGAAACTCGGATCTGATGCGGAAGGCCTGAAGCGCAGCTGTCAGAATGCTCCAAAGATATTAGCACGCCGCAGGTCTACGGCTGGATCAGCTTGGTTGGTGGTTGGTGATTGGTGGTTGAACGCAAACCACTAACCACCAACCACTTACCACTACCCACCAACTACTTTTTGGCCCGAACGTTCTTGCTCGCCCAGTTCAGCATGAGATCCGCGATCTCGAGGTTTCGGCGGTCGAGCATCATCATGTGCGTGACGCCGAGCATGCCCATCTCGTCAAGCTTCATATACTCGGCTTTCGCGGTCCCCTGCTTCTCCGCGCGGCGCTTGTTGATTGCGTCTACCGTGTCCTGACACTGCTGACTCGTCGCCGTGTAGTCGCCTTTGATGGCGAGATACGGAATCGAGTCGAAGTCTGCCGCGGTCAGCCCGCTGTTGGGCAGTGAACACCCACCTTCGACGGTGATCAGCCCTTTCACCAGTTCAAGATGCCCACGCTCCTTGAGGATGCGGATCATGTGGTGGCCCATGATGCCCGACTGCGAATGCGTGGCGATGATCGCGCCGCCGAGACGCTCGACGAGCAGCGCGAGATTCAGCGGCGTCCAGGTATTCGCAGGGGACAGCGCCTGCGGATTGCAGGTGGCGCACGTCGAGCCTGGCAGCGTCACCTCGGCATTCGGCACCAGTTGCTTGTAGTACTCGAGCGCGTGCGGTGCGCGCGGGCCGTTCGGCGCTGGTCCAAGCGCGCCGGTCCGCGACGCCAGCGTCTCATCGACGGCATCGAGCGGAAACAGCGGCGCGACGTGTTTATACGAGTCCGGGTTGGGCTGAGGATCGTTGGCCGCACCGTGCGGGATCAGCGTGCCGGTGAGGATCGTCGATCCGGCCGGGACGAGATGCCCGAACCACGCCAACCAGGCCGCGGTGTCCGAGATTCGTCCGAAGTTCGGGATCAGCTCCGCCGCGCCTTTCACGTCGCCGCTCGCGAGACGCGCTTCGGCTTCGTGGAGCACCGACTGATCGAATCCGGAACGGCCGCGGCCAGATTGATCGACGACGTAGGTCGAGACGCCTTTGCGGACGAAGTAGGGATACCAGCCTTCACGACCGTCCGGCGTCGATTCGAGCGCCGCGCCGGTGTGTGTGGACCCGTGCACCATGATCACCGGCCAGCCCGGTGCGGACCGCTTCGCCGGAATCTGGAACTGCACGTACATCTGACCGATGGTGATCTGCTGCGGCGTGGGCGGCGGCGCCTGCTGTCCCGGCGGAGCGACCGGGATCGTCGCGTAGTCGGTGATCTTCGCCACGCCGCCGACGAAGAAGCTGCCCTGGTCCTCGAGCGTGACCGGGCCGCCCATCATGCGTTTCGGCGTGCCCTGTCCCGCGATCCCCGCCGCGAACGTGACGAGCAGAAGCGCGACCAGACCAATTCGTTGACGTGTCATTGCCCCACCTTACTGAGCCCTTCGGTGAGCTCGATCGAAACACCCCAGGGATCGACGAGGGACGCGGTCATGATGTTGTTCATGTCGCCGTTCTTGCCGCACTTCTTCGTCAGCGTGAGGCCCTTGCCTTCAAGCTCCTTGCAGAACGCCTCGAGGTTCTTCACTTCGAACCCGACGTGGTCGTAGACGCGACCGGCAGTCGGCTTGTGCGTAATCGATTGATCGCCTTCCCAGCGGAAGAAGTTGAGCATGTAGCCGACGCCTGGCAGATCGGCCCCTGTGAAGAAGTCGGTGAAGGTGTTGGGGCCTGTCCGCATGGTGGCATTGAGCACCTTCTCGTACCACTGCCGCATCTCGACGTATTGCTTGTTGATGAAGTGCACGTGGTGATGGACGATCGGCGGCGCATTCGGCGCCATGTTGGTCACGATCTCGATCTTGGCGCCCTCGGGACCGAGGATATATGCGAGGCGCCCGTAGTTGCCCGCCGTCGGCAGCGCCACCTTCTCTCCGGGCTTCGGCTCGCGGCCCTGCGTCAACTGATAGCCATTCGCCACGACTTTCGACGTCAGGGCCGGGACATCGGGAGCGGCGAAGCCGATGTGATCGAACGCGGTGCCATGCGTCGGACCGGTCGGCTTCTTTTCGTGGAGAAACAGGAAGACGTCGGGGAACTTGATCACTTCGTCCTTCCCGAACTTCATCGCCGTGCCACCGAGCGTATCCACCCAGAACTTCTTGTGCTCGGCGACGCTGGTCACGTTGAGGTGATAGTGGCTGACGATGACCGGCGCGTCTTTGTTGAGGAGTTGCGCGGACGTTCGCGGAGCGAGCGTCGCGACGAATACCGCGAATACGAGAGCTGCCCACAATCGATTCATGACACCTCCGGCCGGTCCGACGGCCCTACGGCGTGGATTCTATGACCATTCGGGGACCATCGGTATCTTCAGCTGCTCGACGTCGGGCAAATCAAATCCGAAGTGTCTCCCGAGCAGCGCGCGCAAGGCCTGGCGATCCGGCAACTGATATTTCTCCGTCTTCCCCGCCGATACGACCGTCACGTCGCGATTCATCACCGACGTGCGTCCGCCCGTCGTCAACGCACGCAGCATCAAGCGGTTGACGAATGGGGAGCCGGCAGCAGTCGAGACCCAATGATTCGCCAACTGAAAGTCCACCGGCAGTTGTGGCTCCAGTGACGAGGTCCACAGCGGCGTCATCGTTCCCTCGATGTCCGCCTCGAGTACCCACTCGCCGTCGCACTGCACCATGCGATGACGATCGCTTCCGTCGCGGACGTCAGCCCCCTCGCGAAGCGGCACCGGAACGACGGCGGTGTGGCCGCCGAACCCCGGATCGACCACATAGCGTTCGCCTTCGAGGTCCACGGTCAGGAACATGTGTGTGCGGGGTGACTGATGCCGCGGCACCATCACCACGACGCGCGCGGCATGCGCCACGGTGCGGAAGCCAAGCTGGTCGAGCACGGCCTGAAAGAGCGTTCCGTGCTCGAAGCAATAGCCGCCGCGACCATCGACGACGATCTTGCGGGCGATGCTGTCGAGGTCGATACGAATGCCGCGGCCGAGCAGCACGTCCACGTTCTCGAACGGGATTCGCGTGATGTGCGCCCGCGTCAGGGCGGTCAGCGTCTCGAGCGTGGGCTCGAACGGTCCCCGCAACCCGATGCGGGCCAGGTACGCGTCGAGATCGAACACGCTCATTCGGAGAGTATAGAATCGACCGCATGGCGCGGGGTACGTTGTCGATTGCGCTCCTTCTGATGGCTGCTGGCGTCCCAGCCATCGCTCATCACGCGATCTCGGCGATGTACGACAGCGGCAAACGGGTCACGATCGAAGGCGCGGTGCGCGAATTTCAGTTCGTCAACCCGCACCCCTTCCTGATCATCGACGTCAGCGAGAGCGGCCAGACACTCGAATGGAAGCTGGAGATGGACAATCGCTTCGAGCTGATCGACGAGGGCATGAAGCCCGATACGCTGAAGCGCGGCGATCGCGTCATCGCGTCCGGCAGCCTGTCGCGCACGAACCCGCAAGGGATGTATCTCATGCGCCTGGATCGCCCTGCCGACGGTTTCCGCTACGAACAAGTCGGCGCCTCACCGCGCGTGCGCCTTCCGCGGTGAATTCCCAACGGCCAACTCCCAACTCCCAACCACTCCCAAGTCCCAACGCCCAAGTTCGATGTTGAATATTCTCTTTGGGAGTTGGTAGTTGGGACTTGGAAGTGGTTGGGAGTTGGGAGTTGGTAGTTGGGAATTAACGAGAGCAAGGATCTCCTGCTGTCGATAGGCGTCTTTGCCAAGCGTTCGCGTTTGTCCATGAAGGCGTTGCGCCTCTACGACCGGTTGGGACTGCTGATTCCCGCCGACGTCGATCCGGACAACGGCTATCGCCGCTATC
>Ga0111539_10000151_pt1 | contig 79134 bp, 74 predicted proteins | sample RhiMethybrSRZTD1_FD_79667 | JGI IMG/M metagenome (GOLD analysis project Ga0111539, IMG submission 79667) | Populus rhizosphere microbial communities from Tennessee, USA - Rhizosphere MetaG P. TD hybrid SRZTD1 (version 2) (version 2) | ecosystem: Host-associated > Plants > Roots > Rhizosphere >...
GTCAGCGCTGGCCCCACTCCCGCGAAGTGCCAAGTCTCGCTCGCATCGCCGCCGATGCTCGACGCAGGCGGCGGCACAGGTTCGTTGGCCATCACCACCCAGCCCGAGTGCACGTGGGAAGTCACGACCAACGTCAACTGGATCTCGTCGTTGTCGCCCGCGTCGGGGCAAGGCGCGGCCAACGTGTCGTTTCGCGTGGCGGCCAACGAGGGATCGGCTCAGCGCGACGGGATGCTCGTGGTGAACGGAGAGCAGGCGCGCGTGTCCCAGCGCGCGCCCTGCCGCTACGACGTTTCGCCGGCGAACCAGGGCATGGGCGCGACTGGCGGTTCCGGCAGCCTGAACGTTGCCACGGCGGGTGATTGCTCGTGGACGGCGATCGCTGAGGTCGGCTGGATCGCGATTACGTCCTCGTCGGGCGGCAGCGGCAACGGCACCGTGGCATTCACAGTTGCGCCCAATACCGGCGATGCGCGGTCGGGAGCGATCGCCGTGGGCAACCAGCGGTCGTTCATCGCGCAGTCCGGTGTGGGCGCGCCGCCGGCCTGCAACGCGACGATCTCGCCGACCAGTCAAAACGTCGGTGCCGCTGGTGGGCCGGGTGCACCGGTCGCGGTCTCGGCCGCGAGCACGTGCCAGTGGACCGCCAGCAGCAGCGACTCGTGGATCACCGTGACCTCGGGCGCGAGCGGTACGGGCAACGGCACCGTCACGTTCAACGTGGCCGCGAACAGCGGCGCCGCACGAACAGGAACGCTGACTATCGCGGGCCGCGCATTCACGGTGTCGCAGTCTGCGAGCGGCAGTACGCCGCAGCCGACACCACCACCGCCGACACCTCCTCCGCCTCCGCCGGCGTCGTGCAGTTATTCGATTTCGCCAAGGGACCACAACTTCCCGATGCAAGGCGGGGCCGACGACGTCAACGTGTCCACGACGAGTGGGTGCAGCTGGACTGCGGTGAGCAATGCGTCGTGGATCGCGATTACGTCCGGCGCGTCGGGCACCGACGACGGCCGCGTGAACTATCTGGTGCTGCCGAACGTTGGCGGCTCACGATCGGGGACGCTCACGATCGCCGGTCAGACCTTTACCGTCAACCAGGCGGCGCTCGTCTGTTCGTACTCGATCTCGCCGGGCAATGTGAAAGTGAGTGCAGCGGCCGGAACGGGATCGACGACCGTCACGACCAACGGCAACACGTGCACGTGGACGGCAAGCAGCGGCGCTTCGTGGATCACGATCACGTCAGGCGCGAGCGGGACCGGCAGCGGCACGGTCACCTTCAGCTACACACAGAACACCGGCAAAGACCGCAAGGGAGAGCTCACGGTGGCGGGCAGGAACTTCACCGTCGAGCAAGATGAAGCAAGACGATCAGAAGAGCCGACACCATGAATGCTCACGTGTTCCGCACGCTCGCCATCGCGGTCGTCCTGTTGACCACGGCTCGCACGGCCGGCGCGCAACAGTCGATCAGCGATGTGCTGTCGTTCCTGGTGACGAATCGCACCATTCCGACCGACGACTTCGTGCGCGACGAGCAGGCCGCGATCGCCACCCGTGACACGATCTCCAAGCTCCTGGTGCTCGAGCTTGCGACGCTGCCGTCCTCGTCGGGCGGAGGCTTCAGCTATCGTCTCGACCCGGCACTTGGCACCGTGATTCGCGCGAGCGACAGCTTCGGTCCGCTCTTCACCGAGCGCTCGCTGCTGGCCGGCCAGGGACGTGCGTCGTTCGGGATCAGCTACAGCAGCGTCATGTTCGACACCATCGACGGCCGCAATCTTCGCGACGGCACGCTGGTGTCCACGGCCAGCGTCTTCAGAGGCGACACGGTGCCGTTCGACATCGAGACCGTCGCCTTACGAATCCGCACCGACACCATGACCCTGAACGGCACCGTCGGCATCACCGATCGACTCGATGTCAGCGCCGGCATACCGTTCATTCGTCTCACGCTCGAAGGCGATCGTGTGGATACCTATCGTGGCCGGCAGCTCCTCCAGGCAAGCGGCTCGGCGTCGGCGTATGGCCTTGGCGACGTCATGGTCCGCAGCAGATTCAACGTCTTCCGATCCGGTGCGAGCGGTGTCGCTATCGGCGGAGAGGTGCGACTGCCCACGGGCAAGGAAGAAGATCTGCTCGGCGCCGGACGCGCCAGCTTCACGCCGCGCTTCATCGGCTCGTACGAGCAGGAGCGCGTGGGCGTTCACGGTGAGGTGGGATACACGTTCCACGGGGTGTCGGAGGCGTTGACCTACGCCGGAGCGGTGACGGCAGTTGCCGCGCCGCGCGTGACGATTGTCGGCGAGTTGCTCGGCCGTCGGCTGAGCGGCGTGGGACGACTCGTCGAGACGACGCTGCCGCATCCACGTCTCGCCGGGGTAGACACGATCAGACTCACGAGCTCGGGTGAAACCGCGGATCACCTCGTCATGGTGGCGGGATTCAAGTGGAACGTCGCCTCCACCTGGCTGCTGACCGCGAATGTGCTGCGTCCGCTGACTGACGTCGGCCTCAATGCCAGGTGGGTGCCGAGCGTCACGTTCGACTACTGGTTCCAATGACGCTCAGCGTATGCCCACGAACAAACCCGAGTTGATTCGCCTCACCGACCACGACGCGATCGATCTGTTCGCGCCTGAGGAAGGCGACTCGCGTCCCGTCAATGGTGCTCCGGCGGCGGCGCCGGCGAAGTCTGTCGATCTGTTCGCGCCGGAGGTCTTCCGTGGTCCGGTGCGCGCCTCGGTTCCGTTCGGATCGAGGAGCCGCGCGCATCCCGCGGCGCTTGCCGCGCTGTTCGGCGCCGGGGCGTTGCTGGCGGTGGTGCTGTTCCAGCGGTCCAACGGACGATTGCTGTTGCCGGTGGCGCCGAGCCAGCCATCAACATTTGAATCCACTGAAGCCCCTCCACTTCCACCGGTTGCTGCACCGCCGGTGACGGGCACCGAACCGCCGGTTGCGAGTGTTCCGGAGCCGACAACGCCACCAGCACCGAGCGCTCCAGAAACGACGGCGCAGCTTCCGCCTCCATCTGCTGCGCCCGCTGCGCCGCTACCCGCTGCGCCGCCGCGAGCGTCCGACGCGCGCGTGCCCGATCCTCGCGCCTCCGACACGCGCACGTCTGACCCGCGCGCCGCTGATTCCGCTCGCACCGACCCGCCGCCGCGTCTGCCGCGGCCTCTCTCACAGGATCCGTCTCGACTGGCCGCCGGCGTGCCTGCACCGTCCTCGCCACCATCGTCTGCAGCAGCGTCGCGCCCACCAACGGTCGCGCCCGCTGCGCCCTCGCCGGCTGCGCCGACAGTGTCTCCGCCGGCCTCGTCGTCCACGGCACCGGCCCCGGCCCCGGCGTCTGCGCCGGCGACCGCGTCCGCTCCTCCAGTGGCAGCGCCGTCTCCGACGCCGACGCCGGCACCGACTGCGACGCCGCCCCCTCCGCCAACGACTCCTGCACCGACGACGCCCGCCGCCGGTCCGCCTGCGACCGCAGCGGCCTCACCGAGTCCTGCGCCGACGCCGGCAGCCGGGCCGCCTGCCGCGTCAGCAGCGGCGTTGGCAGCGACCGACCTCAAGGGCATTCAGACCGCGCTCGGGCGATATCAAAGTGCCTTCAGCTCGCTCGATGCGAGCGCCGCACGCGCGGTGTGGCCGACGGTGAACGAGCGGACGTTGACACGGGCCTTTGAGCGCCTCGAGTCGCAGGAAGTGGCGCTCGGCGACTGTCAGGTCGAGGTGAACAACGATCGCGCGGAAGCCAGGTGCAGCGGAACGACACGCTACGTGCCGCGTGTCGGCAGCCGGAGCCCGCACGTCGATCAGCGCCAGTGGCGATTCAATCTGGTCAAGACAGGGAATCAGTGGCTCATCGGCGCGGTTGAGGCGCGCTGAGCGCGAGCGGTCATTCGCGCCGGACGTCGCGCGCCGGCTTGTCGTCGCGCAACGCCACGAATCGCGAGTGCCGGAGATGATCGTCCGGCGTCCATTCCACGAACTCGAACTGAGCGACGAGGGACGGCTTCAGCCAGCGGCACTCGGCCATCTTGGCTTTCGTCAGTCCCTGTCCCCATCGGCCGCTCTTGGCTTCGGGCAGATTCGCGAACGGGCAATCCGGAATCTCGAGGCGGGCGAATTTCTTGAACACTTGCACGCGCGCCGCCGGCGTGAAGCCGTTCCTCGTGCGCGCCGCGTATAGCAGTCGATTGCCGTCGTAGTAGCCAATGACCAGCGCATCGAACGTCTTCGTGCCGACCGTGTAGCCGCCGATCACGAACTCCTGGCCGCGATTGACGCGCATCTTCATCCACGCGCCCGAGCGCAGGCCCGGTTCGTATGTACTGTTGCGCCGCTTGGCGACCAGACCTTCGAGGCCCTGCGCTTTCACGGAGTGAATCAGATCGCGCAGGCTGGCTCTGAGCTCGCCGGTGTAACGAACCGGCTCGCCGAGCGCGGGCAAAACCTTTTTCTCCAGCAGGTCGTGTCTGGCGTCGAGGCTCTCGCCGGTGACGTCGCGGCTCTCCAGCACCATCACGTCGAAGACGTAGTAGACGACCGCCGTTCCTGGCAAAAAGTTCTGCAGGGCGTTGAACGATGGGCGGCCATCATCATCGAGCGCGACGAGCTCGCCGTCGAGCACCGTCTCGTCCGGCATCTTCGCCAGGCCGCGCACGACCGCCGGATATCGCGCCGTGAAGTCGTTGTCGTTGCGCGAGCGCAGGTGCACCTTGCCGCCAGCTTTGAAGGCCACGGCGCGGTAGCCATCGAACTTCAGTTGATATTCCCAGCGCGCCAGGTCGTCGGGGAGCTTCTCCGAACGGAGCAGCAGCATGGGCTGCACGAAGCCAGCTTTGATGCGGGCGCGCATCAGTCGAGTTTACGCTGGGCGGCACGTCCAACAGGCGCGACGTTGCCCGCGTGCGTGGGCGTAACCACACGCACGCGGGCCCTGGCAGGGCCTGCTTACTGGCCGGCGGGAGCGCGGCTGACTGTCTGCCCGATCGACTCGCCGCTCACGACGAGCTCGACGCGGCGGTTCTGTTGCCGTCCTGCGGTCGTGGCATTGGTCGCCACCGGACGGCTCTCACCGAATCCTTCGGCGTCCACGGCCGTGGGCGGAATCTTCTGCGTCACGAGATACGAGCGGACCGATTCGGCGCGGCGCTCTGACAGGCGCTGGTTGTAGTCGTTGCCGCCCACGCTGTCGGTATGTCCCTCGATCTCGATCTTCAAATCTGGATGCGACGCGAGGATGCCCGCCACTCGCGCGAGCTTCTCTCGCGCACCTGGCTTCAGCGTCGCACTGGCCGTATCGAACAAGACGTCCGACACATTGACGATGAGACCGCGCGCGGTCTCACGCGTTTCGAGCACGACATTCAGCTGCTCGCGGAGACGTTGGCGCAGCGCCGCCTTCTCTTGTTCCGCCTGCGCAGCGGCTGCCTGGGCCTGCTGCGCCTGCGCGCGGGCCTGCTGTGCCTCAGCGTCGGCGGCGAGCTTCGCGGCATCGGCCGCTTGCTTCGCCGCTTCAGCCTCGGCCCGTGCCCGCTCCGCGTCGGACTGTGCCTTCAAGGCATCCTGACGCGAACGCTCGATCTCGAGCCGCTCGCGTTCGGCCGCCTCGCGGGCTGCGGCTGCCGTCTGCACATCGAGCTCGGCCTGTCGCCGCCGCGTCTCTTCGGCCTGCGCGCGCTCGCGTTCCGCTTGCGCGCGATCACGCTCGACCGCGGCGCGCACGAGGGCTGCGCGTTCACGATCTGCGGCGCGGGCGCGTTCTTGCGCGATGAACTCGTCTTCCTGACGCTGCAAGGCAATCAGTCGAGCGTCCTCGGCTGTCTGCGCCGCCTGGCGCGCGGGCATCATCACGTCGTTGCCACGTTTGCGCTTTTCACGCGCGACCTCCGCGTCCGAGAGCAGCCGCTGCGCTTTGGCAAACGAATCAGCGGCATACCGATCGGCGTTGGCCAACCGCGCCAGCTCCACCGCATTGCGCGCCTCGGCCAGATCGAGCGGCGCCCCAGGTTCGAGCGGCTTGACCTTGAAGGTGGCACTCTGGTTCATCAAGTATGAGCCCCGCTTCAGCAGTTCATATTTCGCCTGAACCGTTTCGACCTTGCCTTTGGTGTCGTCGCGGACCAGGTTTTCCATGACCACGACATCGCTCGGCTGCGTCACGGCGAAGTACGGCTCGGCCGTGACAATCAATGCGAACGCCTGGAACTCCGTCGTCACCTGGATTCGCGCGTCGTCGTCGTCAATCTGCACCTCGCCGAGATTCTTGGCGCGGCCTTCAGGCGTAATCGCCCACATCACGTACGTCAGATACTCCGTTCCGAAACGTGTTGCGGGCTGCATCTTCCGGAAGTGCGCGTCGATCTCGATGTACCCCTTTTCACCGGACACGTCGGCGTAGCCGCGAGCCTCGGGCAACAACGCCGTGCCAACCAGATCAACTTTGGTGTGACCGCTGCGCGGTCGATAGTTGATAGCGGCCGTGGTGCGGCCGACAACGGTTACGCGGAAGAGCGGGGTAGGCGCATTGATGTCCGACGGCTGAGCGGGCGGAATCGCGACTTGCGCGAACGCCGGTCCTGCAAGCAAACCGATCAGCAGTGCCGTGATGAGTTTCATGAGTCTCCCTCTTCTGTGACTCGATCTAGCAAGCCAGTCGCCAGACGAACTCAACCGCGAAGCTCGAGAGGGATTACTGTGGTGTCACTGCGGTGTCAGCGACGGTGATTGACTCGCCAGAGACGACGATTTCGACTCGGCGGTTCTGCTGCCGTCCTTGCGCTGTGTCATTCGGTGCCACGGGGCGCGATTCGCCGAAACCCGCGACGTCAACAGCCGTCAGCGGGATCTTCTGCTGCACAAGGTAGGTCAACACCGACTGCGCGCGTTGTTCGGACAAACGCTGATTGCGGTCGGCCCCACCGACATCGTCGGTATGTCCCTCGACCATGATGTGCAAGTCGGGTTGCGCGGCGAGGATGCCTGACACGCGCGCCAGCTTCTCCCGCGCGACGGAGGTGAGCCGAGTGCTGCCAGTGACGAAGAGGACGTCGGGCACCATCATGATCAATCCGCGCGCGCTCTCACGGGTGTCAAGAAACATGTCCAACTGTTCACGCAACTGGTCTCTGAGTGTCTTCTTTTCCTGTTCGGCGACTGCTGCCGCGGCCTGAGCTTTGACGAGCTGCAGCTGCGTCTCCTGCAGTTCCCACCGGGTGCGGTTCGCGTCGAGCCGATCGCGTTCACCGTCTGCCTTGGCTTGTGCGGCCTCTTGTGCCTGGCGATCGGCGCGCTGACGCTCATCGATCGCCTGACGTTCGCGTTGCTCGGCGAGCGCCCGTTGTTGGATGGCAACAGCTTGCTGCTGGGCGGCAAAGGCCTGCTGCTGGGCGACGAACTCCTGTTCCTGGCGTGTGACCGCAATCAGCCGTGCGTCTTCGGCGGTCTGTGCGGATTGGCGTGCCCTCGTGATCATCTCGTCTCTGCTTCGTCGCTGTTCTCGAGCGACTTCTGCTTCGGCCAGCTGACGGGCGGCTTTGGTGAACGTGTCGGCGGCGTAGCGATTCGCACCGGCCATGCGTGCAAGCTCAATGGCGTTGCGCGCTTCGGCGAGATCGAGCGGCGTGCCGGGTTCGAGAGCTTTGACCGTGAAATCGGCGGGCCGATTCTGCAGGTAAGAGCCACGCGGCAGGAGCTCGTACTTGGCCTCCAGCGTTTCCACGGTGCCCCTGGTATCACTCCGAACGGCGTTCTCCATCACCACCACGTCGCTGGGCTGCGTGACGGCGAAGTACGGTTCGGCCGTCACGATCAAGGCAAACGCCTGCAGATCGGTGGTGACTTGCTTGCGCACATCATCACCCTCGTATTGCACTTCGCCGAGGTTCTTCGGACGGCCTTCTGGTGTAATCGCCCACAGCACGTAGGTGAGGTATTCGTTGCCAAAGCGCGTCGCCCGCTGCAAGCCGCGGATGCGAGCATCGATCTCGGTATGGCCCTTCTTGCCGGAGACCTCTGCGACACCACGTGCCTCCGCTAGGAGTGCCGTACCCATCAGATCGATTTTGGTATCACCGCTCAGACGGTAATTGATCGCCGCAGTTGTTCGGCCGACGACCGTCACGCGGTAAATAGGTACAGATGCTTCAGTTGATTGCTGAGCAGAACCGACCGCGTTCTGAGCGAGCGTGTGATGACCGAGCAACCCGATGAGCGCCGCGACGATTACCGTTGAGCGAACCGTCATATCGATCAAGAAAGCAATCCGTTCGCCAGCACGTCTTCATAGAATGTCAACCTGGGCCGATGATTTCGCGTCAGAATCGTTGCGGGAGAAAAGATCGTGAAGCAAATGCTGATCGTGACGGTGTTCCTCGGCCTGACGTCCGCAGTCGCGGCGCAGCAACAACCGACAGCGCCTGCCGAGCCTGTCGTGGTCGCGTCAGGGCAGGGACTTGTCTTCGCGGTGCCCGATCGGGCATGGATCACCATCAGCGCCGAGTCACGCGCATCGAGCCCGCGCGAGGCACAGCGTCTGAACGCCGAAGCGATGCGCCCGGTTCAGGAGAAGCTCAAGGCCTCAGGTATCCCCGCAGACGCGATTCGCACGATTGCCTACGATGTCCAGTACGAGTGGGACTTCGTGAACAACAAACGTGTCGGCCGCGGCTATGTCGCTCGCAATACGATCGAGGTCCGCATCGACACCATCGACAGAGTCGGCGAGTTTCTGGAGATCGCCGTCGGATCGGGGGCCACGGGGCTGGGCGGCATCCGCTTCGATCTGAAAGAGCAGGCGAAGCTCGAACGCGAGGCGCTGCGGCTGGCCGTGCTCGACGCGCGGGCCAAGGCTGATTCTCTCGCGGCCGGGGCCGGCCGAAACGTCGATCGCATTCTGCGGGTCGAAGAGCAGGGCGTAGACGTGCCGCCGATGCCGGTGCCGATGATGCGTCAAGTGGCGCAGGCCCAAGGAGGATTCGAGCCGCCGATCTCCGCAGGCCGGATGGAAATCCGTGCGCGAGCGACTGTGATCGCGGTGTTGAAGTAGCGTGCTGCTAACGGGCGACGATCGAAAAGCTCGCCGACGTCTGTGTCAGCGCGGGGTTGGCGGTACTCGCGACGCGGATCTTCGCGCGCGACGTCGTATTGCCGATTCCGGTCCAATCGTAGAATCCGACGTTCTCAATCTCGTCAACGAGTCTCGTCCAGGTCGCCCCATCGTCGCGGGACAAATCGATGCTGACGCCGCCGGTGACACCGCGAAGCGTCCACTGGATGGTGTTGTTTCGTCCAAGCCTGAACAGCGTGTCGCTGCCTGGCCGCCGCAGAGACACAGCCGGTTCGTGGCGGACGACACGCGTGGTCGTCACGGTGGAGATAGCCTCCGTCCTCTGCCGGTCGTCGGAGGTGCCAGTCGTCGTCGCACTGTTGATTGCGTCACCTTCCGTCGTCGCGCGGACGGTGGCGAAGATAAACGCGTCGGCGCCGGGCGCGAGGCTTCCCAGCTCGCACGTGGCGACCGTGCTCACGATGCACGCGCCCTGTGAGGCCCGCGCCGATACGAACTGTCCGGTCGTGGGCGGCATGTCGATCACGCGAATCAGGGAACGACGGTCGAGACCGTGGTTCGTCACTCTGACGACGAAAAGCAGATCCTCGCCGACGGCGGCGCTGCCAGGCGCGCCGACGGTGACCGCCAGCCCCGACTGCAAACCCTGCGGAGCCGCGCGCGGCCGGACGATGAACAGTCCCTGCTCGATGCCGTTGACGATCACCGATCCGCTGGCAAAGAAGGGATAGGACGTCCACGCGCCATTGAAGTTGGGGAGATCGTCTGATGGATAAATGTCGAAGAACCCGACCTCGCTGAGCATTCCTTGCGCGATCTGGTTGGCCTCGAGCACGCGGAGTCCGCTGCGGTAGTTTGATTCGTAGACAAGATTGCCGCGCACGTAGAGGTTGTGATCGATCGATGGCGTCGGGCCGTCGTAGTAGGTCACGAGCGCGGGGGCATCGAGGTCAGAGACGTCCCAGATCCACGTCCTCGTGCGATGCTTGAAGGCCTGCTCGTCGCCTTCGTCGTTGACCAGGAAGAACCGCTGATCCTCGGTGAGCCAGCCTTGATGCGTGTACGCGCTGCCGCCGTAACCGGTTCGGGACAACTGCACCTGTTCGAGCTTGTCGGTGGCATCGACGATCGTCAGCGTGTCCTCGTTCGAATTGAGGCAGATCTCGCGGCCGCGATACAGCGTGTCGGGCCCTTCGTACGTCACACACTGCGTCTCGTGCGTGTAGCCATCGAGGCTGAAGCAGCCCGCGGCTCGGGGTGAGGCCGGCGAGCGCACATCGACCACGTGCAGGCCGCCCTCGCATGTGCGTGTGCCGACGGCATAGGCGAATCCGGTGCGCGTATTGAGTGCAAGGGTGTGCGTCGAGCCGAAGCCCGCATAGTGGGCAGTTTCGCTGAATGTCACCGGCGGCGCGGTGACGCCGCGCAGCTGGGCCAGATCGAAGACCTGCATGCCGTGGTCGACGGCCTCGCTGACGATGAACGCGTGGTTGGCGAAGACCTTGATGCCTCGCCACAGCGACGCCACCGTGTGAGCCGGCAGGAGTCCGACGTAGACCGGTTGGCTTGGATTGGAGATGTCCACGAAGGCGGTGCCGGTGGACTCGCCGACGAGCGCGTATTCGCGGCCGGTCTCGGGATCGGTCCAGCCCCAGATATCGTTCCCGCTTCCGCCGCCCATCTCGCTGTGAGGCATGAATGCCATCAGATCGACGTCTCGACAGGGGTAGGGTCCGGCGAATCCGTCGCTGCACGTCGCCTGGGGCTGTGGCTCGAGCCGGCCCGGAGGCTCAGCGTCCGCGCGTTTGGCGCATCCGCAGGAGCAGCGTCGGCCGTTCGCATCGAGCGGGCAGATGCCGCCGGCGCAGTCGCAGTGGGAGCTTCGTGGCGGGTCGGTGTAGGCCCGGTCGGCGACGGCAGACACGGCCGTCAGCACGAGCAGGATGGCGATCGCGGAGACCCTGGGGAACATCGGTGCGCCCGGGGATCCTATCCAAAACGGCCCGGCCGGCCAACCAACCGTGAACCTGGCCTTCCCGTCAAACGTATCAACGCGTGAATCCGCTGGAGGTTGTGAGTGTCAATCCTGAAACGACTGTTGGGCCGGACCGAGCCAGAAAAGCCGCGCGTCCGTGTATGCGTCGAGTGCGGTATGCCGGTGGCAGAGCATAAGAATTGGTGCTCCATCCTTCGCGGCCAGATTGAAATGCAACGTCGGGCTGAGCAGTCGGCCCCGACGAATTAACCCATTTGGTCCGGCTGAAGCCGGACACTACAGGACGAGTCACACGGCCGTCACCCCGTGACGGCCGTGTGTATTGGTCTAGCCGCCCACGCGCGTGCTCGCCCGCGCTCGTCGCGCTGAGGCGTGCCGCACGGCGCTACTCCGTGGGACCGGAGACGGCGACGGCCGACCATCCCCCTCTTCCACATGCACGTGCCCGTAATGCCCGGGCACCTTCCACAAGACCCGATACCCGGCCTGACGAAAGGTCGCTGACAGTCCGTCCATGTCCGACGACTGAAAGTCGAGTGCCTTGCCGTCGTAGTGAGCCGAGCCCCGGCTGTGCACATGGTCGTTCGCCGACACCAGACGCACGTCCTGACCGGTGCGTGTCGCCCAGATGTCGGCGATGTCGAACATCCGCAGTGATTCCCGTGACGTCAGGTGCACTGGCACCCGCAGTCCCTCGATCACTGCGGTTTGCTTAAAGGGGGTAGCGTGTACCCTTGCGAAGCGAGGAGCGACCGGACACCGTCTAGGGCCTTCCCCTGCTGTTCTACGGCGTTGGCCAGACGGGTATTCGCTTCGAGCAACGCACCTGTCGTGCGGCGATGCTCGGCGATCATGAACGCGACCACTGCACTGGCCAGCAGCCAGGGCAGAATCGTGTTCTTGAACTCGGTCCAGATGTGCATTCGTCAACCTCCCATCCGCAAGCGGGGAACACGCCCGCGGTCGAACCGGGAGAGCTACTGCGAAATCCGGGCCCCTTCGAAAAGCCTGTGTCGATGCGGACTTAGAGGCGGGCACGTACAGAGTGCACAGCCCCGCGTTTCGTATGCGTAAGGTCCGCGACAATCCTGCGGATGAGGTGCGGATGGAGCAGCCATGGTCGAACTGACGATGCATCAAGTGGACACGAAGGGGCAGGGCGATGTGCGGGATCTGACAGCGATTATCACGCGTGTTCTCCATGCCTCGACGCTGACATCTGGGCTGGCGACGATTGCGGTGATCGGTTCAACCGCTGGCATTACCACGATCGAGTTCGAGCCCGGTGCGGTCGCGGATCTCAATCGCGTGTGGGACCAGCTCGCACCGCGAAATGGGCAGTACGAGCATCATCTGCGGTGGGGAGACGACAACGGCTCCAGCCACGTCAGGGCCGCGATGCTCGGGCCGTCCGTCTCGATTCCATTCGAGGGCGGACGGCTGCTCGTCGGGACGTGGCAGCAGGTCGTGCTGATTGAGTTCGACACGCGGCCTCGCACTCGGGAGGTCGCGGTGCAGTTGATTGGGTGACGGTTACTTCCGCGCGAGCGGCGCCAGATCCTGCCGTCCTGGCGGCATGTGCTCGTCCACCGCAATGGCGTAGAGCCCGCTGACGGCGTAGGTGCTCATCACCGCCACGAGATCCATCGCGCCCTTGCGACCGAACAGCTCGACGGCCTTCGCGAACGTCGCTGAATCCATCTTGCCGTCGTGAAACAGCTGACGGCCGAAGCGAATGACGACGGCATCCTTCTCGTTGACGCCGGTCAGCGGTCCGCCGCTGCGAATGACGTCGAGGACCTTGCGATCGATGCCGGCTTTCAGCGCGCTGGCCTCATGCGCGTTCCATTCCAGGCTGTAATTCGTTTCTCGGCAGGCAACCATGATCGCCAGCTCCCGCGCGTGCGGATCGAGCGACCCGGCGACGGCGGCGTTGTGCAGATCGAAGAGGGCCTGTGCGACGCCGGGGTTGTAGGCGGCAAACGCCAGCGGTCCACGCAAGATGCCTTCCGGGCTGCGGCCTGGCAACTTGTCGAAGGTCTTCTGGCTGCTCTCGTCGAAGTCCTTGCGCTGCAAGTAGGGAAGCCGCGCACGCGAATCAGGATCGAGATCGGCCGGTAGCTTTGCTGCTGATTGCGCGGACGTCAGAGCTGCCCCTGACGCGAACAGGAGAAGGGCGGTGCTGAGACGGAGCTGGCGGTATGTGGGCGTCATAGGACGCCCAGCATACCCCCGACCCCTTGTCCTAGAAAATGAACTTCACGCTGAACTGACCCTGCAGTCCGGGGTTGAAGAGATCTTCCATCTCGTACCTCGGGTCGAACGACAACGCACCTTCCTGCGTCGCGCGAATCAACGCGTTGTAGTCATAGCCTGCCGCCAGGTTCACTCCCGAGAAATCAATGGCGTTGGCCGGCCTGCTCGAGCCGCCGGCGGGGGCGCCCTTGTTCAAGTAGTTGAAGATGTGCGTTGCCGTCTTCTGATTGAAGATGTTCTGCACGTTCAACTCGAGCCGCAGCCGCCGGCGATCGGCGAGTGCGAGTTCGTGAGAGACGAGCAGATCCGTGCGCGTGAGGATCGGCGTGCGGCCCATGTCGCCGCGGCCGTTGACCATCGGCGCGTACTGATCCTGTCCGACGACGTTCGTGGTGATCGGCGTGCCGCTGCCGCCGTAGAAGAAGGCGCCGATCTGCGTGCCCATGCCGAACTGATAGGCACCATACGCCTTCACGACGTGCGGACGATCGGTCGCCAAACGGCCGAGGACGTCCAGGTTGCCGTGCGCGTCCCACAGGATCTCGTCGATATCCCAGCCGATGTGCGAGTTGCTGCCCTGACGCGCGATGCTGCCTTCCTGCTGCTGCGCGGTCTTGGACGTGATGCCCGTCGTCGGCGTCTGGATCTCGTCGGAGTTCGCCGTGCCGGAGTAGTTGCCATACAGGCGGCTGAGCGTGTAGTTCACGCTGCCGAACCAGTTCTTCGAGAAGCGCCGTTCGAGCGTGACCTCGAGCGCATCGAATTGCCGCTTCGGCTTCGGCGTGGCGAAGTTGGCGGTCGGCGCATACGAGGATGGCGTGATCGTGTTGTTGCCCTCACCTGGATTGCCGATGACGTAGATGCTGTCACCGTTGACGAGCGCGCCCATGTCCTCGATGGTGCGTCCGAGGTTGTTGTGAATGTAGTGAATTCCGAGCGCCATGTTGCCACTCAGCTGCTGGTCCACGCCGGCGTTGAAGCTGTCCTGGAACATCGGCTTGATGTCGGGATCGGTGTTGTTGATCGCCGTCGCGCGCAGATCGCGGAAGCCGGTGGAGCTGCCCCAGAGATCCCGGCCGGGCATGTTGCTCAGGTTCAGGGTGCCGATGTCGAGCGTGTCGAGTGACCGGTAGTGGATGTGCCACACATCGCCGCCAAACGATCCGCGGGCGATCTCGTACTTCGTCCAGTCGTAGTAGCGCCCCCAACTTGCGAACGCCTTCATGCGGCCGTCGCCGCGGACGTCATAGGTCGCGCCGATCCGCGGCGCGAGCTTGTCGCCGAAGCCGAACTGGAAGGCGTACTGCGCGATGTCGGGACGGAAGGTCGGGATCTTCTCGTTCTCGGTACGGAGGCCGAGGTTCACCGTCAGCCGTGAGCCAGCAGTCCACGTGTCCTGGATGTACAGGTTCTGGATGTTGGCCTGGACGCGGCCGCGCGTGGCGAGGTCGTCAACGCGGTAGTAGCCGTAGGTGCCGGTGCCCGTTTGTCCGGTCGCGGTGCTGCGGAACGACTGACCCCAGTAGATGTAGGTATAGCCACCGGGATAGTCCACGTCCACATCGTTGACCGAACGGCGCACGCCCCAACCACCCTTAATCAGATGGCCGCCCTTCAGCGCATGGTTGTAATCGAGCTGGATGTATCCCTGTTCCGTCGTGTCGAAGTTGCTGATCTGAATGCGCGACGTGTTGGCGGTGCCGATCGGGCCCTGCAGACTGAGGGGAACACCGGCCTGCCCGATGTTGGACGCCTGATACGTGTAGCTCGTCGTCAGCGGGACGCCGGTGTCCTTGTAGCTGTCGTAGAAATATCCACCACGGGTGCTCAGATAGCCGTTGTTGCCGAGCGTTACATCGACGTTGCCGGCGACGTTGTTCTGATCCGTGTGGAACCCGCGGGTGCGATTCGCCTCGTTCGCCGCGCTCGACGTCGTCAGGAAGTTGGTACCCGTGGAGTCGTATGCCGGCATTCTTCCCGTCGATCGCGTCGGCGTCATCAACAGGCTGGCGTTGGCATGCACGCGGCCTGCGGCGTACGTGACTTTGCCGAATCCCTGCCACGACGTCTGCTCCTGCTCGATTGTGCCGGGCTCTGTGCCGTTCGAGAACCGGTAGTCGTTCGTGCGGCGGACGACTCGCGGTGAGACGGACCCGAAGAAGAAGAGGCGGTTGCGCACGATCGGACCGCCAAGCGAGCCGCCGAACTCGTTCTGGTTGTTGACCGGCTTGGTGTCGTCGAAGTAGCCGACGGTCTGGAAGTCCACCGGGTCGAGCACCAGACGCTTGACCGGGCCAGCGCTCAGCGCGTTGCCGATGTAGTAGTAGTGGGCTTCACCGTTGAAGGTGTTGCCGCCAGATTTGGTCACGGCGCTGATCACGCCGCCGAGCGCGCCGCCGTATTCGGCGTCGATGCCGCCGGTCTTGACCTGCACCTCCTGCAGGTACTCGAACACCGTGTTCTGGCGCGAGTTGCCGTAGATCAAACCGTTGGTCGCCACGCCATCCACAGTGAACACGTTTTCTGCGCTGCTCGCGCCGTTCACCTGAAAGCCGCCTTCGATCTCGCCCGAGTTCACGCCGGGAGCGGCCATGGCGATGCTCTGGAAGCTGCGGCCCTTTGGCAGCCGATCGATCTCTTCAGAGGTTACGTTGTGGGCGAGCGTCACACTCCCCAGATCGAGCTGTTTGGTCGCGTCGCCGGTGACGCTGACCACTTCCGTCAGCACGCCGGGCCGAAGCTCGGCATCGACGGTCAGCGTTCGCCCGAGCAGGACGATCGCGTCGTCAACGACGACCTTCTGAAACGACTGGAGCTCGATCGTGACGGAGTAGCGGCCCGGATCGAGATCGGGCACCCGGTACGAACCGTCCGTCCCGCTGACCACGACGCGCTGGGCGCCGGTCTCCTTGTTCGTTGCTGTGACGGTCGCGCCGGGCACGGCCGCCTTGGTTGTGTCGGTCACGGTTCCCGCGACGCTGCCGAAGCGTTCCTGCGCTCCAGCAAGACCTGCAGTCGCCAGGAGGAGCCCCACTAGAAACGCGGTGATGCGTCTCGCCATCGTCCCCATCTCCTTGCTCGGCGTTCCCACTACGCCGGCTGTTAAACGGTTCACACCAAAGACCGCTGATAGGAGAGAAACGTGCCGAAGGGACGAGGGACGAGTCGTCGTTGCGCAGGGACGAGGATCCAGCGAACGGTTAGCAACGCATACACGAATAACGGCGTTCTACAGACAATTGGACGAAATTCAGAAAACTGAATCGAGAACGCCTCAACTGAACCCGGAAAAATCGGCTGCGGGCCCACGGGTGGTTGGTGGTGAGTGGTTGGTAGTTAGAGATTAGTTGCTAGTGGCTCTGGTCAACCACCTACTACCAACCACCTTCTACCAACCACTCACCACCAACCACCAACGACGAACTCGCTGATCAGACGTACATGAAGCCGAGCGTCGCGATGTCTCGAGTATCGGCTTCCGTCTCGCTCCAGGGATCCATCGTCGCCGTCGCGCCGGCGAGTGCGGGATTCTGCCCCGGATTCGCTTGCTGCCATTGCCACCAGAGGCGATCGATTTCAGCGTGATGCATCCAGAACACCGGATCGCACGGCGCAGTGGGGATGCCACGCATCGAACCCCCGACCCACACGTGCCCCGAGTTGTGAATGCCCTCGAGCGCGCCCGCGAAGGAGTTGAAAGTGCCGTTCGCCATCGCCGCTATCACCGCTGCGGCGTTCGGAAGCATCGCGAAAATCCCGATTGTACGCGTGACGGCGTGCAAACCGGTCATCAGATTCACTGTCGGGGTGAAGCCCATCAGCCAGGCGGGAAACGCCTGCTCTTCGCTCGAGCTCCAGTACGGGATGCAGACGGTCGGGTCGACCGACATGAGCAGCGCCTCCATACGCAGAAGGTAGATGCGATGCCACGGCAGAAAGCGCGGGTTCGAATGCATCTGGTGGATCGCGTTGGAGTGAATGTCCACCAGCGGTCCGAGTGCGCCGATCGAATTGATTTGGGTAAACGCATTCAAGAAGCGGTTTTGCTCGTCCACAGTAAGGATGCGGTGGTCCTTGCGCACGCACACATCTGCGTCGCCGTTGCCGTCACAGGTGACGGGCGGTTTGTAGTCGTCCTTTCGTGGTTTGAAACAGCTGTGCTCGAACGGATGTGGCACATAGCGGGGCGGACGCCTCGCCGCGTAGTCGCCGTAGATCCGCCGATCCGGGTAGCTCGGGTTCGCTGGCGGGTCGTGTGGATGGTCGGGCGGATGGCCGTAGTCGGGGTCGTCGTAGGGCGGATCGTGCGGCCGGTGATGTGGCGGGCGATCGTATCCGCCATGGTCGTCATGGCCGCGGTGTTCGTGCGTGGGTATCGTCATGCGAGGCCTCCCGCATTCCTCTAGTGCGCGGCGTCTGCCTACCGTTTCACGCTCCGGCGCGGAATGTGGCCGGTGCCCTTGACGGCCGGCCTCATATTCAGTAATTTCTGTATAAACAGAAATTACTGAAATAGTCGAATCATGAGCAAACGACTCGCGATCAACCAGCCGTCAGCCGTCGCTGGACGGTTGTCCGGCGTCCAGCGCAAGTTCATCCTGCACTGGGGAGAGATGGGCGCACGATGGGGCGTCAATCGCACCGTCGCGCAGGTCCATGCGCTGCTCTACATTTCGCCCGGGCCGCTCAATGCCGACGACCTCGTCGAAGCGCTCGAGGTGGCGCGCTCCAACGTCAGCACCAGCCTGAAGGAGCTGCAAGGCTGGGGCATCGTCCGGCTGGTCCATGTGCAAGGGGACAAGCGCGATCACTTCGAGAGCCTCAAGGACGTGTGGGAGATGTTCCGCATCGTCATGGACGAACGGAAGAAGCGCGAATTCGACCCGACCATGCACATGCTTCGCGAGTGCATCGCTGAAGCGGAGAAGGACAAGGCGACGGACGAGTACACCGAAGCGCGCCTGAACGAGCTCTACAAGTTTTTCGAGACGACCACCACCCTTTACGCGCAGGTGCGGCGCTGGACGCCGGCCGCGATCGTCAAGTTCATGAAAGCGGGCGACAAGGTGCTGAAGGCACTGGGGCTGGGGGCAGGTGCGTAATGGCGGCCATCTACTACGACGACGAGTGCCGGTTCTGTCGCGCGATGCTGTATCGCTTCGGACGAATGCTCGCTCGCCGGCGATTCACATTCGTCCCGTTGCAATCGCCGGGGGCGGCGCGCATCCTCGGCGTCGCCGACGAACATCTGCTCGACGAAATGCGCGTGCGGCTGGACGACGGCGTGGTGTGTGGCGGCGCATCGGCCGTGGCGGCCATTGCGCGGCGAATCTGGTGGGCGTGGCCGCTGTGGGCGTTGAGCCACCTGCCGGGCGCGATGCCGCCGCTGAACGCGGCCTACCGATGGATTGCCCGTCATCGCCGCTGCCTGAACGGCGCATGTGAGGTGACGCGATGATGCCGCGATGGGTCTTCATGTGGACGATGGCGTTCGCGCTTTACGGTGCGTGCAAATGGTGGACGTACTGGCGCGTGCGCGAGCAGTTCGGTCCGCGCGATCGAGGTCGCGAGCTGGGTTACTTGATGGCGTGGCCCGGCATGGACGCGAGCGCGTTTCTCTCACACAGTGCCAGCACGCCTGAATCCACGTCGCGATTCGAGTGGGCGATCGCCGGATTCAAGATTCTGGTGGGCCTTGTCTTGACCTGGATCGTTGCGCGATGGGCATGGCCGGACAATCCGCTTTTGGCTGGATGGATCGGGATGGTTGGCGCGATCTCGATGCTGCACTTTGGCATCTTTCACCTGCTGTCGCTGGCGTGGCGACGTGCAGGGATCAACGCCGTGCCGCTCATGCGCAACCCGATTCGCGCGACGTCACTCGGTGAGTTCTGGGGGCGGCGATGGAACACCGGCTTCCACGAGCTGGCCAATCGTTTGACGTTCACGCCGTTGCGACCGTCACTCGGTGTCGCCGGCGCGATGCTGACGACGTTCTTCGCATCGGGGTTGATCCACGAGCTGGTGATCTCGGTTCCCGCCGGCGGCGGCTATGGACTGCCGACGGGCTACTTCGTGTTACAGGGAGTCGGGGTCGTGGGCGAACGCTCGCGGCTCGGGCGCGAGCTCGGTCTCGGCCACGGCTGGCGCGGCTGGATGTTCATGGTGGTAGTCACGGCGGGCCCGGCCTTCTGGCTGTTTCCGCCGCCGTTTGTCTACAACGTCATTCTGCCGATGCTCGGCGTGATCGGCGCAGTGTAGTGTCCGGCTATAACCGGACGGAGTCGTGACATGACGATCACTCTTCCGATGCTCCTGCAAGTCGCCGGTGTGATGCACCTCGGGCTGATGAGCGCCGGCCTGATGATGCCGAAGGTGGTGAACATCCGCGCGCACCTGGCGGCGTTGCCAGCGTTCATCCGACAACTGTTCTGGGTGTACTACGCGTTCATCGGGCTCTGCCTGGTCAGCTTCAGCGTCATCACCATCGTGTTTGCTGAGACGCTCGCGTCGGGCAGTACGCTGGCACGAGCCCTCTGTGTCTTCTTCGCCGTCTTCTGGACGCTGCGTTTGCTCGTGGCGGTGTTCGTCTTCGACATGAGCCCGTATCTGACCAGCACCTCGCGCCGAATGGGGTATCACGCGCTGAACGCCGTGTTTGCATACCTGCCGCTCGTGTACCTGCTCGCTGCCGCGCGGTCGTAAAGCGCCGCGGACTCAATTCCCAATTCCCAAAAACCAACTCCCAACCACTCCCAACTTCCAACGGTCAACCTTCGTGTCGTTGGGAGTTGGGGCTTGGGTGTGGTTGGAGATTGGGCATTGGGAGTTGGGAGTTCTCGCAGAGTAGAATCCTCAGTCCGCGCCTGACGCGCGGCCCAACCCTGAGGACCGATGCGCAAGATCGACGTATTCACCCACATTTCCCCGCCGGGCTACTCCGAAGGGGTTGAACGGCTTGCCGGCACCTTGAAGGACATCGGCAAGCGCAGCCGCGGCGTGCCGATGCTTCACGATCTGAACATCCGGTTCCGCGTGATGGACATGTTCCCGGAGTATCAGCAGGTGCTGTCGCTGCCGACGCCGCCGATTGAGCTCTTCGCACAGCCGAAGGAAGGTATCGAGCTGGCGCGGATCGCCAACGACTCCATGGCCGAGCTCGTGAGGAAGCACCCGGATCGCTTCGTCGGGTTCGCCGCGGCACTGCCGATGAACGATCCCGACGCGGCGCTGAACGAGACACACCGCGCAATGCGCGAACTCGGCGCGAAGGGCATTCAGATCCATTCGAACGTCCTCGGCAAGCCGCTCGTGGCCGCTGAGTTCCTGCCGATCTTCGAGGCGATGGTGGGATACGATTTGCCGATCTGGCTGCACCCGTATCGCGGCGCCGACTTCCCGGACTACCTGACCGAGCAGTCGTCGGAGTACGAGATCTGGTGGACGTTCGGCTGGCCGTACGACACCAGCGCGGCGATGGCGCGCATCGTCTTCGCCGGCCTCTTCGACAAGTGGCCGTCGCTGAAGATCATCGCGCACCACATGGGTGCCATGGTGCCGTACTTCGCCGGACGCGTCGGACCGGGCTGGGATCAGCTCGGCGCGCGCACGTCCGATCGCGATCTGTCGCAGGTGTTGAAGGGGCTCAAGAAGCGCCCGCTCGATTACTTCAAGATGTTCTACGCCGACACGGCGCTCTTCGGTGCCTTCGACGCGACGGTCTGCGGTCTCAACTTCTACGGCGTGCCGAACGTGTTGTTCGCCTCTGACGCGCCGTTCGACCCGGAGAAGGGGCCGATGTACATCCGCGAGACCATCGCCATCGTGGACAAGCTGCCCGTCTCGAACGAGGAGCGCGAGAAGATCTACTGGAAGAACGCGGCGGCGTTGTTGAAGGTGAATTAGTGACGGTGTAGTCCTTGGTCCCTGGTCCTTGGTGCCTGGTCCGTCCCGGACGGACCAAGGAGAAAGAACTAAGGACCAAGGACCAAAGTCCTGGGTAGGAGGACACGGTGATCATCGATTCTCACGGGCACGTCACGGCGCCCGACAGCCTCTACGTCTACAAGGCGCAGATCCTCGCGCATCGCGGCGCGCACGGACGCGGCGGCAATCTGGCCAACGACGAAGACGTCCGCAAGGCGCTCAACTCGCCGGTCTTCGGCGGCAGCTCACACCTGGACCAGCTGAAAGAGGTCGGCACCGACATGCAGCTGGTGTCGCCGCGGCCCTATCAGATGATGACCAGCGAGCATCCACGGCTCGTGCAGTGGTTCGTCGAAGAGACCAACAACATCATCGCCAAGCAGGTCGAGCTGTATCCGAATACGTTTCGCGGCGTCTGCGGACTGCCGCTCACGCCCGGCGTGAGCCCGAAGGCGATCGTCCCGTATCTCGAGAAGTGCGTGAAGGAGCAGGGGTTTGTCGGCTGCTTGCTCAATCCCGATCCCGGCGAGTGCAGCGGCGTCGAGACGCCGCCGCTCGGCGACCGCTTCTGGTATCCGCTCTACGAGAAGATGGTCGAGCTCGACATCCCCGGGCACATTCATTCGACCGGATGCCGCTCGGAGCGTCTGACCTACTCGCTGCATTTCATCAACGAAGAGAACATCGCTGTCGTCTCGCTGTTGACGTCGAACGTGTTCAAGGATTTTCCGACGCTGAAGATCCTGGTGTCGCACGGCGGGGGTGCCATCCCGTATCAGTTCGCACGGTTCGAGGCCGGTTCGCTGCGGCGTCCCGGCGCGACGCGTTTCTCGGATGCGATGCGCAACCTCTATTACGACACCGTGCTCTACTCGAAGGACGCGCTCGAGCTGCTCTTCAAGACGGTCGGCGTCGATCGGTGTCTGTTCGGTACCGAGCGTCCTGGCGTCGGCACCGTGAAAGATCCCAGGACGGGGCGATGGCTCGACGAGACACGCTTCACGATCGAGGCGATTGACTGGCTGACCGCCGAGGACAAGAAGAAGATTTTCGAGGACAACGCCAAGAAAGTGTTCAACCTGAAGGTTCCAGTGGAGGCTGCCGTATGAGCCGACGACGCTTGCTCGTAATGATCGTGGCCGCTGTTGTCGCACTGGCGGCGTGGCCGCGCGCACAGAATCTTCAAAAGGTCACGATCAACTACCCGACGCGCAGCGGCGCGTCGTGGCCGCTCTACATCGCCAAGGAGGGCGGCTACTACGCGAAGCAGGGCCTCGACGTGGACCTGCAGTTCGGCGTCCACCCCGCCGGCGTCGCCATGCTGACCAGCGGTCAGGCGGTGATGGTCAACCACTCGCTCGAGCAGGGCATGGTGGCCAGCACGCGCGACGGATCCTTCGCGCTGATGGGAAGCTCTTCGAATAAGGGTCTCTTCGCGCTCATCGCGCAGAAGGAGTTCTCGAATCCGAAACAGCTGAAGGGCAAGCGCATCGCGGTGGGGCAGATCGGCGACGCCCCGTACAACTACACAGTGGCGCTGCTCGGAACGTATGGACTTGGCGTGCGCGACGTGCAGTGGATCCCGGTCGGCACCGACGTGACCGGCCGCGCCTCGGCGCTGCAGACCAATAGGGCCGATGCCACGCTGCTGACCGCTCCGAACTACTTCCGTCTCGAAGAGGCCGGCTTCAAGAACCTGGCGAACCTCGCCGAGCACGAAGTCTATGCGGCGACGACGTACATGTTCGCCAAGAGCGCGATCGCCGCGAGCCCGAAGCTGCCCGAGCAGATCATCAAGGCCCACGCCGAGGCGATCAAGCGCTTCTACGACGACAAGGCCTTCGCGGTGAAGACCTACATCGGCTTCGACAAACAGCCGGAAGCCGACGTCGCCCGCATCTACGACGCGTACGCCAAGGGCAACATCTTCGACCGCGTGCCGTACGTCATGGGCGGAGCCGTGAAAGCGATCATCGCGCAGCAGGTCGATCCGCGACTGGCTGCCGATCTCAAGGGCTACGACTTCCACAAGGTGATCGACAACGGCACCGTCGCGCGTCTGGTGAAGGAAGGCTTCTTCCAGTCGCTGTTCGGCCCGGCCGTCAAGGCGGAGGAGTCGCGCAAGGCATCGCAGGCATACAAGTAGGTCCGGCTGAAGCCGGACACCACGGATTCCCCGATGCACAAGCTCGAGATCGACCGTCTCACCAAGCGCTACTACGTCGAGCGGGATGGCCGTCAGGTCCTCGCCTTGTCTGACGTGTCGCTGTCGGTGGCCGACGGCGAGTTCATGGCCATCGTCGGCCCGAGCGGCTGTGGAAAGACCACGCTGCTCAATATCGTCGCCGGTCTGCTGCGGCATGACGCTGGCAGCGTCATCATCGACGGCGCTCGCGTGGACGGGCCGGGCGTCGATCGCGCCGTGGTGTTTCAGCAGTCGAGCCTGCTGCCGTGGCGCACCGTGGCCGGCAACGTGCGCTACGGGATGGAGATGCAGTCGCGTTTCGATCGGCCAACCATGGACGCGCGGACCGAGCACTTTACGCGTCTGGTGGGACTGAGCGGGTTCGAGCGCCACTATCCGTCGGAGCTCTCCGGCGGCATGCAGCAGCGCGTCAATCTCGCCCGCGCGCTCGCCGCCGATCCGGTCGTGCTGTTGATGGACGAGCCGTTTGCCGCGCTCGACGCGCAGACGCGCGAGTACATGCAGGCCGAGCTGTTGAAGATCTGGAGCGAGGCGCGGAAGACCGTGGTCTTCATCACCCATCAAATCAACGAAGCGGTGTTCCTCGCCGATCGTGTCGCCGTTATGAGCGCGCGACCGGGGCGTGTGAAGGGCGTGATCGACATCCCCTTCGAGCGCCCGCGCGCGCTGCGCCTGAAGCGCGACAGCAGGTTCCTCGAGATCGAAGAAGCCATTTGGCAAATGGTCGAAGAGACGCCGGATCGCATAGGTATGTCGAAGGCGGCCAGCTGATGAGCGCCACGAGCGAAGCCGGCGAATCCCTTCCCACACTGTCCGAGAAGCCGCACAGGAGTTTCTACGAGCGGCATGAGGCCGCCATCCTGGGTGGCGTGGCACTCGTTGTGGCGATGGCGGCGTGGCAGGCGCTGTGGTCGTCGGGCAAAATTTCGCCGCTGTTCTTCACCGGACCGTCCCAGGTTGCCTACCGCTTCGTCGAGGAGTGGACGAAGGGCCGGCTTCGTCAGGACATGATCTACAGCGGGACCAACTTCGCGATTGGCGTCGGCCTGGCGATCGTGACCGGCGTGGTGCTCGGCGTGATTCTCGGCTGGTACCGACGCGTGTCGATGATCCTCAACCCGTTCGTCACGGCGCTCTATTCGACGCCGCGCGTCGCGCTCGTGCCGCTGGTGCTGATCTGGTTTGGCATCGGCATGAAGTCCAAGGTCTTCATCGTCTTCATCAACGCCGTGTTTCCGGTGTTGATCAACACGATTGGCGGCGTGCGCGCGATCGATCACGATTTGCTGAGAGCGGCACGGGCATACTGCGCGTCGGACTGGCAGATCTTCACGACGGTCGTCGTCCCCGGCGCGGTACCGTTCATTTTGACTGGCGTTCGTCAGGCCGTCGCGTTAGGGCTGATTGGCGTCGTCGTCGGTGAGATGTTCGGCGGCAGCGAAGGCATCGGCTACATGGTCAACTACGGTGGCCAGACTTTTCAGACCGACACGGTGTTTCTGGGTGTCACGATCATTGCGGTGTCGGGAATCATCCTGACCTGGCTGGCGGAAAGGTTGGAGCGCCGTTTCTCACGGTGGCGGCCGGAGAGATAGATAGTGGTTGGTGGTAAGTGGTTGGTGGTTGGTGGTTGGTGGTAAGTGGTGGTGGACGTTCGTAGGGGCGACGCATGCGTCGCCCTGAGCGTTGGGAGTTGAAGAGAATGGCAGACGTCGTGTTGGGAATCGGGTCTTCGCATGGACCGTTGCTGTCCACACCGCCGGAACAGTGGGACCTTCGTGCCAAAGCGGACAAGGAGAACAAGCACCACTGGTTCCGCGGCAAGACTTACGACTATCCGGGACTGCTGCAAGAGCGCGCGCCCGGGTTCGCCGACGAAATCGTGGTCGAGAAGCGGCGCGAGCGCTTCATGAAGTGCCGGTCGGCTCTCGAGGCGCTCGGCCACAAGTTCAACGAGGTCGCTCCGGACGCGGTCGTCATCATCGGCAACGATCAGCGGGAGTTCTTCAACGCCGGCCTGACGCCGGCGATTACCGTCTATCGCGGCAAGGCGATCAGCAATGTCCAACATCTCAACGAAGACGCGCCGGGACTGAACATTGCCGAGCCGGCGAATTCTCCGGAGGAAGGCGCGACGTATCCGGGCGCCACCGAGCTCGCCGACCACATCCTGCGCTCGCTGGCTGACGAGGACTTCGACCTGGCCCAGTCGGATCAGACGCCGAGCGGCGCGCCGCGCGGTGGCATCCCGCACGCCTACGGGTTCTTCTACCACACGATTCTGCAGGACCAGACGCCGCCAAGCGTGCCGATCATCCTCAACGTCCACTTCCCGCACAACACGCCGAAGGTGCACCGCTGTCTCGAACTGGGCCGCGGCTTGTATCGGGCGATCAAGAGCTTCAGCGGCTTCAAGCGGGTCGCGCTCATGGCGTCCGGCGGTCTGACACACTTCGTGATCGACGAGGACTTCGATCGTAAAGTGATCGCCGCCATGACCAGCGGCGATGAAGACGCACTCGTGAAGCTGCCTGAAAGCTACTTCAAGGTCGGCACGGCGGAGATCAAGAACTGGTATCCGGTGATCTCCGCGATGAACGCGGCCGGGTTGAAGTACCACCAGATCGATTACGTGCCGTGCTATCGCTCGGAGGCCGGCACCGGCAACGCGATGTGCTTCGCGTACTGGCAGTGAGCGTTTTGGTCCGGCTGAAGCCGGACACGACGGTTTGACTTCATGAACGATGCAGCCACTCGTCTCGGCCGTCTGGATGCGTGCGCCGTCTCGGACGCGCTCGACAAGCTCGGGCTCGCTGGCGTCGTCACCGGTCTTCAGCGGCTGACGACCGATCGCCGAATCTCCGGTCGCGTCGTCACCGTGAAGCTCGAGAAAGACGACGGCCGTCCGGCGGCCTCGCGGCATCTGGGCACGACCGCAATCGAGGCGGCACAGGCGGGGGACGTCATCGTGCTCGAGCAGCGCACGGGGATCGACGCCGCATGCTGGGGCGGCAATCTATCACTGGCGGCGCAGCTGCGCGGTGTCGCCGGTGTGGTGATCGATGGTCCCGCTCGCGATGCCGACGAGGCACGTGGTTACGGCTTCACCGTATTCGCGCGCAGCGCGACGTCGCGCACCGCGCGCGGGCGCATCGTCGAGACGGGCACGAATGTGCCGATCGTTGTCGGCGACGTATCAGTGTCGCCCGGCGACTACGTCGTCGCTGACGCGAGCGCCGTGGTATTCGTCCAGTCTGGCGACATCGAACGGGTGCTCGACGCCGCCGAAGCGGTTGCCGATCGCGAGCGGCAGATGGTGGCCGATCTGAAGAACGGTCTGCCGCCAGCGCAGGTCATGGGCAAGAACTACGAGACGATGCTCAAAAAGTGATGACCGACAAGAATCTCGAACGGGCCGCCAAGCTCGATACGACGTCGATCAGCGATGCGCTGGACCGGCTCGGCATCGCTGGGCAATGCCTCAACATCAAGCCACTCGACCCGAGCTTCCGGATGACGGGGCGCGCCTTCACCATCCTTTACGGGCCTGCCGGGCAGCCGCCCGGCACCGTCGGCGACTACATTGACGATGTGGAACCCGGACGCGTCGTGGTGCTCGACAACGGCGGCCGCGAGAACGCCACAGTGTGGGGAGACATTCTCACCTTCGTCGCGCACCGGCGCGGAGTGGCGGGCACGGTCATCGACGGCGCGTGCCGCGACACCTACCTGTCGCGCGAGCTTGGCTATCCGATCTTCAGCCGCAGCTATTCGATGCGCACCGGCAAGGACCGGGTGCAGGTGGAGGCCGTCAACAGCGCGGTCAACATCGGCGATGCCAGCGTCCATCCCGGCGACCTGCTGCGGGGCGACGCCGACGGCGTGCTGGTGATCCCCGTCGCACACGAGGAGGCGGTCTTGTCCGCGGCGGAGGAGATCGATGCCATCGAACAGCAGATCCGCGCCGCGATCTCCGATGGCAAGACCCTCGCCGAAGCCCGGCGGCAACTCGGGTATCACCAGCTTCAGGCCCGCCGGAAATAGGTTCCAGCGGTTCCAGGGGTTCCGTGAGTTCCGAGGGTCTCTGTTCCGGAGGTTCGGCGGAACATCGTAATCTGCTATATCGTAATTACGACTATGGCACGCAAGCCGAGCGCCGGACCGGCGTCCGATCCAGAACTGCTGATCCTCTCCAGCCTCGCGGAGGGCCCAAAGCACGGGTGGGCCATCATGAGCGACATCGAGACGTTTGCTGGAGTGACCGTCGGCCCTGGCACTCTCTATAACGCCATCACGCGGCTGGTCGAGAAGGATCTGATCGCGCCACTTGAAGGTGACGGACGCCAGCGGCCGTACAAGTTGACCGCACGCGGGTCCGCCGTGCTGGACGAGCAGCTGCAGAACATGCGGCGCATCGCGTCGATCGGGCTCAGGAGGCTTCGACTCGCATGAAGACGACGATTGTCTCGTGGCTCCTGCGTCTCTACCCGAAAGCCTGGAGCGCAGAGTACGGCGCCGAACTCGCTGACATGCTGCGCGCGCGGCCGCTGACCGTGCGAGTCTGCAGCGACATTGTGCTGAGCGCATTGCGGCAGCACGCGCGGGCGAGTCAGGTGGCGAGTTGGGTCGGCGTTGGTCTCATGCTTGTGACAATCGGCGCCCTCGCCTCGAACATCGTCGAGCCGCCGACGCACATCTGGTCACCGGGGCTGCCCCGCCGGGCGCAACCCAGTTTTGCGGAGTACATCGCGCTGCTGCAGCGGCCACTTCATTCCGAGTTCTACGTGCTCGTTCTCGTCGCCATCGGTTTCTGGACGGCGCTTCGAGGCAAGACGTCGCCTGGGCGCGCGGCGATCCGCGTGTCAATGATCGCGTCTGTGCCGCTGGTGCTCGTCGGGCTGTTGATGGTGTCCGGTGTCCTCGGTTATTCGGAGCTCAATCCGGGTCAGTCATCGACGACGCTCGATGAGCGAGGAATCCTCTACACTTTTTACAAAGGGTTTCAACAGATCCCAGGTCCCGCGCCCTTGGTGATGCTGCTGTCGCCGCTGCTCAGACTTCCTGGCGCCTGGATGTGGGGAAGCATCGGCGGCTGGCTCGGCCGAAAGTTCGCTGACTGGCGGCGTCCTGTAAGCGTCTAACGTCCGGCTAAAGCCGGACACTACGCCTCACACTTCCGCCGGCGCCCACGCCGCGAAGAGTTCCTGCTCCGTAGGCGGGTTCAGGATGTAACGAACGGCCATCTCTTCGACCATCGGATATTCCGTACGCCTGAACTGCTCGGCCGTCGCTTCCAAGTCGTAGTTCGTCTTTCGCAACTCGATTCCCGGTCCAAGCAGCAACCAGTCCGCGCCGGTCGTCGCGAACGGCATGCCGACGCTTCCGGCGTTGACCACTCGCACGCGTCCAACCATGCGATCGAATTGCATGTGCGTGTGGCCGCACACGACGACTGAGGCATCGACGCCGGCAAAGACCGGTAGCAACCGCTCCTCGGGGGTGACGCGCGTGAAGATCTCGACCTCGTTGCGCGGCGTGGCATGACAGAAGAGCACTGTGCCAAGGCCGTCGATATCAACCGTCGTGGTCAGCGGCCAACTCTCGAGGACGCCCTGGTACGCACGGACCTGTCGGCCAGTCCACCTGAAGAGCTCGCCAAATTGTTCCGGGAGCGGCGCGCCACTTGCGGTGCCCCAGTAGGTCACCGTACTCGGGTCCGTCGCTTTCATCTGCGCAAGGATCGCGAGGTCGCCATTGCCGTAGATGAACTGCGTCGGGATCTCGAGTTCGAGAAGTCGCGCCATCGTCTCGCGCGGCATCGGCCCGGGCAGCACGTCGCCACCGACGACGATGCGATCGACGCCGATCTGGCGAATCTCGTCGAGTACGGCGTCGAGCGCGGGCAGATTGCCGTGAATATCGAACAAAGCCGCGACGGGCATAGGTGCCTCGTGTTATTTGTATCAGCCTCGTCCCGCCTTCGCCTACGGCTTCGGCGGGCAGGCAAGATGAGTCCCGGAGGCTGATGTGATGAAGCGCTGTCTCGGACTGCTCCTGGCGTGCCTGGTGTGCGGCCCGCTCCTCGCGCAGACCCTTGATGAACTGGTCAACGACGGCCGCAACACTGACAACGTCGTGACTCAGAGCATGGGCTACGCCAGGCGCAGCTACAGCCCGCTCAATCAGATCACCACAAAGACGGTCAAACACCTCGCGCCGGTGTGGAGTGCGAGCCTGATGAACGACATGGGCGAGCTGGCCGCGCCCACTGTCTACAACGGCGTGATGTATGTCATCAACGGCAAGTGGACGTTCGCGATCGACGTCGCGACCGGGCGTCAGATCTGGCGCACACCGGTGGTCTTGGAGCCAGGCATCCAGCGCGCGGCCATCACGCGCGGCGCGGCGACGATCTACAACGGCAAAGTATTCCGCGTCACGATCGACAACCACGTCCTCGCGCTGGACATGAAGACCGGCAAACAGATCTGGAATCAGAAGTTCGCTGATGCCAAGGAAGGCTACTACGCGACGAGCGCGCCGATTGTCGCGAATGGCGTACTGATCTCCGGTATGGCGGGGGGCGAATCCACTACGCGCGGGTTCCTCGATGGCTGGGATCCCGAGACCGGCAAGAAGCTGTGGCGCCGACACACGATCCCTGCCCCTGGTGAGCCTGGATCGGAGACGTGGCCGAAGGGCAGCGATGCCTGGAAGGTTGGCGGCGGCCCGACGTGGCGATCTGGTTCCTACGATCCCGAGCTCGATCTCGTCTACTGGGGCGTCGGCAACGCCGAGCCGTACGATCCCCGGCCACGCGAAGCGATGGACAGCTTGTATACGTCCAGCGTGATCGCGATTCGTCCGAAGACCGGGGAGATCGTCTGCCACTACCAGTACACGCCGAATGACGTGTACGACGTGGACGGCAATGACGAGCATGTGCTTGCCGACCTCACGGTCAGCGGCCAGCGCCGCAAAGTGATGATCCAGGCGAACAAGAACGGCTTCATGTACGTCCTCGATCGCACCAACTGCGCGCTGATCGCTGCGCACCCATACGTCAAGGTGAATTGGGCGTCGCGGATCGATCAGACGACCGGCCGTCCGGTGTTGACCGATGTGTATAAGCGGTTCCTTGCCGGTGAAGAGGTCGAGATCTGGCCGTCGCGCGGCACCAACGCGGTGCCGATTGCGTTCAATCCAAACACCGGTCTCATCTACGCCAGCACCTGGAACCTGCCACGCATTCAGAAGCTGGGTCCGCCGCCGCCATCGACCCTCGGGGCGAGCACGACCGGTGTCACCGCGCGCCTGCCCGACGTGAAGGCGGGCAGCGTCTTCGGACACCTCACGGCAATCAATCCGCTCACCGGCGAGAAGAAGTGGGAGATCCCATTGACCGACTTTCCGAGCTCGTCGGGGATGCTCGCCACAGGCGGCGGTCTGGTTTTTACTGGGAAGCTGACCGGCGAGTTCATCGCCCTCGATCAGGACACGGGTCGTACGGTGTGGCAGTTCAAGACGGGATCGAGCATCAACTCGACGGCGATCACCTACACGCACAAGGGCCGTCAGTACGTCTCGATCGCGTCGGGCCTCGGTGGTGGATTGGCGAATCGCTATGTGGGCGACAAGGTCCCGACCGGCGGCTCGATGTGGACGTTCGCGCTGATGGCGGACTGATGCCCTACTGGTCCGGCTGAAGCCGGACACTACATCTGTCCCGTCAATCGGCCCTGAGAACGACATTCGGATCGAGTCGTGATGCTCGCCACGCCGGCACCCAGCACGCGATCGCGGAGGTGAGCAACAGCAACGCCACGACACTAATGTACGTGATCGCGTCCAATCGAGAGATGCCGAACAGCATGGTTTCGAGGAAGCGGCTCGCAAGCAAGGCCAGGCCCACGCCGATCGTGATCCCGCCGATCGTTAGCGACATTCCCTGCCGAAGCACGAGGCGAAGAAGGTTTCCACGGTCCGCGCCCAGCACCGCACGCACGGCGATCTCGCGCAGGCGCCGGGTCACGCTTCCCGAAAGAAGTCCGTACGTACCGATGCTGGCCAGGACGAGCGCCACGACTCCGAAGGCCTGAAACAGCACCAACGCGAAACGCCGCGCCGCGGCCGACGCGCTGACCCGTTCATCCATCGTTGCGACGCGCAGCATCAGCTGGCCTTTGTCGACCGAGTCGATCGCGGCTCTGATCGCTGGCGTCAACGCGCCCGGATTGCCCAGCCCGCGCACCACCAGCCATCGCGTGCGATCCGCGAATTGCGTCCATTGTTCGTTTGTGACGTACACCGCGTCCAACGGGTCTATGGCCAGGGATGCCTGTCTGACATCGCCGACAATTCCCACGACGGTGAACCATCCCGGCGACCCACCGATCCGTAAACGTTGGCCGATCGCATCAATGCCCGGAAGCCGTCGCCGTGCGACGGATTCACTAATCACGACGACGGCGGGCGCATTCGCATCGTCGCGCGTGTTCAACAGACGGCCGCGCCGGAGTGGAATCCCCATGGCTTCGAAGTACCCAGGAGCCACGGCATAGCGATAGGAGTCGCGAGCCGCATTGATTGCGGACGGAGGTGCAGATTCGACCTGCACGCCCCACACATCCTGGTCGCCGCTCAATGGAAGTTGGCTCGTGAAGCCAGCCACCGACACCCCAGGAACCTGTCGTACAGCCTCGAGCACCGCTGTGTAGAACTGGTGGGCTGCATTGGCGTCCAGGAATCGCCGTCCTACCGTTTGGACCTGCAGCGTCAGAACGTTCGTTGGGTTGAATCCAGCCGGCATGGCCAGCACGTGCTGAAGGCTGCGAAGCAGGAGCCCGGCGCCTGCCAGCAACACAAGCGCGAACGCGAGCTGCACGACCACAAGCGTGCGCCGTGCCGACTCGCGTCCGCGCGAGCCGGTCGGCGAGCGGCCGTCGACGCGCAGTTCGGCTCGCGAACCGTACAGCGCGGGCAGGACGCCAACCGCGAGACCAATCACGGTCGTCAGAACCGTGGCGAAGATGAGGACGCGTCCATCAACGCGAATGGCTGCGGCTCGCGGCAGCTCGTGTGGGCTGAGCGCGACGACGAGATCGACCGCGAACGAGGCGAGCGCGATCCCAACGAAGCCGCCCACGATGGCGAGCAGTACCGTCTCGGCGGTCAGTTGGCGCATGAGCCTCACGCGCGACGCCCCCAAGGCCGCCCGCACCATCAGCTCAGTGCGGCGCTCGAACCCGCGCGCCAGGACGAGATTTGTGACGTTGACACAAGCGATCGTCAGCAGGAGAGCGACGGCGCCCAGGATGGCGAGCAGGGCGGGTCTGACCGTGCGTGCGAGATCCTGTTGAAGCCGCGTCATGACGAAGCCGTCCGGAAGGGCGGCCCACGGTACCCGGCTGAACTCGGTGGCACGCGTGCGCGCAATCGCTTGGAGTTCCTGCCTCGCCTGCTCGTCGCTGCCACCCTCGCGGAGCCGGCCAATCATGTGCAGATGGTGGCCCCATTCTCTGCCGTTGGTCGGGAGCGTGGTGTCATACTGCAACGGCCACCAGATCTCCGCAGAAGGGCTCAGCACGTTCTCGAAGGTCGCGGGCATGACGCCGATCACCGTGACAGCGAGGCCCCCCTCGAACTGCACTTGGCGTCCGACAATCGACGGATCGGCACCGAACCGGCGCCGCCACACGCTATCGCTGAGGATGGCAATCGCCGGAGCACCACGCCGATCGTCGGCCGCCTGGAAGTCGCGTCCGAGAGCCGGAGTCACACCCAGCACACGAAAATAGTCGGCGCTGACGCGTTGCCCATCGAGTCGCTCTGGTTCGGCGGTATTGGTGAGGGTGGGCTGAAACGGCCCGACGACAGCCAGCGACTGGAATGTGCGCGTGCGGGCCAGGAGCTCGCGAAAGGTGCCGAATGTGACGTCGGAACGGCCCCCGTTCTGGCCGTCCCAGATCATCATCAGTCTGTGCGCATCGGGGTAGGGCAGCGCTTCGAACAGGATGGGGTTCGCCACGCTGAAGATCGTCGCGCTGGCGCCGATGCCCAGCCCCAATGTCAGCACGGCGATGATCGTGAACGCCGGCCTGCGAACCAGCTGGCGAAACCCATGCCGTAAGTCGGCGGTTGTCGTCTCGATCGCGTTCTCCCAGCCGTAGTCGCGCACCTGTTCCCGAACCGCCGTGATGTTGCCAAGCTCGCGTCGCGCCGCTCGCCGAGCCTCCTCCGGAGACAGCCCCGTCCTCTCCATCTCCGCGACCGCCTCATCGAAGTAGTGCTCGACCTCATCCCCGATGTCGCGATCGGCCGCCGGCCGATTCAGGAGCGCACGAAGGCCACGTACCGCCTGACGCCACAGAGCCATGAGCTATCCCTCGGCTTTCAGGATGCGCGCCACGGCCGCGGCGCGGCGGCTCCAGTCGGCCGTCTCGGCCTCGAGCTGCCGTTTCCCGCTTCGCGTGAGCCTGTAGTACTTCGCCCGTCGCGAATTGGCGGTGTCGCGCCATTCGGAATCGAGCCAGCCGGCTCGCTCGAGGCGAGTCAACGCCGTCAGCAGTGAGCCGGGATTCATTTTGAAGACTCCCCGCGAGACTTGCTCGACTCGGCGCGCAATGCCGAACCCGTGCATCGGCTCGAGGCTGAGCGTCTTGAGGAGCAGCATGTCCAGCGTGCCCTGGATGAGGTCGGTATTGTCCGAGTCCATGCCCAGGACATTACGATCCTCTCATCTTGATTGTCAAGATGTGATGATCAAGACGAGATGCCAGGGCGGTGCCCCGGCGTCACTTGCCGATCATCAGCCGCGGCGCCTGATTGTTCTCCTGGCAGATGAACTCGATCAGCTCCGCATCGAACTTGCCGTCGGTCATCAGCCGATGGTGAATGCGGATCGCGAACGGACGCGTATAGGCCTTCGGATCGTCGATGGTGATGTCGATCTGCATCGTGCCGTAGTTCAACCGACGCCAGCGCTCGGTCATCTTCGCGGCATCGGTCAACGGACTGCCGTAGATATCGAGCCACCCGCCGTCCCGAAATCCATTCGTTTCGACCACGAGCGTGTCGCCATCCCATCGACCGATGGAATAGCCATACCACCAGGGCTGCGGATCGTTGGTCGGCAGTGACCGGCCGTCGGTGAGGATCTGACGCACGCCGGCGTTGCCTTCGTAGAGGATGGCGATCACGTCAGGTGTCTGGATAACTTTGCGCGGCTGCGGGTGCATGTGGAACTGGATCAGACCCATGGGCAGGCAGTGCGCGTCGGGATTGTCCTTGCTGTTCTGCTCACGGCGATCGGCCTTGAGCTTGGCCGCCCACGGCTGCAGCGGCAGGTCGCCCTTGAAGTTGGCGAAGACGTCGGAGAACGTTGCCGCCGGTGGTTCCCCGGGCGGTGACACCGGAAGCGGCTGCACACGTCCGTCGGTGAACCACGCGTTCTGCCACACGCCGGTGAAATCCGGCTTGCCGTCCGCGGTCCTCGGCGTCGGCGCCTGCAGGTTCACTTTGCCGTCGGATGTTCGCGGCGCGTTGCGGTCCGGATACGCCACCCACTGGGCTTGAGGAAGCGCTGGCACGATCGCGCCGAGAATCACAGCCAGTACCCACACCCGACGATTCTTCATGCCGGCATCGTAACCCGACGGTCAATCTGCTGATGGCCGGTCCGAAAGGACCGGCCCCACGAACGCTGGTATCGTTGAAACGTGAGCGCCGATCCGCACAAACCGCTTCGTGACGATGTGCGGCTGCTCGGCGAGTTGCTCGGTGAGACCGTCAAGCGCTTCGCCGGCGAGGACGTGTTCGCTACGGTCGAGCGTGTCCGGGCCCTGGCCAAGAGTGGACGCTCCGGCAACGACCGCGCCTTCAGTGAGCTCGCCGATGTGCTCGCCGGCATGTCGTTCGACGAGGCGCTGCCGATCGCGCGCGCCTTCGCGCAGTTTCTCCATCTCGCCAACATCGCCGAACAGCACCATCGCGTGCGCCGTCGCCGCGCGTATCAGCGGGATCCGGCGGCCCGCCCGCAGCGCGGCTCGTGCGAGGACAGCTTTCCACGTCTGCTCGCGTCCGGCATTTCGGCGGGCCGTCTTCACGACGCCGTCTGTGCGCTGCAGATCGAGTTGGTGCTGACCGCCCACCCCACCGAAGTCGCGCGCCGGCGCATCGTCCAGAAGCACAATCGCCTCGTTCAGGCGCTGGCCGAGCGTGACCGGCCGGATCTCACGCTCCTCGAACGCGAGGAATTGATCGCCTCGCTTCGCCGCGAGATCGAGGGCGCGTGGGGCACGAGCGAAGTGCGCGAGCACCGGCCGTCGCCGCTCGATGAAGTGCGCAGCGGTCTCATTGTCTTCGAGCAGAGTCTGTGGGAGGCCGTACCGCGCTTTGCTCGCGCGCTCGATCACGCGCTGCGTGTGAGCACCGGACGCGGACTGCCGGTGGAGGCGACACCGCTGCGCTTCGGTTCCTGGATCGGCGGGGATCGCGACGGCAATCCTCACGTCACGCCCGACGTCACGCGACGGGCGTGCTGGCTGTCGCGTTGGGCGGCAGCCGATTTGTATCTCGACGACATCGACGCGCTGCGCGACGAGTTGTCGCTCGACACCGCCAGTCCGGAGCTGATGGCGCGAGTCGGTGATGCCCGTGAACCATACCGCGAACTGCTCAGCGGTGTTCGTACGCGGATGCGCGCGACGCGCGACTGGATCGAACGGCTGCTTCAGAGTGACGAGGATGTGGCCGCGCCTTCGGAGATCTATCTCGATCCGGCGGATCTGATGGCCGACCTGCGACTGTGTCATCGGTCGCTGGAAGAGACGGGGCACGGACTCATCGCCAGCGGCCGGTTGACGGACGTGATGCGCCGGGCGTCCGTCTTCGGCGTGACGCTGGCGCGCCTCGACATCCGACAAGATGCGGCCCGTCACGCCGATGCGATGTCGGCCATTACATCGGCCCTCGGCCTGGGCCGCTACAGCGACTGGAACGAATCGAGACGACTCGAGTTCCTCGCTCGAGAGCTCGCGGAGAGGCGTCCGCTTATCCCGCCTGATCTCGAGACGACGCCAGCGGTGCGCGACGTGCTCGAGACGTTCTCGATGATCGCGCGCACACCGCCAGGCTCGCTCAATGCGTACGTCATCACCATGACACGCGCGGCCTCCGACGTACTCGCGGTCGAGCTCCTGCAGAAAGCCGCGCGCGTGGCACGTCCGCTTCGAACCGTTCCGCTCTTCGAAACCGCACACGACCTGCAGGAGGCGTCGCACATCGTCGACACGTTGCTGGGGCTTCCGTGGTACCGGGAGCGGATTCAGGGCAGACAAGAAGTGATGCTCGGCTACTCGGACTCGGCGAAGGACGTCGGTCGCCTCACAGCCGGCTGGGAACTCTATAAGGCGCAAGAAGCCATCGTCGCCGCGTGCGCGCGCAACGGCGTGCTCGTCACGCTGTTTCACGGTCGCGGCGGCAGCGTCGGTCGCGGAGGAGGACCGACGCATCTGGCGCTCCAGTCGCAGCCCCCCGGCTCACTGGACGGGACACTGCGCGTCACCGAGCAGGGCGAGATGCTGCAGGCCCTCTTTGGTTTCCCGGAGATCGCGGTCAGGACGATGGAGGTATACACAACAGGTACCCTCGAGGCGTGGCTGGCGCCGGTTGGCGCGCCACCGGCGGAGTGGCGCGAGTGCATGGACCGTTTGGCTGCGGATGCGCGGACGGCGTATCGGCAGGTCGTAGACGACAGTCCGGAGTTCACTGAGTACCTTCACGCCGCCACACCCGAGTCCGATATCGACGCGCTGAACCTTGGCAGTCGTCCGGCGCGGCGCGGATCCGACGGAAGCATGCGCGGGCTGCGCGCCATTCCCTGGCAGTTCGCGTGGACGCAGACGCGGCTGATGTTGGGCGCCTGGTTGGGCGTGGAAGAGGCGATCGATTGCGCGGTGGCGCGGGGGGAAGGCGAGCGGCTGAAGGCGATGTATCGGGAGTGGCCGCACTTCCAATCGGCCGTTGGATTGATCGAGATGGTGCTCGCGAAAGCCGATGGCCGGATCGCGGCCGAGTACGACCGCCGGCTCGTTCCCGTTCATCTGCGAACGATAGGCGAGGCTCTGCGAGCGCGATTGCGGCGCGCGATCCGCGGCGTCCTCGATGTCTCCGGACATGCCGAACTCCTCGAGTCCACGCCGGTGATTCGCCGATCGATTGACGTGAGGAATCCGTATGTCGATCCGCTGAACCTGGTGCAGATCGAGTTGCTGTGTCGCCTTCGCCGTCAGCCGGATGCGCGCGCGCGCCGGGCGCTCATGGTGACGGTCAACGGCATCGCGGCGGGGATGAGGAATACCGGCTAGCCGGCGTCGGCCGCGTCGCTCTTGGTGACACGGAGGACCCCCTTCGCATCGAACCTGGCGATCCCTGCCGCGACGCCCAACTCCACGGCCTCAGCCCAGACGTCGGCAAAGCGGGCACGCACATGTTCCGGCGCCCGCAGGATCGCGTAGGCACGTCCTCGCGCATAGGCGGCGATGCGCGTGTCGCGCTCGTCGGCGCTGAGCGGCGACAGCTCGCGTTGATCCGTGAACGTCGCGAGGCACAACAGCGAGCCGTTGCGCCGCTTGATGAACGTCACCTCGAAGCCGTTGGCCTTGAGCAGACGCATCAGCGACGCGCGATCGAACGACTGCAGATGCACGGGGTTGAGCGTGTTGACGATCGACTTGCCGGACTCGAAGACGAACGCTTCGTCGATCTCGTTGTACAGGTAAAGGTGCCCGCCTGGCCGCAGATGCGCGCGGACCTCGCTGAAGAAGCGATCCAGTCGCACGATGTGCGTCAGCAAGTGGTTGGCGACGATCAGATCGAATGTGCCTTCGAACGGGATGGTGAACTGGTCGTAGTCGATGAGATCAGAGCACTGGATGCCGTAGAGTTCTTCGACGATCAAGCGCTGGCTCTCGAAGATCGGCATCACCGCGACCGTGGCGCCGTAATAGCGGCGTAATCCCTGCACGATCGTGCCGGCGCGCGATCGCACCTCGAGCACGCGCGCGCCGGTGAGATCGAGCAGGCTCCCGAGCAGCTCGATGTGCGACGCGTTGTCGAGGCGATCCCGGTAGACCTGAGACAGGTGCTCGCGACGTTCATGATCGGACACGAACACGCCGCCGGCGATCATCGCTCGATAGCGTTCGCGATCCTCGTCTGAGAGCGGATACGGGTTGAGGAGCGGGTTCGCGGCCGCGGCTCGAGGATCGCGGCCGATCGTGTCGGGGAAGTCGTCCATGAGCGACCGGTGACGTTCGCCGATCGGACGTCTGGCCGCATACACGATTCCGCAGCCATGGCAGAGCGCGTAGTTCGCGATTGTCGAGTCGTCCTGCGGCTCCTCGTCCATGAGGATCGACTTGTTCCACTTGCAGACCAGCGTGCGGTCCACGGTGCCGCAGCCGGCACACCGTGGCAGTTCGAGCCATTCGCCAGTCGCTGGTGGCGCCGGCGGCCTGGCTGACGTCGGAGCCGAGAACGGAATCGGCGACGAATAGACCTGAGGCTCGGATGGACGTCCTTCCAGCAGGCTCGTCAGACGGCCCAGCTGCAAGTGGTATTGCAGCAGACGATCGTGAATCTCAGCGTGAACTGAGCGAAGTTCCTGCTCGAGCGACGCATGCTGGTTGGCCTGCCGCGTCCGCAGGTCTTCGAGGCGTCTGGCCTGATCCTTGAGCGCGGCCTGAATATGCTTGGCGTCCGCGTGGGAGTCGCGCACGATCCGCTGCGATTCCGCGCGCACTCGGGCCGGAAGGGCGAGCAATTCACGCAGCCGCACGAGAAGCCGGCGAAGTCGCGCGATCATCGGGGACGAACGATCATACTCGGGGTCCAGCCCTAAACTGATCGGTCTGATCCGCCATGTCGATCTCGGAGGGCCTGGATCGACAATACAGCGGAGGAGACTGCAATGAGCGGAGTACGGCTGCTAGTGGGTACGCGCAAGGGCGCGTTCGTGCTGACGTCAGATGGGAAACGCGCCAAATGGGACGTCAGCGGACCGTTTTTCGGCGGGTGGGAAATCTACCACCTCAAGGGATCGCCTGCCGATCCCAACCGGCTCTATGCGTCGCAGAGCACCAGCTGGTTTGGCCAGCTCATTCAGCGCTCGAACGACGGCGGCAGGACGTGGGAGCCCGTGGACAACAAGTTTGTCTATGACGGAGTCCCCGGCACCCATCAGTGGTACGACGGTACGCCGCATCCGTGGGAGTTCAAGCGGGTCTGGCATCTCGAGCCGTCGCTGACCGATCCCGATACGGTCTACGCCGGCGTTGAGGACGCCGCGCTCTTCCGCACGACCGACGGCGGAAAGTCGTGGCACGAGCTCCCCGGGCTCCGCGGTCACGGCTCGGGCTCGCAGTGGTCACCCGGCGCGGGAGGATTGGGGCTGCATACGATCGTCCTCGACCCGAGCAACCCGAAGCGAATGTTCATCGCCATCTCGGCTGCCGGTGCGTTCCGGACCGATGACGGCGGTACCACGTGGCAGCCGATCAACAAAGGCTTGAAGTCCGAGCAGATTCCAGACCCGTCCGCCGAGGTCGGTCACTGCGTGCACCGGATTGCGATGCATCCGTCACAGCCGACCGTCCTCTACATGCAGAAGCACTGGGACGTCATGCGGACCGAGAACGCCGGCGACTCATGGACGGAGGTCAGCGGCAACCTGCCGACCGACTTCGGCTTCGTGATCGACGTGCACGCGCACGAGCCGAAGACGATCTACGTGGTGCCGATCAAGAGCGACTCCGAGCACTATCCCATAGACGGCCAGCTGCGCGTCTTCCGCAGTCGCTCGGGCGGCAACGAGTGGGAAGCGCTCAGCAAGGGATTGCCGCAGAAGGACTGCTACGTCAACGTGCTTCGCGATGCGATGGCCGTCGATCGTCTCGACTCGTGCGGCGTCTACTTCGGCACAACCGGTGGGCAGGTCTACGGGTCGTCGGACGCTGGCGACACGTGGACGCCGATCGTGCGCGACTTTCCGGCCGTGCTGTCGGTGGAGGTTCAGACACTTACATGATTCGCGTAGTACTGCCGCAGCACTTGCGCACGCTCGCGCGCGTAGACGAGGAAGTCACGCTCGAGGTCAACGGTCCGATCACGCAGCGGGCGATCCTCGACGCGCTCGAGGCGCGCTATCCCGTGCTGTGCGGAACCATTCGCGATCACGTGACACAACAGCGCCGGCCGTTCCTGAGGTTCTTCGCGTGCGAGGAAGACTGGTCGCACGAGCTTCCCGATGCGCCGTTGCCGAGCAAGGTTGCCAGTGGAGCGGAACCATTTCTCGTCATCGGCGCGATGGCCGGCGGCTAACGTCGCGCTTCGATTGCGTGCGCCGGTGATAGACTCGCGTCAGAACACACTACCGCCGCGCGCGCTCCACATCCTCTGAGCGCGACTGAGCACGTCCGAAGGACGTGCCTACACCCCGCGGCTCCTGCCCAGGGTTCGCCTCACGCGCGCGGCACACCCAATCGGGAGGTGCCTATGACTGACAAACGTTCCGGCACGACACGAGAAGAGCGTGGCGTCGAGCGATCGAGCGATCGTTCGACCACGGTGTCTTCACGGCCGGCGACTCCATCACGCATGCTCGAACGGTTTGCGGACGAAATGGATCGTGTCTTCGACGATTTCGGCTTCGGACGGTGGCGATCGCGCCAGCCCTGGCGTGGCTTGCTGTCCGCTGAGGAGATGTGGACTCCCGCTGTCGAGGTCTTCCACCGCAACAGCGAGTTGGTGATTCGCGCCGACCTGCCCGGCCTCACCCGAGACGATGTGAAGGTGGACGTCACGGAGGATCAGGTGACGATTGAAGGCGAGCGTCAACGTCAGCACGATGAGGAGCGGGAAGGCGTGTACCGGTCCGAGCGCAGCTACGGGAAGTTCTACCGCGTGATATCGCTTCCCGAGGGCGTGATCGCCGACCAGGCCAAGGCGACATTCAGGGACGGCGTGCTCGAGGTGACGATGCCCGCGCCACCCGAACAAGCGCGCCGGGGCTGGCGTCTCGAAATCAGCGAAGACAGTTCGAAGAGGTGAAACGACAACGCCCGACGACCAGGCTCTCTGATCGCTGAAACCCCTTTCGTTTCATGCGAGCCTGGGTGTCGGGCGTTCAACGCGTGTCTCACACGCATTCTGGCAAGAGCCAGAACCTTTTTCTTCCTTGGCCGCTTGCGCAGCGACGGAGAGGATCGTCCGGAGCGGTCCTCATCGCCGATGCGCGCCACTAGCCCGGTGGTATCTCCATAAACGAACCTCCGCGTCGGAAGTGGCGTGGACAAGGGTACGAATACGCCTCCCGCGGCGCGCTGTCAAGGTCAGCGAATCGACACCACGTCCGGCTGAAGCCGGACGCCTTGTTCCTCTGTGCCACAATGTCCCGCACACATGAGCACACTCAAAATCAAAGTGATTGTTGGAAGCTCGAGGGCGAACCGGTTCAGCGAAAAGCCCGCGCAGTGGATCTTCGCGCTCGCCAAGCAGCGCACCGATCTCGATGTGGAGATGCTCGACCTGCGCGACTATCCGCTGCCGTTTTTCGAAGAAGCGATGCCGCCGGGGATGGCCAAGGACGGCTACACGAATCCCGCGGTGGTGAAGTGGCGCGACAAGATCCGCGACGCCGACGGGTTCATCATCGTCACGCCCGAATACAACCATGGCTATCCGGCAGTGCTGAAGAACGCGCTCGACTACGTCTATTTCGCGTGGAGCCGTAAGGCGGTGGCCTTCGTGAGCTGGGGCGGAGCCGGCGGCACGCGCGGTGTCGAGCAGCTGAGGGCGGTGGCGATCGAACTCGATATGGCTCCGCTCCGTTTCGCGGTGCACATCCCGAATCCGTGGTTCATCCAAGACATCAGCGGGATTGACACCGAGGTCAATCAGCAGGCGGCCAAGGCGCTTCTCGATCAGCTCACCTGGTGGACCGGCGCGCTCAAGGCAGCGCGGGGGTAATCTGTCGCTATGAATTGGCGCATAGGTTTCGCGGCGACCCTACTCGTCGCGATCCTCTGCGCCGTCGTCGCCTGGCGTGCCTCGCACTCGGTCTTCGTCGTCGGTTTCTGGTTCGAGGGTTTTCCGTTCGTGGTCAGCGAGAGCACCACTGCCATCCTGGGCGGACCGCTGACCGCGTCAGAGAGCGACGCGATCAGACGTCTGGCGCGCGACGAGCTGACGCGCGCCTTTGCCGGTCTCAATCTCACGTTCACCGACGGCCCGCGCGCATTCTGGACGGTTCGCGTCCGCCAGTCGTTCGAGCGGCGGCGGGGACAGCGGCTGCCCCTCGCCGGTGAAACATTTGCCATGGGTCCGCTCGGCGGACGGAGCGCCGTCAACTTCACCGAAGTGACGATGGCGGCCATTGCCCATGCGCCGCCGGGCGCGACGCGCCAGGTCCTCGTAGACGGGATCGGACGCGGCATCGGTCGTACGGCGGCGCACGAGCTGGCGCACGCCATTCTCGGCGTCCACGGTCCGATGGACAATCAGACCGAGGCCTCGAGCTACGAGTATTTCACGCACAATCGGCCCTCGCAGTTCTACGGTGAGCTGCACTGGGCTCGCGCATGGCCGGTGCTCGTCGAGCGAGTGGGCACTTAATCAGGTCCTTTGTCCTTAGTCCTTAGTTCTTAGTTCTTCGTTCTTAGTTCTTCGTTCGTGTCCGCCCGCACGAATGTGAGCGGCGCCGTCAACGGGCCTTGCGAGAACGTGCCTGCGAGTTCGCCAGCCCCGTTCAGCGTGCCCGAGAAGAAGTCGCCGCCGATCGCCGGTGAGTTGAGTGTGAGGCTGGCGGCCTTCCGCGTAAGGGCGAGGGGGAATTCGATTCCGCCCTGATCGACGCTGACGATCGTCGCCGACGCCGTGCCATCGGTGTGGTTTGCCATCCGAAGTACGAGACGCAGATTCGTGTCCTGGAGCGATAGCGTTCCGTTCCATGTGCCTTCGAGATCCTTCCCGATCGGCGCGTTCTTCGGCGTCGCAGCGATCTGCGCGTCACCCGTGCGGCTCATGCTGAACGGCGCGTTCCCCAGTCGAGCCGTCACATCACCGGAGATCGTCTTGTCGTCGCCGGAGAGCGTTCCGTAGAACTTCACACCGCCGTCGAGCGTCAGCTCGAACTTGATGGCCCGGCCGTCGAGAGACACGTTGGCCAGCGGCAGGCCTCTGAAATTGTTCTCGGGCCGGCTGTAGGTCGCGATCAACGTCCCGCGATCGTTTTTCAGATCTACTTGAAACGGTATCTCGGCGCCGGGGATCGTGATGGCGCCTTCCCAATGGCCTGATGGGTCAACAGTCTGAGCGCGAGCCGTAGCCGGCACCACGAGCAGAGACACGACGAGCATGATACGCAGTGAGAGGCGCATGACAGTCTCCTTGAGGCCTGACGAGGGCCTACGTGTTAGAAGTCGCGACGAGCGAGGTTCACAGCCGCCGTGCGCAACAGCGCAACGGCAATACCACCGTTGAGAAGCAGACCGATCCACGGCAGGGCGGCCGAGCGGTAGTAGCGCTCGCCGTTCATGACGTGGAAGATTCCAAACCGCCCGATCTCCGGGACGTACTCGAGCATGCCGATCGCTGCCGCGATGACGCACGCGATGAGCACCGGCCGCCAGACGTCGGCGTATTCATTCGAGAGCAGCGCCGCGAGGCTGAAGAACACCGAGCCGACGACGAACATGCAGAGGCCGTGAGCGAGCACGTCAACGACGCTGTAGCTCTGGCCGATGGATGGTGACAGCAGCGCAACCCAGAGTGACGGCACGATCGCGAGCACCAGAAGTTCGGCCAGGCCGACGAAGGCGCGCGTGCCGATCAGGCGGCTGCGAGAGACCGGCAGCGAGAGCGTGAACAGCGTCGCGCTTTCGGACTTCGCCAGCAGACCGCCGGCGCCGAGCAACGCACCGAAGATGACAACAAGATACGTGAGGTTCTGGCGGTACCACTGCCACCAGACGAAGCCGCGGAACGATTGCTGGGCGGCGAGGCCTTCCTTGATGGCCGCGCCGAGCGGTCCGCTGGTGTCGAGCGCCGACGGGTCCATGTTGCGGACTATCGGGAGCAGCCGCTCCGTCGCGCGAAAGTCGTAGATCACGCCGAAGCCGACGATCAGGCTGAGGGCAAGACCAGCGAGAAATCGCCCACGTGTTTCGAGCCAGGCTTTGTGCCACAACATGGTCAGTCCTCCACCGCAACCGATTCGAGAAAGATTTCTTTCAACGTGACCGGCAGAAGTTCGGCCGAAACCGGTCCAAACCTCATCGCCTCTTCGATGAGCGCGTCGCCGCCGTTGTTCGAGAGCGCCGTCAGCACGCGTCCCTGCCTGCGGACGCGAACCACGCCGGGCGTGCGAAACGCGATGTCGGGCGCCTCGGCGTTGAACACCAGCTGCACGCGGCGATACTGTCCGCGCAGGTCGTCGAGAGCGCCGGCGACGAGCGTCCGGCCGGCGTCGATGATCGCGATGTGATCGGCAATCTGATCGACGTGAGCGAGATGGTGCGATGAGAAGAACACCGTCAGATTCTCTGTAGACACGTGCGTGACGATGGTCTGAAGCACTTCCTCGGACGCTGCGGGATCGAGACCCGACGTCGGCTCGTCGAGGACGAGGAGCTCCGCTCCTCGGCACAGGGCCAGCAGCAGCGAGAGCTTGCTGCGCACGCCGAGCGACAGCGTCGTCGTCTTCTGGTGCAGCGGGAGTCCGAATGACTGCAGGTAGCGCTTCTCGAGATCGCGTCGCCAGCCTGGATAAAACCTCGCCGTGAAGCGGATGATCTCGTCTACGGTCATGTAGTCATAGAGCGCCTTGTTCTCGTCCACGAAGCCCGTGCGCGCTCGAATGCTGACGCTCGCTGTGGCATCGTCGGCGGACAGACCGAAGACGCGCGCCTGGCCGGCCGTCGGGCGCGCCATGCCGAGCAGCAGCTTGATGGTGGTGGTCTTGCCGGCGCCGTTGCGGCCCAGGAATCCGAAGATCGATCCGCGCGGCACGCCCAGGTTCAATCCGCGCAGCGCTTCAATGCCCTCGAAGCGTTTCCGCAGATCCACCGTTTCGATTGCCAGCGGTTCAGACACCCCGTCCTCCTGTTTTGGTCAGTCCGGCCAACTCCGCTTCGAACAGGCGCCTGATCTCCTCGTCGCTCAGCCCGCGGTCGCGGAGCCGTTCGACGGCCGCGGCGACGATCGGCTGCGCGGTGCGCAGCGTATCGGTGGCCTTCTTGCTCTTCGCCGACTGGCCCGAGACGAAGGCGCCGGCGCCGTGACGCAGCTCGATGACGCCCTCGTGCTCGAGCTCGCGATACGCCTTGGCCACCGTGTTCGGGTTGATCACCAGTTCCTCCGCCAGCGGCCGAATACCCGGCAGCTGTTCGCCCGGCCGGAGCGCCCCGGTTTCGATGGCGTGTTTCACCTGCTCCATCAGCTGGAGGTAGATGGGAACGCCGAGCGAGGGATTCGGCCGGAAGATCATCGGTGTCGTACGGTCACTGTGCTACTGAACTAATACAGTAATACTGTGCGGGAAGTTCCCGGCGGTTGTCAAGCGGAAAGATCGTGCGGCGTTCGAGTCGCTATAATTCGGCCATGCCCTTCGACTCACGCTCAGGGCACCCCGAGCTTCGCCGAGGGGTGAAATACACGCTGCTCGGCTCCATGCTGACGATGCTGCTCTGTGCCGCGGGACCTGCGGACGCGCAGTGGTTGAAGACGAAGACGCCCGGCATCCCACGGACGAAAGACGGCAAGGCGGACCTCAAAGCGCCGGCGCCGAAAGCGCCGAATGGCAAACCGGATCTCTCGGGGATCTGGCGCACGGACGCCTTGGCGTTCTCGCTCGACGTGACAACGGGCTTGAAGCCAGGGGAGATTCTGCCGTGGGCAGAAGCGCTCGCCAAGGAGCGGACCGCGCGCTTCAGCACCGATCACCCGTTCTATCGCTGCATGCCCGAGATCGGCGTGACGTACAACTTCGGGACGTTCAAGTTCATTCAGAGTGGCGGCACGCTGGCGATGTTGCCTGAAGGCGGACCGTATCGGCAGATTCTGATCGACGGCCGAGCGCTGCCCGACGATCCGCAGCCGACGTGGATCGGCTATTCAGTGGGGCGTTGGGAAGGCAACACGATGATCATCGAGAGCGCCGGCTTCAACGATCGCACGTGGCTCGACTATGCCGGACACCCCCACACCGAAGCGTTGCGTACAACCGAACGGTATACGCGCAAGGACTTCGGTCACATGGACATTCAAATCACCTACAACGATCCGAAGGCGTATTCGCGTCCGTGGACGATCACGATGAAGGCCGAACTGATGGCTGACACCGAGTTGCTCGAGAACGTGTGCAACGAGAACGACAAGTCGTCACGCCAGCACTTCGTCGTCACCGATGACGACACGCGGAAAGGCCAGTCGGAGTTCGTCGTCCCGGCCACAGTCCTCTCGAGCTACGCCGGGCCGTACGATATGAAGGCCGGCGGGAAATCGATTCCGTCCTCGGTGGCCGTCGAGAACGGCCGACTGTTTGTGGTGCTGCCGGGCGGTACCGGAAAGATCCCGTTGATCGCGGAGTCAGAGACGACGTTCTCGGCGCTGGGCGCGCCGGTGGTGTTCCGCACGGATGCGAGCGGAGCGGTACTGGGTTTCACCATCCACACGATCGAGGGCGATCAGGAGTTCGAGCGGAAGAAATAGACGGACTATCCGGGCGCTCCCGCTTTGATCGTTTCGAGCCCGTGGCCCTGCGGGCTCGTCTCGCGCACTCTGAGCGCATAGGCAAACACGAATCCGAACAGGCTCAGGAAGAGAAACAGCCACAGCATCGGCGTGTAACCGGCCGGGTTCTTCTCGCTGGCCCCGTAGTAGTCATTCAAAGCTCCGGCGAGGAGATTGATCGCCGTCAACCCCATTGCCTGCACCATCGTCATCAGCCCGTACGCCGTACCGAGGCGATTGGGCTCGACAAGATATGGCACCGCCGGCCAGATGATTGCCGGGACGAGGGAAAACGCGATCCCGATCATCACCGTTGTGATCCAGAGGTTCGCGTTGGTATACGCGAGAATCGGAAACACGGCGGCGAGCAGGAAGCAGCCGAAGGCCATGAATGCCGCGCGATGGCCGAGCCGATCCGCCATGAAACCGAAGAGCGGAGTGGCGATGATCGCGGCCAGGAACACGTAACCGTTCAGGGCGCCCGCTTCCTGCAGCGTCACACCATGTGCGTGCTGGAAATACTTAATCGCAAACGTGCTGCGGAACGGGAAGATGACGGAGTAGAACGTCACGCACAGGCCGATGACGTACCAGAACGATCGGTTGAAGCGCCACAAATCGCTCCACACGAATCGATCCGACGCCGATGCCTGTGGCACGTCGTAGCTGCGAGCGACACGACGGTCCATCCAGTAGTACACGACGCACGCGACAACCGCGATGAGTGAGAAGCCGAACGACAGGAAGAGTGGCGGCTGCCATCCTTGATCGTAGAGATGCTTGAACCAGGTCGTCGAATAGTCGGCGCTGTACGATCCGGCGCGCGCGATGCTCAGGTTCACACCGAACGCAAATCCCAACTGCCGGCCGACGAACCACTGGCCGATGGCAACCGTGATCGCCACGATCATCGACTCGGCGCCGAGTCCAAAAATCAGGCGCCCGGCCGCCATCACCGGGAACGATCCAAAGATGGATTCGAAAGGCAACACCGCCGTCACGAACGCGCCAATGCTGCAGATGATGGCGAATATCAGCGTGGACAACCGCGTGCCGAACCGATCGACGATCACGCCGCCGATGAGGACGACGATGATGTTGGGGAGGCTGTAGATGGCGTTGAGGGTGCCGATCTGCGTGTCGCTGTAGCCGAGGAGCTTCTGCAGCGAATCGGCCACCGGCGCGATCGAGTCGTAGACGTAGTAGTTGCCGAACATCGCGACGCTGATCGCGACGAGCACGCTCCAGCGCCAGACAGCAGGTGGGGGATTCTTGACCGCGAGGGCCGGGTTGATCGTCATCCTGGCGGTCAGTCTACCGCACGAGGCGCGATTGGCGTCGGCTGGGTATGCTTCGCCCCTACACGGTGGCGACGCGTGGTACGACCTTCGGCTCGGGCAGCCTCGAAACGAACGCGATCGTCAGGCCGATGGCCAGCGACGCGATCAGCTCGAGTCCCAACTGTTTGACGACCAGATCATCAGGCCACGGCTGCTCGGCGTACCAGAGCAGGTACAGCGGCGCTTGACCAACGAGCCAGGCCATCAGGCCCAGCTTCAGCCCTCGCATAGTTTGTGAGCCAGCGATCGACAAGCGGCCGTAGATCCACACAAGGCCCGAGATGAGGCACAGATGCGACACCGGCAGCAGGATCGCCTGCCATCCCGGTCCGTTCTGCGGGGAATCACGAAGCAGGTTCCCGTAGAAAGGGGCGTAGTCGGCGGCGAGGATGAACCCGTGAATGGCGATCGCCAGAATCTGCGCGACGAGAAACGCGGCGAAGGTCGTGGCGGCAGCGCGTGCGTAGGTCATGACGTCTCCTGCTCTTTGACCCAGTCCTTGGCCCGGTCCTGGAGCTTCTTCGGCGACAGGTCCTCGATGCGGCTGGCGATCGACCAGCGATGGCCGAACGGGTCTCGAAGAATTCCGTAGCGATCGCCCCAAAACTGATCGGCGACTGGCATCAAAACGGTTGCGCCAGCGTCCACGGCGCGATTGAAAAGCGAATCCACGTCGCGAACATAGAGATGAAGCGTCACCGATGTGCCGCCGAGCGTTGCCGGCGACTGCATCGATTCGGGAAACTCGTCCACGACGAAGAAGCGTGAGTCGCCGAGCAGCAGCTCGGAATGCATGATCGACGTGCCATCCGGTCCGACGTTGCGCAGCAGCTCGTGCGCGCCGAGCGCCGTCGTGTACCACTCGATGGCACCGGCGACGCCCTTCACGGCGAGCTGGGGCGTGATGGTATGAAAGTCTTCAGGGACCGGCGTCGTCATCCCGCATTTCCTTTCGGAGGACGGGCGATGAGGAGCCCGCGGTGGCGAGAGGCGTCCACCAGATCGGCCAACCGGCGCGCCTCGCGTTTGGCGACCGCCAGGCCTTTCGCGGTCAGCCGGTAGTAGCGGCGGCGATCCTCGTCGGCCTCGTCGTGCAGCGAGATGGCCAGCTCTTCGATCAGCCCGTCCACCAGCATGCGCTGTATGGACCGATACAGCGTGCCCGGACCGAGCCGGGTGTCGCCGTTGGTGAACCGTTCGACGTCCTGCATGATGCCGTAGCCGTGCGACTCGCCGTCGGCCAGCGCCAGCAGGATGTGAAAGACCGCCGGCGTCAGGAGTGGGGATGGCTCGTCGTCAGGATCCGGTCTGTTTCGCTTCGCCGTGGATGTAACCACGGTGGATATATGTATCGTGGAGCGGCGTCTCTGTCAAGCGCCGGCGCGGCTAGCGAAGCGTGGTGCGATAGGTGAGCGTCTTCCCCGGCACGATCACCACGTCGATGACTTCAGGTTCACGCCCCTCGGCGACGAGGGCAATGCTGTGTGGTCCGGCGGGAAGCGCGAGGTGCTGATAGTAGCCGCGGAACTGGTCCACGCGGCCAGCCAGCGCGCCGTCCACGTAGACCTGCGCGCTCCATGGCAGGACGTCGAGTTGGATGCCGCCTGCTGGCGCGCCATCGAGGACCGCAGGTGGCGTGAACGGTCGGATCTCGGGCAGCACGACGATGCCCCACGGCCACCAGACTGGCATGCCACGGAAGGGCAGCGGCGCAGGGAAACGCGGCGCGACGGTCGTCGGTATGGGCGGCCGCGACCCCGCAGCCGACGGAATGGAAGGCCGTGACGTGAGCCTGCCGCGAAACTGCGCCTCGGAAGTCGTCGCCGTGGATGCGATCACGGCAAGAACGCTGGCGGCAAGAGCCTGGCGGATCATGCGCCTGCTCGTGCGACGCCTGCTGCCGTCGCCATGCGGCGCGCCGCGAACATCCCGCCGGCGGCCCCACCAGCAACCTTGAGTCCGTGCGCCACCCAGTAGACGGGCGGTTGCGCAACGCCCCCGGCAAGCACCGGCAGCAAGTAGATCAGCATCGCGGCCAGCCCTGCCAGCGTGCCATGCAGCACCAACTTCGACTCGACGCCCCGGCAGACCCAGAGCGCGGCGAGGAATGTCACGATCGGCGCGCCAATCACGGCGCTCCACGTCACGACCGCCTCGTTGCCCATGATGCCACCCGGGGCGACCACGACGATGAGCATCGCCTCAGCGAGCAGGCCGCCTAAGATCGCGCGACCCCAGCGCATCATTTCCCCCGTTCTTCGGCGCGCGCGCCTTTGAGAATGTGCTCGAGACCGCGATTGCCCTCGTGGCACGCGTACTCGAAGACCTGTTGGCTGTCGTCCCTCGTCAGCGGCATCGTGTATGTCCAAGGCCGCGTCCACGTGTCGGGGTCAGCGATGGTCACCTGCCACTGGAGCCTGGTGGGGCTGACCGGTGTGAACCGTTCGGTGAGCGTGTACTTCTCGCTGTTGTAGCGGAAGTTGTAGCCCATGTGCGTGCGGTCAGTGAAGTTCGTGGTCTCGACGACGAGAGTGTTGCCGTCCCAACGTGCCCGAGCGTCGCCGACGTACTCGCGAATCGCCGCGCCCACGTGTGGGCGCCCGTCGAGAGGAATCACGCGGGCTTCGTGGATCATCTCGTAGCGGATGGCAACGAAATCCGGTGACTGGGTGATCTCATAGGAGTTGCCGTAGATCGCGGGCATCATCGAGCCAGGGAGCCCGCGCGTGATGCAGCGATCGTAGAGGCTCCGATCGAGCCACGAGTTCGCGATGCCTTCACCGTTGCGGGCGTTGTGAATCGCGGCCCACGCAGCTTCGCGCTTCTGTCCGAGCGGAGTCATGGGCGGCAGCTTGCCGTCCGGCGGATCGACGAGTAGCCACGGGCGGCTCGCGCCTCCCTGCAGATGTTCGTACCAATGCGTCGGACCGGCCCCAGTCTCCGCGCCGCCGATGCCGCCGGCGATCTTCGCGGCGATGGCCTGACGCTCTTTCGCAAGTCGTGCAAGGTCCGCCGCGCTGAAGCTGTCCGCGGCGCGTCCCTTGAACTCATCCGGCCGTTCGAGCGGCGTATTTGTTTCGTCCTTGTTGGTGTAGATGCCTTGTAGGTCGGGGTGTCCCCACGGCGTCTTCGGCGGCGTCCAGGAACCGGACTGCGCGAGCGGCGATGAGTGCAGCAGCCAGCCCATCACCACGAACATGACGGTGGCGCCGAAGGCGACACGGCCAGCGGTTTTCATACAGCCTCCGTAGGAGGCCGATGGTACTACGAGCTCGCGGCGCGGGCCTGTTTGGCTCGGGTGGCGGCGATGAACATGCCACCCACGAAGGCAAAGGCGAGGATGCCAACGATCTGAACCCATCCGCCGACATCGGCCGGATGCGACAGACGCCAGACCGCCGCGCCGATGTCGAAGGCGACGGGCGGCGTCGCGCGCGTTTTCTGCATCGCGTCCAGCGTGGCGACCGCGAGCCCTGCGACCACAGTCAGTCCGAGTGCGGCGACTACTCCGGGGCCGAGCATACCCGAGACAGGCGCGGCTGCGGGTCGCCCGTCGTGTTCGATCCGCGGTTCGCGCACGCCAAACGGTGCGAACCGGTGGAGCATCAGGAGTCCGGGGATTCCGACGACGAGCGTTGACAAGAAGAAGGTGGGCCATCCAACGGCATTGACGGTGAATCCCGTGATCGGCCCGGCGACGACTCGGGGCAGAGCGAACAAGCTGGAGAACAACGCGTACTGCGTGGCGGAGAACCGTTTCTCGGTCAGACGGAGCAGCAGCACCGAGAACGCACCAGTCCCCATCCCGGAAGCCAGCAGCTCGAAGCCGGCAGCGCCATAGAGCGCCATCCCAATCGGTCTTCCGAGGATCGAGAGGATGTAGTAGCCAACATTTGAAAAGAGTTGAAGAAAGCCAAAAATCCACAGCGAGTGGCCCAGCCCTACGAGCGTCGTCAGCCAGCTGCCGAAGATGGCGCCGCCAAACGTGGTCAGCAGCGTGATCGCGCCGAGCACAACGCCGCGCTGATCGGCGTCGTAGCCCATGTCGATCAGGAACGGACGCGTCAGTGACTGTGTCAGCTGATCAGACAGTTTGTAGAGCACGACGAAGGCGAGAATCTCGAGTGCCCGGGGCCGGGTGATGAAGCTGAGGAACGGCTGCCAGACGGCTTCACGCAGCGTCGTCGGTGGCGGCGCCGGCACGTCAGGCTCGGGCGACTTCCACGTGAGGACGAGCATCGGCAGATACATCAACGCGAGCAACAGGTTGACCGCGGGCCAACCGTATCGCGCCGCCAAGCTAATCGCCAGACTACCCGCAACGGAGTACGCGGCACGATAGACCGCGGCGCGAGCGCCCGCGGCCGCGCCCTGCTCGTCCTTCCGGAGCACCTCCACCGCATACGCGTCGATCGCGATGTCCTGCGACGCTGCTGCGAGCGCGATGGCCATCGCCAGCGCGCCGACGACCCAGATCGCCTCGGGACGTTGGCCGACGCCGGCCACCATGAGTCCCAGCACCAGCAATGCGACTTGCGTGACCGCCATCCATCCCCGTCGCCGGCCCCAGAACGGCGGGACGTAACGGTCCATGAGCGGCGCCCACATCACTTTGAATGTCCACGGTGCTTGCGCCAGCGTGATTAGACCGACGACGCGGATGTCCACGCCGATGTCGCGCATCCAATCCGGTATGGCGACCCAGACGAGTCCGAGCGGAAGCCCGGAGGCAAAGGACAGGAGGACGACGGATGCGGTGCGCTTCGAGCGCATCGCGATCCAGAGGCTCTTGAACGCTCCGGGTCGTTCAGGGTTTGTGGTCACGCTGCGTCACCGTACCATGGTCGTCGCGGCTCTGGCTACGATTACCTCTTTCGGTCGAAGCCCCGCTCCGCGCCACCGATGGCAACGTTGACGCTAGCGCGCGCCGCCTACCGTCATACTGGTGACCACCTTCCCGTTACGGCCAGACATGCTGATCTTGGATGGCGCGGCGGAATGCTCGGCGGTGACCTTGAACTGCCGGCTCGCCCCCTGCGAGCCCTTCGCGATCTGCTCGCCGATCTCGGGCAGCAATGTGGCGATGCGACTTGCCGCATTGATCGCCTCGTATCGGCCGCTGGTCATTGCGGTGATCCGCTGTCCGACCTCCTGCTGCACGACGCCGCCGCTCGCCGTCGTACCTACTGACGTGGCCAACATGACCACGTGGACGGTCGTCGGACGCTTCTGAGCTCGCTCGAAGATCTGGTTGATGTCGCGATCGAGAACACGATTGTCGCCACTCGTGGTTCCCAGCGACACGATGACGCTGAAGAAGTCGCCCTTGTCCCGCTCGAAACGCTGCAGCGCCTCGCCCAGTGATTCCACGAAGCGGCCGGCCGAGCTGTCGGGGGCGAGCTTGTCCACGCCGTCGAGCAGCGCCTTTTTGTCCGTTGTCGCGCGGACGAGGAAGCGCGGCTGGGGAGCCGTGGTCACGATCGTCGTCTCGAGTCCCGGCGGCAGCGACTCGATGAGCGCGCGGACACCGTTGCGCAGTGCGTTCAGGTTGGCCGAGCCGATGCCGCCGTTATCCAGCAAGATCTGGACTTTCGTCGTCCACTCGATCGCTTCGACCTTCAGCACCTTGGCGTCGGCGCCATCCGCCGACACTCTGAGATCCTCGGGCGCCACCGATGCGGCAGGCTGGCCCGTCATATCGAGGATCGTGGCGTACAACTGAAACTGCTTTTGCGCGGATGTCCCGACCGTAAACACGCAGACCCAGAGAAAGAGACCCATGATCAGTAGGAGTCTTGGTCGCATGTGCTTGCCTCCGTCAGTCCTTAGACGCCGACTCCCGCACGAAGGCTCGGAATCAGCAGACGGCCGCAATCATAGCCGCCAGTAGCGTCGAGGGACGTAACGGCTCTGAAATGTCTGATGCCTCCAGCCCCGGTTACGGCCGAGGTAGAAGGGAACACGAAAGTGTTCAAGTCTCCGAGAATCTTCGTTAGGTTAGGTAGGTAGGAGATTTCCTGTGCAAGTGCTCGAACACGTCTATTCGGACTTGGTGGTTCTCGAGCTGCTGGAAAGGCTGACGGTGGAAACCGAATCGGATCTGAAAGATGCGGTTCGCCGCCAGCTCGACGCGGGGCGTCGTCATCTCGTGCTCAACCTGGCGCGCGTCCCCTACGTTGACAGCTGTGGTCTGGGCACGATGGTGCAGGCCTATGTGTCTGCGCACCGTGCCGGCGGGTCAGTGAAACTCTGGAACATCACGCCGCGGGTTCGTCAGCTCCTGACCGTCACGCGCTTGCTGACGGTCTTCGAGGTGTATCGGCCCGAGGCGCGAGCCGTGGGCGCATAGCCGCTCCGTCGCTTCTTACACGCGATACGTGTCCGCGCGCCATTGCTTCACCTCCCGTTTGATGGCGTCCGGACTCAACGACTGATCGGCGGCCCGCTGCGCCAACGCGGCAAACTCGTCGTTTGAGGCGAACCGAAGCGCGACGATTTGACGCATGGTCAAGCGGCCGTCGAGCAGTTTTCCTGTCAGCACGTAATGGCGAAGCTGTTCCTCGGCACGAATGGCCCGGTCCTGCGCCTTGAGCGGAAACGTCCGCACGAAGACATACAGAAGAATCATCGCGATCGTCTGCGCGACGATGAGTGACGCGCTGTAGAAGCGCGTGCTGTCGCCCCACGACTTGGTCAGGTTCACGATCGAGCCGATGAGAATCACCAGGATGACCAGCGACAGTACTCGGTGATACAGCGGGACGATTTGCGCGTGGTTCTTGTAGCTCTGTTTCGTGTCAGCCATCGTGTCCTCGAAGGGAGGGCGGTGCGAGCGCGAAGCGCCCAGTATAGGCCGAAGTAAGATAGGCGCTCCCTCAACGAAGGAGATCGCATCGTGGCTTTGGAGCTGGGACTGAAAGGCAGGACGGCTGTCATCACCGGAGGCAGCAAAGGCATTGGCCGGGCCATCGCGCGCGGGCTGGCGCGTGAGGGCGTCAATCTCGTGCTGATCGCCCGTGGCCAGGAGCTGCTCGAGCGCACGGCCGACGATCTCCGCAAAGAGACCGGTGTGAAGGTGGTCGCTGCGGTCGCCGACATCACCAAGGCCGATCAGGTCGATGCGAGCGCGGCGACCGCGAAGCAGGCGCTCGGCACCGTGCACATCGTCGTCAACAACGCCGGCGGTCCGATGCGGCGCATGGATCGTCAGATCCTGTGGCCCGACAGCGACTGGATCGGCGATCTCGACAACAAGATTCTCGGCGCGCTGCGAGTGACGCGGGCCTTTCTGCCCTTGATGCCGAGCGACGGGACGGGCCGGATCATCAACATCAGCGGCACGGCGTCAACGATTGTGTGGGCGCCAGCGTTGACGCACGGGCTGAACAACGCCGCCATGAACCAGGCGACCGGCTATCTCGCGACCGATCTGGCCAGTCAGCAGATTACGGTCAACACCGTTGTCCCCGGACTCGTCGGCACCGAGGGACGAGAAGTGTGGGCCGAGAACATGGCCAAGCAGCAGAACGTCACGAAAGCGGAATTCGTCGCCGGCTTCTGTAAGCGTATGGGCATCCTGGCCGGCCGCTGGGCGACGATGGACGAAGTGGCTGATACGGTGGTGTTCATCGCCTCCGATCGGGCGCGCTACTTCAACGGGTCGAAGATCATTCTCGATGGCGGGTTGAACGTGAACGCACGTCCCGCGTAATCGCCGGCGGGCGTCGATCCGCCCACTCACGAATTTTGTACAACGCCAACGTTCCTGTAAGCCGCGGGCGCGATCGCGCCTGCGGGTGGCAGTCGCGCGTCCCGCGCAAACCCGCATAAATGCGGGCGTTTGCGACCGTTCCTCGGCCGAGCGCGACAAGTTTCGTTCGCGGGCATGAAGATGGCACGGTTCACGCCCTCAGCGGACGAGTATGGACCCTGCAATTGCGCGCACTCCGTCATCGACACCCGTCGCCTTCCAGGATGGACTTGGCCAGCGGCGACTGAGTGTCAGTGTGACCAACGAGCCGCTCGAGCTGCTCGCGCTGCGCGAGGAGCTGACGTCGGTTTCGTCCTTTGAATTTGCCCTTCGCGATCGCGTCAGCCGGTTGTCGTCCTTCCAGTCTGAACACTACGGCCACGTGCGTGGCGTCGAGCGCATCGGCAAGACCGGTGCGACCAGCCTGGCCATCGTGTCCGATCACGTGCAGGGCGTGCGGCTGTCCGACGTGCTGGCGTTCGCCGAATCGCGGCTCCTGCCCATAGAGACCAACGCCGCGCTGTGCCTCATTCGCCAACTCATTCACGCGCTGGCGCTGCTGCATCAGAAGATGCCGGACGTCTGCCACGGCGCGGTCGGACCAGAGCGCATCGTCGTCACACCGCAGGCTCGTCTCGTGCTCGTCGAGCATGTGCTCGGCGCCGCGCTCGATCAGCTGCACTACACGCACGAGCAGTACTGGAAGGCACTGCGCATCCCGCTGCCGCGCACCGGCTCGGGCCCGCAATTCGATCGCCGTAGCGATATCACCCAAGCCGGCGTGACCGCCCTCGCGCTGATCATCGGGCGTCCGATTGCCGAAGACGACTATCCGTCGCGCATTGGTGAGATGGCCGGTGGCACGTGGGCACTCTCGGCGACCGGCGGCATCGAGCCGCTGCCGACGGCGCTGCGCGATTGGCTGATGCGGGCGATTCAGCTCGATCCGCGTAATCCGTTCCCGTCGGCGCTCGAAGCGTGGGCCGAGCTCGATCGCGTGCTGCACTACAGCGATCCGATTGCCGAGGTCGCGGCGTTGAAGTCGTTCCTCACGCGGTATCACGCTCGTGTGGTGGCCGATGGTGCAAAGACCGCGAGCCCCTCGCCCGCACCCGTACCCGCACCTGCACCTGCGGCACCGCGTCCCACGGCTGTTTCGAGCGCCGCTGCGGCACCTGTCGCACACGCGCCCGCGCAGGCACCCAAGCCCGGACCGCACGGCGTCGTGCAGCCGCGACCGGCTGCTGAGCGCGTGCCGAGCGTACCGTTGACAGGTCCCCATCCGGTCGCGTCAATGCACCCCCAGGCATCCACACGCCCTGACCCTCCCGTTGCTCCCGCGGTGAGGCCGCAAGCCAAGGACGATCAGGCACCTGAAGACAGCCGGTCCGAGGAGGCCGAGAGCGTCATGGAGAAGAGCACGCCTTTCATTCGCGGCCGTTGGATCGCCGCTGCCATTGTTCTCGTGGCGTTGACCTCGGGTGTTACGTACGCGGTCGGCCGCATCATCTCGCCGGCGGTTGCGCCGGAGAGTCTCGGTACGCTGTCGGTTCAGACGAATCCTGCCGGCGCGACCGTCGTCATCGACGGTCAGCAGCGCGGCATGACGCCGCTCAATCTGCAGCTCAAACCGGGGCGTCACGTCGTCGAGCTCGTGACCGACGGTGATGTGCGATCGATTCCCGTGATGATCACACCCGGCGGGCAGGTGTCGCAGTTCATCGAAATTCCGCGCGCGGCATCGGCACTCGGTGAACTGCAGATCCGCACTGAGCCGGCCGGTGCCAGCGTCACCGTGGACGGGCGCGTGCTGGGCAAGAGTCCGCTGACCGCCGAAGGGCTGACGCCCGGCCCGCACACGGTGACCGTCGAGAACGAGCTAGGTCCAGTGACGCAGCGCGTCACGATCGAAGCGGGAACGACCGCATCGCTTGTCGTTCCAATGACGGCGCCGAAGAATGCGCCGCTGTCTGGATGGATTGCTGTGAACGCGCCGGTAGACGTGCAGCTGTTTGAGAACCAGCGTCTCCTCGGCAGCAGCCAGACGGATCGCATCATGGTTCCGGTCGGCCGCCACGACCTCGAAGTGGTCAATGAGGCGCTTGGCTACCGCGCGACGAAGACGGTGAACGTCGGTCCGGGCCAGACCGCGAATCTCAGGCTGGATCTTCCGAAAGCGCCGATGGCGCTCAATGCCGCGCCCTGGGCGGAAGCCTTTGTGGACGGCGACCGCGTCGGCGAGACGCCGATCGGCAGCGTGCTGGTCACCATCGGTCCGCACGAGGTCGTGTTCCGCCATCCCGAGCTGGGAGAGCGGCGGGTCATCACCACCGTGACGCTCGCGGGACCCGCCAAGGTGAGCGTTGACATGAGGAAGAAGTAGCCATGCGGATGAATGCTTCGGTCGCAGCGTGCACCGTCGCGGTGCTGTTGTTGTCGGGCCCGAGACTTCACGCCCAGGATTCGCTCGAGGCGGCCCGACAGCTCTATGCGTCGGCGGAATACACCAGTGCGCTGACCATGCTCAACGCGCTGACCACGAGCGACTCGCCGCGCGAGGAGCGGCGGGCGATTGCGTTGTATCGCACGCTGTGCCTGCTCGCAGTTGGGCGCGGTCAGGAGGCCAATAGCGCCATCGAGTCGATGGTCTCGGCCGACCCGCTGTATCGTCCGGACGCCGACGACATCCCGCCGCGCATGCGGACGGCGATCGCCGAGGCGCGCAAGCGGATGTTGCCGGCGATTCTTCAGGAGAAGTACAAGGAGTCAAAGGCGGCGTTCGACCGGCAGGATTTCATGCAGGCCGCCTCGGGATTCAGGGAAATGCTCGATGGTCTGGCCGACCCTGATATCAGCGTCGCGGCCGCGCAGTCGCCGCTGGCGGATCTCAAGACGCTGGCCGTCGGCTTCTACGAATTGAGCTCCAAGGCGCTGTTGCCGCTACCCAGGTCCGTCCCCGCGGCTGCCGAAGCGATATTGCCGCCAGGGCCACCGGCGACGATTCAGCCGAAAATTTACACGTCGGAGGATCGCAACGTGATCCCGCCCCAGGCCATTCGCCAGCAGATTCCGGCTTTCCCTGGCAAGGTAACGATGGCGAAGTCGGGTGTATTGGAACTTGTCATCGATCCCGCCGGCAACGTTGAATCAGCCACGATGCGCGTACCGGTGAACGCCCAATATGATCGAATGACGACTGCGGCGGCCAAGACCTGGCAGTATCAGCCGGCGACAGTGGATGGTTCGCCGGTCAAGTTTGTGAAGCGCATTCAAGTGACGCTCGTACCAAATCAGTAGGTCACAGTACATTCGTGTAATTCCTCTTACACGAGATGCCGCGCGTATCGCATGATGCGCGCGGCGTTTCTGTGCAAAGTACACAAAATTTCTGAACGTATTGCAGCCGAGGTCACATTCGGCAAGGTTCCTGCACTAAGAGTGCACGGGACCGCGCACTCTCCCTGCGCTCCCACTCAGAAACAACTCATGATCTTTGGAAGAACACTGCGCTCGAAGTGTGCGCTGCTGGCAACAGTGTGCCTGTTTGTAATCGGGGCCTCGACGTACGCGGCTGCCGACGATATCAACCTGGAATGGGATCCAGGGAGTAACGTTGGATACAGGGTCCACGTAGGCACGCAATCCAACTCGTACTCGCAACATTTTGACGTGGGTTCGTCCACGTTCTTCACGTTTCCCAACGCGGTTGCGGGCCAGCGCTATTGCTTTGCCGTCTCCGCATATCTCCTGTCGTCGCAGCTCGAAGGCGTCAATTCTTCTGAAGTCTGCGGCTACAGCAATTCGGCGCCGACGCTGTCGAATCCGGGAAATCGGACATCGACTGTCGGTCAGCCGGTCACGCTTCAGCTAGTGGGCTCCGATCCCGAATCTCAGCCGTTGACCTACAGCGCGAGCGGCCTGCCGCCTGGACTCTCGGTGCAGGCGAGCACGGGATTCATTTCAGGCACCGGCACCACCGCGGGCACGTATTCGGTGACCGCGCAGGCGTCTGACGGCGTACTCAGTGCCTCACGAACCTTCACATGGACGATGACGGCGTCCACCGGCGGTGGCGGCGGCGGTGGCAGTGATACCACCGGGCCGACGGCGACGATCTCGACGCCGACCACCAGCACGACCTACTCGACGTGGTCGTCAACGGTCACGCTCGGAGGCACGGCGACGGACAACGTCGGTGTCACGCAGGTCAGATGGTCGAACGACCGAGGGGGCAGTGGTGTCGCCAGCGGCACGACGAACTGGAGTGCCGGAATTGCCCTCCAGAGCGGCGCGAACATCATCACGATTACGGCGCAGGATGCCGCGGGCAACACCGGCACCGACTCGATTAACGTGTACAACAACGGTTCGAGCAGCCCGACGACCCCGACGACGCCGACGACTCCGACGGATACGACGCCACCGACCGCGACGATCTCGACGCCCACGTCCTTCTCGACGTATTCGATTTGGACGTCAACGGTCACGCTCGGCGGGTCGGCATCAGACAACATCGGTGTGATTCAAGTCCGGTGGTCGAACGATCGCGGTGGCAGTGGCGTGGCCAGTGGCACGACGAATTGGAGTACGGCCTCCATTCCACTCCAGAGCGGCGCGAACATCATCACGATTACGGCGCAGGATGCCGCGGGCAACATTGGCACCGATTCGATTAACGTGTACAACAACGGTTCGAGCAGCCCGACGACTCCGACGACTCCCACGACCCCGACGGCTCCGACGGATACGACGTCACCGACCGCGACGATCTCGACGCCCACGTCCTTCTCGACGTATTCGATTTGGACGTCAACAGTCACGCTCGGCGGGTCGGCATCAGACAACATCGGTGTGACACAAGTCCGGTGGTCGAATGATCGCGGTGGCAGTGGCGTGGCCAGCGGCACGACGAACTGGAGCGCCGGCATCTCACTCCAGAGCGGCGCGAACATCATCACGATCACCGCGCAGGACGCCGCCGGCAACACGGGCACCGACTCGATTAACGTGTATAACAACGGTGCGAGCAGCCCGACGACCCCGACGAGCCCGACGACTCCGACGGATACGACGCAACCGACCGCGACGATCTCGACGCCGACGACCAGCACGACCTACTCGACGTGGTCGTCAACGGTCACGGTCGGTGGATCGGCATCAGACAACGTTGGTGTCACGCAGGTCAGATGGTCGAACGATCGCGGTGGCAGCGGCGTGGCGATCGGCACGACGAACTGGAGCGCCGCCATAACGCTCCAGAGCGGCGCGAACATCATCACGATCACGGCGCAGGACGCCGCCGGCAACACGGGCACCGACTCGATTAACGTGTATAACAACGGTTCGAGCAGCCCGACGACCCCGACGACCCCGACGCCGCCGTCATCAACGGGCATGCTCAGCGTCACGCCTCAGACGAGCACGAGCTATAGATCAGCGAGACTCACGTGGTCGAACGCCCCGTGGTCGAGCGTCAACATCTATCGCAACGGGATGATGGTCAGCTCGTTCGAGCCCAACGACGGTGTGTATACCGATGCGATCTACAGCAGCGGAACCTACACCTATCAGATCTGCCCACCGGGTCCGCCGGGATCGCCAGAGTGTTCGAATTCAGTCACCGTCACCTTCTGAGCGCAGGTCGTTGTTGTCACCCGTCTGCCTTGCAGGAAAGCGAAGTATCCTGAGGCAGGCGGGTGATGATCGGCTGGCAGGGGAGTTGCTCGTCCCTTCACCGTCCGTCTCCTGGTGTTCGCGTGTTGTGACACACCGGGTGGAGGAGGGATATGGCGGGACGAGCCGTCTCCTGTGTCGTGGCACTGCTCGGAGCAGTCGTACTTCTGACGCCGGACGTGTCGGCTCAGGAGCGCAGCGCTCCTGCTGGTGCCGTCATCGTCCGACCGGTCCAGGTTAGAGAAGTCCGAGTCAACCAGCCCACACCGCCGCGGCCCGACCAGGTACGTCCGAGCTTCGGCGTCGAGCGACCGATGGATCCCGGCTTCATCAGTCGGCCGATTCCCAGGCCGCCGCAGAGTGTGACCGTTCCACGGTCGAATCTCGGCCGCAATCGATCCCACCAGTTCCGTCCCCGATTCAACAACGGCCTCGGCATCGTCGTCGGCTACCCCGTCATCTATCCGTACGCGTATCCGTACGATCCGTTTTCGCCCTCGTCAGGGGCGTACTACAACCCGGCGCCGCCGGCGCCGAACACGTACTCAAACGTTGATTCCGCGTCCAACGCAGGATTCATTGCGGCTGCACCGGCTCTCCCGGCATCGATTGCATGTCAAGGGGCCGCGCCGTGTGGGGGTGTGATCTTCGACATCGCACCGGGCAACGCGCAGGTGTATGTCGATGGCATCTTCGCGGGCGTCGTTGACGACTTCGATGAGAACAGCGCGCCGCTGCTGCTCGCGCCAGGCGCTCACTACGTCGAGATTCGGTTGACTGGCTATCGCACCGCTACGTTCGACGTGACGATCGCGCAAAGCGAGGTCACTCCGTACCAGGGAACGCTGGATCGATTGCGTCTGCAAGGACAGTGAGCGGCGGTTCGCCCGATCGGGGGCTGTGCGCCACCTGCGTGCACGCGCAAGTCGTCACCAGCGCGCGCGGCTCGACGTTTTCCCTCTGCAAGTTGTCATTTGTGGATTCGCGCTTCGCGAAGTACCCGGTGCTGCCTGTTCGGCAGTGCGAGGGACATTCGCGTGACGCCGCTGCCGAACACCAACCACCAACCACTAACCACTAACTACTAACCAGCTATGCTGCCTGGCGATAGTCGTCGGCCAGCGCCGAGACCAGTCTGACCGCGGGTACTTCACTCGGGTCCGGACGAACCGACGTCTCATTGCCAATCGCGATCTGGAGCGCCTCGAAGCAGGTGGGATCGATCGCGATGCCCACTTCGCGGCGCATGACGTCGAGCACGCGCTCGATCGGCATGGCCGGCCGGTACGGGCGTGAGGCGCGCAGCGCATCGCAGACGTCGGCCGTGCAGAGGACGCGCGTCAGCATCGGCAGCTCGCTGCGGCCGAGACCGAGATCGTAGCCGCTGCCGTCGAGCCGCTCGTGGTGTGATGCCGCGGCGGTGGCGAGATGCTTGAAGCAGCCGGTGCGGCTGAGGATCTCGCGCGTGGCCACCGGGTGCCGCCGCATGATCCGGAATTCTTCATCCGTCAACGCCGCGGGCTTATCGAGGATCAGGCTCGACACGCCCAGCTTGCCGATGTCGTGCAGCAGTGCGGCGCGACGGATCTCGCGAATCTGTTCGTTGGGATACCCCATGACCTCGGCGATCGCCACGCTGGTAACGGCGACGCCGCGTGAATGCTGGAAGGTCCACGGTGACTTCGCGTCGATGACGAGCGCAAACGCTTCGGCGATCCGATCGAGCCGACTGTCGTCGGCGACGAGAATGCGATCGGGAGGCTCGATCAGTGCGAGCTGCGCGTGTCCATCGTCCTCGGTGAGGGCTTGCCAGAACTCGCTGTTCGAACGGAATGCGAGGAAGGCATCGACGATCGCGGGATCGAACCATGACCCTCTGCGCGCATTCGCCATGTCGTACGCCGACTGGACGCCGGAGGTCGTCACGAACACTTCGGCCGTCTGTGCCAGGCCGAGGATGCGGGCGAGGAATGGAATCTGATCACCGGCGAGCGCGTACGGTTGACCGGCGCCGTCCCAGTGCTCGTCGAGCGCGCGAATCGCCTGAACGGTGTCGTCGTGGAAGCCGAGTGTCCGAGCGATGTCGGCGCCGCGCTCGCATCGTGTCCGCACGACCTCACGAGCGCCCTCGGGACCACGCGTCAGCACGCCGAGCAGCTGAAACGCGCGCTTCAGCCAGAACTGACCTGGCGCCACGTTGCGCGCGACGAAGCGAAACGACTCGAGCGCACGTGGCCAGTCCGTCGTCTTCAAATCGGCTTTGACCCGCTGATCGTCGGCGCCGAACAGCACCGCGAAACGAGCGGCGTTGCTCGAGCATCCAAGGTCCTTCATCAACAGCGCGTAGAAGAGCGCCGATTGCTGATCGGAGGTGAGCTGAAGCTCCTTGGCGATCCGCATCCCGATCGCGCAGCTCCGGACGGCGTGTCCCTCGCGCTGCCCCTCGGTCAAATCGAGCGCATAGGACAGGCCGGCGAGCACGTTGGAGAGTCGGATGTCGGGTCGTTGAATGAGCACGGCGTCGCGGCTTTCAAATCTGTTAGTCGGAGAAGGGACGCTGCGCGGGTTGTGCCAGAAAAACGCGGATGACGCCGGCACGCGATCTGGTTGCTGCCATGCAGCTTACGGCGACCGGCAGGTCGACGATACGGGTGGCAGCCCAGAATGAAGACCCTTCGTTCCCAGAGAGTCTCGGCGATGCGGACTTATTCACCCCTTCGTCACAAGGTGAGCCGTTGATTGCAGAGCCGTGAAGCTCTAACATTTCGCAACTTTTCTCTCTTGCGATGAAGGTAGGTATGTCTCACTTGTCTAGACGGCGCGCGCGGCTCCTCCTCGCGGCGCTCGTGTTCGTGTGTGGTTGCGGCAACGACGATGACGGCGGGTCAGGAAACCCTGGAGGACCGAGCAATACGCCTCCACCGTCGGGCGTGGTGTCCGTGGCCGGCAACTGGACCGGCACGTCAGACTTTCAGCAGAACGGCCAACGGTATGTCAGCACCCTGGCCGCCACGTTCCGTCAGACCGACCGGAACATTGAAGGCACCGTCACGTTCACGGGCGCAGGCTGGTCGGGGTGGACGGCGACGTTCACCGGTCAGCTGTCGGGCAACTCGCCCGATTCGCAATTCTTCGGCAACGTCACAGTGAATGCAGCGCCCCAGAGCGGAGGCGGTACCTGCGTGGGTTCCGTGCAGATGAGCGGAGCGACGCGAGCGAATACGTTACGCTGGGAGGCGCCGGTATTGAGCATCCGGCCGTCTGGCACCAACGCCGGGAGTACGGTGTGCATCGGTGACGTCTTGACGATCGTGTGGATTCTCGGAAGGTAGAGATCATGAGGACATGGATCGCGCTCGGCCTGTTCGCACTCGTCGTCGCAGGGGATGCGGTGGCACAAACCGCAAAGACACCGTCGCTGGCGGCACTCTCAACGCAGCCGTCGATGAACGTCTTCCGCCGCTTCTCGGTGGACGCCGCGAAGATGACCGGGTTCTACGGCGACGTGCTCGGGCTCAAGGCGCTGCCGCCGCTGCGCATGCCTGGCGGCGGATCGATGATCCTGTTCCAGATTGGTTCGGGTCAGGTGAAGCTGCAGGCCACGCCCGCGGCGAAGGAGTACGCGTCAGGACCCGTGCGTGAGGTGAGTGGCCTGCGCGTCTTTACGTTCTTCTTTCCCGACGAGCAGGCGCTGACCGCTCGCTTCGTGCAGAACGGCTATCCCGCACCGCAGTTCCAGGCGACACCCAACGGCCGCCGTGCGATGGTCCTCGATCCCGAGAACCAGTGGGTCGAGCTCGTCGTGCTGCCGGGAGCTGCGCCGTCCGTGTACGACACGATGGAAGTGGGATTGACGGTCACCGATCTCGAGAAGAGCCGCGCGTTCTATCGCGATTTCGTCGGGCTCGAGGAATTGCCTCCGGTGAAGGACGCGACGCTCGGCGTCACGAAGTACCCATTCCGCCACGGTCAGACGACGGTCAACGTGTGGAGCTTTGGTCCGACCGCGAAAGCGAACACGCGCACGGCGGGCATTCAGTACGTCATCAGCGATGTCGAGGCGGTGGACGTGAAGGCGAAGGCGCAGGCGGTGAAGATCGACACGCCGCTCGGTAACTTCAGCGCTGGACTGCGGACGATCTGGCTGTCGGACCCCGACGGGATCACCAACTATTTCGCGCAGATCATCCGCAACCCTGCCGCGTCGTCTACGAAGTAGCCGACGCCTGCCGTTGGTAGGGGCGAGGCATACCTCGTCCTACTGCTTCGTTGCGGTCCAGTTTGTCGAACTGCTGCCCGTGCGCGTGGACCCTTCGATCTGATTCCCTTTGACGACGCCGGCGTATTCCTGTCCGTTGGCGCTCCACGAGATCTGATTTCCTCGTAGCTTGCCGGTGACTGGCGTGGACTTTCCGCCAGCCGTCAACGTGCCGGCCAAGGTCTGGTACGTCTGCTTCAGCGAGAGCTCGCCTTGCGGCAAGCGCCAGCTCCCATCCACTTTGGCGGGCACAATGTAGAGCATCACCGTGCACCAGCTCTGACAGTCGCCACCCAGAGTCTCGGTTTTCTCCGGAGTCCAATCCTGAATCGAGAACGTGTTCGAGACGATGCGTGTGCCGGGACTCAGGTTCGCGAACTTGTCGCGGAGCTGCAGCAGGTTGCTCGGGAGGAGGAAGAGCACCAGTGCGGTGGCCTTCGAGAAATCGGCCTCGAACATGTCGCCCTGAACGAACTGCGCCTTCCCGCTCACGCCAGCTTCTTTCGCCAGGCGTTTCGAGAGCTCCACCATATCCGGGTTGTATTCGACGCCCAGCGCCTGTGCGCCGACCTTGGCTGCCGCGATGACGTTGCGTCCGTCGCCTGAACCAAGATCAACGACGTAATCCTGCGCCGTGATCTGGCCCATCTCGATCATCTTTTTGACGGTCTCCTCCGGCGACGGCACCCACACGACATCCTTGCCCGGCTGTCCGACCTGGGGCTCAAACGGTTTTTGCTGCGCGAACGCGAGCGTCGCGACGAGTGCGATCGCGACCGTCAGCGTCCACGTACGCAGACGACTCAGAACCATGGTGTATTAGTCCTCGTGTCTCAGCGCGCCAGGCGGAGCGCCTTGGCGCGTTTGCGGTTGCCTCTCGTACGAAGCCACCAGGCGCCCGGACTGCAGGCCAGGCAGGCAGTGGCCAGGGAGTAGTAGATCATCGCGACGACGGCCGCAACCGTGCCTGTGTGGATCGGCATCCACCACGCGATCGCCACCGTGATTGCGGCGACCAGGACGACATCGACCAGCGCAGCGAGCGCATGCACGCGCGAGAAGCGTAACCACGTACGGCCGGCCAGCGTCAAGCGCAGCGGTCCGACGGGCATGGCCAGCGCGGCTGAGGTGCGCTGCTCGCCCTCATCGGGGAAGAGCTGCACAAACTCGCTGAGCGTCGCATCGATCGGCAGGCCGAGGGCGATCGCATACTCGCGGAAGAACGACCGACGATAGATGCCAGTCGGCCAACGCGACACGTCGGCGCGCTCGAGTCCAGCGTAAAGCCCTTCGTTGACTTTGCTGCGCTCGGCGATTTCTGCGAGCGTGATCCCGCGGCGCTCGCGCACTTCTTTGAGTTGCGCGCAATACGTCAGGCGCGCGATTGCGGCTGCCGCTTCACGCGTCGCGCGATCGGGAACAGCGGTCAGCGCTCTGCGAGCGGACGGCAATTCCGGCTCCGGCGACGGCGCTACCGCCTCGTCCGGAAGAACGTGCATGCTGGGTTGCGAGGACATTGTTCGGGAAGCCCGGATCTTACTTCCAATCACACCGATCTTTGCATCGTCTCCGAGGCTTTTTTGAAAGGACTTCCTCGACCTCGTCGGAATAGAATGCGTCCGGTCCCGGGAGGTCTCGATGATTAGGTCAGCTAGCCGCCGCGTTGCGGGTGCGCTCGTGCTTGTGGCCGGTCTTGCGATTGGTGCGGCGCAGCTCGCCGCGCAGTCACAGGCTCAGCCAGCCCCGCCAGAATCACCGTTGAGCGCGCTGGCGCCAGCCAACATATCGAAATCGCGCCCGGCGGCACCGTTCAATCTGACGGGCAACTGGTTCATCGACAACAGCCCGGGCATTCAGGGCTGGCTGTTCGGTCCGGCGACCATCCCCAAGCTGAAGCCTGAAGCGCAGGAGCATCGCGACGCGTATTTGCAAGCGATCAAAGAGGGGAAGGTCTATCGCGACGACATCGGTCAATGCTGGCCGGCCGGGGTGCCGATCATCATGACGCGCGTCTGGCCGATCGCGATGATTCAGCTGCCGACCGCGATCTACATGATTAGCGAGTTCATGAACAGCATGCGGGTGGTCTACCTGGATGGCCGCTCGCATACCGACCCCGACATCGTCGTGCGGACGTTCAACGGTGAGTCGGTCGGACGCTGGGAAGGCGACACGCTAGTCGTCGAGACCAAGAATTTCACCAACGACCCGCATCACTGGGTCGATCAGGGCGTTCCGGCCAGCGACGAATTGCGCATCATGGAGCGGATCCGAATGATCAACAACGGTCAGACGCTCGAAATTGCCATGACGCTGACCGATTCCAAGAACTGGGAAGGCGAGTGGAAGGGCGTTCGCCGGTGGAATCGCGTCAACGATCACGATATCGGCGAAGTCGAGTGTCTGCCTGACTTGAACGAGCATCTGCAGAGCACGTCGTCCAAGGTTCACGTTCGATAGATTGCGGGTAGGAGGAACAATGAAAAGCGTGCTGTTCGGGGCGGTGGCGGTTGCGCTCGCGTGTGCCGTTCCGGTGCTGGCGCATCACTCGCCAGCCGCGTTCGATCGCTCGAAGGAAGTGAAGCTGGTCGGCACCGTGAAAGACTTCCGGTGGCAGAACCCGCACACCTGGATCGAAGTGCTCGTGCCCGACGAGAAGGGGAAGGAAGTGCTGTGGGGCGTCGAGCTGACCAGCCCGACCTACCTGATTCGCGCCGGTTGGAAGTCGAACACCATCAAACCGGGAGACAAGGTGACGGTCGTTGTGAACCCCGTACGCAGCGGTGAGCCGGCTGGCATCTTCCGCTCGTTGACGCTGGCCGACGGCCGCGTGCTGACCGAGCGGCCGGCGCGGCTTGGCACGCCCGATTCGAAGTAGGCGCCCATCATGCGACAGATTGCTGCGGTCGTCCTGATCGGGGCGGTGGTCTCAGCCAGCTGTTCGCCGTCGCAGTCGCCGGCGCCAGCGGCGTCAACGACGCCTGCCGCCGATGGCACCGTTGAAGAAGGCAAGCAGCTGAGCGCGCTGGCTCCGGCCAACATCGCGAAGGCGCGGCCCAAGGCGCCGTTCGACGTGACCGGCAACTGGTTCATCGATGTCAGTCAGAATCCGGAAGCGTGGCGCTTCGGTCCGCCATATCCGAAGCTGACGCCGGCGGCGCAGGTGCATTGGGACGCGGCAAAGAAATACACCGCCGAAGGCAAGGTCTATCGCGACGATATCGGCCAGTGCTGGCCGGCTGGCTTGCCGCTCATCATGACTCGCTACTGGCCGATGGCGATGGTGCAGATCCCCACCGCCATCTACATGATCAGCGGTTTCATGAACAGCGTGCGCATCGTCTATCTGGACGGCAGGAAGCACACCGACGCCGACATCATCGTCCGGACGTACAACGGCGAGTCGATCGGGACGTGGGAGGGCGATACGCTGGTCGTCGATACGATCGGGTTCCGTGGCGACCATCACTGGATGGATCAAGGCGGTGTCGCGATTCCTGCCGGCGAGCAGCTGCACATCGTCGAGCGGTTCAAGATGGTCGGGAATCAGCTCGAGATCGAGTACACGATGACGGACCCGGAGCACTGGGACGGCGACTGGAAGAGCACCAAGCGCTTCAATCGAGTAATCGACGAAGACATTCAAGAAGTGTCATGCCTGCCGGATCTCAATGAGCATCTGCAGAGCACGACGTCCAAGACGCAGGTACTGAAATGAACCGCCTTTTTCTCGTTGTCGCGGCGACGCTCGTCCTGACGGCGTCGCCCGCTTTCGCGCAGGTGAGTTTCGTCGGCGACTGGTCCGGCCGCTATCACGAGGATCAGCCCGATCGCGTGCCGGGTGAGGAGCCCGGGGACTTCAGCGGGCTGCCCATCAATGACGCGGCGCGCATGTTCGGCGACAGCTGGGACGTCGCGCGGCACTCGGTGCTCGAACATCAGTGCGCGCCGTACACGCTGCCGTACATGTTTTTCGGGCCGAACCAGTTCCGGATCTGGGAGACGAAGAACCCCGATACGCAGGAGCTGGTCTCGATCGAGATGTACATGGGCACCTACCAGCAGCGACGGTCGATCTGGCTCGACGGCCGGCCGCATCCGCCCGAGTACGCGCCGCATACCTACATGGGGTTCTCCACCGGCGAGTGGAACGGCGACACCCTGACCATCACGACGACGCACATCAAGGCCGGTTATTTTCGCCGCGGCGGTATGCCGGCCAGCGACCGCACGATGGTCGTCGAGCACTGGATCCGTCACGGCAACCTGCTTTCGCAAGTGACCATCGCGACCGATCCCGTGTTTCTGACCGAGCCCTACATCCGCAGTCAGGAGTTCGTGCAGATGGATCGGGGCAATCAAAACTGGCTCTACAACTGCGAATACGCGATGGAGCTGCCGAAGGACAAGAACGAGGTGCCGCACTACTTGCCGGGGCAGAACCCATGGCTCGGTGAGTTCGAAGCCAAGCACGCGATGCCGAAGGAAGGCGTGCGCGGCGGCGCCGAGACGTTGCTGCCGGACTGGAAGCCTGGTGCGCCGAAATTGGCGACGAACCCGGCCAAGAACAGCGGCTTCAAGCCGGACGTCCTGCCGGCGAAGCTCGCCGCCGGTGAGGTGAAGACGGTCCACGTGCAGGGCAACGTGCACATGATCGTCGGTGCCGGCGCGAACATCGTTGTGCAGGTTGGCGAAGACGGAGTCCTCGTCGTTGACACTGGCGCGGCCGGCTCAACCGAGAAGGTGTTAGCCGCGATCAAACAGTTGGCGCCGGACAAGGAAATCCGTTGGATCGTGAACACCGGGATACACGCCGAGCACCTTGGCGGGAATGAGGCGTTGGCCAAGGCCGGCCGCACAGTCAACGGCAACGTCGCGGCGATCGTCGCACACGAGAATGCGTCGGCTCGCATGAGTAAGGCCGGCGTGGCGGATACTGCGAAACCCTTCAATACCTACTTCGAGGACCGGCGCGACTTCCCGTTCAACGACGAGCCGGTGATGCTCTATCACGACGAATCGGCGCTCGATGACGCCGGCACGATCGTGATGTTCCGGCGCTCGGACGTCATCGCAACCGGCGATCTGTTTTCGACCGTCAGCTATCCGCGCATCGACGTTGCCGCAGGCGGCAGCGTGCAAGGCACGATCGACGCCTTGAACCGGATTCTCGACCTGGCGGTGCCCAGCAAGTCGTTGGCGCTGGGCGGCACGTACGTGATCCCCGGACACGGCCGCATTTCGGACGAGAACGACGTGCTCTGGTACCGCGACATGTTGCAAATCGTCAGCGACCGCATCAAGAGCATGGTCGCGAAGAAGATGACGCTCGATCAGGTCAAGGCGGCAAAACCGACGCTCGACTACGACGGCCGCTACGGATCCGACACGGGTCCGTGGACGACGGCGATGTTCATCGAGGCGGTCTATCGCGACCTGAGCAAGGGCGGCGCGGGCGCCAGTACGCGATGAACGCGCGCACGGCGCTCCGTGTCGCGGCGCTGCTCGTTCTCACGATGGCCGCACCTGTCTCCGCGCAGAGTTTTCTGAGCGGTGACTGGGCCGGCCTTTTTCACGAAGACCAGCCGGAGCGGGGCCCCGGCCCCTCGCTTGGTGATTATCTCGGTATCCCGGTCAATGCTGCGGGTCGGCAGTACGCCGACAGCTGGGACGCGTCGCGTCTGACGCTGCCCGAGCATCAGTGCCGCGCGCACGTCTCGCCGTACATCTACCGCGGTCCAATTCGCGTGCGAATCACGGAAGAGATCGACCCTGGCACGCAGAACGTGATCGCCATCAGGCATTTCCTCAGTACCTACGCGCAGGAGCGGGTCATCTGGCTGGACGGCCGTGAGCACCCGCCCGAAGAGGCGCCACATACCTGGATGGGATTCTCGACAGGCGAGTGGCAGGGACGTGTGCTCAAGGTGCGGACCACGCATCTCAAGCAGGGGTGGCACCGTCGCAACGGCATTCCGATGAGCGCCAAAGCCACGATGACGGAGTACTTCTTCCGCCATGGCAACGTGCTCACGCAAATGACCATCGTCGAGGATCCGGTCTTCCTCGAGGAGCCGCTGGTCAAGACAACGAATCTGCTGCAAGACGTCGGCGGCCCGAACCAGTTCCAGGCGTGGCTGTTCTGTCAGGCTGACGATGAAGTGCCGGGACGCGATCCGGCATACGTCCCGCATCATCTCGTCGGGCAGAATCCGTATCTCACCGAGTTCGCCGCCCAGCACGGCCTGCCTGTCGAGCCGACACGCGGAGGCGCGCAGACGATGTATCCGGAGTACGTGCCGAAGGTGAAGGCGATGCCAATCCCGCCGGCGCCTCGTCGCCAGGGGCCATGACGAGGGCAACGATGCTTTGGAGCTCGCGTCTGCTGCCGCTCGCAGTCGTTGGCGTGGCCATTGCCGTCGGCGCGCTAACGACCACCGCCGGCCGCGCGCAGTCGGGCGCAGCACGGCGCACAGATATGGCAGGGGCGACGCTTGCAACGTCCCTGCGAACGATGCACGTCCAGGGCAACGTGCACGTCGTGCTCGGCGCCGGGTCGAATATCGCCCTGCAGTTGGGGAATCTCGGGTCGATCGTGGTGGACACCGGCAGTGCGCAGAACGCCGAGCAGGTCCTCGCCGCGGTGCGCCAGCTGACGCCCCGGCCCGTCCGCTACATCATCAACACGCACTCGCATGCCGACCATGTCGGCGGCAACGAGCGTATCGGGGCGTCGGGAGTTCCGCTCTCGGGCCGCGGCGTCGCGCAGGTCGGCGCCGGCAACGCCGCTCCTCGGGCCGAAATCATCGCCCATGAGGAAACGCTCAACCGTATGAGTGCACCGGCTGGCTCGCAGGCGCCGTTCCCGGTTGCGGCGTGGCCGACGGCGACGTTCTCGGGCAAGACCAAGGAGTTCTTTTACAACGGCGAAGGCATACAGCTCGTGCACGTACCGTCGGCGCATACCGACGGCGACACGCTCGTCTTCTTCCGCCGATCGGATGTCATTGCCACCGGCGACGTGTATTCGACGGTCAGCTATCCGGTGATCGACGTCCAGCGCGGTGGCCATATCAGCGGCGTGCTCGACGGTCTCAATCAGTTGCTCGCGCTGGTCATCGCTGGCGAGAAGACCGAGGGCGGCACGATGCTGGTGCCCGGCCACGGGCGCATCTCGGACGAAGCCGATCTCGTCGAGTATCGCGACATGGTCACGATCATCCGGGATCGGATCCAGGAGATGGTGAAGCGCGGTCTGACGCTGGCACAGGTCAAGGCCGCGAATCCGACGATGGAGTACGACGGGCTCTACGGGAACGCGCCAGGGTGGACGAAGGATCAGTTCGTCGAGGCCGTCTACAACAACCTGAGGCCCGCTGGTCCCGCGTCGCGCGAGTGAGCGACTTTCCCGACCCCGACGACATTCTCGCGCACGCTGCACATCGGCCATGGCCTGTTCCCGACGGGCCATGGATCATGACCCAGAGCTGGCACGATCTGTTGTTTGCGCACTGGCCGCTCGATCCTGGCGTGCTTCGCGACATCGTGCCGGCCAGTTTGCCGCTGGATGTCTTCGACGGGCGCGCATGGATCGGCGTCATCCCGTTTCACATGACCAATGTTGGTCCGAGAGGCCTGCCGTCGCTGCCGTCGGTGTCGGTGTTTCCCGAGTTGAACGTGCGCACCTACGTGACGCTAGACGGGAAACCTGGGGTGTTCTTTTTCAGCCTCGACGCGGCAAGCACGTTGGCGGTGATCGGCGCGCGAACGGCGTTTCATCTGCCGTACTACCGCGCCGAGATGGCCGTGCACACTGGAACGAGGCGCATCACGTATCGAAGCGTGCGTCGGTCGCCGACGAGCGCCCAGTTCGCGGCCACCTACGAGCCGATTGGTCCTGTGTCGCGGGCGCAGCCGGGAACGCTCGAGCACTTCCTGACCGAGCGGTACTGCCTCTATACGACCACGCGCTCAGGCCAGCCGCGCCGGCTCGAGATTCACCACAAGCCGTGGCCACTGCAGCCGGCCGAGGCGCAGATCGCGGTGAACACGATGGCAACGGCGGCGGGGATTTCGCTTCCGGCGGTGGCGCCGCTGCTGCACTTCTCGAAGCGGATGGACGTGTTGACCTGGGGATTAGCACGCGTCTGATCGTCCGTGGGCCTGCCGGTTTGCTGCGTCGACTCCGCCCGCCGGGAAAGCTCCTTCCGCTCGTACCCTGACGCTCCCACCGCGAGTAGAGGTGACTCCAACGACAACCATCGCGGCATGCACCGTTGGTGGCGATTCCAGCAGGCGGATCGCGCGGAACGAACTCGCGGCGATAAATCGCTTCACTCGCTTTCCTGTTCGTGCGTCGGCGTGCTCCGACGGCGCTGCAACCCGGCAGGCCCACGGAAACGAGAGCTCGCAGCCTCGGTGCAGTCCCTCTCTGTGTCGTAAGTCACGTGCGACACGTGAAGACGTGTCGAGTAACTCGCGACGAAACGCACACGCGTCCGCGCAGGCTGAAGCCTGCGCACTACGACGCGAGGAAGTATTCGGGTAATTCGGGTTTGGTCTCCCTCAGGATCTCGAGAATCGCCTGACGGTCGGCAGTCGTGAGCACGTTGTAGCGCTCACCGCGCTCGCGTCCGGACAGCACTTCCCACAGCCGCGCGTATACCACCGCCCTCGCCACGGGCGGCATGGCATCGAACGGCTCCGAGTGAATCAGATAGCTGCACGGATACTTCAGCAGCCGGTGATGCAGATCGAGATCGCGCAGCGATCGTCCGCGGCTGTCGCGCCGCGCGGTGGCATTGAATCCGGCGGCGAATGCTGTGGTGCCGGCGACCGGCCCTGGCAGCGGCGCCTCGTCGATAAAGAGCATGTAGTCCACGAGCTGTGCGGCGGCCTGATCGAGCGTCCGTCCCGCGTCGGCGGCGCCGGTGCGGGATTCCCAGCCGACGCGCGTGATCAGATTGAGCATCTGCGCCTGGTGCTCGAGCACGAGCAGCGCGACGATGTCGCTGTGCGGCGAGAGATAGCCGGTCATGTCGAACCGGCCTTCGAGACTGGTGACGTGGACCGTGGCCGGTGTGACCATGGCGGCCAGATCGGACTGATCGGTGGCGACGGCGTTGCCCATGTGCCGGGTTGCCTGGTGCGTGCCGGTGACATACCAGCCACCCCAGCGCAGCTCGAACGGGCTGCGATGGTCGGTCGTGTACGCGGGTCCGTACATCGTGATGCCATCCACGCCAGGGAAGACGCTGCCGATGAATGGGCCTGGTACGTTCTGAGTCGCGTCCGAGGTGTGGCACGACGTGCAGGTGTCGTTGCGCTCGAATTGCGGGCGCGCTGGCGCGCCGCCCTCCTGCTTCTGCTCGAGTGTGTAGAAGATCGTGCCTTGCCGCGGATCCTGCGCGATCACCTCGAGCACCGGCCCTCCGCGGACCCAGCCAACCGACAGGGTGTCGTTGAAGAAAATGGCCCGCGGGTTCTTCGGGTTGATCCGGGGGGCCTGGAAGCTGGTCTTCGAGAACACCAGCACCTGTGACTCGACAGGGATGTGCAGCGTCTTGAGCAGCGATTCGAGATAGCCGCTCGGTCCTTTCGACTCGAGCGACACCTCACCGGCCTTCAGTTGCGCATTCAGCCGCGAGATCGCGTTGGAGACCGGCGCGCGCTCGTACGAGATGGCCGGATGGTTACGTAGCAGAGCTGCCGGCAAACGCTGACCGGCAGCTCCGACAACGAGGCTTGCCAGCCAGAGTGTGAGTGCCACCGCAAAGATTCGATGTCGCATGGGAAGTATTGCCGGGCGGGAGTGCAAGAGCCGCTCCGAGTGACTCGATCCGATTTTACGATACGCGTGCGTCCGTCTCGCTCCAGGCCGTCCGCGTGGCTGGGGAATCTTCCGCGTCGTTGCGGAAAAGTTCGCAGGTGAGGTTTGCAAGCGATCGCGTCAGACTAGACGAGCCACATGGAGAATCGACCTCGAGCAGATGTTCGTGCGTTGCTCCTTGCGACGATCTCCTTCGCCGTGTCGTTCGCGACGTGGGGCCTCATCGGTGGACTCGCGTCAACCTTCGCGGGTCTGTATCGCCTGACCGCGTCACAGACGGCCCTGCTGGTCGCGGTGCCGGTGCTGCTCGGCTCATTGGTCCGCTTGCCCATGGGCATGCTGACCGATCGATTCGGCGGGCGCGCAGTGTTCAGCGCGCTTCTCGGCTTCTCGTCCTTCGCCGCATTCATCGTTCCGCTGACCGACAGCTATCGCTCGCTGCTGGGGGCGGCGTTCCTCATCGGCATGGCCGGGTCGTCGTTTGCCGTTGGTGCGGCGTTCGTGTCGCGCTGGACAGCGGCGTCGCGGCAGGGCACGGCGCTCGGTGTGTACGGACTCGGCACGATGGGCCAGTCGCTGGCCGTCTTCGCTGGCCCAGTCGTCGCGTCGCGGTTCGGGTGGGAGTTCGTCTTTCGCGGGACGAGCGCGCTGCTGCTCGTTTGGGCGATCGTCTATTTCACATTCGCCAGGAATCCAGTCCGTCAAACTCGTCCGGCGACTGCGGCCGCCATGATCGGCATCCTGCGGCGCGCCCCACACGCGTGGCTGCTCGGCGCCTTTTACTTCCTGACGTTCGGCGGCTTCGTCGCCTTCTCGATCTACCTTCCGACGTTGCTGCGCATGCAATTCGGTTTAACACCCGCGGACGCCGGCTTTCGCGCGGCGGGCTTTGTTGTGGCAGCGACGTTGATGCGGCCGGTCGGCGGCTGGTTGTCGGACCGCATTGGCGGTGCGCAGGTGTTGTCATGGGCCTTCGGCGGAATCGCGCTGATGTCTCTGCTCATGACGTGGCCGTCGATGGTGCCCTTCACCGTAGGCGCACTCGGCTGCGCGCTGCTGTTGGGACTCGGCAACGGTGCTGTCTTCAAGCTCGTGCCCGAGCGCTTTCCGAACGACACCGGCACGGTCACCGGCCTGGTCGGCGCGCTCGGGGGGCTCGGCGGGTTCTTTCCGCCGCTTTTGCTCGGGGTGTTTCGCGATCGGCTCGGCGTGATCTGGCCCGGCTTCGTTCTTCTCGCCGCCACATCTCTGGCGCTGCGCCTCGCGAATCAGCGGGTGTTCCATGCGAGCGACGTCGAATGGATGCGCGCGTTGCCGATTACGGCGCGCCAGGGACTGGAACGCGTGAGAGCCGGCGCATGGGCCACGCTGGTGATGGCCGGCCTCGCCGCGGCGATTGTCGTCGGCTCACGCAATCTTCAGCACTTCGATGCAGCGCTGGTTGGCTACACCTTCGCAACACTCTTCGCCGCTTTCGGCATCAGCTATCGCTACGCGATGTGGCTGCGTCGTCCACCGACGCGGATGTACTGGCGGCGGGGCTGGCAGGCGTTCGTCGCGCGACGGTGGGTCGGCCGCAATGCTCTCAGCCTCGGACGCCGCGCCATCGTGGAATTCGCCGCCAACGCGTACATCTTCAGGCGTGGCCGTCTGCGCGGCCTGGCGCACTGGCTGATCATGTGGGGCTGCGTCCTGGCGGCTGCGATCACGTTCCCGCTCGTGTGGGGCTGGATTCACTTCGAGACGGTGCCTGGTGATCTGACCACCTACCGCACTTTCGTCTTTGGCATCCCGACGCTGGACTTCCCGATCGATTCGTTGGTGGCCTTTCTGATCTTCCACGGACTGGTGTGGTCCTCCTTCCTGGTGATCGCCGGTGTGATGCTGGCGTTCAGGCGGCGGATGATCGATCACGGTGCTGTCGCGGTGCAGCAGTTCGGCCAGGACATCCTCCCGCTGCTCCTGCTGTTCGCGATCAGCGTCACCGGGTTGATGCTGACGGCGAGCTACACCTGGATGCGCGGTTACGCGTACGACTTTCTGGCCATCCTGCACGCGGCCACCGTGATCGTCACGCTGCTGTGGCTGCCGTTCGGCAAGCTGTTTCACGTCTTTCAGCGTCCGGCACAGCTCGGCGTCGGTTTCTACAAGGATGTCGGCGCTCGCGCTGAACAGGCCACGTGTCGCCGCTGCGGCCAGCCATTCGCCTCACAGGCGATGGTTCGGGATCTGTCGGTCGTCGAGCAGGAGCTGGGATTTCGTTACGAGCTGCCACGAGGCGGTCACTATCAGGACGTCTGTCCGCGATGCCGCCGCGCGCTGTTCGGATTGGCGCAGGGCGCTTTGTGGCGCCGATACCTCAATGCTCGCGACGAGCAACAGGCCAGGTAGAAAGCCGTGGCCGAAATCCCTGTCGATCCGATTCGCATTATTGAGGGCTTCGGTCCGCATCTGTCCTCGATGACTGGCGTACGGCTCTCGACGAGCGTCGAGCCCGATCGGCTCGTGAAGACCCACTGCTGTTTCTGCGGCCAGCAGTGCGGCATCCAGCTCAAGGTCCGCGACAACCAGGTGATCGGCTTCGAGCCGTGGGAGGACTTCCCGTTCAATCGCGGCATGCTGTGCCCGAAGGGCGTCAAACGCTACCTCCAGGGCTCGCATCCCGATCGGCTGACGACTGCGCTTCGGCGCGACCCCTCGTCAGCGTCCGGCTTCAGTCCACTGCCGTACACCGAGGCCGTCGCACGCGTGGCAAGCGAGATCTCACGCATCCAGGAGCGCGACGGACCTGGCGCGATGGCCGTCCTCGGCGGCGCGAGCCTGACGACCGAGAAGACATACCTGCTCGGGAAATTCGCGCGCGTGTGCCTGAAGACGCCGTTCATCGATTACAACGGCCGGTTGTGCATGGTCAGCGCCGGCTCGGCGAACAAGAAGGCGTTCGGTATCGATCGCGTCACCAATCCGTGGGCCGACATGATCGGCACGGACGTGATCTGGGTCGCGGGATCGAACGTCGCCGAGTGCTCGCCGA
>Ga0111539_10000152_pt1 | contig 79065 bp, 80 predicted proteins | sample RhiMethybrSRZTD1_FD_79667 | JGI IMG/M metagenome (GOLD analysis project Ga0111539, IMG submission 79667) | Populus rhizosphere microbial communities from Tennessee, USA - Rhizosphere MetaG P. TD hybrid SRZTD1 (version 2) (version 2) | ecosystem: Host-associated > Plants > Roots > Rhizosphere >...
ATCTGCTCGCTGAGATAGTTTTCCAATCCCACTTGCTTGATCGTCTCCATCTGCGTTTCAATCCAGTCAATGTGTTGATCCACATCCTCGGCCATATCTTCCAACATATGGCGAGTCGTGTAATCGCCCACTTTGGCGCAATGTGAGACCCCATCGGTCAAGAGCGTCAACATTTCCTTTTCGGCCTGCAGATCCGTTTTAAACTGTTCCGGAACCGTTTCGCCGACATGAACCGTTCCCAAGCGCTGCACGTTCGGGACGCCTTCGAGATAGAGAATGTGCTCGATGAGCTCGTCGGCATCTTTCATCTCATCGAAGCTGCGCTCTTTGACCTTATGGTGCAAACGGTCATATCCCCAGTTCTCGCACATCTTGGCGTGGAGGAAATATTGGTTAATGGCGGTCAAGTCGGCCGTCAGAATTTTGTTGAGCAAATCGATGATACCTTCTTTTGCTTTCATGGTGGCCTCCTATCGTTTCATAAATGAGTGCGGTTCGCGTGCCTATTGTGCGCTTGCTCACTATGTCATGCCGCCGATCACAATGCAAGTGAAACTACGTATGGTAAGGATTCTGACTTTCACTCTCAGTGAGAGACAAATTCAAATTCGTTTTGAGAGGCCAGCGGAGCTTACGAAGCACCTCGTAAGGAGACACTTCATAGAAGGGGCGTTGAGAATGTTCCAGAGCGGCGAGGGAGGAAAAAACAGGTTTAACCGGCGTCTCTATACCCGCATTCCTCGTTGCGGCACTGCACGCTGGTACCTGCTTGCTTGCTGTATTTTTCAACGAGAAACGGAGCCTGACAGTTTGGACAGGGCTTGTTGACGGGACGATCCCAGATCGCAAATTCGCACTTAGGATAATTACTGCAGGCGTAAAACGTCCTCCCCTTTTTCGTGCGCTTCTGCGCGAGATCCCCGCCATCTTGAGGACACTTCACACCGAGAGGAATCGGTTTCGTGGTTTTGCATTCGGGATAGGCGGAACAGGCGAGAAACTTTCCGAAACGACCGGTTTTCATCACCATGGGAGAACTGCATTTCTCGCACTTCTCATCGGTGGTAATCTCTTGCTTGGCGACGATCTTAATGGTCCCGTCAGCGAGCTTTTCAAAGTTTTGGGTGTTCTTGCACGGAGGATCGTCTTTATACCCTGGGCAGGCGAGAAATTTTCCGTTGCGCCCCCATTTAATTTCCAGCATACGGCCGCATTTCTCACACGGAAGATTGGTAGGCGGCTCGACAATGTCTTTGGGCCCGGCGATGTCTTGCGCTTTTTCCATGTCCTTGGTGAACGGCACATAAAAATCACGAACTGCGCTCACCCATTGCTTCTCGCCCTCCTCCACCTCATCGAGCTGCTGCTCCATCTGTGAGGTGAAATCCACATTCAAGATATCGGGAAACCCTTTCACGACAAAATCGTTCACGGTCAGTCCCGTTTCGGTCGGGGCAAAGCGGTTGTCCACCTTTTCGACATATTTCCGATCTTGAATCGTCGAGATAATCGCCGCATAGGTGGATGGCCGACCGATGCCCTTCTCTTCAAGCTCACGAATCAACAGCGCTTCGTTATAGCGGGGTGGCGGCTGTGTAAAATGCTGTTTGGATAGGAGTCCGTCCGTTGTCTGGCCCTCTTGAGCGACGAGCCGAAGCCGTTCGCCTTCCGTCAACATAGGAAGCTGACGATCGTCCTCGTCTTCTGATTCTACCTGGCCCGGACGGCCCGCATCGGTCGCTTCGACGTCGGTGCCTTCACGATACACGATAGTGTGGCCGGCGAACTTCATGACGGTGCCGTTTGCTCGAAACACATATGCTTCTGGCGTATCGAGCGGAACGCAGTCGACCCGTGTCATTTCCAGAATAGCGGGTGTCATCTGGGATGCCACAAAGCGATTCCAAATCAGTTTGTAGAGCTGGTAGTGATCCCGCTCCAAAAACTGCTTGACCGATTCGGGGTCGCGAAAGGCCGAGGTCGGCCGAATGGCTTCGTGCGCCTCTTGCGCGGCCTTCTGCGTCTTATAGACGTTCGGAGATGCGGGAAGATAATCTGCGCCGAATCGGTCGCGGATCAGTTGTCTCGCTTCGTCGGTCGCTTCCTGTGAAATGCGAGGCGAATCGGTACGCATATACGTAATAAGACCCACCGGTCCTTCTTGGCCGATCTCGATACCCTCGTACAGGTGTTGCGCTAACGTCATTGTTTTCTTGGATGTAAACCGCAATTTACGGGCCGCCTCCTGTTGCAGGCGGCTGGTAATAAACGGCGCCAATGGATTGCGCTTCTTCTCTTTCCGCTCGATTGATTGGACGATGAAATCCTTGCCTTGCACTGCGGTGACAATCCGAGCGGCGGCATCGCCGTTGGCCACGACAGCATCCTGCTCTTGGATGCGATGCAGTTTGGCCGCGAAGGGCGGCGGATTCTTTCCCGCAAGCGTGGCGGTAATCGACCAATACTCTTCGGGGCGAAACGCGTCCCGCTCACGCTCACGATCACAGATGAGTTTCACGGCCACCGATTGCACGCGTCCCATACTGAGGCCGCGCCGAACTTTTTTCCATAAGAGTTGACTGCCTTGATAACCCACGATGCGGTCGAGGATACGTCGCGCTTGCTGGGCATTTACTAACTTCATATCGATTTGCCCGGGTGCTTGCAGCGCCCGCTTGATGGCCGCTTCGGTGATTTCATTGAAGCGGACACGAAATACCTTTTGATCCTTTTTCTTAGTCTTCCCGCCGATCTCTTCGGCGATATGCCAGGCGATCGCTTCCCCTTCACGATCAGGGTCCGGCGCCAAGAACACCTTGTCGGCGTCCTTCGCTTTCTTTTTTATGTCCGACAGTATCTGAGCTTTCCCTTTGATCGTAACGTAATGCGGAGCAAAATCGTGCTCCAGATCTACACCAAGCTTACTGGTGGGAAGATCTTTGACGTGCCCGACCGACGCCATGACGGTGTAGCCACGGCCCAGATATTTAGTAATCGTTTTGGCTTTGGCCGGAGACTCGACAATAATCAGTGCTTTCGCCATTCTCGCTCCAGTTTAGACGCTTCCACCGTTTAACTGACGGCTGACGGTCAACGTAATTATAGCCGAACATAGAAATGCCCAGGCAATGATCGTAGCAATCCTTTTAATTCCAATGCTAGCAGCAATCCCGATACGGCGGCGGGGGAGAAGCCGGACTGCTCGATTAGATCATCGATGTGGACACCCTCCCAAGTCAAGTATTGATACAATCGATGCTCATCCCCTGTTGCCTCTTGGCGAGGCGCCGAAGGCGCGGGGCGCGAGGTGGCCAGACGCATTTGAAACGCTTGATCGAGCTGAGGCATCAGCTCCGGCACAATATCGTCGACGCTTTCGACCAATGTTGCGCCCTGCTTAATCAACCCATTGGGACCGCGACTGGTGTCTGTTTTGACGAACCCCGGCACCGCAAACACCTCACGCCCTTGCTCGGCCGCCAGCCGCGCCGTGATCAACGAGCCGCTTTCCAGCGCCGCCTCCGTGACAACGACACCGAGACACATCCCGCTGATGATGCGATTGCGCCGCGGAAAGTGGTAGCCGTGCGGATAGGAGCCTAGCGAAAGTTCCGAGATGACCGCTCCGCTGGATTCGATGTGCAGGCGGAGCGATTGATGCTCCGGAGGATACGTCCGGTCCAACCCACATCCCAGCACAGCCACGGTGCGCCCCTTCGCAGTAAGCGCGCCTCGATGGGCCGCCGCATCCACCCCTCGCGCCATGCCGCTGACAATGGTGAATCCCAACGCGGCCAGTTCGCTGCTCAGTTGCTCAGTGAAGGTGCGTCCCGAGGCCGTCGCCTTACGCGATCCCACAAAGGCAATGGCGTGCTGATCGGCGGCGGAGAGTGCTCCGCTCACATACAGTACCGGTGGCGGATCGGGAATCGTCTTCAATCGCGCCGGATAGTCGGGATCTGTCAGGGTCAAACAGGAGAGACCCAATCGAGCCAGCGATGTCAACTCAGCATCGATGGCACGCTTGGCCTCATCGTCCGGTCCTCGGCAAATCGCTTGAGCCAGCGCGCCGCTCATCTGCTCGACAGACGTCAATTGTTCGCGAGAGGCTCGCAGGACCGCTTCCGGCGACCCCAAAGCTTGAATTAATCGATGGTAGGTCGCGTCACCGACGCCACGTATCGCACGCAGCCATAACCACGATTGTAACGACGCACGTGTCGTCATCTCACCCTATCATCGACGACCGCGCCATGCTCTGAAGACTATTGCCAACGAAACCGTCACATCACAATGAGATCGTACTGCTCTAAATGCAGGCTGGGATCGGCTTTCACAATGACTTTGGTCTTATATTCGCGTTCAAGATCCTCGACTCCTTGATGTTCATCATCCAACAACAAGCCGGCAACCGCCGGATGGGCTCCGACCACCACAGTATGTTCGGGCACATCCCCGCCGATCCGACGAATTTCGCGAAAGACATCGTAGGCAATGGTCGTCGGCGATTTCGTATACCCCCGCCCCTCGCAATAGTGACAGGGCTCCGATAAGGTTCGCATGAGATCTTCGCGGACGCGCTCCCGGGAGAGTTCTATCAACCCTAGATCGGAAATATGGGAAATCCTAATTTTCGCCTTGTCGCTGGACATGGCGTCGACAAAGGCTTGATAGACCTTCTCGCGGTTCTTTTCCCGTTCCATGTCGATAAAATCGATAATGATGATGCCGCCGATGCCTCGCAATTTAATCTGATAGGCAATCTCCTTGGCCGCCTCGAGATTGTTCTTCAGGATGGTTTCTTCCTGGTCCTTCTTGCCGACAAAGCGCCCGGTATTCACATCGATGACCGTCATGGCCTCCGTATGGTCCACAACGATATGGCCGCCCGATTTGAGCCACACCTTGCGATTGATCGCGCGGGAGATCTCCATCTCGATGCCCATATGATCAAACAGACTTTCCTCTTTATCATAGTAGTGTACGCGCGACGCTTGTTCGGGAAGAAACCGTCGCACAAAATCCCGAATCGCGTCATATTCCTCACGAGAGTCGACCCATAGGCGTTCGACCTTTGTCGTGAACAGGTCTCGTACAACGCGAAACGCCAGACTCAAGTCCGTGTGCAGCAGATTGGGCGCCGGCAAGTGATCCCGTTTCTTCATCACTTCTTGCCACAAGACACCGAGGAACTCGACATCCGAGCGAAGATCCTCTTCTTTGACGCCCTCGCTGACTGTGCGCACGATATAGCCGTGCCCCGGATGGCGAATCCGCTTCATGATTTCTTTCAAGCGCGCCCGTTCCTCATCCTTCGGAATCCGCCGCGACACGCCGATGTGCTCGACGTTGGGCATGAAGACGAGATAACGGCCCGGCAATGACACATAGGTCGTCACGCGCGGGCCCTTCGTACCGATCGGCCCTTTGGAAATCTGCACCATCAATTCTTGCCCTTCATGCAGCAGCTCTTCGATGGGTTTACTCACTTGCCGCCGCGGGCGGGGCATCTCCGGCCCCTTGTCATCGTCGTCGGTATCAACCAGCGTCTCGCCCGGCTCGGTATCGATCGCAAGGTCGGACACGTGCATGAAGGCCGCCTTATCGAGACCGATGTCGATGAAGGTCGCTTGCATGCCCGGCAAGACCTTCATCACCTTGCCCTTATAAATGTTCCCGACGAAGTCCTTATGTCGCGCACGGTCGACGTACACTTCCGTCACTTGATTGTTATCCAGCACCGCCACTCGCGTTTCTTCGCGAGTCACATTGATCGCAATATCTCTCCCCATGTCCGTCCTCCGCAATCTGAGGACCGGGCTAGAGCAGTGAACGGCGGGCCGACGATGCGGATGTCCCGCCCCGTTGCCGCCCTTCAATCTAGTGATCCGAGCAGATCGCTTTAAAAAGTGAAACGCCGTCTACACTCAGAATCTGTGTGCACCAGCCGGCGCCCCCTTAACGAGGGGGCCGCCGCGCTAATAAAATAATGTCAATCGCCGCCGCTTCACATTCAGCAGCAAGCCGAGCGCCGCCAGCGTCATCACTGTGGCGCTTCCCCCATAACTCATCAGCGGCAGCGGAATGCCGACGATGGGGACGATGCCGGCAGTCATGCCGATGTTCACGACGGCGCAAAATGCAATCATCGCCGTCACGCCGGCCGCCAGCAGCGCCCCAAGGACGTCCTTGGCCTTCATGGCAATGTCTAGCGACAGCACAATCAAGATGATGAACAGCGCCAACAGCACGACCACCCCCAGAAATCCCCATTCTTCCGCAAAGACAGAAAACACAAAATCGGTATGGCCCTCCGGCAAAAATTTCAATTGACTCTGCGTCCCGCCATACAATCCTTTGCCCATCAGTTCGCCCGCGCCAATGGCAATGCGGGACTGCAGCGCATGATAGCCTTTGCCGCCCGTATCGTAATCCGGATTGACGAACGTCATGATGCGTTCGCGTTGATAGTCGTGCAGCCCGCCCCACACCATTTCCCAGGCGAAGGGAAACAGCATGAGTGAAAAGAGAAACAGAACGCCGAGGGCCTTCGATCGAATGCCGACCACCAATAACATGGCGCCGTAGACCGCCAAAAAACTGAGGCCGCTGCCGAGGTCCGGCTGTTTAATGATCAGCAATAAGCCCGGCATCATAATGAGACTGGGCAACACTACCCGCTGCAGCCATCCTTCCCGCGGGCTCTTCGCATAATAACTGGCGAGCACAAGAATTAACACGAGTTTGGCAAATTCCGACGGCTGAAAGGCAAAGGGTCCGATCGGTATCCATCGCTGGGCGCCGCGACTGGACTTGCCCGTGACCAACACGACTACCAAGAGCACCAAGACCAGCGCATAGAGCGGGTAAGCTAGTCTGGCGATCGTGTGATAGTCAATCGTGAGCATGATCAAGAATGCGGCGGCTCCCGCGACGATCCAGACGATTTGCTTGGCGTACAGCGGCAACCCGACGCTCGGCTGCGTATACGTGGCACTGTAAATCGAGAGCACGCCGATCGATAAGATGGCGACGATGACGGCGAGAAACCGCCATTCGAAATGGTCCGGCTTTCGACTGTCGATCATGCGGTCAATCATGACGTGCCTCGCGGAGGAAGGACGGCAAGCGGCTCGGACGTGTGAAGCTCCGCATCGGGCATGTCGGGGTCGAGCGGACGGATCTTCACAAACTCTTCGATTAACAATTTGGCCAACGGCGCGGCCGTGGATCCGCCGTGCCCCATATGCTCCACCAAGACGGCGACGGCGATACGCGGCGATTCGACCGGCGCATACGATACGAACCAGGCGTGGTCGCGAAATTTCTTTGGAATTTCTTCTTGGGGACCGGTACGCAATGCCGTCGTTTGGGCCGTGCCGGTTTTCCCTGCGATCGTGACGAGAGGAGATTTCGCTTTCGTCGCCGTGCCCTCAGTCACCACTCCGGCCAGGCCTTCCTGAATGAGTTGCAACGTCTGTCGATCCACGGAGAGTCGCCCCGCCAAGTCCGGGATCGTCTCGTCCATCTGCCCCGTGTCTCGGTGCATCAGCGCGCGAACCACCCGCGGCTTATACGATACGCCGTTATTCGCCACGATACCCACCAATCGAGCCATTTGCAGCGGCGTGACCGTGACATACCCCTGGCCGATGGCCGCCGAAATCGTCTCACCTGGGAACCACTGTTCATGCCGCACCCGCTGTTTCCAGGTAGTCGAAGGCATGATCCCGGGACGCTCGGACGGTAATTCGATACCGGTCTCCTTCCCCAGCCCAAACTGTCCCGCATACGAAGCAATCGTGTCGATGCCCATTCGTTGGCCGACGGTGTAAAAATACACATCACATGAATGGATGATGGCATGCTTGAGATCGATCATGCCGTGACCGCCGGCTTTCCAGTCTCGAAAGACCCGCTTACCAAATTGGTAGCCGCCGACACACCGAATTTGGGACGATGGCTGCACCGTATCGGTTTCCAGCGCAGCAGCCGCCATGACGATTTTAAATGTCGACCCTGGCGGATACTGTCCCTGCATGGCGCGGTTGGTCAGCGGGCGTCGCTCATCTTGCACAATTTCTTCCCATTGTTTGCCGGTCAACTCTCGCGAGAGTTTATTGGGGTCGAACCCCGGTCTACTCGCCATCGCCAACACTTCGCCGGTCGTTGGGTCCAACGCCACGATAGCGCCCGCCTCCTCTCCCAGTAAGCTTTCAGCCAACTTCTGCAAACGAAGATCGATGGTCATGTATAGGTTGTCGCCGGACTGAGGCTTCTCCACGGTGACGGTCCGTTTCACATGACCAGTCGCATCCACTTCGATCACTTTTTGTCCCGGTCTACCTCGTAAAAACCGGTCATACGTTTTTTCCAGACCGTATTGCCCGACGATGCTGCCTTGGTGTAAGTCAGGAGAGTTTTCCCGCTCCAATTGATCCGGCGACACCTCACCGACATACCCGGTCATGTGTGCCCCTGCAAAGCCTGCCGGATAATTGCGCTGTAGCTCGGCTTGGATGAGGACACCGGGGAAGTCCAAACGATGGGACTCGATTAACGCGGCCTCCCGCAGTGTCAAACCATCTTTAACTTTTCTGGGCAAGAGCTTGTTCCCGCGTCCGGAAAGTTTCTTGCGGACGAGATCCTCGTCCAATCCAAGTAAAGTGATAAGGCCTTGGATCAACTGCTCCCGATCTTTGACGTCTTCCAAGGTGACATACAATGTAAAACTCGGCACGTTGTTCGCGAGCAGCTCTCCATGGCGATCATAGATGAGGCCACGCGCGGGCTCGATCAGGACCGAGCGCGTCCGATTGTTATCGGACAAATTGCTATAATATCCACCTTCGTAGATTTGCAGGTGCCACAGACGCGCGCCGAGCAGGAACAGGAATAACAAGAGGACGACCCGGAGGATGGACAGACGACGATGAACTTCCCGAAGCTCGCTATGAAAATCGAAATCCGACATGATGCGGTCTACCGTCCAAACAAGGCCATATCGTCACCAAACTCGGCCGCTCTCCTGCGCCGGCCGGGCAATATCCAATAGATCGCGGCGCCGAGGGCTGCATCGAAGAGGGCTTCAGGAACGACGACTGCTTGGATGATATCCAACACGCCTGCAAATCCATCTTCGACGCGCAACCATACTACGGCGGTTGAGCCGGCTAGGACGGACACGACGAAGAGCAATGCCCCGACCATCACGGGCGTGGCGCTGGCCAGATGTCTACCCAATAATGCGGCAAGGGCACCGATGGCGCCCTTGGTAATAAGATTAATCCAGACCGAGCCGGCGGAAAACAAATCTTGCATGCAGCCCAGGATAACCCCCATCAACAGGCCTTCCATTTCGCCGCTGAGAAATCCGATCAAGAAGGCGGCGACGAGCGGAAGGTCGGGGCGAATCCCGGCGATGCCGGCGTAATTCAATACGGTGACCTGAAAAGGCACCAGACCGAGCATCACACTGATGTATAGGGCTTGTTTCACCGTTACTTTTCCTTAAGATTCGCTTGCCCATCCAGCGAACGCGGAACAGTAATGACGAGCACTTCTTCGAGCCTCGAGAGATTGGCCTCCGGCGTGATCTCGGCCGATTGAAACAGTTCGCCCTCTTCTTTTTGAAGAGACAGCACAGATCCGATCACTACACCGCGAGGGAACCCTCCGGTCAACCCTGACGTCACGACCGTATCGCCGATCCGAAGATTCGCCAGCAACGGCAAATATTTAATTCTCGCACGCCCTTGCGTAGTGCCCTCGACAATGCCCTCATCGCGACTCCGCTGGATAATGCCGGTGATGGCATTGTGGGGGTCGGTCAATAACAAGACCACGGAGGAAAACGGTCCTGTCTTCACCACCCGTCCGACCACGCCGGCAGACGTCATGACACCCATCTCGGGACGCACGCCGTCACGGTCTCCTTTATTCAGAATGAGACTGCTGTACCAGTTCGTGGAATCGCGCCCAATAACTTGTGCGGCCACCGTCTTCGGGATGAATTGCTCTTTAAAGTCGAGCAGCGCTGCCATGCGATGAGCCCCCGACGCCGATTCGCGAAGATCGCTGTTCTGCTTCTGCAATAATTCTAGGTCGCGGCGTAACTGGCGGTTCTCCTCGCGAACATGACGTAAGGCGACATATTCCTGCCACACGCCTATGATCGTCTGTTCGACCGACGTGAATGCTTCGACAGGAAAGAACACCAGGGCAGAGACAGGTTTACCCATGGCCTGGAGCACGTCGCGCGTCTGCTTAGGGAGCAAAAAAATAACCGATAGGAGCAACGCCAGGAGCAGAAGAATCAGCCGCGTAGTCCCCGACAGTGCGCGCAACATCGTCCTTATCCTGCAGGGGACAGCACGCTCAACGGGAGGTTCCGCATTGCGACATCACAGAGACTTTTCTGAGAAGATCCAACTCGTCCAAAATTTTTCCAACCCCCAACACAACCGATGTAAGCGGATCGTCTACCGTAATAATAGGCAAATTCGTTTCCTCACGAAAGCGAGTATCCATGCCCTTGAGTAAGGATCCGCCGCCGGTCAGCACGATCCCGCGATCGATGATATCACCCGCCAATTCCGGCGGCGTATTCTCCAACGCCACCTTGATGGCGTTGACGATCGTGCCGATGGGTTCCTGAAGCGCCTCGCGAATTTCTGCATCATCGATCACGAGAGTCCGTGGGATACCCGAGATCAAATCGCGCCCTTTGATCATCATCGTCTTCTTCTCTTCAAAGGGATAGGCCGAGCCGATTTCGACCTTCACGCGTTCAGCCATATGTTCGCCAATCAACAAATTGTATTTCTTTTTGACATAATTCATGATCGCATCGTCCATACGGTCACCGGCGACTTTGACCGACTCGCTGTAGACAATCCCGCCCAGTGAGATAACGGCAATATCCGTCGTGCCGCCTCCCACATCGACCACCATATTTCCGGATGGCTCGGTAATAGGCAGGCCAGCCCCAATCGCCGCGGCAACCGGCTCTTCGATCAGATAGACTTCCCGGGCTCCGGCTAATTCGGCCGAGTCCCTAACCGCCCGCTGCTCGACTTGGGTAATCCGCGACGGCACGCCGATGATGATACGCGGCCTTACGAATGTGCTGCGGTTGTGCGCCTTGTTAATAAAATACTTCAGCATCTTTTCGGCCATCTCGAAATCCGCAATCACGCCTTCTTTCATCGGGCGTACGGCGCTGATATTGCCGGGGGTCCTGCCAAGCATCTTTTTCGCCTCTGCCCCGACCGCCAACACCTTTTCCGTTTTTCTTTCGACGGCAACGACGGACGGCTCGTTCAAGACGATGCCTTTGCCATGGACGTATACCAGGGTCGTTGCGGTCCCCAAATCTATCGCGAGATCGTTAGAGAACCAGCCTAAAATATCACCGGCGAATCCCACTCTAACCCCCTTCCTCAGGCTCGATCGGATACACGCGACGGAGCCGCGAGCCGACCACTAATCCCGCACATCAAGTTGGCCACTCTGTAAGACTTGTGTATGGGCCACTTCATCACCCAGACGGAGGCCCTGCTCATTTCCAATGATCAAAAGACCTTCGAATGCGATAATGCCGGCGGCCGCCATCCATCCGACGTAGGGGAGTAGGAACAAAAGATAAGCCGCTGCCACAGGTAAATTACGAATAATGGATTCCTTGAATCCGGCAACGTCCTGGGTACGAAGATTGACTGTCTGGAGACCGGTCAAGCGCTTCCCGATGCTCCGGCCTCCTGCGAAGCCATCGCCGATGAGTATGTAGGCTAATCCAGCCAACCAACCAACTGGCGGGAGAAGATTTCCGGCCGCCATGACGAGAATACCGTCTACGAATTTCCCGATAAGTCTATTTAAAACATCGGCCTTTGGATAAACCCCTCTGATGAGTTGACTGCTCTCCACGCCTCCCCAGCTCAATAATACCGATAAGTGTGAAGGAGTATAACAAAAAGAAGTAGATAGCACAAACTTGGCATGTACGGGGAAGCAACCAACCATCTGACCTGTCTTTCGCTTCTGTTTGGCTCCTCTTGCCTTTGCCCGCGACCACCGGTAGAATTTCGTCTCTTGTCATTCAGTCTTGTAGGAGATCTTATGATTAAGCTGATGCGCGAAGGCGCTCACAAATATCCATGGGTATTGAAGTCAATTATGGGCATCCTCGCCATCGCGTTTGTTGTCGGAATGGGATGGTGGGGATTCAGCGACACACAGACCAACGCGATCGCCTCGGTCGGCGATCAGCAGATCACCCGCGATGAATACCGGCGGGCTTATGAAAACACCTATCGATATTACAAAGATAATGTGCAGGGTGATTTCAAAGAAGAGACCTTAAAGCAGTTTGTATTGGACGGGTTGATCCACGGTAAGCTGTGGACTCTGGCGGCAAAGGATATGGGAGTGACCGTCTCCCCGGATGAATTGCGCGACGACATCATCAAACGCCCGGACTTCCAAAAAAACGGGCAGTTCGATCCAGACCTGTACCGCAGACTGTTAGTCGCCAACCGATTGACGCCGGCGCTCTTTGAATCCATGCACGCAGTGGAACTGCTCCGAGAGAAGGCACGCACGATTGTGCGGGACTCCGTGGCGCTCACGCCCAATGAGATCGCGGAAGCGAATACACTGCTGGCACGGCAAGCTCAACCCGAACCATCCACCCAGAATGGCCCGTCGGCTAATGAACGGCTGCTGCAAGATTTTCTTTTTCAGAAGCAGCAACGTGCGCTCATGGCGTACCAGGAAGCGCTCAAAGCGAAAGTGTCGATCCAAATTCATAAAGAAATGTTGTAAGTACCGCTCCGCTCTGCACTTTCGTTCTGCTGCGAATCCACATTATCCTTCCTTAGAGAATCAGCATTGCATCGCCATAGCTATAGAAGCGATAGCGCTCCTGTACGGCCTCCGCATAGGCGCTTCGAAGTCGCTCCAACCCCGCAAAGGCCGAGACCAGCATCACAAGCGTTGTACGTGGCAAGTGGAAATTCGTCAGTATGGCATCCACCACACGAAACCGATAACCTGGCGTGATGTAGTTCGTCGCTTCGCCGCGATAGGGATTGACGAGGCCTGTTTCATCCGCGGCCGTTTCCAAGGTTCGAACCACCGTCGTCCCAATGGCCACGACACGTCCGCCCCCCGATTTGGTGTGCATGATTGCGGCGGCGGCTTCGGCCGAAATCTCTACCCGTTCCGGGAGCATGCGATGATCTTCGACATGAAGGGTTTTCACGGGGCGAAAGGTTGCCGGCCCCACGTGCAGCGTCACCGCCGTCCGTCGTATCCCACGTTCTTGTAGTGACTCGATGAGGCGATCCGTAAAATGCAGCCCGGCAGTGGGCGCTGCAATCGAACCCTCCTCTTTCGCGAAGCGGGTTTGATACCAGCTATTGTCGGCATCTTCCGGATCACGTTTAATATACGGAGGAAGCGGCATCCGGCCAATCGTTTGGAACAGCTGGCGGACGGGCTTGTTCGCCGTGACGTGAGCCACAATTCTTGATGGGCCGCTTTCAGTCACCGTGCAAAAAGCGTCGGTACCGAGATCGAGTACTTGGCCGACCTTTCCGCCTTTCAACAGCACTTCCCAGGTTTGTTCCCCAAGTTCCTTGACGAACAACAGCTCAACCTTTCCGCCTCCCGGGCGCCGTCGACCCGTGACTCGTACGGGAAGAACTTTCGTATCGTTGACGACGAGTAGGTCGCCGGCCCGTAGCAACATCGGGAGATCGGTAATGCGGCGATGAGCGCATGCCTGTCCCTGCCGCGACAACACCAGCAAACGCGCCTGATCACGAGGCTCGATTGGACGGTCGGCAATCAACGTTGGATCAAAGGGGAAATCGAAGTCCGAGAGCAGCATTACTGAGTGGGCACGTGCAGGGAAGCGGCATGTTGTAACGTAGTTCCGGGAAAGTAGTATCGCAAGATAGTGTCGTAACGATATCCCTTGTCGGCGAGTTCTTTCGCGCCCCATTGACAGAGACCCACAGCGTGTCCGGACCCGCGTCCGGCAAAGACCACCGTACGGCCTTGCGCCTCGATTTCAAATTGCGTGCTCGGAATGATGTTATAGCCGATCGCCTTTCGAAAATCCTGCCCCCGCAGAATCACTTCCCCGTCGGAATGAAGAATCCGAATCTTGTCTACGCGACCGGCCCGGCTATACAGGTACGGAGTCACCGTGGCAATAGTCCCGACGAGAATTCCTTGTTTTCGGAGGGATTGTTCGAGCAACTGCACCGGCAACTCGACCCGCCATTGGTAATAGGGCGAGCTTTCATCGAAGGGACAATCGACACCTTTTAAATAGGGCAGATCCTTGGACCACACATTCATCGCATCTTCGGTGGGGCCCGCTGCCGTGGAAGAAAAGGCGGCTAGAATGGGCGCGTTTTGATAGGTGATGACGATGCCCCGTGTTGTCTCGACCGCCTGCTGCACGCGCTCATCCACGCCTTGACGGCCTCGGTACACCTGATCCTGCGTGCTCGCAACTACGTCATACTCGCGGCCGGTATTCGCCATCCGCTGATAGATGGCATAGGTTCGCGTCGCAACGGCTTGCACCTTGAGCGCTTCCGGATGCCAACCGGCACTCATTTCCGACGGCACGACGCCTTTGACGTACTCTTCGAGCGGCAAGGCGTTGATGACCAGTAAGGTCCCATCCCGCACCACGACCTGAAGCGAGCCTCCAATATGTAACGACTGAATCGGCTCGACCGCGCGCGGCGTTCCCTTTGCTGCACGATCGACATCCCGCCGCTGCCCCGTTGGAATCCCATGGCTCATCCCTATCACAAGATCTCCACCGCGAGCATGAAAGACCGCAACGGGAGCATGAAACTGTGTTCCATTCAGTGCAAGATGGCCGCGGAGAACCGACACGGAAACGGGGCGTGCGGAGGAGCGCCGCACGCCGTTGGGGAAGGCGACGATGAGACCTTGATCACCCTGCACGGTGACTTTTTTGACCTGCTGGTCCAGAAGCACGCGAATTGATTCGGCCGCGGAGGAGACGTCCGCAATACACCAAACCAGGACAACCAGCATCATGTACAACGCATGTCTCATGGTCACCGCTTCAGAAATAACGAGAGCAGATAGAAGGCGAGGCTGAGAATGACACTGATCACCAGGCCGGTGACGAGTGGAAAATAGACCGAAAGATTGTCGCGCTTGATGTAGATATCGCCCGGGAGCCGCCCCAACCACCCAAAGGTGGATGTGAATGCTGGCAATTTAGGCGAGAGCATCAGCACGCCGCCGAGGACGATCAGCGCCACGCCTGCCACGACGAAGAGCTTCCCCACCTCGCCCCATTCCAGCACGGATCACCTCACAAGCAGTTCGGCAATCTGTACGGCATTTGTCGCGGCGCCCTTCCGCAGATTATCCGCCACGACCCAAAGGTTCAATCCATTGGGAATCGACTCGTCCTCTCGAATGCGTCCCACATAGACCTCGTCTTTTCCTGCCACATCCAGCGGCATGGGGTAAATCTTGTGGGACGGATCATCGTAGAGCACGATGCCCGGCGCCGTCGATAATAGCGCGCGCGCTTCATTGGCAGTTATCTTCCGCTCCGTCTCGATATTGACCGATTCGGAATGCCCTACATAGACAGGCACACGGACCGTCGTGGCCGTCACTTGAATCGACGCGTCTCCCATGATCTTACGCGTCTCGTTCACCATCTTCATCTCTTCCTTGGTATACCCGGAGGGCAGAAACTCATCGATATGGGGCAGACAATTGAACGCGATTTGGTACGGATAGACTTTGGGCTCCGCCGCGCGGAAGCTCAAAAGATCCCGACACTCATCCATGAGTTCGTCCATGGCTTCTTTCCCCGTGCCGGAAACCGCTTGGAAGGTCGTGACGACGATACGTTTAATCCGAACCCGGTCATGCAACGGCTTGAGCGCGACGACCATCTGAATCGTGGAGCAATTCGGATTGGCGATAATATGTTGGTGACGTTGGACATCGTGAGGATTCACTTCGGGTACCACCAGCGGCACGTCTTTATCCATTCGCCAGGCTGCGCTGTTGTCGATCACCACCGCGCCTGCCTTGACTGCCAGCGGCGCGTATTCGCGGCTGACATCCGCCCCTGCGGAGAATAAGGCGATATCGACCCCTTCGAACGAGTCCTTGGTCAACTCTAGAATCGTCACATCCTGGCCGGCAAACAAGACGGTCCCTCCTGCAGACCGGGCTGAGGCAAGTGGGATCAACGTCTCAATCGGAAACTTTCGCTCCTCCAGCACCTCGATCATTTCGGCGCCCACTGCCCCCGTGGCGCCGACGATCGCGACCCGATAGGCGGGCTTCTTAACGAGCATGGTCATTCCTCAAGTCACCGGCAGACAACCGGGTTTTTGCTGACAGCGGCTAGGTCGCCAGCATTCGTATGCGATGATTGAACGTATCCGCGATATAGATCGTACCCTGACCGTCAACAGCCACACCGAAAGGGTAGTTTAAGCTACTTTCCTTCGACACGCTTTCATCCCCATTGTACCCGGGAACACCGGTACCGGCCACGCGTGTAATGATTTTCTTCTGCCGATGCCAGCGCCGGATCAAATGACTATCTGAATCGGTAATGAGGAGATGCCCGTCGCGATCCAGGGCAATGCCATAGGGACGCGAAAGGCTGGTCGAAAACTCATTGGGATTTCCTTGGTACCGATATTCGTTTCCGTCCCCCGCGATCGTGGTGATAATTCCCGTGTGCGGGTCCACCTTCCGAATTCTTCCGTTGAAGGTATCCGCAATATAGAGCGCGCCCTCGGTATCGACGGCCAGCCCGCTGGGCCCCGACAATGCCGCCTCGACCGCGGGCATTCCGTCACCCGAATACCCCGCCTCCCCCGTGCCCGCGGCCGTGGCAATGACCCCTGAGTCAAGATCAAGGCGACGTACGCGATGATTGCTCTGGTCGGCAATGTAGAGATGGCCTTTTCCGTCAAGCGCAAGCGCCGTCGGTTCATTCAGAGCCGCAGAGACGGCAGGGCCGTCGTCACCGGAAAATCTCCGTTGACCTGTTCCCGCGATGGTGGTGATGATGCCGGTCATTGCATCGACCTTGCGAATACGATGGTTCATGGTATCGGCGATGTAAACATAAGCGTTATCGTCCACAGCCACGGCGCCAGGAAAATTCAATAGCGCGTTCACGGCTGGCCCGCCATCGCCCGTACATCGCTTTGCTCCTGCTTGCGTACCGGTCACAAATCGGACAGTGCCGCTTAAGTCCCGCGATTGGGTAAACCGATCGGCCGTGACCTGACTCGGTCCGCCTAATGGGTCTTCCTCATCCAGTGGGAGAGGATCTTCCTGCGCGCTGAGATCTTTTGTTTCTGCACCTGGATCAGATGGGCGGCCCGCTATCGTCACGATCACACCGGTCGCCAAGTCCACCCGTCTAATGACGTGATTTTCGGAATCGGCCACATAGAGAAACCCCGCGCGACCGAGCGCAATGCTCTTCGGCTCGTTGATGCTGGCCCCGACGGCTGGTCCCCCGTCGCCGGAATACGCCGGCACACCGTTGCCCACGACGGTACTGAGAACTCCCGGTTGTTTGGTGGTAACCATCGAGATCGGTTCTCGTTTAGACCTGACTGAGATTCTTGAGGATGGCATCACCCATTTCAACCGTCCCAACAGCCGTACAGCCCGCGCTTTGAATATCTTTGGTGCGATAGCCCTGTTCGAGCGTGCGCGCGATAGCCTCCTCAATGGCCGCCGCTTCCTTCTCGAGTTGGAAACTGTAGCCCAGCATCATTGCTATCGACGCAACGGTCGCGATCGGATTAGCAATATTTTTTCCGGCAATATCCGGGGCGCTGCCGTGAATGGGTTCAAATAATCCCACACGCGACCCGATGCTGGCCGACGGCAACATGCCGATCGACCCCGTCAGCATCGCGGCTTCATCACTGAGAATATCGCCAAACATATTCGTCGTCACGATGACATCGAACTGCTTGGGATTTCGTATCAGTTGCATCGCGCAGTTATCGACATACATATGATGCAATTCAACATCGGGATAGCTTGCGTGCACGTCGATGACCACCCGACGCCAGAGTTCCGACGATTCCAAGACGTTCGCCTTATCGACGGACGTCACTTTGCGCCTGCGCTTTCGCGCCGCATCGAACGCCACGATGGCGATGCGCCGAATTTCCTCGGTGGTATAGACTTCCGTGTTGACCCCACGCTCGCCGGTCGCTGTCTTTTCAATACCTTTTGGTTTGCCGAAATACATTCCACCGATCAATTCGCGGACCACGAGCAGATCGATGCCCTCAATCACCTCGCGTTTCAATGTCGACGCATCGGCCAACATCGAATACAACTTGGCCGGCCGCAGATTGGCAAAAAGGCCCAGTTCCTCTCGGAGACCTAACAACGCCCGCTCAGGTCTCAAACTATAGTCAAGACCCTCCCATTTCGGTCCGCCTACCGCGCCCAGAAGCACGGCATCGCTCTCTTTCGCGAGCGCCAGGGTCGCTTGAGGAAGCGGGACACCGACTTTATCGATGGCATGGCCCCCGACGTCTCCGGTCGTAAATTCAAAAGTATGGCCGAATCGCTGCCCGACCGCTTTAAGCACCTTGAGGGCTTCCGGCACAATTTCGCGACCGACGCCATCGCCGGTCAATACTGCAATCTTCGCTTTCACCGTCGCTCTCCTTTGTACAGACCCATCTGCTGACTGTCTATTCGAGAACTTCCTCGTCCTCTTGTTTCCAGGCCGGCTCGACCAGACATAAGAAGGCCATCGTTTCGGACCCGGAATTGACCACCCATTGCACGGAGCCGGGCGGCACACTGACCACCGTCCCCGGTTCGATAAATGAAGACTCTTCCGAGATGTGAAAGGTACCTCGGCCTGCGAGAAAGTAGTACACCTCGGATGAAGCCAATCGGTGACGTTTGGATGTCTCGCCTGGGGCAATCGTCCCGTGGGCCAAACTATAGCCAATCCGGACGGACGTGCGAGCGGGATGCAGCAGTTCGCGCAGTCGAGTGTGATCGCCCGCTACAAACTCCGGGCAGTCGCCGAGCCGCCGAACAATCACGCCGCGGTGTCTCCGATTCTACGAAGAAGGAGCACTCTACAGCGGCACGATGTTCAAATCAAGCCGAGGTCTCCGGGCAAATCCTATTTTTAGACGACCAATAAGACAGTTTATTGAGGCCATTCAGATAGGCTTGCGCGGAGGCGACGATAATATCCGTATCAGCGCCGTGACCCGTCACCGTCTTGCCGTTCTCTTCCAGCCGAACGGCGACTTCGCCTTGCGCATCCGTCCCCCCAGTGATGGCTTTAACCGAATACGTCAGCAGCCGGCTTTTCGTTTCCGTCATCGCCGCAATCGTGCGATAGGCCGCATCGACGGGACCGTCGCCCGAGCCGCTGGCCTTGGCGTGCCGCCCCGCGATCTCCAGTTCGACCACAGCAGTCGGCACCTTTCCCGTTCCACTTTCGACGATCAGCGATGTGAGGACGAACTGCTGATTGATTTTCGCAATCTCCTCGGACACGATCACTTCGAGATCTTCTTCGTAGATTTCCTTTTTCTGATCGGCCAGTCGCTTGAATCGCCCAAAGGCATGATTGAGTTCTTCCTCGCTCAGCGTATATCCGAGTTCTTCGAGACGCTGCCGAAAGGCATGCCGGCCGGACAACTTTCCCATCACCATTTTGCTTTGGGTCAGACCGATGGATTCCGGACGCATAATCTCGTACGTACTCTTCTCTTTGAGCAACCCGTCCTGATGAATGCCCGACGTATGCGCAAAGGCATTAGCGCCGACGATGGCTTTATTGGGTTGGACGACCATGCCGGTGATCTTGCTCACGAGGCGGCTGGTTTTTGAGATTTCTTCCGTCACGATCGCGGTATCGGCGCCATACGAATCCTTCCGCGTACGCAAGCCCATCACGACTTCCTCAAGCGAGGCATTTCCCGCCCGCTCGCCGATTCCGTTGATCGTGCATTCAATCTGCCCCGCTCCTTCGGCGACCGCGGCTAATGCATTGGCGACGGCCAATCCTAGATCGTTATGGCAGTGAACGGAGATGACGGCACGATCGATATTGGTCACGCGCGTACGAATGGTCCGGATGAGATGTCCAAATTCCTGCGGCGTCGCATATCCAACGGTATCCGGAATATTGACAGTACCCGCGCCGGCCTCGATGACGGCTTCGACGACGTCACACAGATAGGCGGGATCGGACCGGCTCGCATCCATGGGCGAAAACTCGACATCCTGGACCCATCCGCGCGCCCGCTGCACCATCTCAATGGCGCGCTTCATGGCCTCTTCGCGGCTCATCCGAAACTGATGTTTCAAATGGATATCCGATGTGGACAAAAAGGTATGGATGCGGACCTTCGGCGCGCCTTTTAACGCTTCCCATGCGCGATCGATGTCTTCCGGTCTGGCCCTGGCAAGACTGCATATCGTCGGACCTTCTACTTCGCCTGCGACCCGCTTGACGGCTTCAAAATCTCCCGGCGAGCTGTAGGCAAACCCCGCTTCGATGATATCCACATTGAGTCGGGTAAGCTGCTTGGCGATCATAATTTTTTCTTCGACGTTCATGCTGGCACCCGGCGACTGCTCGCCATCCCTCAATGTGGTATCGAAGATTCGAATGATGCGCGTCATGGCACTTCCCTCCATTCTTCAAGCTGGTCCTTGCCAGCGGGCTGCTCAAAACGAGACTCCAACGAGGCCGCGGGTGAAGAAAACACCGCAGGCGTGGCCTCTTGGCTACGCTGAGGATGTTTTCGAACCGAGAACGAAGCTGGAGGGCGTTTTTCAGCGGCCCCACAAATAAAAAAGCCTTCGCCCTTGCCCAGGGACGAAGGCTTGCGCGCTCCGTGGTACCACCCTGCTTCAGTGACCGAAATTCGATCACCCTTCATTCGCAACCCTTCTCGGGGGTCAGGCGGAGTCCATTACTATCTGCTTCACGGACTCGGCTCGGAGGCGAGTTCGGCACTAAACGGGCTGGCTTGCACCGTGTCCACCTGGACCGCCAGCTCTCTGAGTTCCGTTCCGGTTGCCTACTACTCCTCCTCTACGCCACTAGTCTTTCGGTTGTAAGACCGGTTGCTCCGTCGGAGTTCGTTTGCCGAACGCCTTGATGAGCAGCGTGATTCCTTTTTCAATCATACCTGAAACGGCATAGCCTGCAAAGACCACGAACAACATCACTTGCGGCCACGCGATCACTAACATCAGCACCAAAATCGCCCAGACCAGGTAATTAAAATGATGGCCGTCGTTAAATTTCAGATCCTTGAAGCTTCGATATTTCACAGTGCTGACCATTAAGAAGGCCAGGGTCATGGTCATCATCAAGATTAGGAGCGGCTTCACTTCCGCTCCCATCCGGACAATATAATGATCAAACACGACAGCCGTCGCAATGACGCTTGCCGCCGCCGGAATGGGTAGACCGGTAAAATATTTACTCTCGGAGGTGGTGGACATCACATTGAAGCGGGCCAACCGTAGCGCACCGCACGCGACGAACGCGAACATGACGGCGGATCCCATCATGCCGTAGCCGCTGAGCGCCCACGAATAAATCAGCAGACCCGGCGCTACGCCAAACGACACCAGATCGGCCAACGAATCATACTCCACGCCGAATTGACTGGTGCTGTTGGTCCAGCGTGCCGATTTTCCATCCAACATATCGAACACCACCGCGACAAGGATGGCAATCGCCGCATTCATGTAATTCGCGTTGAATACGGCCAGAATGGAAAATAGACCGCTGAATAGGTTGCCGGTCGTCAATAAGTTCGGGATGAGATACACGCCTCGCTTTCGGCGTCCCTCATTTTTCATAAAGGCCCTGGTGTGTTTTACGAGCGTTCCGCGCATGACGCCTCCCCGGTCGGCAACATAGCAAGAAGATCTTTTCCGCCTTTGACCCGATCTCCCACCGCTGCACGTAATGAACTGCCTTTGGGAAGAAACAGGTCCACCCGAGACCCGAACCGGATCAGGCCGAAGCGGTCGCCGCGCGCGACTTTCTCCCCAGGCGAGACCCAACACACGATGCGACGGGCGATCAATCCCGCCACTTGCACACAGAGCACTTTCGCGCCGCTCGCCCCCCGAATCATCAAGGCATTCTGCTCATTACTCACCGTCGCGGACGGCTGATTCGCGGCGACGAAGCGGCCGGGCTGATACAGAATATCGACTATCGTGCCGTCGCAAGGAATCCGATTGACGTGCACATCGAAAATATTTAGAAAAATACTAATGCGAGTCGCCTGTTCTTTCAAAAAGCGAGGTTCATAGTCCTCTTCGATGGCAATGATTTTGCCGTCGCCCGGCGCGACAACCGCTCCCTCAGCGCAAGGACTGATGCGATGAGGATTGCGAAAAAACCATCCGCTGAAAATCGTAAGGCTGCCCAACGCAATCGCGGGCACGACCCAGCCCAATGCGCCGGCAAGCGTTGCCGCTCCACCGAACGCGGCGATAAAGGGCACGCCTTCCTTGACGACTGGAATTCCGACCGCGCGATCCGCCACTCCTGACCTTTCTCCAACGTTAATTCTTGTTTCGATCGACCAATTTGCCCTTTTTCAGCCAAGGCATCATGCCACGGAGCCGGCCGCCGACTTCTTCGATGGGATGACCTTCACCCTGCGCCAATAGTGCATTATACACCGGACGGTTGGCCTGGTTCTCCAACACCCATTCTTTCGCAAACCGCCCACTTTGAATCTCGTTGAGAATCTTCTTCATCTCTTTCTTCGTCTCATCCGTAATAATACGCGGTCCGCGGGTCACATCCCCATACTTCGCGGTCGTGCTGATCGAATACCGCATATTGGCAATGCCGCCTTCGTAAATCAGATCTACAATGAGCTTCACTTCGTGCAAGCACTCGAAATATGCCATCTCCGGCGAATACCCCGCCTCGATCAGCGTTTCGAATCCGGCCTGGATGAGTGAGGTCAATCCACCGCACAGGACGGCCTGTTCGCCGAAAAGATCGGTTTCCGTTTCTTCGCGAAATGACGTCTCGATAACGCCCGCGCGTCCTCCACCGATGGCGCTGGCATACGCCAGACCGACTTTGCGCGTATTTCCGGTGGGGTCTTGATGCACGGCCAGCAAAGCGGGAACCCCGCTTCCTTTTGTATACTCCGATCGCACAAGATGTCCCGGCCCTTTGGGTGCGACCATAAATACATTGGTCGTGGCCGCCGGCACGATCTGACCGAAATGAATATTAAATCCGTGTCCGAATGCGAGGTACGCGCCTTTTTTCAAGTTCGGGGCGACGTCGCTTCGATAAATTCCTGCCTGGGCTTCATCGGGCGCAAGGAGCATAACGATATCGGCACTCTTTACGGCATCGGCCGTCGGCATGACCTTGAGCCCGCTCTGCTCCGCCTTTCGCCATGAAGCCCCTTCTCTCAACCCGACGGTGACGGTCATCCCGCTATCGTTCAGATTGAGAGCATGCGCGTGGCCCTGGCTGCCGAATCCGACGATTGCGATCGTTTTATTCCGAATATCATCCAGATTCGCATCGGCATCATAATTAATTTTCATAACCACTCCTGAGGCGTGAAAGATTGGAGATCGTACACGAGAACAGACGGCAGGCTATTCTTTGGCGACCCGTTTTGGCTGCGCGAGCGCGGGCCGGAGAGATTCGCGTGCAATGGCGACGCGGCCCGTCCTAATTAACTCTTTGATTCCAAGCGGCTGAAGCAGATTGATCATAGCTTCGATCTTCTTCACGTCTCCGGTCACCTCGATCGTATAGGTGGTCGGCGTTGAATCGATGACATTGGCGCGAAAGATGTCCGAAATTCGCAACGCTTCCGCCCTGTCTTCCGGCTTAGTGTGGACTTTGATGAGCGCCGTTTCGCGTTCTACAAACTCCGTTTCGTTGAGGTCCACGACCTTGATGACATCAATCAATTTGTTCAGTTGTTTGACAATCTGTTCGATAATTCGGTCATCCCCCGATGTCACGATCGTCATCATCGACATCGTGGGGTCGAGCGAGGGCGCCACCGAAAGACTTTCGATATTGAATCCGCGACCGCTGAACAATCCGGCAACCCGAGACAGGACGCCGAATTTATTTTCAACGGTTACTGAAATGATGTGTTCCATGTTTTATAGGATTTACGTTTGGTCTGCAGACAGTCTTCTGGGCTTCACCGGTTAGCCCAATTCTCACATTAGCTTTTTGTCTAGGCGGTGACTACGGTGTCCTTATCCTCAGGTGTAACTTTGTCCTTTGCTCCCATTTTTTTCTTCAGCTCAGGCGGATCGGTCAAAATCATTTCATGGTTGCTGCCGCCTGCTGGAATCATCGGATAACAATTCTCATAGGGATAGACGGGGACGTCCACAATCACCGGCTTGTCGATAGCAATCGCTTCTTTCAACACGGCATCGAGATCCGACACCTTTTGTGCCCGCAACCCCACCGCTCCGTACGCTTCGGCAAGCTTCACGAAGTCCGGTGTCGTATCGAGAAAACTCGAGGCATATCGTCCTTCGTAGAACAGGTCCTGCCATTGACGTACCATGCCGTGAAAACGATTGTTAATGACAATGACTTTGACGGGGAGTTTGCTGACTACGGCCGTCGCCATTTCTTGCATGTTCATCTGGACGCTTCCATCGCCCGCGACGCAGAGTACCAGCTTATCCGGAAACGCGGCTTGGGCGCCCATGGCGGCGGGGAATCCGAATCCCATGGTGCCCAACCCACCTGACGTGAGCCATCGGCGAGGTTTGGACAATTTGAAGTATTGCGCCGACCACATTTGATGTTGACCGACGTCGGTGGATACGATCGGATCCCGGTCTTTCGTCAATTCATAGAGTCGCTTGATGGCATGCTGGGGCTTAATCGGTCCGTTCGGATCCTGCTCATAGCTTAGCGGATGAGCCTGCCGCCATTCGTTAATTTGATCCCACCAAGGCTTACGAAGATCTTTTTGATCGCCATTAACCGTCGCCTTTAACACCTGGATGAGTTCACGAAGCACGCGTTTACAATCACCGACAATTGGAATATCGACATGGATATTCTTCTTAATAGAGGTCGGATCGATATCGATATGAATGATCTTTGCATGCGGGCAAAACTCCGACACCTTCCCCGTCACACGATCATCAAAACGCGCGCCCACCGCGATCACTAAATCCGAGTAATGGACCGCCATATTGGCCCAATAGGTGCCATGCATTCCCATCATCCCCATGGAAAGCGGATGCTCGCCAGGGAAGGCTCCTAACGCCATTAAGGTCATATCGACCGGAATCTGGCATAACTCAGCAAGCTCTCGCACTTCTTCCGACGCTCCGGAAAAAACGACTCCGCCACCAATGTACAGGACAGGCTTTTTCGCCTTGCTGATCGCTTCAGCCGCTTGCTTGATTTGCCACTTATTTCCATCATACGTCGGATTGTAGCCACGGATAGACACCGATTCAGGATAGGTGAAATCCGCCTTATTCATGGACACGTCCTTAGGAATATCTACGAGGACAGGACCTGGCCGTCCCGTGGTAGCGACGTAGAACGCTTCTTTAATCGTTACCGCCAGATCGTTTACGTCTTTGACGAGGAAATTATATTTCGTGCAAGGCCGGCTCAACCCAATGTTATCTGCTTCTTGGAAGGCATCGTTACCGATCATGGAAGTCGACACCTGACCGGAGAAACAGACGAGCGGTACAGAATCCATATAGGCATCGACCAGGGCGGTTACGACATTGCTCATGCCGGGACCTGAGGTCACCAACGCGACGCCAGGTCGACCGGTCGCTTTGGCATAGCCCTCGGCCATGTGGCCGGCGCCTTGTTCATGGCGCGTTAAAATGACATCCAGCCCCTTCTGCTGATGCAATACGTCAAATATCTTGAGAACGACTCCTCCCGGCAACGCAAAAAGCGTCTTTACGCCCTCACGTTTCAGGCACTCCACAAAAATTTCGGCGCCCGTGAGTTTCATCGGTCTGCCTCTCTCGAAAGGGTCTGAAAAACAACAGGAAAGTCCGCCGATGCTAGCATTCAGCTGCCGAGGAAGTCAATAGAATTGAGTCAACGATACGTTTCAATTCCTCTAAGAGGACTTGCCGTGTCATGTCATCATCTCTATGCTATCCAAGACGACTCCTCGAGCCTCTATGAGAGAAGTCATTATCTTTTTCAAACAGCAGTGCCATCTCTGCCATGTGGCCCTCCGAATCGCGCGGCATATCCAGATGGATACGTCGTTTACTCTGCATGCCATAGACATCTCTGAGGATGTTTCTCTCCTCGCCCAATATGGAACGCGAATCCCGGTCATCCTTATCGATCAGCGGGAGCGATTTGCCGGGAAGGTCACGGAACGGGAATTACGGACGGCCCTAAAAAAAGCGCGTTGGAGCACATCGATAAGCCGGATTCTGTCCCGACTCGGCTTGCGCGTGAATCGGGGATGATCATTTCTCTTGAGCTCGAGTTACCTCGAACTTCATGCAGCCTACCCGAGGACCACGGTCGGGACGACCGTCGAGGAACGGCACCGGTGCCCGCTCCTCCTGTCCTCCTATTTGGCCTTGCTCCGGGTGACGCTTACCGTGCCGGCCATGTCACCACGACCGCGGTGGGCTTTTACTCCACCATTTCACCCTTACCTGATCCGCATCGAAGGATCGCTTCGTCGCGGCCATCGGCGGTATCTTTTCTGTGGCGCTGGTGTCGGATCGCTCCGCCTGGGCGTTACCCAGCACCCTTCCCTTGGAGTCCGGACTTTCCTCCCAAGCATGTACTCGGGCGATCATCTGATCTCCTCCAACGCGCGCAATTACTATAATCTTCCCCCCGGTCCGCTGCAAGGATGACAGTGGATTGACCAGGTCCAGGCCGTTTGTTACAGTTCGCGCCCTTTTTGAGTGTCCATTATGAACCATACGCTTCCCAGCGGCCCGCGCATCGGCATCGATGAATCCGGCAAAGGCGACTACTTCGGCCCATTAGTCATCGCCGCCGTCCTCGTCACGCCCCCCGATGAACCCGACCTTCGCTTGATACAGGTTCGGGACAGCAAGCGAATTTCAGATGGACGGATATTAGAGATGGCGCCGGATATTCGTCAGGTTTGCCGGCACAGCGTCGTCGCGATCGGTCCCAAGCGGTACAACGAACTGTATGAAAAAATCAAAAATCTAAATCGGCTTCTCGCATGGGGACACGCCAGAGCGCTTGAAAATATCCTGGCGCAAACCGAATGCACGCTCGCAATTTCCGATCAGTTCGGAGACGAGCGATTTATTTTGAACGCCCTCCTTGAGAAGGGAAAGAGCATTCAATTGATCCAACGGCCGAAGGCCGAGGATGACTTAGCGGTGGCCGCCGCATCTATTCTCGCACGGGCCGAATTTTTAACGCGTCTCAAAAAACTCTCAGATGAAATCGGCATTGCGTTGCCAAAAGGGGCCTCGCCGGCCGTAGAAATAGCAGCCCGTACCATTGTCAGAAAGTTGGGAAGGGCAGGATTAGAAGGGGTGGCGAAGTTGCACTTTAAAACGACTCAAGCAGTCTTACGCGCCGTTGGCGATCTCTAGAGGACGTCCTCAGCATTTTCCTTAGCGGTCTCGGCTCCCGCTGAGACTCCGGCCGGCTCTCCCTCAGTGTAGAGAATGCGATGGCAATACGAACAGGATTGCAGATCTTGTGACCGCCTCACCTCCGCCACCAACTGGGGAGGAAGTTGAAGACGACAGCCGGCACAAATCCCTCCACGGACAGGGACAATGGCCACATCTTTTCGTGCGCCTTTGAGTTTGGTATAGCGAGCAAGCAGCGCATTGTCCAGACCGACAACGAGTTGTTGCCGCTTCTGGCTCAATTGTTCGAGTTCATGGCTCAACTGTGCAGCCATCGTCCCGACACGAGACTTTTCTTCCGTAAACCCACGCTCGGCTTCAACCCCCTTGGCCTCTGATTCCTTCAACGCAGCTTGGTTCTGTTCGATCCGCTCCATCAACGTAAGAATCTGCTCCTCGATCGAGCCTTTTTTTTTGTTGGACATTTCGATCTCGAAGAGATGCGCCTGATATTCCTTATTCGTCTTCAACTCCATCAAGCGTGTCCTCATTTTACCGACCTGCGCCTCATGGGCTTCCAGATCTCGTTCCCGTTCCCGGCGATCTTTATTGAGACTTTCCAATTCGCTGGTAAGAATTTGAGAGCGGGTTCTGGCTTCGAGGAGAGGATTTTCTGAGGCTTGAAGAAGAGCGGGCAGCTTTCGTTCTTGGTCTTTGATCTCAAGGATTCTGAGATCAATCGTCTGCAGATCAATCAGTATAGGAAGCTGTGGATGCAACGGGACCTCTTTGTCTATGCATAAAGCAACGATGTGTTCCCGATGGTGGGCCCACCAGGCTTCGAACCTGGGACCAACGGATTATGAGTCCGCCGCTCTGACCAACTGAGCTATGGGCCCCTTCGGTTCTAGGAAAGTTTGGATTTTAATCCCGCCTTGCGTGGCTGTCAATGCGCTCTACTACAAACTTTCTACGAAACTCTTCAGCTTTCTACTCCGACTGGGATGCCGTAGTTTGCGCAACGCCTTGGCTTCAATTTGCCGAATACGTTCGCGCGTGACTTCAAAATCCTGACCGACTTCCTCGAGCGTATGATCGGTGGCCTCACCGATCCCGAACCGCTTCCGCAGCACTTTCTCTTCACGAGGTGTCAGCGTCTGTAATGCATTATTGATTTGCCGCTGCAAGTCGTAGCGGATCGCGGCTTCCAGCGGAGAGACCGCCTTTTTGTCTTCGATAAAGTCTCCAAGATGGCTGTCTTCCTCCTCGCCGATCGGCGTTTCCAGCGAGATCGGTTCGCGGGCAATTTTTAAGATCTTGCGCACCTTATCGAGGGGGAGGTCCATGCGCTCGGCGATTTCTTCCGGATTGGGCTCCCGACCGAGCTTTTGCACGAGGTGCCGCGAAGTCCGGATGAGCTTGTTGATCGTCTCGATCATATGGACGGGAATTCGAATGGTCCGCGCTTGATCCGCAATCGCACGGGTAATCGCCTGTCGTATCCACCACGTGGCGTAGGTGCTGAACTTGTAGCCGCGCTTGTATTCAAACTTATCCACGGCTTTCATTAAACCGATGTTGCCCTCCTGAATCAGATCGAGAAACTGTAGCCCGCGATTCGTATATTTTTTCGCGATGCTCACGACCAATCGGAGATTGGCTTCGACCAGTTCAGCCTTCCCGCGTTTCACCTTTTCATCCGCCACGTCCAATTGCCGGACTGCGTCCTTGATCTCATCGGCGGAGACCAAGGCCTCCTCCGTTTCCAAATGGCGTACCTTGGCTCGCGCAGCTTGGTAGATTTTCTTGATATCGTTGAGCGTGTCTTCCGGCAGACCGGACTTCCGGCGAACCGCGAGAAAATCGCGCCGGTCCCGGCACAGCTTCCGCAACAGCTCGGCGCCCGCCTCGCCGGGCACACCCAATTTCCGTTGGCATTGGGACATCTCGCGTTCAGCCGATCGGATGTCTTGCGCCACATCGCGCACCCGCTGCACAAGTCGGTCTTTTAAAACGACATGCAGATTGATGGATTCCATTTTCTCGACCAGTTGCGGACGCACCTCTTTAATCTGCACCTTGATCCGTCGCTGTCGGGCCGGGTCCTGGCCGGCATGGCGACTTTTCTCGTACAGGCTCATCAGCGTTTTGGAGGCGTTACGTACCTTGGCCAGGGCTTCGAGCGTTTTTTCACGCAACTCTTCGTCGTCGCGCTCCACCACCTCGGCATCCTCTTCGAACTCTTCCTCCTGGACAGGCACGATCTCCCGCACGCTGATCTTGCCGTTTTTCAAATCTTCCCGTAGCGCCAAGACGAATTGAATCGTCATGGGCATCCCGAAGACCACGGAGGCGATCTCGTTTTTGCCCTCTTCAATCCGTTTGGCGATTTCGATTTCCCCTTCGCGGCTCAGCAGCGCGACGCTGCCCATCTCCTTGAGATACAGGCGGACCGGATCGTCCGTGCGGCTCAACACGCCGGGCGTAAGGTCGATTTCCTTCTCTTCCTCCTCGATCTCTTCCTTCCCCTCGACGCCCTCGACCTCTTCAACTTCTTCGGCCGGTTCTTCGGATTCCCCGAGCTTCTGCTCTCGATCGCCATCGGCGGAATCGACAATTTCGATATCCATTTCACCGAACATGCTCATCAGCGTGCCGATCTGCTCGGAAGACACCATCTCGGCCGGCAAGGTGTTGTTCAGCTCATCGTAGGTCAAATAGCCCTTTTCTTTCCCGATCGAAATGAGCTTTTTAACTTCTCCGAGCAATTCTTCTTTCGCCATAGTAACTCCTCACTGAATTAAGAGGTCTGAAAGGGAACCGACCCCGCTTTACTGACACAAAGGGCATTCACCTGGGCATTCAAACGCTCAGCTTCTTCCGCCTGGCCGGCCCGTTCGGCCGTCCTCAGCCGTATGATCAGTTCGCCCAGCGCCTGTTGTCGCTGTTTTCGTTCCAGCGCAGCCAAACATCCATCAATATACTCCGCCACATCGTCGAAATGCCGCTCGGACATGGACAGCTCTGTCACAGCCGCACTGCATACCGCATCGGTCAACCCTTCATCCAACATCGGCCGAACCATGACTCGACCGTCGCGATCAAGATGCCGCAAACCGATTTCGAGAAGACGCCGGCAGACCGGCTCCGAAAATAAATCCGCCCGCAGCGCGCGAAGATGCGCCGCCGTCAATTTGCCTTGAAGTAAGCAATACGCAAGATCCCATTCCTCATGTTGACGTTTCGACAAGGTCTGCCCTTGAGAGACACTGGGACCAGGAGAACGATGTGCCGCTTTGGACCGGACTTCCGGATACCGTTCGATCAATCGCTGCTGATTGAGCCCTAAGCGCTCGGCAACCCGCCGCATACATTCTTCCTGTTCGATCCGATGACTGGTTTTCTGAAGAATCCGCAAAATTTCGTCGACGCTTCGAATGCGGTCGTCAATCGACCCGGAGGACGCGCGCTGCAGACTGTGTTCAACGGCAAAATCCAGCAAGCTCGGCGCTTGCTCCTGGAGCTGCAGAAAGGCCTCTGCCCCATGTTCTTTCACGAAGGTATCGGGGTCATGCCCACCAGGAAGGGAAATCACCGTCACACCCAGCCCGCTGTCGACAAAGAGATCCAGCGTCCGCAAAGCAGCCCGCACGCCGGCGGCATCGGGATCGAACAGTAGGACCACCTTTTTCACAAAACGGCGAATGGTCGTCAGGTGATCCGGGGTCAACGCCGTTCCAAGTGTGGCGGCGACATTGGTGATCCCGGCCTGATGGAGGGCGATCGCATCGAAGTAGCCCTCGACGATGACTAATCGGCTCTCTCTGCCCGCTGCATCGCGTGCGCGATCGAAGGCGTACAATGTGCGGCCTTTGTTGAACAGCGGCGTCTCGGGTGAGTTGAGGTACTTTGGCTCCCCCTCGCCCATCACTCTACCGCCAAAGCCGATCACTCGTTTCCGCAAATCAGTGATGGGAAACATGAGCCGGCCACGGAATCGATCGTAATAGCCGCTCGCGTCCGTGGGGCGTCGCCCGGACGACTCTTTTGTCACGACCAATCCGGAGGACGCGATTTCAGTCAGCAAATAGCCTTCTTGCAGAAGAGCGCGGATAAGGCCATCCCAAATGGGAACAGAAACCCCTAAGCCGAACTCATCGATAGTCGACCGTTGCATTCCCCGTTCTTGAAGATAGGCCTGAGCCTGCCGGCCTTGCTCTGTCTCCCAGAGATTGCGCTGAAACCATCTCATCGCCGATTGATGAAGGGTCTCGAGCCGCTCGCGCTGAGATGAGTCGGCAGACACCGTCCCTGTCGAGAACGCCGGGATGGTAATCCCGGCACGACGGCCCAATTCGCGAACTGTGTCCGGAAAATTGGTGCCTTCCAACTTCATCACGAAAGTAAACACATTTCCTCCCGTTCCACATCCAAAGCAATGGAAGATTTGACGGGATGGACTGACGGTAAAGGACGGCGATTTTTCAGAGTGAAAGGGGCACAGCCCTTTAAGATTCTGCCCGGTGCGGGAAAGCGCCACATAGTTGGCCACTACATCGGCAATATCCACTCGTTCCCGAATTTGATTGATGATCTCTTCCGGGATCAAACCCGCCGACATCGTAGCCTCGAAATCAGAGAATGAAAACGACCGATTACCCTAACAAATCGGCGGACTGCCTGTAAAGGTAGAAGAGGCCTAGCCCGGAGGCCATCCAAGCGGTCGGCCGCCCAACAGGTGGAAATGAAGATGAAAAACTGTTTGCCCCGCGTCAGGTCCGCTATTGGTGACAATCCGATAGCCGGACGCGCCGAGACCGCGTTGTGTCGAGAGTTTCACGCATGTCTGCACGAGATGGCCCAGAAGATGGCCATCGGTCCCTTCCAACTCCTGCACCGATTGAATGTGCCGCCTTGGAATGACCAATAGATGAACGGGCGCTTGCGGATGAATATCTTGGAACGCCAGTGCATGCTCGTCTTCATACACGATCGTAGACGGAATACTGCGGTCGATGATTCGACAAAATAGACACGTGCTCACCGGGTGGCCTCCGAACGCAGACCCGACTTACCATGACGGCTCGCCAACTCTTGATAAATTTCGTGCAACGTCACGTCGTGATGACCCAACACGATGAGAGTATGAAACAACAGATCAGCTACCTCATAAATCACTTCTTCTCGCCGACCGTTTTTAGATCCCAACAAGACTTCGCCGGCCTCCTCCACCACCTTTTTCAAGATACGGTCTTGGCCACCTTGAAACAACGATGACACGTAAGAACCGCTTTGAGGGTGTGCTTTGCGGTCAAGGATAGTCCGATAAAGTCGCTCGAGCAGTCCGCCTGCGGCATCGTCTGATGACGTACTCTGCACAGCTCCCTGCTTGTCGAGCTTGGAGAAAAAACAAGACTGTGCCCCCGTGTGGCACGTCGGACCGACCGGTTCCGCCTTGACGAGGATCGTATCATGGTCACAGTCGATGAACAGATCTTTGAGCAGCAATACATGGCCGGACGTTTCACCTTTTTTCCATAACGTCCCCCGAGAGCGACTCCAAAAGTAAACGTACTGGGTGGAGACTGTTCGGTCCAGCGCATCTCGATTCATATATCCGAGCATGAGCACCGATCCGTCGCGCCAATCCTGCACGATGGCCGGTATGAGCCCGTGTTCGTCAAATCGAATTTCGGCGCTCATCGAGTACTCACCGGATTCGGCACGACAGGAATAGACAAACGCACCGGAATACCTTGTTCGTGCAAATAGGCCTTGGCTTGATCGATCGTATAGGTTCGATAATGAAAGATGGACGCGGCAAGCACGGCGTCGGCACGGCCAATTCGGAAGGCTTCAGCCAGGTGCTCCAATCGCCCGGCTCCGCCCGAGGCGATCACAGGAATCGAGACCGCGATGGACACGGCTTCGGTCAACGACAAATCATACCCATCCTGCGTTCCATCGCAATCCATACTGGTGAGCAAAATTTCTCCGGCGCCCAAGTCCTCCATGGAGCGCGCCCACTCTACGACATCACGCCCTGTGGATCGGCGTCCTCCATGCGTGTACACCTCCCAGCAATGTTGCGTCGCCGCCCGCTTGGCATCGATCGCCACGACGATGCACTGCGATCCAAACCGCCCGGCGGCGGCACGCACAAATTCCGGATGTTCCACCGCCGCCGTATTGATGCTGACTTTATCGGATCCTGCATTCAAGAGAGCCCGAATATCATCCAGCGTTCTCACGCCTCCACCGACCGTGACAGGCATGAAGACCTGTTCTGCGGTGCGCGCGACGACATCCAGGATCGTCCTACGATTCTCGTGAGACGCCGTGATATCCAGAAAGCACAGCTCATCGGCGCCGTCCCGATCGTAGGCCGCGGCTACTTCAACCGGGTCGCCGGCATCCCGAAGATTCACGAACGATACGCCTTTAACCACCCGGCCGTCTTTGACATCGAGGCAAGGGATAATCCGTTTCGTCAGCATGAGTTCACGACATGACGGCGCGAATCGCGTCGCGAAGGTTCAACTTGCCATCATAAAGGGCCTTGCCGACAATCGCTCCTTCAATGCGCGGCCCCAGCGACTGCACGGCACGGAGATCGTCCAGTTGCGTAATGCCGCCGGAAGCAATGACTGGAACCGGCGAATAATGGACCATCTCGCGAAGAGCCGCCAGATTGGGACCGGCCAACATGCCGTCCTTCGCGATGTCTGTATAGATAATGGCGGCGATGGGATATCCGACGAGTTGCCGAACCATGTCGGTCACGGACGTATCGGACACGCGTGTCCATCCGTGGACTGCCACCCGACCGTCGCGCACGTCGATACCGACGATAATGCGATCGGGAAACTCTTTCGAGGCTTCCATCAGAAACGCCGGATTGCTGAGCGCGGAGGTTCCAAGCACGACGCGGCGCACTCCAAGTGAAAAGTACAGCCGAACGGTTTCCATGGTGCGAATGCCACCGCCCACCTGGACCGGCATGCTCACCGCACGAAGGATATTCTCAATATGAGTGAGATTTCTGGGCACGCCATCGACCGCTCCGTTCAAATCGACGAGATGGAACCACTGAGCGCCCTGCTCTTGCCAGTGCAACGCCATTGCAGCGGGATTTTCAGAGTATACCGTCTCCTGCTGCAAGTCTCCCTGACGGAGACGCACGCAGTGTCCATCTTTCAGATCAATGGCAGGGATAACCAGCATCATGCCCTACTCGAAAATGAGCCTTCCGAAAACTGATCAGAACGAGAGCACTATCTCGCCACTAAACAGTTAAGGGTTACCAAATGGAAATTGACGGACGATTCGGTCCGCTCCGTATTCGGCCAATTCATCCGCGGTCACAAATCCCCCGCCGTGCTGCCAGAATCCCGTAAAGTCTTCGATCAGCGGCCGTTGTTTCTCGTAATAGTTGGCGGTCCATAAAATGATCCCATCCGAGCCGACGAGTTTAATTTCAAATCCCACGATGGCTGGATTGGCCCCCCATCGGCTGCCGTCACGCTCTCGGTAGACCAAAACACGACCCAACAGAGCGGCATCGCTGCGCGTATTTCGGATCACTTCCTTCGCCGTCTGCTGCGGGAGCGTACCGGGCGCCCCGCTGCCGGTCGCCCTGAGGGCCGCCGCCGCCGCCTCTTGTGGACGCACCTGAAGTCCTCCGCGTTTAACCAAATTCCGATAGATCATGTCACCGATTTTTTCCGGAACGACGGACGGCACCGTCGATGTCTCCCGATCTAGATGCCCTCCGGACGGCGCAGGAGGGACTTGAATATCGGAGCGCCGGGCACCGCGCGGCACGGAGAACTGCGACTCAGGCGAGTCCAGGATCTGCGGAGTCATCAGTCTGTCGAACGGCATCATGACGATGGATCGAACCTGATACTGCTCGAGCGCGGGGGAGACGGTAGTCGTGATTTTGGCTGGAGCGCACGCCGCAATTGCGGCACAGGCCATGACCAGACCTAGGGATTGGATACGTCCGACCTCGGGCCTCATCGCTTATCGCCACTCGGCAAAATTCTTGATGACCTGGAGTCCGACGGCTTGACTCTTCTCGGGATGAAATTGGCACGCAAAGATATTCTCGCGCCAGATACTTGAGACAAATGAACCCCCATAGTCCGTCATGGTCGCGACAATCGATGGGTCCGACGGTTCGACATAGTAAGAGTGGACGAAGTAGACCTGTGAGCCAGCGGAAAGATTCCGTAATGGTGGGGCGGGACGCTGTAGGAGTAAACCATTCCAACCCATGTGCGGCACTTTGAGATGACTCTCCACCGCCTGCGCGCCCACTCCCTGGCCACTTGTAAACCGCCTTACGCGCCCGGGGATAATATTGAGTCCCTTATGGACGCCGAATTCTTCACTTTCCGAAAACAGCAATTGAAGCCCAAGGCAAATGCCCAGAAACGGTTTTCCGCTGGTCACGTGCCGTTGAATTGGATCGATTAATCCGTACTGATCCAGGTTGGCCATACAATCGGCAAAGGCCCCTACGCCGGGCAGAACGAGGCGGGTGGCTCGATCCAATATCTCCACATCGCGGGTCACCACGGCGTGATGGCCGACCGCGACAAAGGCCTTCTGCACACTCCGAAGATTGCCCATTCCATAGTCGACAATAGCGATCATCGTCCTGCCAAGGCCGCACCACTGTGCTACACAGAGTGGCCAGCACCGTCAAAGCCTAAAGACTACCCTTGGTTGAGAGCACACCGGTCACCCGTTCGTCCATGGAGGTTGCCTGATCCAGGGCTTTAGCCAGAGCTTTGAAAACGGCCTCCATGATGTGATGTGGATTGCGCCCGTAAGGAACGTTCACATGTAAGTTCAACCCACCGTGGGTGACGAAGGCTTGGAAAAAATCTTCGAATAGTCCCAGATCGAACGACTTGATCCGCTGCTGCGAGAGCTCGACGCGATAGACCAAATAGGGCCGCCCGCTCAAATCAATCGTCACCTGGGCTAACGTTTCGTCTAGGGGCACAGAAGCCCACCCGAACCGCCGGATCCCTTCTTTCTTGCCGAGCGACTGCTTCAAGGCTTCTCCAAGCACGATCCCGATATCTTCAACAGTGTGGTGATCATCGATCTCAGTGTCGCCTTTGGCCTGAATCGTCAGGTCGAAAAAACCATGTTTACTCAGCAGCTGGAGCATATGATCCAAAAACGGAATGGTCGTGTGGATCTGACCCCGACCGGCTCCATCCAGGGCGAATTCCACACGGATTTGCGTTTCAGTCGTCGTCCGTTCAATGGTTGCCTGACGTGTTGTCGCCGCGGCCTTCATGGGCGTCTACTCTCCAGCGATTTGGCGTGGGCATCAAACCCTTCCATATGAGCGATCCGGACGAGGTGATCCTTCACCTTCGTCAATTCTTCCTTGCTGTACGCAATGATATTGCTCTTCTTCATATAGTCCTCAACGGATAAGGGGGAGAAGAAACGCGCTGTCCCACCCGTCGGCAACACGTGATTGGGACCGGCAACATAATCAGCAACCGCCGGTGGCGTATATCTACCGAGAAATAGTGCTCCGGCATGCTTGATTTTTTCGAGATAATCGAATGGCCGGTCGACGGAGAGCGTCAGGTGCTCGGGCGCGATCTCATTGGCGAGATCGATGGCCTCCTCCATTGAATCGACCACGAAGGCTACCGAATGCCGAGACAGGGATTTCGCGACGATCTTGTCCCGTGCCAGCCGCTTGGTCTGTTCCTGCACCTGTCGAACAACCTCATGCGCCAAGCGTGCGGAAGTCGTGATTAGATACACCTTGGCATCCTCATCATGCTCCGCTTCGCATAAGAGATCAGCGGCGACATGCGATGGAACCGCCGCTTCATCCGCGACAACCAGCAGCTCACTCGGCCCGGCTACCATATCGATTCCGACTGTGCCATAGACCATGCGTTTGGCGGTCGCAACGTAGATATTGCCCGGCCCGACAATCTTGTCCACTCTCGCGATGGTGCGGGTTCCATAAGCCATGGCGGCTACCGCCTGCACGCCACCGATCTGATACACCTCGTTGACGCCAGCAATATCGGCGGCGACGAGAAGATAGGGACTGATCCCGCCTTTTTGCGCAGGGGTACACATGACCACCCGATTTACACCCGCCACCTTGGCAGGGATCGCGCACATGAGCACTGATGACGGGTAGACGGCTTTCCCTCCCGGGACGTAGATGCCGACCGCATCGAGCGGAAGAATCATTTGGCCCAACGTCGCGCCGCCTTCCTGGTACATCCAGGTTTTCAAGCGTTGACGCTCGTGAAAGGCCGTGATCCGTTTCGCGGCATACCGTAAGGCATCGCCCTCTTCTTTCCGGATCTGATAATAGGCTTCTTTAATTTTTTCAGAGGGGATACGAAACTGATCGGCCTTGAGGGTGAGTCGATCGAATTTCTTGACGTACCGAATGACGGCTCGATCGCCTCCCCGCTCGATGGCTTTGAGAATAGACTTGACAGAACCTTCAACCGTCGCGAGAGACATATTCGATCGCGTTGTGATGCGTTTAACAGCCGCCTTAAATGACCGATCTGTACTGGTCACGACTTTCATACTCGCCCCTCAGCGTCCCACGCCCACGGCTTTTCGTCGCGACGCGCTCCGGCGCGTCAGCTCGGCTTTCAATCGCGTGATCAGGTCGGTTACTTGTTCGTGCTTCATCTTGAGGCTCGCCCGATTGACGATCAAGCGGGCGGTGGATTGCGCAATCAGTTCCACCTCGACCAAATCATGGGCTTTGAGTGTTTGTCCGCTCGAAACAAGGTCCACGATGCGATCGGCTAACCCCACGAGCGGGGCCAGTTCAATTGACCCATAGAGCTTGATGACCTCCACAGGCGTGCCTTGCTGATTGAAGTAGCGTTCCGTAATGTTGGGATATTTGGTGGCCACTCTGATTTTTGACGACAATCGATCTCTTAGCTCCTGTCCGCGAAGAGCGGCGACCGAAATCCGGCAGGCTCCAAACTGCAGATCTAACGGTTCGTAGACATCGCGGTCCTGCTCCAATAGCATGTCTTTTCCGACGACACCAATATCCGCCGCCCCGTATTCCACATACGTAGGCACGTCGCTCGGCCGGACGATTAAGAACGTCATGTCTTCGTCATAACAGGGAATGACCAAACTCCGGCTGTCGGCTGCCAATTCCCCATTTTTAAACCCCGCGCGCTGAAACAAATCGAGTGCGTACTCCAGTAATTTTCCTTTGGATAGAGCGACAGTGATCATACTCTTAGCGTCACTTCTTACCCCGCAACCTTCTCGCGTCGAATGGTAGCACCCAAGCCGCGAAGCTTCTCTTCAATCCGCTCGTATCCTCGATCAAGATGGTAGACCCTCGATACTTCGGTTTCGCCTTCTGCGGCAAGCCCGGCCAGAATAAGACCCGCGCTAGCGCGTAGGTCCGACGCCATGACCGGCGCGCCGGTCAGCGCAGCCTTTCCGTTCACGACCGCACGATGGCCATCCACTTTAATGTCGGCTCCCATTCGGCACAATTCCGGGACGTGAATGAACCGGCTTTCAAAAATCGTTTCCGTAATAACGCTTGTACCGGTGGATACACACATGAGTGCCATCATTTGAGCTTGCATGTCTGTAGGAAACCCCGGGTAGGCAAACGTCTTGACGTCGAGGCCCTTTGGCCGCCCCGCGGCTTTGAGGCGAACGGCTTCCTTTCCAACGTCGAGGTCCGCGCCTGTCTCTCGAAGCTTCGTCATCACGGCTTCCAGATGGCGAGGTCGGCATTGATCGACACACACATCTCCGCCCGTCATGCTTGCCGCAATGAGAAAGGTTCCGGCTTCGATGCGATCAGGGATGACCTCGTGGTCCATGCCGCGAAGCTCTTGCACTCCCTCAATGGTGATCAAATCCGTTCCCGCGCCGGTAATTCTGGCGCCTCGTTTGACTAGTGAGTCGGCAAGATCGACGATTTCCGGTTCCTTTGCAGCGTTCTCGATACTGGTGGTGCCTTCCGCCAAACAGGCGGCCATCATCAGATTTTCCGTACCGGTCACCGTCGGGACATCGAGGGAGATACGTGTGCCTCGCAGGCGAGCCGCTTTTGCCCGAATGTACCCATGCTCGACAGTGACTTCCGCCCCCAGCTTGGTCAGGCCCGCCAAATGAAGATCAACCGGCCTCGTTCCTATCGCACAGCCTCCAGGAAGCGACACGGTGGCTTCTCCCCATCGCGCGAGCAATGGCCCCAACACGAGCACGGAGGCACGCATCTTTCTGACCAAGTCATAGGGCGCTTCCGTGGAATGAATGTGTTCCGCCTGAATCGCGACGCGGCTCCCCTCCACGCTCACGCTTGCACCCATCATGCTGAGCAGCTTGCACATAGTGCGGACATCGACAACTTGCGGCACATTGGCCATGATGCATTCGCCTCCGAGAAGACTGGAGGCAAGTATCGGAAGGGCGGCGTTTTTAGCCCCGCTCGTTTTGACGGTCCCATTCAACCGTCGACTACCTGTGATGATCATTCGATCCATAGTTACTATGGGACGAAGCCCGCGCAGGACAGATCAGGCTTCACATCTGATCGTGGGCATCGCCTCATGATACAGCGGTTATTTGGCGTTTCCTTTGAAGGTAAATGACCCGCTCGATTCCCGCTCCGTCCTTCAAAGTTTGCACATTGTAGTAGTTTTCCTGCCCCTGCGCCAGGGCACAAACGGTTGGCGCTTGGCCTTGACCGAGTTCAATGGCCAACAGTCCATTCGGCGCCAGAAAAGCTACCGCTTCCTTCAAAAGCCGCCGATGAAACACGAAACCATCAGCTCCACCGTCCAGCGCCAATCGAGGTTCATATAGTACTTCTGGCTGTAATGTACCTAAGTCTTCCGTGGAGATATAGGGTGGATTGGAAACAATCGCGGCGAACTGCATGCCCATCCTCTTTTTCATCGGCTCAAAGAGGTCTCCCTTTTCAAACACGATACAATCCACCACACCATGATGCACTGCATTTTGTTTAGCTACCTCCAACGCCTTCGCCGAACAATCGGTCGCATACAGTGTGGCCGTCGGCAGCGTACGGGCCAAGGCCACGGCAATACAGCCTGACCCGGTTCCGATATCGGCAATAGTTAGTCCTCGCTGAGAACCGCATTCCCCGCGAACGAGGTCAACCAATAATTCCGTTTCCTGGCGTGGAATCAACACGTCAGCATTGACTTCAAATTCCAAGCCGTAAAATTCTTGCGTCCCCAGGAGATACTGCAACGGCTCGCGGCTCGCGCGCCGATCAAAGAGGGCGCTGATCGCGGCTTGGTCCTTGGCGGATACGGGATCGTGCTTATTCAGCTGGAGCGCAAGTCGATCGAGGCCGAGGACGAATTCTACGATCCACCGCGATTCTGTTTCGGCATGAGCGACACCGGCATCAGCCAAACGGGCCGTCCCGGCTTGCAACAAGCTGTTTACCGTCATGGATGGATGGATGAAGAGAGGTGTGTCAATGTGGTGCGGTGAACGGATCGCCCCGATCATGACGGCTCGGTAGACGAGCTACTTGTCGATTGATTGGCTCGAAGCGCTCCAACCATTTCATCGAGATTGCCGGCCAACACCTGTTCGAGCTTGTGCAAGGTCAACCCGATTCTGTGATCGGTCACCCGATTCTGAGGAAAGTTATAGGTGCGGATTTTTTCGCTACGATCGCCGGTGCCTGCCTGAGTGCGTCGCGATTGCGCGATCTCGGCATCCTGTTTTTCGCGTTCCGCCTCCACAATACGGGCTCGAAGAGTGCGCATCGCTTTCGTTCGATTTTTGAGTTGGGACCGCTCATCTTGACACGATACGACGACGCCTGTCGGTATATGTGTAATTCTCACCGCCGAGTAGGTCGTGTTCACGCTTTGACCACCGGCCCCAGATGAGCAAAACGTATCGATACGAAGGTCCTTCTGATCGATCTGGACATCGATCTCATCGACCTCGGGCATCACCGCCACCGTCGCCGTCGACGTATGAATGCGCCCACTGGCTTCCGTCGCGGGGACACGCTGCACGCGATGCACGCCGCTTTCATATCGGAAATGACCGTAGGCGCCTTCGCCCTCCACCAGCATCACCACATCTTTATACCCGCCGATTCCGGTCTCCTGCGCTTCCATAACTTCGAGGCGGAGTCGTTTCTTCTCCGCATACTTGGCATACATGCGGAACAAATCCCCTGCAAACAGCGCCGCTTCGTCTCCGCCGGTACCGGCGCGAATCTCGACAAACGTGCTTTTCTGATCGCGGGGATCTTTGGGTTCCAACAATTCCAGCGCGCGTTGCTCCATCTCGCGGCAACGCTCATTCAGCGAACGCGCCTCTTCAGACGCCAGTCGCTGGAGTTCAGCGCCGAGACCAACCTCATGCTGCATCTGCTCGGCATCGGCCTGTTGTTTCCGCAGTTCGTGATAGGCGGCGAAGGAGAGCGCGAGATCCTCGATCTCGGTCCGTTCTTTATTGAGCTTATGGAGGAGGGGGGGCTGGCTAAGCACAGTTTGATCCACCAGTTGGCGGTTCAATTCCTCATACCGATTCGCAGCCTCTTGCCATTTGGCAAGGAGTATCGCCTCTTTTGTATCTGCCGTAAATAGATCAGCCACGTCAAAGACTCACGATGCGCAGGCCGACGGCCGCACCTTACTTCTTTACTTCTTTTTTGGCGTATTTCTTTTTGAATCGTTCCACGCGTCCTTCCGTATCCATGATTTTTTGCGTTCCCGTAAAGAAGGGATGGCAACTGGAACAGATATCGACATTGACGTTCCCGATCGTCGAACGTGTTTTGAAGGTCGCTCCGCATGCACAGTGCACCGTGGCGGTGCGATAGTCCGGATGAATTCCCTTTTTCATGATGCTCCCCTGTGATTGCCTACCGCGAGTAATTGCGACATGCCTATCTTATCTATTCATGGACTGCAAAAACTCCTGGTTTGTTTTGGTGCCCTGGATTTTGTCCATCAAAAACTCCATCGCCTCCATCGTACCAAGAGGACTGAGGACTTTTCTTAGAATCCACATCTTGTTTAAACGGTCGCGATCTACCAATAGCTCTTCTTTTCTCGTGCCGGACTGGCTGATGTCGATGGCCGGGAAGATCCGCTTATCCGCCAGGCGGCGATCGAGATGCACTTCCATGTTGCCGGTGCCCTTGAATTCTTCGAAAATCACGTCATCCATGCGGCTACCGGTATCGATGAGAGCGGTCGCCATGATGGTCAAGCTTCCGCCGTTTTCTATATTCCGGGCCGCCCCAAAAAACCGCTTAGGCCGTTGGAGGGCATTTGAATCCAATCCGCCGGATAACACTTTTCCACTCGGCGGGGCAATTGTATTATACGCACGCGCCAGCCGAGTGACGCTATCGAGGAGAATCACCACATCGCGCTTGTGTTCAACCAGCCGCTTGGCCTTTTCAAGCACCATCTCGGCAACCTGCGCGTGGCGTTGGGCCGGTTCATCGAAGGTCGAACTGATCACCTCGGCCGCTTTGACCTGTCGCTGCCAATCGGTGACTTCCTCAGGCCGCTCATCGATTAAAAGCACGATTAACATGACTTCCGGGTGATTTTTTAGAATCGCCCGGGCAATGGCCTGCAGCAACATCGTCTTGCCGGTTCGAGGCGCCGCCACAATGAGGCCTCGCTGCCCTTTTCCGATCGGAGTCGTGAGATCCATCACCCGGGTGCAATACTCACCTTGTTCAAATTCTAGATTAATGCGCTCCTCGGGATAGAGCGGCGTCAGATTATCGAAAAGAATCTTGTCGCGCGCGACCTCGGGATCTTCATAATTGACCTTTTCGACTTTGAGCAGAGCAAAATACCGCTCACTTTCTTTAGGCGGCCGAATCTGACCGGATACAATATCGCCGGTGCGAAGATTAAAACGGCGGATTTGCGACGGCGATATGTAAATGTCATCCGGTCCGGGCAGATAGTTAGAGTCCGGAGCACGTAAAAAACCAAAGCCATCGGGCAAGGTTTCCAGTACGCCTTCTCCCATGATCGCCCCATTCTTTTCGGTTTGGGCCTGAAGAATGGCGAAAATCAGTTCTTGTTTTCTGAGATTGGCGGCTCCCTCAATTTTAAGATCCCTCGCCACATCGTTCAGATCGGCAATCGATTTTTGCTTCAGCTCGGCAAGATGCATAGTCTTCTCCCTTATTAACAAAAAACTGATGACCCTTTACGCAAGGGATGAGGTCGGACAGAGTCGCAACATGTGACGATTGAGCATGGAAACGCAGGTCTTTTAGCGAAGAAGTTGGCCAGCGAAGGAATTAACGTTTCGCGCCCTGCCTCTGGTCAGTGAACGGTTCCCAACTCGGTGCATTCCCAATACGGGTAACACCGAAAATCTTGTTGTGTTATGAGCGTTGATGAGTTGATTCGAGATTGCCCCGAGAAGCTAATACAGAGTGGACGCGAACGCCGGATTTCTGAGGCTTTTAACATCCTATCGATAGCGCGGTTCTTTGTCAATACAATTGTTTGAGCTAAGTTGCAACCAGGAGTCATAACATCAACATCACACGGTGGACGCCATCAAGACGTTTATGCTAAAGAAGGCGTATGGGAAATTTGGAAGAAGGCCAGAATATTGAACGGACGTTCACGCTTTCCGAAGCCAATCGTCTGATTCCCGAACTTGAACGGCATCTCGTCGCGATTGGACAATCCAAGGCCTTATTAGTGCGCGTCAAGGAAGAAATTAAGAAGGCCAGCGCCAAAGCTCACCTCGGAGGCGGAAGCCATGCAGGCCGTGTTTATATCACGGCCCTGGAACAGATGAGTGAACATCTCCAAGCCATCCAAGAAATGGGGGTGCTTGTGAAAGACCTCGATACGGGTCTTTGTGATTTTCCCCACCATATGGATGGTCGCATCGTCCACCTGTGCTGGAAGCGCGGTGAATCAGAAATCCGCTGGTGGCACGACATCCATAGCGGCTATTCCGGAAGACAACCCATCGAATTTCAGTCCTAATATCCCGATGATTTTTGTTATTCTCGGATTTGACGGACCTGACGGCCAGGCCAAACGCAAAATCTATCGCCCTGCACATCTCGCAAACCTCGAACCGCTCTTAGCCCAAAACCGCGTCGTCTTAGCTGGCCCCCTGACGGACGGCGCCGGAAGTTTGATCGTCATTACCGCCGATTCTCTGGCAGAAGCCCAAGCTTTTGCCAGAGAAGATCCATACACCGTGAATGGTGTGTTTGAACGTATTGAAGTTCATCCCTTCTCTCAAGTCTTTCCTCGGTGACGGCGCCGCGCCCGTCAAATTTAAGAGCCAATCAATCGTCTTAGGAGAATCTCTCTTCATGCGTGTTTAACGCGCTTGAGGCCGTCGGAGAGTCGAATTGTACATTGACATCAAAAGCGATTGGTCGCTATACTTACACACTTCAAGTTGGCAGGACTATTGATAAATGCTTAACTTGATGTAGTGGGACCAAAGGCCTATCTCTCAATACGTGCGATGGCCCATAATCCCTGCCCTGTGGGCCTTCTGCCGGCTTGCACATTCCAGTCTTCGGAGCTTACAGTAGCAGGACCAATTCCGTTGGCGAGATATACAGCTCAGAGCATACTGCCTTTAAGTGAGGAGTGCGTGGAATGAATCAGTATCGCGTGTTGCCTGGTCCCGAACATTTTCTGCCGCCTGCGGCGGCAAGCATGGGAATTCGATTACCCAACCCAGGCGAAGGCCACATCAATGGGGTCATTGTTCCCGAAGAAAAGGCCTATGAAGAAGCGGCACGCCAGTTTTTGATGGCAAAGGTACCTACGATCTTCCCAGGCCCTTTAGTGTTGTGGGCGTGGAATGACAAGGCGGCCAAGAAAGCCACGGCTATCCGCCACTTGTACGAGACGCTCAAAGAATGTGTTCAGCCTGGGCAGAAAGCCATGCTCATCCCTATGCCGGACTATCGTCCCAAGTATCCAAAAATTAATCCGGAGATCGAAATCAATCCCAATCATCCCAATCTGACTATCTGGCATAATAAAATCGATTGTTGCATGTTTGTGGGTGTCCATTGCCACCAAGCCAATCTTTCGCTAAAAATTATCCGTGGTGGGACATCCTGCTACACTGTTGCGATGTGCGCTCAGGCAGGCCATGAAGATGCCATGCTGTCATTTCGTGATGCATCGGTGGAAAAAATCATGCGGCTAGCCGAATGGGTACGTAAATTAAAGGGGTCAGTAAAAGTCTCGCAAGTTATTTCGAAGAGTGGGGCATCCAATTAAGCATCTCATTCCGTGAGGAGTGAGCGCTGCGCCACGTAAGGAGGCCGGGACCATGGCAGATACACATTCCGTCATCGGCACTAAAAATAAAAAGGGCCAAACCTATACCGACACCTGGCAGATGATGAATGACGCTCCTCGTACGCCTTCGTTTTTTACCGGGAGCGAAGTGATTAAAGAAGCCCTTCGACGAGCAAGCTGCGACGTGATGATTGCCTATCCGATTACCCCGCAAAGCGAAGCAGCGGCTTTGATCGGCGAATTGTTCGCGGAGGGTTATATCGGAGACTATTTCCGTGGGGAAAGCGAGTTTGCGGTGATGTCCCAATGCGCCGGCGCGGCGTTTGGAGGCGCCCGCGTTTTCACGACCACCGCCGGCCCCGGAACGATGCGCGCAATGGAAAACTTTCCGATGTGGGCCGGCGCCAGACTGCCCATTCAAATGATCGTGACCTGCCGCGGCATCAACTCCCCGCTTTCGATTCAACCGGACACATTAGAAATATCCTACCTTTTGAACACCGGCATGTTGGTGTGGCACGCCGAGACCGCGCAAGACTTCTATGACTGGATTTTGAAGGGCTACATGGTTTCGGAAGAGCCGGATGTGCATCTCCCGCTCGCTTTGTGCTGCGACGGTTTCTTCGTGACCCACACCAAGGATGTGGTAAATCTCACGCCTGTGGACATGTGTCTGCCCCCCTACGACCCGTATCGATCGCCTGTTCCTTGTATGGACATGGAATGTCCACCGGTGCGTATGATGCGCGATCCTTTCGTCATGAAGAGTAATTACATCAGCTATGCCACGCATGCCAGCTGGCAGCAGGAAGTCTGGGCGGCGGTGGAACGGTCCCGTAAGCATTCTATTCACTGGCTGAACGGGCTGATCGAAACAGAAAATACTGATGCAGATGTTCTGATTGTATCGTCGGGAACGGCCGTCTCTCAAGGGCGTGAAGCCATCCGCCTTCTTGAGGAAGAAGGCATTCGTTGCGGATTGGTCAAAGTCAAAACGTTACGGCCTTGGCCAGGAGAAGAAATCCGGGAAGCGACGAAGAATGCCAAGTACATCGTCGTCCCAGAATTCAACGTCACCGGCTGGATGGCGAAAGAAATCAAGGCGTCGATTCCAGATAGTGACCGCGTGATTGCCGCGCCGCATGTCTGTGGTGGCATGACCATGCCGCCTGAGATCATTGTGGAAGAAATCAAAAAGACCTTGGGAATGCGGACAATGTCCTTGGCGGGGCGAGGTAGTTGATCGTCCGATCGCGTTTCCTGACTGACAGGGATAGAAAACAGATGGCAGCTCTATTAGGAGGCCTCCATGAGTAAAGAGCGAATCACAATTGCGCCGGAATTTTTCGATATTATGCCGTCTGAGTACCAAGACCTGGTAAAAAGAGCCACCTACGGCAAAGACGATCGTGGTTGGAAAGACATCGGAAGTGCCAAGGAACTCATTGAAGAGCATTCGCTCTGCGCCGGATGCCCTGAATCCATGGCCTTCCGCTATATTTTAGCTTCTCTTCCGAATCCGGAAGACACCGTCATGGTGGGATCGACAGGCTGTACCAGTTTGGTATTTCCCCATGTCGCCGTTCACAACATCCACTCACTGTTCGGAAATCAAAACGCAATCGCATCCGGATTGAAGCGAGCCCTGACTGTTCGTTTTCCAGGCCGCACGAAAGACGTGGTGGTTTTGGCAGGTGATGGTGCGACCGTCGATATCGGATTAGACATGACGCTACAGGCCTGGTTCCGCCAGGAAAAGTTTACAACGATCTGTTTCGACAATGAACTGTATGCCAACACGGGTGGTCAAGAAAGCGGTCTGATGCAAAAGGGCTTTGTTGCCAAGATGGCGCCCGTCGGCAAAACGTTTGAAAAAGTGCGCTTGCCGGAAATTGCACGGGAGTCTGGCTGCCACTATGTAGTCAACTGTACCGTTAGCAAGCCTTCCTTAGTTGAGAAAGTGATCCGAAATGCGGTCCTCGTGGCCCGCGAAATTGGACCGACCTATCTTCAACTCTATACGCCATGCATCCTTGAAATCGGGAAAAACAGCATGGAAGGGTTGCAGGAAATGCGCGATTCTGAAAAGCCAACTGAGCGCTTTGCGTACAAAGAGTACATCAGCGAGCCAGCTAAGCAATTCCTCGCCGAAGTGGCGGCTAAAGAGAAGGAAAAGAAAGCTGCCGCCAAACAATTGGCTGCGCAAGGAGCCTGAGAGCCAGTATAATAGCGGCGCGAGAGGAGAGACCATGATAAAGAAGAGAATCAACATTCGTATGTCAGGTTTAGGCGGGCAAGGCGCGGTGACGGCTGCGCACGTCATGGCCATGGCGGCCTCCAAAGACGGCAAATTTGCCATTTCTAATCCGTTCTTTGGCGCCGAAAAGCGCATGGCGCCTGCCGAGAGTTATTGCCGGATCGGATTAGAGCGTATCTACGATAGAGGAGAGCTCGTGTTCCCAGACGTGATCGAAGTCTTTCACCCTCAGGTCATCACAATGGGAAAGAGTTATACGATGCCGTTTTACTCCGGCATCAAGGAAGGCGGCGTTGTCATTATCAATTCGGATGTCCCTTTGCTTTCCGATGAAGATATTGAGCGGCTGAAGGATCTCAATGTCGCCCTGTTTTACATCGCAGGAACACAGATCGCATTGGAGGTCGCAGGGACCGAATTATCCACGAACATGACCATGATCGGGTCGGTCGCCGGCATTACGAAGTGTGTCTCCATGGAAGCACTCGATCTGGCTCTTCAAGAGCGATTCGGCAAAAAATTCGTTGCGTCGGGCGGTACCGCGACATTGGATGAAGCCATCAAGAAAAAGTTTGCCAAGAAGGAAATGCTCCTCGCAAAGAACCTGGCCACCGTCAAACACGCCTACGAAATCGCGACGGAATGGGCAGAAAAGAATCACGTTGAGTTGAAAGTCGGCACCCCGGTGGCGGCGTAAAAGAGGAACTGACGCATGTATAATATTGCGCAAGTCATCGACGAAAAATGCGTGGCAAAAAAAGGCTGCCGGCTCTGTATTATGTACTGTCCCGAGGCCAATTGTTTGGATCTAAACGTCACGAAAATGGTCGCTGAAGTTACCATTAATCGCTGCAAAGGATGTGAACTGTGCGTTGTTGTCTGCGATGCAGCCAAGCACATGGCCATTGAAATGCAGGCCGTGAGTGCAACAGGTGCGCTGATGACGCATAAGGGTGAATCCGCAGGACTTGGACAAGCCTACCAAGGCTAGATTTATCGCGCAGAAAGTCAAAAAACCCCATGGGCTTGAGCCGTGGGGTTTTTTATTTGCCGTCACCGGCGGCCAGGAGGAGCGTCATGGAGGGCGAGGATAACGTCTTGAGAGAATTGCTCGTCGAGATCACTGGGCTCCTTAAGAGCTATCCGGAAACTCTGGAACGGCGAGCAGCAGAAATTGAACGAAGCGGAAAAGATCCTGAGCTTGCCTCAAAGTTGCTCAAAGGCGCCGATGCCATGCGTGATAGCGGCAATATTTACCTCTCGTGGGCCAAACACTACGTTGCGCTTTCCGATGGCACATCCGACGCGTCGAATGAAGACGATGAATCTGACGATTTCGGTGTATAACGTATCGAAGAACTCTTGAATCAATGCTTTCCTTTTCGCTACAATCGCTTCCGTTCTTGATCTCGATCTTCATCTAGTTCCCCGGTAGCTCAGTTGGTAGAGCGTTCGGCTGTTAACCGAATGGTCGCAGGTTCGAGTCCTGCCCGGGGAGCCAATATTATCAATCATCCCCACGCCTATCAGTCCTTCATGCAATCGCCGAAGCACTAGGAGGCTTCTTTCATTCCTAGTGTTGGGATCGCACACGTTCCGGTGGGCGATCTAGAAGTAACCAATCAGTTGATGTTTCGTTGGGCAACAAAGCCGACCGATTAACCAAACTGCATCATCTTCGTCTCGAGCCTCAAGAGAAAGTCATAATACTGACAACCTCCATCACCTCCCCCAACTATCTATCTTTATTACTGGCAATCTCCCTACCCGTCGACTCTAATCGTCACACCATAAGAACCCGCAGATGGTCTTACTGCATGCGCTCTAACCTGCGGCAGATTGGAAATTCGCCTTTCAGAAGTCGGCTCAGCCAGCATTTGCCTACGTTTATTTTGTGCGTTCGGATAGATCATAGCAATCATTCATTAGCCAGATCTATTGTGTGCGCGCTGGCCAGACTGTGCGTTTAGATCGAATAGAATTGCAGTGTGATCGTGCCGTACGTCTCTTGAAATGTGACAATTCGCCCAGACTGCGCTATGGACGAGAGTGCAGTCGTGGTATCCAGGTTCCAGTTGGCAGGCACCTCCAGCGTAAGCCCCGTCATCGGGGTGGGCACGTGCACCGTCAGCACATGTGTGTTGCCTAGCTCCACCACATCGAGTGAAACCTCATTTCTAGCCGCCCACCACTGACCGAATTGCGAAAGGGAGCCGAACCAGGCGAAGGACTTCACACCGTCGACGAAGCGTTTCTCGAACTCCAACTTGTGATCGAGAATATTGGGATGTATTAAGACGACCACGCACCCCCCATAGCGACCGATCTGCTGTGCCAATTCGATCGCTTGCGGCACTCGATCGCCCAACTTCGGCAGTTCTTCATCTTCGATCGTCACCGGAATTTCAAACACGTCCATTTCGCTTGCATGCAGCCGATCGTAATTCAGCTGATAGGGCAAATGCGTCAACGAATTATTGGCCGTCGTGCTTGAACTGTACCGATAGCCCGCGGCGTGCAGCGCTTGCGGCAGCGCGACTGGGTACGAGAGTTCTCCCGGTCGAAACGACGTCACCGTGTGTGCCGAGAAATGTTCCAATAGGAACTTGCTCACTCGAAGCTCGCCTAGAATCGTGCCGTTGTAGGAAACTTTTTGTTCTTTTACGAACGGCGCATACGAAGGATATTGTTCCGAGCCGGTTCCCATCGGAAATTGACTGAATACTTTCGAATGGGCCACAGTATGACTGCCGATATCCATGCCTAACTCAACAAGCTTTTTGAGATGCACCACACCTTTGTCGTCAAAAAAAATGTCGTCGTTGAAGTCGCGAATGTACTTGGTCTGAATAAAATACGTCGCTCCGATCTGTTGACTCTTTTCGTATTCCGCATAGGTCACTGCGTTCGACATCGAGTGGGTGAAGTCTACGTCATGCGTTAACATCACCGATAATGACTTACCGGAGGGAACCGTGCCGATCGTTACCGCGTTCGGTTCACCTTCCCGATAAATGGCCTTGAGCAGCCGCAGCCACACATCCAGGGAGGGGTCGAACCGGTTATCATAACTAGACGTCAGTTCTTCTCCACGGTTGTTGTATCCCATGGACAGCAGAAAGCCGAGGTCCACGCCAATGGCATAGGCCGCCCCTTTCCCATGCGCCTGATGCGTCACCGCCGCCCAGCCGTCTTCATAGACAGCGAGCGCGTCAGCGCTGTGGGTATACCCATAGCTGCCGAACGCTTCGGGATTCTTGGCGTGGTCACCCAATCGCAATGTCCGTTCCTTCGCGTCTACAAATGTTGACGTGACGGCCGCATCCTCACGGAATCGAACCTCGAACCGTTGCTGTGAAGGAATCGCCTCCTGGAAACCGAACACGTTTTGCAGCCCCCCTCCCAGCACTTGAACACCGATTAATGTCCCGCCCCCATGTGGAAAGGCGGCAAGGGCCTGTAAGGCATCGGGGGACAGCGTGCGGCCGGATATGTCCGGGTACACCAACACGACGCGATGCGTCAGCGCTTCGGCATAGTTTTCGGTGATCACAAACGGAATGCCAATCGTTTTTAATCCGTGCGCCAAGCCGAGCCATCCCGAGGAAGGATCGGTCAAGAGCACTGCCAGTCCACTACGTGCGCCTGTCCGATAGCGACTCCAGGATGTCGGTTGCGCGAGCGGGACGTTGGTCACCTCTGAGGGACCATGGATGTCCGGAAAGATATACACCGCGTGCGCAGGCACCGTCATCGAATCCGAGGGATCGGGAGGCGGATGCACCCAGCTGAAGAGGAAAAAGAGGCCGACGAGAAGCGTCGATAGAATGGTTAAGCGCCCGCGTAGTGTATACATGTCGTTACAAGTGGATGATCAAGTTCATAAGAGCACCGCGGCGTATGTATAAAGCGCCTCGGTCCTCATAGTAGCCCGAGGCTTCCGCTGAGAAACGCTCCGTGAGCGGGAACGTCATCCCCCCTTGTATGATGCGGCTCTGGATGCGCGTGAAATCCTGCACCGCAACGATGCGCTCGCTCGACGTGCCGAAAGCGCCGGAGGCAAACACCTGTAGACGCTCTTGCGGCCGCCACGTCAATTGCGAGGCGAGCGTGATGGCGCCCGTATCGGGGATATAATAGATTTTTTCCGTCAGCCATACATTGTACGGAAAGTATACCGTCAGCCCCGGCATGAGCAGGTCAATACCGTCCTTTTTGTATCGCAGATGCCGATAGCCGAATGACCCTTCCAAGGGGATGAGGAAAGAATGGACGGCCCCCAGTCCTTGAAACACTTCTCCGACCAACGAATAGTTCGGCGAAAAGTTCGGATTCACCGTGCCTTGAGCGCCGATGTAGCCCCAGGCTTGACTCCAGAGAGGGCTGTAAAACTCTGTGGAGACCGGTACATCGTGAAACCCAAAACGATTCAGCGATTCGACTCTTGCGATCAGCGTTTTGTTCTCAAGGGATGTCCCGGCTTCCAGCAACGCATTCCACTCGTCAGGAATACCTTTCGTATAGGAATAGTGCCCATATCCGATTTTGGCATAGTCGCGGTATGGCAGACGCAATCCTACAACCTCCTGACCCACGGGCGCCCTGGGTGAAACTCTCATCTCGGCTTTCACCGCTTGGATCTGCCGGGTCAGGTCCGCGTCCTGGTGCTCCGCATTCAGAGATTCATATTGCGTGAGCGCCTCGGCATGACGTCCTTGCCAAAAGGCGACATCGGCCAGCCCTCTTCGCGCTTCACGATTATCGGGGCGCTCACGCAGCACCTGGTCATAAAGCTGTCTGGCCTCATCAAAGTGTTTCTGCCAGGACAAGACCGTCGCCAGAGCAAGACGGATATCTACATCGGTGGGATGGCGGGTAAGAATATCGCGATATAACCTAACCGCGTCGTCACGCTGTCCCTCCCATGCTAACAGCTTGGCGACATTCGCACGGACCTCATCGTCTCCCGGATGTCGCTGGAGATAGCGGTGGTACGCCGCAATCGCCTGCCGATACCGCTTGTTCGCTTCCGCCTGTTTCGCCTTGCTCAGATCCCCGACTCCATTGGGCATAACGGGGAGAGTCCCGCCCTCCCTTACCACTTTACCGAATGCCGCAAGATTGCTTTTGATCGAGTCGATTCGTGTCGCGACCGCCGAATCCTGGGTAGCGGCATACACCTGTTCATAATACGGCAGCGCTTCGCGGCCTCGTCCCGTCCAAAACAGGACATCTCCTAATCCTTGGGCGGCGTCAATCTGCTGCGCATCTTCGCGTAGGATGTTCCTATACAATCGCTGAGCTTCAGCGAAACGTTTCTCCCACGACAGCACGCGCGCAAGCGCGGTCCGAACATCAAGATCGGTCGGATGTCGCGTTAGAATGTCGCGATAGAGCGCGATCGCGTCGTCGTGGGCGCCCTGCCGCGCCGATAGGTTGGCCACTATGCTTCGCACGTCGTCGTCCTCCGGCCTGATTTGCAGATAGCGCCGATAGGCTGCGATGGCTTTCGAATATTGTTTCTGGCGCTCGAGATCTCTCGCATGCGCCAACGTCTCAAGCGCAGACGGTTTTCCCGTCTCGGCAAACACGGGTGACAGCAAGATCAAGCCGGACAGAATCGCGATCGGTGCGAGACACAGAACGAACGTGTGAAAAGAACTCCCTCCGGAAGAGGTTGCATGCATTAGGACGCCGCGATTATTACTCCGATCGAAACAGAACAGTTGAATCATACCGGCCGGTACTGCGGTAACCGTTCCTTCATGACCAAAAACAGCCCTACCTGGTCGATGCCCGCGTTCCCAGCGGTGGTTCTTTCAGACGCAAGAAGCCACCTACGTTATCGGCAGATTTCGGCCATTTCTGTAAGGCAGGACATCGTCAAATGCGGGTGTCTTCAACTGGGACAATCAAGCTCTCGTCGATTCTTCGTATGGAAGAACCTTCAATGGAAGAGATCACAATCTGAAGATCGGCGGGTGGGACTGAGCGGATGGAGAAGAGGAGAGAAACGGTCGGTCAGCGCGTAGTCGATTCGATACGACCCGCGCGCAAGATTGGATTACTGCGGAAGCGGAAACGTCACCAGCACACCTCCCATGACATCATTCAGTTTGAAATTCCTTTTCGGGCTCTCCGCGTGCGCATTATGGCAACCCACGCACCCTTGCGAGATGGCCCGATCTGCGAAGACGGCCTGATAATATCGACTGCCACCCTTTGTCACGATGCCGGTATAAGGACGGTCCACTTGTGCGAGAACTTCTTGCAGGCCGGTTCGTTCGAACTCGTTCGTAGGCGCATTCCGTTGATTGATGGGCCAGAGGCTCATCAACTTAAAGGACACCCCCTTTTGATTCTCTGCCACTAATCGAGATGATTCCCTGAGAAATTGAACCGGCAGGGGCAGCGTGCCGCGCTGCTCCCAGTTTTCCGATGCCACGGTGATCCCCCGCAATTGCATCCGATCCACAATCTGGGTCGTATAGGTTGCGCGATCCGCCTGGATAATCGCATGCACATAGCCTGCAACCGTTTCGGCGGGAATGCTCAATGTATCACTCGCCGACATACGGTCAGCCGAGACCCCGATTTGACCGAGCGCGCCGATCAAGAACACGGCCACCAACATTCCCCCCGCAAAGCTTTTTAGATTCATGGTCGTCCTCTCTGTTCTAACCGGCCGTCGTCACCTCTCCCCTTCACCATACCAGAAATCTGACAGGCTTATTCTATCAATCGACCCCGCGCTGATGACGGGCATCACGCTATCAATCGTTCTGATAGGGAGGGTCGGGTGACGGCTATTCGCCGATAATCTGGACGAGAACATCACGCACTCGGGCACGCGTGTCGAAATCCACGATCACAATTTGCTGCCATGTGCCCAGCGTAAGGACACGATCCGAAAACGGCACGACGATGGAAGGACCTTGCAGTTGCCCACGCAGATGGCTATGCCCGTTATCTTCTCCAACGTTACGCGCATTGTGCTGCCAGTGAGGGTCAGCCGGAATCATCCCCTCCCAAAACGTTTTAGTGTCGGCCCGTATGCCTGGTTCGTCTTCAATGATCATGACCGAAGCCGTGGTATGTTTGATGAAAACGGTGACGATACCGGCTGCCAGACCGGTCTCATTCAGCGCTTTCTGAACCTGCGACGTGATATTCTCAAGATGAGTGGCTCCTTGCATAGCGATACGAAACGGAACGCTCTTCACCGGCATGATACGACCCCCGACGCCATCGCACGTAAAAACCGCTTTTCCCGTGCGCTGAGAGAAGTTCCGCGCGCATCCATGACGATGCGGTCGAAGGCGCCCTCGCTGGCGAGAGACACAAGCGTGTCGACGACTGCATCGCTTAAGAGACCTTCCAACCGAAGTTTCTGGAGATAGTTCACAGCCTCTTCCACGTTTTCCCGCCGACGCGTATAGTAGTCTTCGCCGCGCTGACGATTGCTGTAGGCTTCAAATTGTTCACACGCGACCAGCACCTCGGCCAGTTGTCGAACCCAGGGTTTTGCGTCGCTTAACTTCTCGGGGTAATAATAGTAAAGCATTACAAGCGCCATCCAAGATTCCCAACGTATCGCCAGGCCCTTCAAAGTTGGCCGGACCGCGCGAAGGCGCCGGGCTAACCGTCTCGCATATCCCAATCGCATCTCAACCTGCTCTCGAGCCCAACGATCAATAGGGACGCCGGCATCGCGCAAGGCCGAAGCGTACAATATCCAAAAAGCTTCTGTTTCCCTCCCGTACCGAGTCTCCGGATGCGCCACCCGCCATTCTCGGGGACGAGTCGGAATCCCATGCAATTTTGCCCACGACCAAATTGCGCCGAACAAGCGACGGTCCAATCCGGCGCGGCCAAGGTCGTGAAGGAGGCAAGCGATTTGATACTGTTTGACGCGGTCAGGCGGATGGCCCAAGCGGATCGCGACTGCGGCACACATCCGGGCCGTTCGTATCGCATGCGGCCGATCGTATCCCCGAATGATGCGTCCGTCTTGATGCGGATGCGGATAGTCATACAGTCGCATCAATTTGGAAATCAGCGATCGGGAGATCAGCAGAGGTGCATGGTCGCGAAGAGTGTTCCTAGCAGATGGAGAGGGCATAGACAGCGGAGAATAGAGTTAGGATGATTGCGGTGTCAAGACGTGAGGACCGACATCAGTAGGCGAGGAAGAAGAGGGAGTTGAGTAGAGGTCGAAGAGAAAGGGCGTTACGCCGCATTTGGATCAGGAGAAGACGGAGGCGGCGTATCGTTATTCATTAAGGCTCGAAAGTCTTTGCCCATTCGCCAATGCAACACCTTCTTTTCGGGAATCGACACATCGGCGCCGGTTTTTGGATTTCGACCCGTCTTTGCCCGACGCAGTCTGAGACGGAAGCTGCCGAATCCGCGAATTTCGACATGCTGTCCCTTTCGCAGTGCTTCCGAAATGCCTCCAAACATGACCTCCACCGCTTGCTCCGCCTGGGCTTGAGTCATGAGCGGATATTCGCGCGCCAGAGCTTCGATCAGATCAGACTTCCGCATTCCCTCCCACCTTCCTTCAATGAATATTGTTATGGTGTCTGTCCTGAAGAAAAATAGCAACAGAAAAGTTAATTAGAATGTCGTCTCCTGAACCTTCAACGTATTCCTGGTTGTTTCCATCACAACTGTTGCGGGCAGTATCGAATGCGTGACATGTACCCCATCGCCAATAGCGGCATACTGCCCAACAATCACAGAACCCTACACTCGCACACCCCATCCAAGCGTTACCCCATTTTCAATCACTAGAACGCCCGGGCGCTCCGGCTGGGCTGTTATGTGCACATCCATCCCCATAGTGACGGATTTCCTATCCACGCGCCGCCTTCGATGATGACGCCTTTTCCACCGGACTTCAAGATGGTTCCCGGCCCAATGTGAGATGAAGAGGATAGACGACAGCCTGTCAGCCGAATATTCGCATCCTCAAGAAGACGTAGCAGCCATCGCAGTCGCCACTGCGAGAGCCAATGAGCCACTTGATACAATAACAAAGCATTCATAATGCCTCTTTACACAATCCAATTCTGAGGTAGACTCACAACCCGAGGAAGTCCTGATAACTTCCAATCGTGCACTAGTCGTGGAGAGAAAGAAGGGTAAGGCGATTCTGTCTGACTATCCCGGACAGATCATGAGAGCCTAGACGCGATCCTTCTCGGCTCTCACTGTAGGTAAAAACAGATCGAGGCGAGATCAAAAACTGGTTGCCACAGATCCATCATTCAGCCGCAGTTACTTTTCTAATCGTTGCAGGGTCGTGGCATGCCCTTTTTCCGTAATGTATGCCTTGACGCGATCGCCCTTCACAACCTTATCCAGTTTTGTACTGCTATCGACATGGACGCGCACTTCCTTCCCATTGTCATCCTTGATGACATAATGCTCACCGTTCATTTGCATTAAGGTGCCTTTGACAGCATCCTTCATCAGCCGCTCCTTGAGATCGGGCTTCGCTTCCTTATGCGACATCGGATCATCTGCGAAGGCCCCCGAGGCTCCAGCGATAGCAGTGGCAGCGACAAACGCAACCGACAAGAAAAGTGTCTTCATAGTCAGGTCCTTTCTTCATCACGCGAGGTTGACGACATACTTGCTAGTTGTATTCTTCTAAGAAGCGTTACCCAAGAGGAGGAATATGCATATCGCCGTCAGGCTTTCTCTTACAATGCGCCGGACAAAGAAGAGACACCTTCAGAAGGCGGATGTTTTTACTTGCAGTGATTATGAGGCGAGACCAGTCTGAAATTTCCTCAATCGAGACGAAACGGCATAGCGAATGAGCGCAGACGTTGAAGCTAATTGCAGTTTTTCTAACAAACGCGTGCGATAGGCAGCGATCGTTTTAGGACTGACTTCTAGCATGACGGCGATCTCTCTCATCGTCTTTCCGTCTGCAATCAGCTGGAGAATCTGGTCTTCCCGCGGCGATAACCGCTTACCGTTTGCAGCTCCGATATGTAGGTCAAGTTCATCAAAAGGGGCACTCAGGTAGAGATTTCCTGCGACGACCTGACGAATCGCGTCGCGTAATTCTTTGATTGGGGCGGTCTTCAATACATAGCCGGCCGCGCCGGCCTGCAGGGCAAATCGCGCATAATCGGGTTCGGCAAACATAGAAAAGATGATGATGCGGATGTTCGGACTGAGGGCTTTTACTTTCGGAATGACCTGTACGCCATGTTGGTCGGGCAAAGAGAGGTCGAGCAAAAGCACATCAACCGTTTGATGGGGTAAGCGTTGGAGTAATTCCCGGGCGGAACTGGCTTCTCCAACGATCGTAACGTCGGTCAACGCCCGCCTAATGACGTGACGGATCACGGCATGGTCATCTGCAATAAAAAGACGAAGCATGTGCTTGGTAATAACATAAAGGCCATTCAAAGACGATTAGACTAAAGTCCAGTTGCGGACAGTAAAAGTGTTCGATCGTCGTAGATGGACTAGAGAAAAGAGCAGGTCTGAACTGGGTTTCTGCTTAATCAGCCTCTGCTTCAAGGAGGGATGGGTGTCGATGGCTATATATTCTCTAATGCAACAAGGCCACTTGGCCTTATGCGTATTGTGCGATTATTTTTCCTCCTCTGCCTTCCGTCTGACATCAATGGTAAGTGCCCGTCGCTATACTGCCGCCCACGCCCACTTCAGACTGCCGAAAGACTATGCGTGATATGATGAAACCCGCCATCTTGATCATTGAAAACGACGAAGATACGCGTCGTCTGTATGCCGACCTGCTGACCTATACCGACGCCAAAATCGTGGAAGCTGGCAATCCGTACGAAGCCTTTGAGCAGCTCCGCCGTAATCCCATTTCTCTGATCGTGACCGATCTGCACATGCCTGGAGGTGGGGTGGATTATCTCACCCATCTCCGCCAGAAGGAGCCGACCTGCCCTATCATTGCGATCACCGGAGTTGGAGGAGATACCGTCCGCGAGGCGGCCATCGCCGCCGGTGCCACCCTCTTTCTGGAAAAACCGATCAAAACTAAACAGCTTCGCCAAGTCATCGAACGGTTTTTACCGCGGACGCCACACGCCGCCTAGGCTCCACCTCTTCGAAGATCTTTCGCCTCAGCACAGAGCAGAGCCCGGGCAGGGATCAATGTTGTAACCAGAATGGCAACTCTGGATCATGGGCTACATACTTTTTCTGCCACGTGTCGGCCTTTTTCAACCCCTGCCACGGCGTTTTGTGCAAGGCGGCACACTCTTGTAGATACGCCCGCCAACGATAATGCTGATAGGTCGCCATGATATTGACGGCATAGCGCTCGGCCAATGCACGATTTTCTTGAACGATGAGTAGATTTTCGTCGTTCTTGATGCTGGCCGATGCGGAAAAGCTATGCGATCCGGTAATCACCGTGGGATTCGTAAACGGATCGATGACGATCATCTTCGAATGGATAATGGCATGACGAATCACTCCGCCTTGCCCGAGAAGAAAATCGCGTCGCGTGACTTCAGCCGCCCACTGACCTAGGCTTCCCGAAATCCCCTCGGGTTCAACGACGTGAAGGTCGAAGGGGTTATTGGTTCCGCGTGCCACTAATTCTACGTGAACGTCTTCACCAGGAGTCGGCTTGATCGTATTGACGACTCCATGGACATACAGATGCGGTTGATAGGTTTCGGACGCCGGTGACAATCTAGCCTGAATGACTTGGAGCAACCCGTTGCTACCCGGTTCAAATATCAGGAACAAGATGGCCTTTTGCGCGCCGTTGATCAGACGGGTCACGGCCTCCATTTCCTGCGTCGCGCTTTTGCGGGCAAACCATGCCGTCCACTTCCCGAGCGATCCGCGGCCGCCTATTTTGGGTTGATCGTTGGAGGTCATCAGCGCGTCGCCGAAATGCATGTCGCTTCCGCCGCGTCCGATCCGTCGATCATCCCTGAGCAGCTTCCATTGCTTCAGATACACGGTCGCCAGACCGGCATCCTCAATTTCGATGCCGTTGTTGAGTTGAGTACAGAGACCAGTCATGGCCCAGTTTGTGCTGCCGGTCCACACGAGAAGTGGTTGTGACGGAGATTTGGCAAAAACGAGAAACTTGTTGTGACCGAGCCCCTCCGACCACAACATCCGCCGGTGAAGATCGGTGACGCCTCCCAAGGCTGCCGCCGCCTTCGCATTCCCATCAGACCCCTTTTTCGTATCACTGCCATTGGACAGAACAAGATGGGCTTTCTGCCCCAGCATCTGCAGCCGCGCAATCAGCGTGTCATCTCTAGCTCATACAGCGCACCATACACATGCCATTTCCCCTTTTTTGCTTGGTCAAGCAGTGACAGCAGTCGTTCTCCGAGTTGCCCCATGAGAAATCGACGCAAATGGCTGTCATCTTGTTCGAGGGTTGTTTTCAGTTTCACGAGATCGCTCTTTGTCCGTTTTGCGCCCAGACGGCTGGCCATGAACTGCGAGAGGAGGATCCCTCGATTAAAGTAACCCGCGATCTTTCCGTCGCCCTCCGATGTCACCGTGACGGGCCCGATTGTGACAGCAGCCACTGTATCCACTGAAAGTCCGGCGGCCGTTTTCGTGACCGGCGAGATCGTGTAGGACACCCGATCGCCTTGTCCCACCCCATGATCGGTCCAGGTGTAGCGTTGAAACGGCCATTGCACTGATGACGATGGCTGTGCGGAGCGTTCTGGTCATCTTCGAATCCGATCTGATTCTGGAGGAACCCGGTCAGGTGTTGGCCCGATGCCGTGGTGAGATCACGAGCGATGGCAAATCCCAGCATTCCGATACCCAAGGCATACTCCAAGCCAGAAAACATCATCCCCGTTACAATACAGTTTCGCCTCGATCATCTATTCCTCCCCATCTCATACATAGCATCACAGTCCGTTGGTCACCAAATCTTATTGGGCCACCGGGCTTCTGTCTACGGACAATTTCTCATATTGCCGATAGCAGGCGCGCTCACAACCGGGTACTGATGAGTCAATGACCATACGTGTTCGCAGCCGGCCTCATGAAACAGGGATCTGTTGAATTGTGCGAGATGAATTGATGTCCATGAAATCGATCACCTGGCATATTCTCGTCGTAAGCCTGCTGATCTCTTCCCCAATTTCCGCGGCGGAGACTTTCTATCGGTGTGACGATGGTTCCTTCACCAATCGTGCCGATGCAGAATGCGCCCCATACGAGCCCCAAGGTACAGTCATCACTACTCCCGACGGCCAACCACCGGCCGCCGTTCGCGATCGGGCCACTTTCAATACGACAGTGATGACTGCCATTCTTCCGCCTGGGAGCAAGGCCTCTAAAATCTCTCCCAGCTTGTGCACGCTGTACGAAGAATGGCAAGCACTTCGTCGCTCTACTCGGGGTGGGACGGTGTTGGTACACAAACACGATATGAGTCGATGGCAAGCCCTCTCTCGACTGTTCGGGGACGTCGGAGTACCGCAATGCATCGCGCCATCTGCCATTCAGTCCGCACATTCTCGACCATAGCCCCTTCTTATTTGAACCGGATTCCTGCAAATTCATCATTAAAATGGAGAGTGACGTGAAACCGAAGGCTGTGATCTTCGATATTGACGGCACCTTGCTAGATTCGGTCGACTTGCATGCGCAAGCTTGGATCGAAGCCTTTGAGCATTTTGGCTATCGCATACCGTTCGAGAAAGTGCGTCCCCAAATCGGCAAGGGGGGAGATCAGCTCATGCCTGCGTTTATCTCACAAGAGGAACTCAAGAAAATTGGGCATGATCTGGAGCAGTATCGGGGTGAGCTGTTTAAGCGGAAATATCTGCCTGAAGTGAGACCATTCCCTCGTGTGCGAGACCTCCTCTTGAAGATCAAAGAGAACGGGCAGCGAATCGCTTTAGCCTCGTCTGGCAAGGAAGACGAAGTAAGCGAATACAAACGGATCGCTCATATCGATGATCTCGTTGATACCGATACGTCGGCAGACGATGCCGATCGTTCAAAGCCGGCGCCCGATATTTTCGAAGCGGCCATCAGGAGACTGACCCCCCTGACCCCCGCAGAAATGATCGTGGTAGGCGATACCGTTTATGATATTGAGGCTGCTCGAAAAGCCAGACTTCACACGGTGGGGCTTCTTTGCGGTGGGTCTTCAGCTGATGCCCTTCACCGGGGAGGATGCGTGGCCATCTATGCCGATTGTGCCGCTCTCTTTATGAAATATGAGACATCCCCTCTCGCACATTAGACGCCGCTCTATCATCCTACATGGAAATCCGGTAAGATCCCGACACCCCGCATCTACGTATTTCGATAGCAACATCCCGATCAGGGGGTCTATGTATAGGCATGCAGAGCTATCACAGAGAGGGCGACATGTTGGAGGATCATTCGGGAAATCAAAGCTGGCTGCTGGCTTTTATGGCTACGGCAGTGGCGGGAGCCGCCGTCGCTTTCCTGCTGTCGCTATGAGTTCGGCAGGAACGATGTGAGGCTGGGTTGCGAAGGACCCGACATCCTTGATCCGCTCCTTCTGACCGATCGCGGACAGACATCGCGATCCGAGGAGACACTATGCTGAAATGGTCGTTTATATTTCTCATTATCTCCCTCATCGCGGCAGCCTTCGGTTTCGGGGGGATAGCCGCTGATGCGGCTGAAATTGCGAAAATCCTGTTCTTTATTTTCCTCGTGATCTTCCTCGTCACGTTGGTCTTGGGACTGATGGCCGCGCGAAAGATAACCGGCAATTCCTGATTCCTCCGCTCCCTCAGCTTCGTTTGGCTTCTCGCTCAAATCCAGGAAGGATAGCTTTAAAAAAGGCGTTTTGGATGAGTTTAATGACCACCTGCAAGGTGCTCGTCTTCGGGTTTTTGACTTCGCCGCTCACCTCCGCTTCCGTCGCGACTTCATTTCGCGGCGCGTTACTCAATACGGTCATGGCACCACCGACTACTCCTTCATAGAGTTTTTGAAGCAGTCCTTTGTCCTTATCCTGTTCCGGATCGTACACATCCACATCTTTGAACAATGGCTTCATATAGCCTTTAATGGCGCCGTTTTTTACCGTCAGTTCGGTGAAGAATGAAAAGACTCCATCCACCACATCGAAATTTCCATACGACCTCAACAAATCGTTCATCGACCGCATCTTTGTTTTCACCATCCGGACCTGAAGATCGAAATCGGGAGAATCGGTCTCCGGCCGAAAGGTGGCACTCACTTGCGTCAGTCCAGACCCCATAAACTTCCCCGTCACTTTCAGATAGGCAGTGCCTTCGGAGAACTGATTGCTGAAGTTCTCCAGTCCCATATTGACGTCGGTCATGTATACCCGATAATCCGGTTTGACCGCCATATTGACGAACCCCCACTCACTATTCAGCACCTTGGCATGATCGATCCGGAGCAGCCATTCCGGGTGATTGTTCAATTGTTTGGCCGCCTCGGCAGTCTGGGCAGCCATTTTCTTTTCAGACTTCGCCGTAGCTGCGGCATGGACATAATCAACGCGCACCCCCTCCATGAGAAGATCCGTCAATTTCGCTTCCTTGGTCAACGGAGAGTACTCCACATGTCCCGCGGCAGATATCACTCCCTTACGCAGCTGGACGTTATATCGGCCTGTGACGGGCACCACATCGTCCAAATGAATTTGCTTCAGCGTGATGTCGATATTGAGGCCCAGGTGCGGCTCGGAGAGGAAATCAGCCGCCCCATCCATGGTGAGACTGCCCGAATCGAAGACCTTGCTGTCAAGATGCACGGTGGACGGATAGGTTCGCTCTTTCGAATGGACGTTCCGAATATTTTCCGCGAGAAGATTCAGATGGCTGAGATGCAGCGGTTTCGATTTCGGATTATCGACGTACGTGATGTCGGCATCGTTCAACCGAAATACATCGATCTTGAAAGGATAGACCGCCAGCACCGCGTCTTGCCACCCTCGGTCTTGCATGGCCTGATCGTCCTGCGCCTCTTCTTTGGCTTGCGTCCGCGTCACGCGCAACACAGAACGATCGATGCGGTGATCACTGACAAGATGTCCGTGGAGTACGGCCCGCCAATGAATACTGGCATGCCAGAAGGGAATCTTTGCGACAGGCGGATCGGGATGCTCATTCTGAACTAATGTGGCGTTTTCAAAATCGACGGACAACCCGATTGGATGAAAACGTAACCTCCCAATGGCCAGCGTATATCCAACGACGTGGCGATTGAACTGACGTTCGGCGTAGAGGCGAAGCGGTTCATCGATAAAAAACAGGGCCACTCCTACAAGCAAACAGAGCAGAACGATAATGCCGATGATCTTTCCCCATCTTTTACGCATTCAACCCATCTCCTCACAAGTGAGTCTATTCAACGAGATTCAGTCCTCTCCCCATGTGAAGTGCAGCAAAAGCGATGCCTATACCAGCGAGCATCATTGTTTTTATCCAGAAGCGCCGCGTACTCAATATGCCTACAGGCACGCTTCGTCCATACTGCGCAGTGTGTTATACCTATTCTTTAGGACCGACCTATACCCGAAATTCGGCGAATCACTCGCTCACAAACTGTCTATGCGAGACCCACTATGACCCGAGCAAAAGCTTCTGATGAACACAATGTCCTGGCGGTAGACTCCCCCATCGACCTCAACAGTCCGCGCCTCTACATCAATCGTGAGTTAAGTTGGCTGCAGTTTAATCTCCGCGTCTTGGAAGAAGCAGAGGACCAACGGCACCCTCTTCTTGAACGCGTCAAATTCTTATCGATCTTTGCGACGAACCTCGACGAATTTTTTATGATTCGCGTATCGGGCCTCCGATGCCAATTGCTCGGCGTGACTACCGAAGCGCCATCCGATGGCATGACGGCCTCGGAGCAGATTACCGCTATCCGCCAAGAATTAACGACTCAACTCGCTCGGCACCATAGGTGCTGGAGTCAAGATGTATTGCCGAAACTTACGCAGAACGGCATCCATCTGCTCCATTACCATGAACTGGTCGAGTCAGAACGGGAACAGTTGCGTCAATATTTTGTGCGCGAAGTATTTCCCACCCTCACTCCGCTTGCGTTCGACCCGGCCCATCCGTTTCCGCATATTTCGAATCTGAGTTTCAACTTGGCCGTCGTGGTGCGCGATCCCGAGCGGGGTGAGTGCTTTGCTCGCGTCAAACTGCCTGACGTCTTTCCACGTCTCATACCCGTCATGCGCGCGCAGGCACCCTCCCCAGGACCGAACGAATTTCCACCGCCCAAAGGTCAATCGTTCGTCTGGTTTGAAGAGATCGTCGCCGCCCACGTGGGCGCGCTGTTTCCGGGACTTGAAATAGTCGCCTCTTATCCATTTCGGGTCACGCGCGATGCGGACCTCGAAATCGAGGAAGACGAGGCGGCCGACCTGATCACGGCCGTGGAGGCGCAAGTCGACCAGCGCGACTTCGGATCGGCGGTGCGACTGGAACTGGCTCGCAGCACACCGGATGACATCCGAGAAACGTTGACGAGGAATCTGCAATTGGCGCCTTATTTAGTCTACACCGTCGAGGGACCCATCGGAATCTCGAGCGTGATGGAATTGGTCGGTCTCGATCGTCCCGAATTGAAAGACCCGCCGTTCCAGCCGGCGGTCCCGGTCGCCGTCACGTCGCACCCGACTCTGTTCGACGCCATTCGTCAAGACGACCTGTTGCTCTATCACCCCTATGACAGTTTTACGCCTGTGGTCGACTTTGTGCGGCAGGCCGCTTCCGACCCCAATGTGCTGGCCATCAAACAGACGCTTTATCGCGTGAACCCGAAGTCGCCCATTATCGAGGCGCTCATGGAAGCGCGCGTCAATGGCAAGCAGGTTGCGGTGGTCGTGGAGCTTAAGGCCCGCTTCGACGAAGAAAACAATATTGCCTGGGCGCGCAAACTCGAAGACGTGGGAGTGCATGTGGTGTACGGGGTCCTTGGACTCAAGACCCATGCAAAGATGTGTCTAGTCGTGCGGCGCGAGGTGGACGGGATCCATCGCTACGTACACCTCGGCACGGGGAATTACAATGTGTCGACCAGTCGGATCTATACGGACCTCAGTTACTTCACGGGCAATCCCGCGATCGGAGCCGATGCGTCCGATCTGTTTAACGCCTTGACGGGCTACTCTCGCAAGAACAGTTACAGCCGGCTGCTCGTCGCGCCCATTACGTTGCGCCCGCAGCTGCTCGATCGAATCGAACGCGAGGTCCGACGCCATCGCGCCGAGGGAGACGGTTATATCGCGTGCAAAATGAATTCCCTGGTGGATAAAGCCTGCATCCAGGCGCTGTATCGAGCATCGCAGGCTGGGGTAAAGATCGATCTTCAGGTCAGGGGAATCTGTTGTCTCCGACCGGGGATTCCCGGAGTCAGTCCTACCATTACGGTCACCTCCGTGGTCGGACGATTTCTTGAACATGCACGCATCTACTATTTCCGTAATGGCGGACACCATGACGTCCTCGTCGGCAGCGCGGACCTGATGCCACGCAATCTCGATCGTCGCGTGGAAGTCCTGTTCCCGGTTGAGCATACCCGCGCGAAGGAAATAATCATCACGGATATTCTTGGCGTCGGGTTGCGCGACAACATGCAAGCCCGGCGTTTGCGTTCAGACGGCGCCTCCGAGCGCCTGCACCCTTCCAAAGGAGAAGCCCCCCTTAATTCGCAGGACTGGTTTCTCACGCAGTGGAAATCCCGTCCCTAGCGATTCTGTTTTCTTATCTACACAGACCTTTCCCCCCAAGCTCTACAGCAATGTGAGTCTTGCCGGCACTCCATCCGACCCTCGACCCTCTATGTAACTGAGGATTTCCTTTCATCTCCGAATCGTCCTCACTTACTAGGGCCAAAAGGTTGACAGTAGTGAGCAATAACGGTAATTCATGTACGTTCTTCTCTATTTTATTGACACTATCTAGGTACAAATGATCAGTTCGTCTTGAAGTGGACCAATGATCGGTCGGTCAATGCCTCGGCAACATGGCAATCATCTCAGCGTGGAACGGTGAGTAAGAGGACCAGCACCATGCGAAACGAACAGCACTCCAACAAGCCTGCCTCTGTTCCAGGTGTTGATGAGCTTCAAGACGCCATCGCCGGTCCGAGCATTCCAATGGAGTACGGCCTACTTTCTCCAGATCATCGGATTTTAGAACGGCGCTTCATGGCGTTCCCTCCATTCGGCAAAGACAGTCAAGGAGAAGCGATCCGTGACATGGGTGGCGTCTCGATCCGCTCGAATGTCGAATATCTGGAAGAGAACACCTCCCGCAAGGCGGGACCCGAAGCAGGGCGTGCCATTGTGGAAGATTTGACACGCCAATTAAATGAGCGGATCCCTGACCCCGCCTGCCATGTCACCGTAGACTCGCTGAAGAATCCTTGGATGAGCTATTCAAACGAGTTCACCGCCTATCTGGTGGAACTGTGCATCGATCTCTCCGGCGACCCGCAATTTCAGTTTCACATGGGCCGTGAAAAGTTAATTCCTCCCTTGATCCAAATTCTCATGCGGCCTTTTTCGGCCGGCCAGGTCTACAAAACTGCGGCTTACTATGCGCGACACTATGCGAATAACTCTTACGAATTGGAGGGGCTCCACGTCACCGATCGGTCGGCGACCTTGCGTATGCGTCTCTCCGAGAGGGCGCTCCGGCAATTCGGGCCGTATCGCCGCGCCTGCGCGAAGCTCTGGTGTGAGGCATTAAAAGTCGGGCTCGCCATTGTCCCTGAGAAGGTACACAACTCACGGCACGCCACGGTCACCGACCGGTGCTGTCTGGTCGCCGGCGATCCCTATTGCGAATGGGAAGTGCAGTGGGAGGTACCCGCCGCCTGGTACTCGGGACGTGGCCTCGTCCGGCGGTTTGCCAAGCATGTGCTGCAGACAGACATTGCGCAGGGTGAACAGCTGATACAGGAACAGATGCAGTCCTTAGAGGTCCGCCACGACGAACTTCGGAAGGCCTATGTGGAGCTGCAAAACACGGCGGTTGAATTGCAGCGGCGCGTACAGCAGCTTACCACCCTGCACGAGGCCGGGTTAATGTTCGCGACGCTTCGCGACCGGGATGTTCTTTTACGGCAAGCGCTGGAGATCGTACTGCAGACACTCCGCTACGACCGTGCCATGATCACATTTTTTGATGCTCAACGAGGTGTGTGCTCTGACGCGCGCCTCCTCGGTGTGGACTCCTCGCTGGCCGATTATGCACGATCCCTCGAAGTACCGGTGACGGATCCCGACTCGCTGGAAGGACGGGTGTTTCTTCGTGGAGAGGCTGTTCTGGTCCCCAAGACAGATGAGATCGCGTACCGTCTGCATCCGGTCACTCACGAACTCATGAGACGCATCGGCACACATTCGTTTATTACGGTGCCGTTGAAAGTAAGACAAACCATTGTCGGTGGCGGTGACGGTTGACCGCAATCGAACCTATCCGCTCACGGAAGACGATGTCTCCCTTATGGTCACCTTTGTCAATCAATTGGCGATTGCGCTCGATAACGCAGACGCCTATCAAGCGATTCAAGGCTTAAACTTAACATTGGAAGCCAAAGTACATGAACGCACGGTTCAGTTGGAAATCGCCAATGAGCAACTCCTGGAACACGATCGACGGAAAAATCAGTTTCTCTCCCATGTGAGCCACGATCTCAAAACGCCACTGACCTCTATTGTCGGGTTTATCGGAAACATGCTCGATGGCCTCGCAGGCCCGCTGCAGCCCAAACAGCATACGTATCTTGAGCGCGTCAAAGCCAATGCCGAACGTTTGTCGCGTATGATCTCAGACCTGTTAGACCTCTCGCGTATCCTGTTCGGCGCCTTGCATATACACCGGGCAAGTATGTCACTGAACGAACTCGCGCAAGAAACGCTGGATCAGCTCCAATTGATCGCGGATCGAAAGAGCGTGACCCTTCAACTGCAGTGTCCACACGGTCCGATAACCGTGTTTGCCGATCGTGACCGGCTTAACCAGGTTGTTACAAATTTGTTGGATAACGCCCTCAAATTCACCCCGAGCGGCGGCACAGTGTCGCTATGCCTCCAACAAGTTGACGACGACCGTGTCAGCATGGCCGTATCGGATACCGGGTGCGGAATCCCACAGAGCGCCATCGAACGGCTGTTCGAGGCGTTCTTTCAGGCGCATCCCCTGGCCGCCGCCGGTCGGGAAGGATTGGGCTTAGGGCTCTCGATCGTCAAGTTTCTTGTTGATCTTCACGGGGGAACCATTTCTGTCACAAGCCGTGAACAAGAGGGGACGACGTTTACCGTCCACCTTCCGAAGAATCATCCCGCAAAAGCCGATGCATAGGCTTCCATTAGACACCAGGGCTTTATCGCCATTCATGTCAGGTGTCGCCTCGAGAACTTAATCGAGAACGAATCCCTCCGCCCTCTCTTCACAAGGTTGACGAAAGTAAGTCGTTACCCCAATTGCATATTGCCTCGCTGAACGGCACACTAAATCCATGGAATATGTCTTGTCCACCTTGCTGGAGACGGTTGCTGCCATAGGTTCTGGAATTGTGCTTCTCTGGCTGTCCGGGGCCGTTGCTCTGCAATGGTATCAGTCCGGTGGTTATCGATCCGACCGTTACTACGAGGGAGAGTAACTCATGAATCGGCTTATTCTGCTCATGACCGGGACAATGGCTCTCATCGTCCTTCCGGCATATGCCGCCTCGGATGAACCCCGCTCGGCATGGTCGCTCAATGAGATTCTGAATCAAGGCAGTCGCCTGCTTACCGATAGCATCACGCATGGGCTCGCTATTGTTCAGAACCACATTGAGTTCGACTCTTCGACAACAGGCGGACCTTCGAATGGTGAGGAGTCCACTCATCTCCGCCTCAAATTGTTCCCGAACGGAAAGAGTCAGCCGGACGATGCCCTAAGTGCGGAAGGTACGTTTCGGCATTCCGTCGATCCATCCGACCGGCATTTCGGCTTTGAATTTCGGCTGCTGCCTCCAAAACATTCATCAGATCCCAAAGAATACATCTGAGCGGTTGAGCCTACTCCCAGCGCAATCGCGCTCCAGCCTCGTAGCTATTTGTCCCATAACAGATCGGGAGAATATATGCGCAATGCCATCATTGGCTTTTTAGTTGGTCTCTCGCTAAGCGCCAGCGTCTGGGCAGGAAGTTCGAGCACAGGTGTCCAGTCACGCCCGCAAGCGTCGCGACCGGATCAACTCTGGGAACAGGATCGTGGAGCTGCCATCAAACAGTACGAGGAAGAGCGTCAACAGCAGAGCAGATATGAACAGGACCTCAAGCAACTTCAACGAGAGATGGAGCAACGCAATCACAGGCCCTGTTGAAGGCCCACCAGACGAAGGTCTTACGACGAACAGGCAATAGCGACCGCCTGCAAGAACGGCTAATCTCCGTGACAGCGGAAATAAGGCTGTTCACGCCGGAGGTTGCCATGAAAGCTGAGAAGGAAATTCTGGATCTGCTGCGGGAAATTCGAGACTTCGTGCAGATTCTGGCGATTCGCGACCAACTCACGCCATTAATGGAAGAACCAGTCGCACAACGCAACTGCCGCAGCTGGTTCTTGTGTGGCCATCGCACCCATCCCAGAAAACACCATCCAACCGACGGCACTGCATGTGGATAATCGGGACGCGGTAGTTTGACTCCGCTCTTGCTCTCTACTTCACACCGCCATGTCTTGATTCTCCGTTCATACAGATTTCTTATCGGACCGAGAAGTCGATGAACACTGTCCCATCGTTGTGCCACCTGACTACTCGGAATAATCCTCCATCTCTGCTAATAAATGGCAGAGTGAACTTGGACTGGACGATTCTGGTTGGATTGAGACTGGGATAGTGCTGTTCTTTGAAGTAACGTCCGCCGTCTGGTGTCACCGATTGGTTTTTATTGGTTGTCAGATATTCATTGAGGGCTGATTCGATATGATTTCGATTTCTGATAGCTCAAACTAGCAACTCATGTCGCGGACTGAGGTCGATTCTTCATTTGTGCGCACGAATTCCATATGACTTGACTCTATGTTGGCTCACTTCACGTTAGCGTTTACAAAGTCGATGCTATGCCCCGTGGCTTGTTCATGTGTGTGCCAGTCCACCCACCCTAACGGTTCGCCACAGCCCTTACATTTATATTGATAGATTGGTCCTAATTGGCTTCGCAGGGGTTGTTTGACCTGTCCGTTGGTTGCGGAGCGATACAGCCGCAAGCCGATCGGAGTGCACACGATCAATGCAATTGTCAGACCTCTACAATGCTTCAGTCGATACGATCGCGGCACTTTCCCACATGCTCGACCTCTTTTTTTATGTAATGCGCGAAGGAAATGGTCAATCTTTGTTGCCTCACCTCAAAATGTTTTTTAAGTATGTAGAATGCGAGCAGCTGGATTCTAGGGACGAAAGTCGGAGGAATTAGCGGAATAGCAAACAGTATGAACTATGGCAGTTTCCTGAAGTGACATTCACGGACGAAGAGATGGCCGAGGCGGAGGCGGCCCTTCGGATGTTTCGGTAGTTGGGGGTGAGAAAACCTTCTGGTCCCGACTGAGCATCACCTTCATTGCAAAGATAATAGCTGCCACCAGCAACAACACCCACCAAACTGATTGTTTACTCAACATGACAGGGCTCACGGATCGCGTCGGACATCTAGACAAACTACACCACCCAATTCATTCTCCGACCTTCGTCCGATAGAAATCAAGAATCGAAGTCTTCATGATGCTGGGAAGGATGGCCTTTGCATGTTATGATAGCCATGCCGCGTTGCTTTCCAGTGAGAGAGCGATGCGCAGATGGGATTGACGGTTGGCGACAGCCTAATACTGTTATCGTCAATCCCCATCCTCCCTTCCTCCTTCCTTCGAAAACAAGAATCCTCGAAATACGTCGACTCCTTTGCACCGAAGGCTCTTATTGCCCTTGACACTCTCGCCTGCAGAGCATAGCCTCCGTATGGTATACCCATCGTACAAGGAGGTTATCTATGTCTGTTGCCAGAGTGACTGAGATCATCGCTGCATCCCCAAAGAGTTTCGAAGACGCCGTCCAAGTTGGCATCGCAAGAGCCAATAAAACCTTGCAAAATGTGAAAAGTGCGTGGATAGAAGATCAGAAAGTTGATATTGAGGACGGCAAGATCACGGAATATCGTGTGGCCCTAAAGGTCACCTTTATTCTGAAGGACTAGATCTCGGTTGTACGGCAGAACTAAAGACCGCGGGCAACTCAGCATTCGAACTTGAAAGCTGGGTGACGAATGTGATGTGAGGACTCGCTTGGAAATCCTCACTCGTTCTACCCGACTAAGAGGCATGGACTCTGTATGGGTAGCCGTCGTCTGTCTTTTTGAGTTTTCGCCTAACTTCTTTCATTCTCTTTTCCAATTTGCACATTGGGCTAAAGCGGAGGACTAAAGTCTTTGCCGCCGTAACGAAACGGCAACTACGCTTCAAACCCCTTGTGAGGAATCGCTTCTCTCCATACTTACTGAGCTAACGCTTCTCGGTAGATCATAGGGGTGCCGCCCCGACGTACTGCACATCGGATGATCATTTGTAACGACACCTTCAAGAAGTCACTACTGAAGCGAAAGGAATGGCAAAGACAAGCACGTACAGCCCGCCCGCATCCGGCCTCTCAAGGGGAACCGCCACTGATTGAGCTGCGACCGACTAATATCTCAGACAGCGTAGAATGCCTTTCAAGAAGCGGCGAGGCACATCTGGCGATACTTACGTGGATGCCTGAGTCGGCTCTGCATACTCGTGATAGCATGCATCCAAAGCGATTTTGAGATATTCCAAGCTTCGGCGCGCCGCTTGCTTGACGCGGTGCTGGAGTTCCGGCGTGGTCGCGTGCTGTTTCATAATTTCAAGCGCCTCGGTCGGATGAAGGTCATCGTAGCGAGCATGGGCTTCCATCCATGAATACGCCTTCTTGGTTAGGGAAACGCCCTGCTGACCATGATATTTCCCAAAGCCCTGGACCATAAGTTTGGCGATTCCTTGAGTGACACCCTCAATTGCGTAATTGGTCGCGCTGACAGCTTCGACAAAACTTCCTCGGGACGTGACCGACCATAACCAATGAGTGAGGGCTTCGACTTCTGCCAGAATGGAGGGATTGAGCAAGTCTTCAGAAGGCACCCCAAAACCAAGGGCCATATCTATCCACTGTTCCGCATGGCGTTTTTCGACCTTTAGATTATCGATAAGAAAGGCGCGCGACACGGCATCTGGAGCTTTCGCTAGATACGTGGCCATGAATTGGGGAAACGCTTCAACAAACGGGTAGAACTGCGTCGACCATCCATGCACTTGAGACAAGGACAATTGGCCGGAGGACGTTTCTTGCACAAGAGGAGATGCCCAAATCGCTTCTCGATAGGGATTCAAAGCCTCATCCATTTCAAATACCCATGCGGGATGAGGCGTAAACCGTCGCCCACGGGGGTGTGACTTGCGGGCGACGGGCAGATCGGCAGATGCCGGACATGCGGTCGTTGGAGGGGTCAGCGTCAAGATGACGCTCTGCTGCGCAGAGATGCCCTGTCGAAACTGTTCTAACAATGTCCTAAGGGCTGTTCGTTGTTGAATATCTAGCCCTGTAAATCTCAGGCCTGTCGCGTACCGCCTATCTCCTGTCTCTCGGCAATACACAACATTTGCCAGGAAATGGAAGGGGGTATTCTCACGATGATGACAACGTACATCTAGAGACATCCCTGGAGTCAGCGTGGTGCCGCTAAGGATAGCCATTCCTCCCCGACTCAAATTTTCGCAGAAAATGGGCGACGTATGCTCTTCAGACCACGTACATTTGATCTCAACAGCATGCCGCACAGACCGTCGGAGATCTCGTTTAGAGGTCGAGGTGGGTTGATTCATGACTCACCCTTAACCATATTTACTATAGTTAGGGTAAGTCTATACTCTCTTACACCGGGTTTGTCTAGAGCAACGGACAGGGTAGACTCGGACCGCTGCGAACCGAAAAAACGCTCGCTGATGAGATTGACGCGGCTATAGGCGCCGCTACACTAGTACAGATGGCCCTATTCTCATAGGGTCGGCTCTGAAACGAATTGTCTAGCCTGATGAATCTTTTTGCTTTTTCTGGACTTGCAACGGGGCTGACATCCCTCGCCCTAGGGATTTTCGTCCTCTTCATGCGCCCGCAATGTGCTCTGAACCGAGTGTGGTTTTACTTTACCGGCTCAGTAGCCCTGTGGGGATTCGGCAGCCTGTGGATCGCCCTTGCTCAGGACTATGACTCAGCGTTATGGGCATGGCGTCTCGCCTTTGCATTCGCCGTCGTTTGGATCCCCATCCTCTTCTATCACTTCGTCACGTTGTTCTGCGGATTGCCGGGCCGAGGCGTTTTGAAGGCGAATTATGTGATTGGGCTTGTCTTTGCAGCCTGCTTAAGTACGTCATGGTTTTTCAGCGATGTGCGATACGTATTCGAATCATTCTATTACGCGCGACCTGGATCTGTGGTCTTCCACGTGTTCTTTCTGTGGTGGACATGGTTGGTCAGCTACGCGCATTACAAAGTGTGGGGAGAATACCAGACGGCGTCTGGAGCGAAACAAAAACAGTATCAATATTTCTTTGTCGCCTTTACCTTGGCTTTTGGAACAGGATCTCTCGATTACTTGCCGATGTTTGGCATTGACGTGTATCCCTATGGGAACTTCGGCATAATTTTGTATCCCATCATCATGACGTACGCTATTGTGAAATACGGCACGATGGACATCCAAATCGCTCTTGAACGGAGTTTGGCCCATCTTCTACTCTTGATTGGCTCCGCGATTCCGGCCTATGCGATCGCATTGATCGGACAGCGAATGGCCTTTGGCAGCATCAATCTCACCTATTCTCTCGTGCTCCTTGTCTTAGTCCTGCTGCTGGTCTTGACGGCCTTACATATGAAATCAGCCGTCCAAGCCACCGTCGCACGAACTCTATTTAAACCCCGATATGAAATGTATGACGTCTTGACTAACTTTGCCAATGCCATCATCGGGACTCTCGATCTGCATGCGGTCACCGACAGCATCGTATCGATGCTTGCTCGTACCTTGGAAGCGAAGACAGTCTCTCTTTACCTATTAAACGGCCAGAAGGTGAGCTATGTATGCGTTTCTTCCTACGGATCGTTACAAGATGTTGGTGAGTCCATCAAGGCGAACGCCCCTTTGCCACTGCAACTTGTCAAAACTAAACGGGCCCTGCTCCGCCACGATGTCGACGCAACTCATTCCTCATCACTTGCCCCAGCTCTTTTACGGGCGCTTGACGAAATCCACGCCGACATCTGTCTCCCGATTATCAGCAAGGGGCGCCTTCTCGGCTTCTGTTCCGTTGGAGAGCGCCCACGCAAGTACTCAGATGAGGACGTTGACTTTCTAGAGACGTTGTCGCAAAAGCAGTTCGCCACGGCCATCCACTACGGCATGCTGAACGAGGAATTGAAGCATGCGCACCGAGCGATGGAACGAACACAGCGGCTACGATCATTGGATATTATGGCGGCCGGCTTTGCGCATGAAATACGAAATCCACTGACCTCTATCAAAACGTTCCTGCAGTTAGTGCCCGACCACCGAGACGATACGGAGTTCATTCAGGGGTTTAGTCAAATCGCCTGTGATGATGTGCTTCGTATTGAGCGGCTCATCAAAGAGATTTTGGATTATGCGCGGGTCCAAAATCCACAATTCAAGGAGGAGGATGTAAATGACATTGTGTCGCACTGTGTGTGCTTTCTTGAAATCCGAGCCAATCAGAAAGGCATTGCCATACGGACTGACTTGGGGACCGACCTGCCCCGAGTGATGTTGGATCGCCAACAAATCAAACAGGTGGTGCTCAATCTCTGTCTCAATGGTATTGATGCCATGGTCGGTAAGAACGGCGTGCTCAATGTGACGACGCGGCAAATCTGTGGATCTGAAATCAAGAGTATTCAGGTAGAGGTCACCGACACAGGTTGTGGTATCGGCCCGAATGATCTTGAGCATATTTTCGATCCCTTTTTTACAACAAAGCATGAAAGCGATGAACGCGAAGGCACGGGGCTTGGCTTGACCATCAGCAATCAAATTGTGCAAGACCATCATGGAAGCATTGAGGTGGCGAGCGTTCTGGGAAAAGGAACGGCGTTTCTCGTCCAATTGCCTATTATGCAGCCGTCATCTGCATCGCAGAATCCACCACTCCAATCCGTTGGCGATCCATCATTATCGTCTGACTATTCGTGACGGCCTCCCATTGAAAAAGAGACTGAAAGCATCGGGAAAAAACTGTATGGAGGGCATTCTGTACAGTGCAGCATCCTTCGCTTCGGTGGCTGCACCGGCATATCCTCAGCCCTTTCTTCACAGGGGCTGAGCTACATCTGATGGCACCTTACGATCAAAGGTAACGGGGGGTGATTAACGGCGCTAATCGGCGATCCTGTAGAAGCCTGGCCCTTGCAGCGAGATGAAGACATCGTCAAAGGGAACTGGCGTCGTCGTATTCATAGCAATGGATCCACCCGTCACGACAGCACTGACCGCGTTCGCATCAGTCGAAGGCAAGGCAAGCAATACTATGACAACCAGTGCAAGGAAGATTCGGCTACCTTCCTTTCGGTATTCCCAATCCATGCTCAAACACAGGGGTAACTTTCTACAATCCCGCATGGGCCAATTGAACGCATGCCGCATGCTATCTATCAGAGCACCTATGTCCGAGCCTTATTCGCGTGGTAGTCGCTCCAAACTGACGTGTCACACGCTCCTATTTGACGATAGTGACTATTTGTGGTCATTTCCCGATAAGCTGGGCAATCAGCATTGTTGCTACCTATCGTCCTTACAGACCGATGTCCCTTCCGTTGGCGAGCACGAGCAAGGCAAGCATGGTAAACACTGTTATGATAATGCCCGAGGCTGCCATTGTACGCTCCCTATTAGCTATCAGATGTCCCGGTGAAGAGAATGAGCAACCTACGTGACGTCGTCCTGAATCGCGAACCCTAAGTAAGAATGCAAAATTCTTGCGTTTGCTAGTTGCGTAGGGAGATGGAAGCGTAAAGGGGATGAGGTTCGGCGTGCAGCGTGATTATCAGGATCGATACGACGGTGGACCATTAAGGATACACAACTTAATGGGTTTCGTCTTGACCGTGAAAGCGAACGTATACGGTCACGGGCACGATGTGAGCACGGCGAGCACAATAAGATATTTCCCCAATCTAATGCAGCTCTATAGTTGGCCGGGCTGTTAGTCCGCTTGTAAAATCAGCAATACAATGCTTCAAGTCGTTCGGTCGGGGCAAGGCAAACTCGGACATCCTGTGATCAAAACAACATTAGGTGTGTTCCTCTATTCCACCACGACATAGCACGCAACAACAGACCCAGGACACATATAGATACAGAGGAGCAAGACACACCATGCAACAGCAGGACGGACGGCACCGTGTCTCTAACCGGTTCCCACTTTTTCAGCAAAGATCATTACACGATTCGATCGAATGGCGGCGGGCTTCAGGCCCTCTAATATACACGTCGGGGCGCAGACGCGATCCCAGGTAATCCATTGTATGCCTGATATTTGACCGGGATGCTGATGGTCAAGTCGGTCTGGGCAAGCTTTCGAGATAGACGCAGACGCGACCTTGCGCCTCAGATTGTCCTGAACCAAACTCCGCGCCAAAATACCCCGAGCCAGTCCACCGTATGTATGCCTGAAGAACGATCGCTTCGCCGGTTGGCAGGACGAACCTCAGCAGAACGGCTTCCCCACTGCGATAGGAACACATCGACTCAACGCCACATCCGGTCGCAGACAGGTTGTGGATCATCCCGTCAATTTCACCCCGATGAGACAATGAGACCGGAATGCGAACACGCCAGCGTGCAGACTTGCGACGAGTCGGAAAGACGTGACCATGCGAGCTCCGCCTCCTATCTGGGTCATTTATCTCCTCAGTCATGCGACAGGTTTTCCCTTTTCACTTTTGTTGCATCTGTGCGGGGCATGAAGAACAAGTATAGCAGCAGGAGCCGACCATCGATTCGGCACGCCATTGGTCAACCTTGTTCATCACGACAGTATTCTCTCATCAGAAGTGATCATGACGACAGTCTGTGGTGGACCTGTGATGCTGACGTGGAGAAGGAAAGCGTTTCAGTCAAATTGCAGCATCGTGCTCAACACCGCATCCGTACCGCCTTCTCGCTCCTAACCTCCCATTATCCAGTAGCCTGCTTTATCTCGATATTGGTTTAAGTTGGTTCGGGGTTGGTCTAAGCAGGCGAGACAGGCACGGCACGATTTGGGCACGGCGAGCAAGGCAAAAAAGATTTTTCGTTTCCCCCTTGGCCTATTGAATGATGTCATGGAGACCCCCGGGGGCTTGAACCGCAGGGCCACTCGCCAACCAAGGCATCCGACGTGCTCACTAACTTGCCTGAGCCCTATGGGCAGCCGTTAGCGACTGGGGTCAATGCCGACTGAAAATCCGAAAATTTGCAACTCCTCATGCGGAGTTGGTGAAGCAGATGGAGCACTAGTCGGAATTGGGAAGAGTTCGCCGAGAGAGATTAGCGTGATGATCTGAGTACATTGGACGGCTCTTGGACTAGCGGCGCTTTACGTCAAGCTGGATAAGTGCCTGTTGAAACACAGCACACCCTACACCCTATCTGTTTCTCAAGATCACCGATAGCAGATTGCAGGCAGAGCCGATAGTCCCTCGTCAGCTGGGTAA